>Ga0315273_10001972_pt1 | contig 23878 bp, 24 predicted proteins | sample YL17G02_0_MG_FD_205753 | JGI IMG/M metagenome (GOLD analysis project Ga0315273, IMG submission 205753) | Sediment microbial communities from Yellowstone Lake, YNP, Wyoming, USA - YL17G02_0 | ecosystem: Environmental > Aquatic > Freshwater > Lake > Sediment | place: USA: Wyoming | collected...
TGGTCTTGAAATATCGAATGGCATCGTTCAGATAAACGTCGCCATTTCGCTTTCTTATAAATCGCTTGATCATCTTTAGACCGCCTATTCAATTTTCGTAGGAGCAGGCACTTTTCCTGTCCGGTAAAAAATCTCTGGGGGCCGTAACGAGCACCCCCAGAGCTTTGTTTCTGGTTAGTTTACAGCGCAGTCCAAGTCAGACCGCCGAGGATCGTGCGCAGTCGAATTCCGAGGAATCCAACCGTCGTACCGACCGACAGCGAACCAGTGAGCGCCGGAGCGACGCTGCCCGGAGGGCCGGACGGCCAAGACACCTTCGCCTGAAAGGATTCAGTCGGGCGAATGCGCAACGCCGAGCGACCAATCGTGAACTTGTACATGTTCGAGATGTGGCCGACGCCATTATGAATTGCTCCGAACGCTGAACCGAAGCCTTCCGGGGACACACCCTGCGGAATCCGGGTCAGCGGAATCTGCAGATACACGCGATTGCCCGTGTACGAGTAGGTGAACACCGACTGCTTGTACACATCGACGAAGTCGGAGATGATGATGTCAGGCTGAACTTCGAAGAAGAACCCAAACAGCGAGAACTCAATCGGATTCGCCAACTGGCCCGGCTGCTGCAGATTGGTTTCCGCCGCAGTCTTCGTCAGCGCACCAGCCGTGGTCGTCTGACCAAGCTGCCGCTGGAAGAAAATCACTTCAGTCGGAGGAGTCACCGCCGGAAGGATTTCCGTGTCGTAAATCGGCTGCTGGAGCGGACGCAGAATGGCGCTGGGGAGCGGCATCGACTGCGCGTAGGGATAGCTCTGGGGGAAGCCAGAACTCTGGATCGGGGCTGCTAACTGCATGTTTTCGACCTCCACAAAGGATGTTACTGATACGGAGCCACATGGTCCGCAGTAAACCATCCAACCGTTTCAAAAGGACAAGCGATTATTCGCTTGTCTCAAGTTCGCTCATCTCGGCGTCTTCGCCGTACATGCCATCCATGTCATCGCCCATGCCGTGCAGTCTGCGAGCACGTCGAGCGTCTCCCACCGTCAGGAAGTCGTCCATACCGTGCAGCTTGCGAGCGCGTCGAGCGTCTCCCACCGTCAGAAAGTCCTGAAGGCCAGCCATCTGCACCAACGAAGGGAACGTGCGAGCCACCATCGGCTTCACGTACATGTTGGCGACGCGGCTGATGGTGTCGATGACACCGCTGACCAGCACCAAACCAGCATACCCCGGAGCGACCTTGCTCGCCGCCCACGTCAACGCGCCCGTCGTCAGCAACTGAGTGATGTACGACCCCGGCCCAGCCATGTTGCTCAGAAAGCCGATGCCGAAGCGTCCAAACACATTGCTGGCGACCCACTGCGTGGACACGTTCGTGACGAACGTACCCGCGACGACGGCAGCGCCGACGCCAAGCAGCTTCGCGTTGAAACCAGCGCCAAGACGGCTCGCCATGCCAGACATCGGATTGCGTCCACGTCCACGGCGGTTGTATCTCCGGCTCCGGCGACGACTGTTGTAAGAGTGCCGACGACTTTTGCGGCGGCGTCTTCGGTTCATTGCAAACACCATTGCTCTTCCTCCTTGTTCCGAAAAAATTCGCGCAAAAGCGCCAACTGTTTAACCCTCGTAGGCCAAAACCTCCGAGTCCACCTCATCGCCGTACGGCGAATCTGAAACACAAACAGGAGCCGCGCCCATGTTATCGCCGAACGGGCGTTCTTCCGTTTCACCGAACGGTCTGGCTCCAAGATCGACGTTGAACGGCAACGCGGACATTCCATCATCGTCGTCGCCGAACATACCCGACGTGCTGGTGTAATCGTGACCTTCCATGCCGTGCAGTCTGCGAGCGCGTCGAGCGTCTCCCACCGTCAGAAAGTCGTCCATGCCGTGCAGCTTGCGAGCACGTCGAGCGTCTCCCACCGTCAGAAAGTCCTGAAGGCCAGTCAATGCCATCGCGACGCCGGGGAACATCGGCAAAACCTGATCGCGGAAAATTCTCACCGCAACTTGGCTCACGCTGCCGAGCAGCGCCCCGCCAGCCGAAGCAGGTGAAACCACTCCAACAACCGAGGCCGTCACACCTGCGCTGATCAGCCCAGTGATGTAGCTGCCCCAGCCCGACTTGAGGAACGCCGGAACGAATCCGGGCGAAGCGAGCAAACCGGATGTAAATCCATTCAGCATGAAGCCGCCGACGAACGGAATGGTTGACATCAGCAGGCGCGTGTTGAAAGGAGCGGCCAGCGAAGCCGTCAGACTGGGGTTTCTGTACGCCGGAATCCAGTGCGAATAATTTCGTCCCTTGCGTCTGCGACCCGGATTGAAGCCAGTACCGGACAGAATGGGAATCGACGAAGTACCTGCCACGCTGGAGGCGACAGGAGCCAGCCAGCCCTTGCTCGCTTTGCTCTTGCGTTTCGATCTGCAATACCGCGACACGTCTTTCTCACGCTGCAACCGTGCGCGTGAAGGGCTGCACACAAAACCCTTGAGCACCTTGAAGCGCCGAGCGGCACGCGACCTGCGCGAAGCGCGGCGGCGAGCTTTCGCCGACATCCGTCTGCGACGACTGGACACTCTGCGGCGACTGCCGTACCGTCTTCTGGCGCGACCTGAATACTTGCGTCGCTTGCGTTTCTTCGTACCGGGATTCAAAAGCATGATCATTGCACTATCTCCTTATCCATGCGCCGACCCGGTATGTGCCGGGGCTGTAATGAATGTTACCTTCTCGATCCACAGAAGCTCGCGGCCACTTGCCGCCTTCATCGTCGTGTTTGTGAATCCAGTATTTACCTCGTTTGTGCGAACCCGCGTTTTCAACCCGCTTATTCAACACATAATGAGTTTCTGGCATCCACCCAACAAATCTTAATCCTTTGCCGAAACCTTTCCCCGCCCGTCCGTTCTTCAGAATGATGATCTTCTTGCCGTTCGGAGTCGTCGTCGCGACCCATTTGCCCCGGTACTTCCTGATCTTGCTGTGTCTGTTCCTTGGGCCGTCCGCCACGAGCACGAACGGTTCGGTTCCCATCACAACCAGCGCAGTTTTCTTTCTACGTCCGTCGTTCAGTTCGTCGATCCGGGTCGGAAGCGGAATTCCGGTGAACTGCTTATGCTTCTGCAGTGCTTTCCGGCCAATCCGCATCCCCTTCAGTTGCTGGAGCCGCTGTCGATCTCTCGCGGACATCGACCCCAGAAGTTTGCGTTCCCGATTCCGGCTCTTCTTCCTGTTCGGCTTTCCCAAAAGCAAGTCTTCAAAGTGCGACCTGTTTCTGGCGATCATCCGCTTCCGGTAAACACTCGCTTTCTTTCGCAGCCGTTTGTACTTTCGACCTTTCACAGTGCGAAGCTCCCGAATCATCGAATGATACGCAGCCGGATTCACTTTATTTACCGTCTGCGTCTGCGCCGACGACGCGGATTCATTCCGTACGCAGAAGCCTGCGCTTCCGGCGACAACTTTTTAAACGCCGAATACCGCCGCTTTGCACGGGCTAAAATCTTTTTGCGGCTGCGATATTTAATGGCGCGTACTTTCCACGATCTTCTGCGGCGGGAGTACTTGTGCGTCTTGCGCGTCTTCCGCGATTTTCTGCGGCGAGAATACTTCCGCACCTTGCGCGATCTTTTGCGAGAGTATCTGTGCGCTTTGCGAGCGCGGCGGCGTCTCCAACCCTTGCGTGCGGCTTTCGCATGCCGACGCGGAGCACCTTTCCACGCGTTCCTCGACCGTCTGCGTTTGCTATGCTTGCGCGACTTGCGGCTGTATCTGCGCGAAGCTCTGCGACCGTATTTGCGACGACCGCGTTTGCTCTTTCTGCTCTTTCGACCAGCGAGTCCACCGCCGCTGTACCCGTGGTACTTGGATTTTTTGCGCCAGACGCGCCAAGCCGCCTTCATGCTCAGACCGCGCTTGCGCATCTTGCCGATGAAAACTCTCGCGGTGTGGCGCTTGCCACCGATCTTCACCGTCAAAGGAAGATTGCGTGCTTTTCTTCTCATTTTTCTTGTTCCTCTTCTGTGCCGGAGTGAAAACGCCGCACCGGAGACATATTTTCTCCGACGCCGACCACACGGGTTGTGGACAATCTGCAATTCAGGGTTGTTCGCCACGGGTAATTTCTCGCCGGGGGGCCAAATTCTTTTTGAAGTAGTACTGAAATCAGGCCGCAAAACAGGCCGCAAAACAGGTCGCAGAATCCTCTCAGCCTGCAAAATAGGCGACGCAGGCTCAGGCCCAAACGGCGACTTGTACTCATAATCAGACTCAGATGGAGTGTGGCCGTATCCATATGCCGCCATCTTTTCTTCGGGCGAACGTCTTGAAAACGCTGAGTACCGACGCTGCACAGTTGAATAACTGCGCTGTTCAGGCGAACGGGAGTATCTACGTCTGTGCGGTGCTGCACGGCGCGGCCTTGAAAACTTTTTCCCCGCTGCTCCCAACTGCCGATGGCATTCGACGAGATCGGAAATCGCATGCTTCTGCCGCGTGCGCCAAGCTTGCTTTGCCCAGCGGCTTCGCACTCTAAAGGGGGCCGACGTGATCGAATATGGATTTTCACCATACGCATCGGAATTCATCGCGCCCACGGGCAGGCTTTCCCCGTATCCATCGGAAGGCATCATGCTCGCGCTCCTCCAACGTGCCCCTTCTTTTTCAGATACTCATAACCGACGTATCCGGCAAGTCCGACAAGCACCAACATGCCAACATTGGTAACAGCACCGCCGAACTGAGAAGCTGCCCCACCGAACTGCTGAATGGCAGTACCAAACGCCGAAAAAATATTGGCAATCTGCTGAAGATAACCATCACCGCCATGAATCATTCCACCAGCCTGTGACATCGCAAAACCTAGCGCGACAGCCAACCCGGCTAGAACTGTTCCAGTTACAGCAAACGCCGCAATTGCAGGCGGAAGAAAACCCAGACCGCTAAGCGTAAACTTAGAAGGAGCGCTGACACCCGGAATTCCAACCATAATGTCAACGATGGCATCATACTTATTCTTTGCATCGGTAAGTTGCATCGATGCTCCAAGTGCCTGATTACGCGCAGCAGTGACCAACGCCAAAGCTTGCGAACGCGCAGGCTCCGGCAATTTAATCGCCTTGTTACGCGCATCATTAATCGATGAAAGTTGTGCCTGAACCTGCGCCCACTTCGACTTCAAATCCTGCTGAATAGTTCCATTGTAGACGCCTTCAAGAATTTCAAGTACTCCCTGATCAGCGCCCATAGCGCCGAGTCCGTGCATCATCGGCCTGACGGTGTATTCGACGTTTGCATTCGGACGCACTGACACGGCAGGGCCATAATCAAGAGGAGCGTACATATCGATAGCATGGCTATCGCTCGCCGCACCCTCATCGATAAAATCGGCCATTCCGTACATTCCGGCGCTCCCCATACCCATCACAGCTTCGTCATGTCCCTGATCTTCCGAATCCTTCGTCGCAGGCCAGTTCTGTCGCGGATAGCCTTCAGGCGACCAGCCGAACTCGTGCGGCATCGTCGCATCCGCGCCCATCCAGCCCTTGCCGGGCATTTTCACTTCCGTGAACACATGAGAAAATTCGTCCGGCCTGACCTGATCCGCCTTGATCGTGACAAACCGCGCCGGAAATCCCATCGCTTCGGCCATGCTCGCCACAACAACGCAGATGGTATCGCAGTCCGCAATCCCCGACCCGCCGAGTTCTGGAATGATTTTCCACGGAGATTCGATCAACTCCACCCCGACAGGATCGTAGACGTACTGGATTCTGTCGCGACAATAGTTGAAGCACGTTTGCATGTAGCACGAATAATCTTTTTTCGGGCAATCTCGAACCAGCGACCCCACGAACTCGCGAAACGGAAAATGACGCTTGCCTGAAGCGACCAAATCCTGCATGCGATTTATCGTTGCTGCTGTGCCTGCTGTTCCAGACGGGATTAAGACGCGCTCGTGATTGTTCGGAAGTGGAGCACCAAGACTCATTAAAGAGTCGAGTGCTTCCATGTCCAAGAGTGCCGATGAGATGGGCATTCACGTAGCAATCCACCAATCGCCGAATGCGCGTTTGCGCATCGCATTGGCGCTTTAGGATTGCTTGCGCCCCTCAGATATTCAAATGTTCAATTTGACTTTTACTTCAGGCACATTTACGCGTCAAGGCAAATTTACGTTTTTGTTTTAAAATCGATTACGTTTTCGCCCCTCTTCTTAGGATCGGCGGCTAACGCGCAACGCCCAAAGTTTTTGCATTTCAACGACATTTCGATTGTGAAACGCGCACCATCGGAAACATCAATGACTCGCACCTTCCCCAGATACGATCCGCATGCTGAGCATTTGATTATGCGAAATTCCATTCATCGCCTGCGCCTTTTCTTACTGACAACGTCCAATGCATCTGCTTCGATGTCCGCAAGATCGCGCAGCACAAGCGTCAAATCTTCCAATTGCTGGTGCAACGTAGTTGCCTTATTAAACGGTGCGCCGTTTTCATCTTGGCTCGCCACGAGCACCTGTTGCCGTGGATCGATGAATCCGCCGGGGAACCGCTGCATAAACTCAGCCATGATCGCCTGACCCAGCATCTCGGCGATCATGCGGAACTGCGGAGGCATCTGCGGCGGCGTACCACTAGAAGGAGGGGGCATGCTCTAGGCTCCTGCGACCGCGAGAACTGTGCCGTTTCTTTCCTTGGCATGTTCCGCAACAATTTCATGCAGCCCGTTGATGAACTTTTCGTACCGTCCACGATTTTGTTCGTCCACCAACATGCTGTATACCTGCTGGAAAAGAACCGGATCGGCCTTCTCCTGAAGAATTCCGACGCGCTCCGCGTCGTCCTTGGCTGCGACAAGCAAATCCAAAAAGTCTTCATTCAACTTATCGAGCGCATAATCAACCCACTCCGGCGAACGTACTCCATCGCGAAGATCGATGAGCGCGATGCGGAACATTTCGTTGACGCGGTCCCGCAGCCGCTCTTCTGGCGTGCCTTCTTCGTCCTCATCTTCTTGTTCCGGCTGAGAAGTTGCGGCTGGGTGCGGTGCAGCAACCGTCGTAGCGGCTACCGCTCCATCTTCTTCCATCTCTTCGTCGAAAGGATTCGTAGTTGAAACGTGCTGAACCACTTGCTGCTGCATTGTCTGTTGTATCGGCTGTCTGATAACCGGAGCGACCTGCCGCAGCGCGACTGGCAACTGCCGCTGCTGCTGCTGCTGCTGAAACTGAGGTCCATACTGCTGCTCAAGACGCGCTGCCAGTTGCCTCAAATCAGAAGTCTGAACCTGCGCCGGATCGGTTTTGTTCAACGCCTGAAGAATCGCCCCGACATCTTTGATGCCGCCGCCTTTCATCAATCCACGCAGCAAACCAAAAATCAATTTACCGATGTTGCCGCCGATGCCTGCTTCAGGATCATAATCGAAGTCATCTTCTTTGCTGCCGCCACGCTCATCGCGGAACTCCAGCATGTCCATAGTCTGCTTGCGACCCATTTCCAAAAGCTGAATTGCCTGCTGAACAGAATCCTGCGGCTTGTTGACCTGCGCCATCACGAGAGACTCGACGAGCTTCTCGTATTTGGACCCGCCGCCTTGCTGCATGCGCAACATCATTTCCATGAACTTGTGTTCCTGTTCAGCTTTCACGCGCACCTGCTCAACCGATTCCTGCGCCCGATGGTTGCTCGATGACATCATCGTATTCACAAGCGTGGTCATCATCGCCTGCGATGCTTTCATCGACTCGATCATCAACAACTGACCGCCGTCGTCTTTTTTACTGGTGAGTGTCAGCAACAACTGCTGGAACTGCTGATTAGCCGCAGCCTGCTGCTGCTGCAACGCCTGCATGAACTGTTGCGTCTGTTGCGCCATCTGACGTTCAAGAGTCTGCATCTGCTGATTCGCCGCCAACGCAGGTTCCAAAGTCTTTTTTTCTTTGCGCTCGCGAGCAGCCTCCTCCTCGTCCTGCCAACGCCGCTCAAGCAACTCCGCTTCGCGTTTTCTCGTTTTCACGGCGATTTGCGCGGACACCGTGCGTTCCTCGTTGCGAAGCTTCAACTGCTCATCTTCTTCCGCCGCAGGACCAGACGACATCCCAAACCGTCCGGGCATGCCGGGCGCAATCTGCCGATACTGCGGCAGGGGGGCGGCACTGCCGTTATACGACGGCGACGGAAAATTCATGCGAGGAGGTTCGGTCACAGTGTCGATGCGAAAAGGAATCTGCTGAACCACGCGGCCCATTTCATCGATCACGTGGATGCGGTAGTCGCCGCCTCCATGAAGCGCACGAATATTTTCGTAAATCTCCAGATAGGTCATCGGCTGCAACCGCTGCCCTACCGGACCAAGCGGAAGCTGCACGCCTTCCCAAATCGCAGGACCGATGCGCCTGACTTCGATCAGATAGCCGACGCGGTCGGAATCCGCCACCAGATCAGCCAAGAACTGCACTCCGGCGCGAGAGCGTCCGACCAGCCCCGGCGTCTCTAAAGGAGAGGCGAGAGTCTGGCGACCGCTCATTGAAGAAAGTTGTGAAAGCGGAACGTGAAAAGCCGCGCTGACGCGAGCTTGTGGTTCTTGTTGCGAAGGTAAAGGAGGAGGAGGGGGCATCGCTGGCTGTGGCGGTAAATCTACGTGTGACGGTTCACTCTGCTGCGCCGTTGAGGACATCTTCGGCCCCTCCATATTAAATTTTTAAAAAATTTTTACATCCAACCCATTGTGTTTTTGACGACCCTTAGCACCAGCGGCTTGAACTACGACCAAAACAACGGATGTCGCAAAAAACATTTGGATTGAAAACAAACCACTTACTGAGTAGTATGCAGAGTTGTAATAAGGATGCAAGTAAAAAAGCGGCTCACTTTTGAAGTGAACCGCTTCTTTAAACTCTCTCACTCGTCCGCCCCGCCAAGGTTGTTCGAGTGTCGCCCGTAGGAGGGCACTGCTGTCATGAGAAAATCTACCACCATTAGCCCCGCTGTCAATTCAAATCCGTGCTTTTTATTTATAAATGAATCAAACGAACCAACGATCCGATTACCAAACGGCAAGATAATTTGTGTACCAAAGCCTCCGTTCGGTCCTTGGTATGTCCGCACGCACTTTAAACACATGGATGCGTCGCCTGAAGGTGCAACATGGTTCAATCGCCACAACCCGATGAACTATGCTGCAACCGAACATCTAATATATCCTCCTAAACCATATCAGATTTTAGGTCTTAATAGAATGTTAATGGGAAGCTGCGCGTTGTGGCTTTCAATGGGCTTAGGGAAAACGTTTCTTACGTTGATGTATTGCTTAAAAATTTGCGTTAGACATGAACCAAACTTATTTCTAATCGTTTGTCCACTAAGTGTCTTCGTAACTTGGGAACAAGAAGTCGCGAAACACATAGCTCCAGCAGCGCATGCAAAGATCGTATTTGCTCACGGAGCAAAAAAGAAAGATGTTCTCTCTAAACTGCGTACAAGCACATCAGACGGTCCCACTTTCATAGTTACCAGTTACGAAACGCTCAAAACAATCCGCGAAAATTTACAAGAACTGCCGCTCAAAGCGATCTTCATCGACGAAGCGAGCAGAGTAAAAAATGTAGAAGCGGCACGCACCAAAGCTATGTTCGAACTCGTTCGCGCACTCGCCTCCGTCCCGCGCTATGCGCTATCCGGCACGCCTTCCACCACAAACCCAGTCGGATACTTCTCCTTATATGAGCTTCTCTGCCCCGGCGCGAGCGGCCACACCAACATTATCAGCTTCAAACACACGTACACGGAGCAAAAACGCTTTCTCGTCGCCGAAGTGCCGACAGCAGACGGACAAACCAGACTTCAACACGTGCTGGCTGACGGCGGCGTGCGCTGGCTGCAGAAAAACTACCCACCCGGCTCCTCAAGCTCGTACTCCGCGCTTGGATATTCTTTCGAGGAGCAGCCGAAAGCTAATCAGCTAAGCTTAAAAGTGGTCAAAGTTTACAACAAAGACGCCGGAGTCCGAAATATTGACCAATTACAGCGTGTAACCGATACTTGGGCATATGTTGTAAAAAAAGAAGATGTATTAGATCAATTGCCTCCTAAAGGCTATGTACAAAGACAAGTAGAAATGAGTGACGAACAAAATAGAGTTTACAATGAACTTGTTGAAAACTGCCGCACAATGATAGGAGAAGTCAGATTTTCGTTCAGAAACTTGTCCTCTCCATTTATTAAACTTATACAAGTTGCTAACGGATTTCTTGTAAATCAAGACAAAACAGTAACTTTCTTTAACGAACAACCTAAATTAGCTGAGCTATTAGCTCTTTTAGAAGAAGCAAACGGTGAAAAGATGATTATTTGGTCACCGTGGCGTCCGCAAATAGCACAGATTTGCACATTTTTAACCGAAAATAATATCAACAACGTATTTCTACATGGAGACGTATCCCCCGAACAGCGGTTATACACCGTCGCCAAATTCCAAAACCACGAAGAAACGCAAATTTTAGTCGCTAATCCGGCGGTTGCAGGGATGGGTCTTAATTTAACCGTCGCACATCTCGAAACCTTCATGTCAAATTGGTTTAAACCAGATGACAGAATTCAAGCTGAAGACCGCACACATCGTACTGGTCAAGAATTCCCAGTAACCATCACCGACATTCTCGCCAAAAACACGCTCGAAAGCAAAATTTTAAATACGCTGATGCAGCGCATTTCCCTCGAAGGGGAAATCCTGACAGTATCCGACCTGACCGGAGGTGCCTGATGGCAACAATCGACGAACTCAGCAGAAAATTTGCCCTGCTGAAAGAATTGCGCGAATATCACGAGCACATGGCCGAAACTCTCGGCTCTGAACTCTCCCAACTGGGGCCGCTCCTGTTCAAAGCTTTCGGAGATGCCAGCAGCGATCAGTTCCGCGTCAGCGGAGAACTGTTCAAAGACGGATCGCCGCGCATCATCACCCCGACGTTGAAATACAAGCCGAGCGTGCTGAAGGAATCCGAACTTTTCAGTTGGCTGCGCTCGCACGACAGCGGTTCCATCATCCGCGAAACCGTCCACCACAAAACGCTGGAAAGCCTGATCGAAAAGTTGAAAGAGGAGAATCTCGAACTCCCCCCGCCAGACGTCTTGACCGTGTTCACGATTGAGACTTGTTCGCTGCGGCGTGCGCCGAAGCAGAAATAAACCACGGTGCTGAAGCACCAATACCAGAAGGAGAGCAAAGTCATGTCAAATCTCGTCAAGATCGAAGGAGTGCCGGATTATCTCCAGCCGTTGATCAACGAAAGCGGTGAAAATCAGGAAGCATTCGGCACTTTGAAACCCGCCGACTTTGGAATCGGCTTTGTAAAGCTGGTTCAGCAAATGTCCCGCGAAGTGAAGCCGGGGCCGAACGGAGAACCCGGCCTGCCGCTGGGAAACATGTTCGTGTCCCGCGACCGCTCGATCATTTTGCCGGGCACTCCGTTCATCCCGCTCTATCGCAAAGTGAGCTACATCCGCTGGCTGGGCAAGCCGGGCGATGGAAAAATGGATTTCGCCACAGATCGCGAAGACGATCCGCGCATCAGAAAGATCGACGGGCTTTCGTTCAGAAAAAACCCGCAAACAGGAGAGTCGGAACCGCCGCTGGTGACGACGTATTTCAATTTTTACATCTGGTCGAAAGCATTTGAAGCCGAACCGCTGATCCTGTCATTCTACCGCACCGGAACGCAGGTCGGCAGACGCCTGACGCAGGATTTGTTCCGCGCAACGAAAGGCGCAAAGCTGCCGCTGTATTCGTTGATGTTCAAATTCGGCGAACCCACCATCACGCGTGACGGCCAATTGGAGTGGTATCAGTTCAACGTCACGCCAAACGGCTACACCCCGGAAAAGCTGATGGCGAAAGCCGCCGAGATGTTCGATCTCTCCAAGACGCTGGCAAACGCTTCGACCGGAGTCGAATTCACCGCGCTGGAAGACTCCGAAGCGTCGCGGCTTTCCACCCCGACTGGCCCTTCGCATATGATCGAAGGAAACGCAATCATGGAACCGCTCCCCTCTGCGGCTCCCACAGTTGCCGCTCCCGTCCCGCAGTCCGCTCCCGCAACTCAGGCCGACAAAGCGCCTGAAAAAACCAGCATGTGGTAGCCGCACCAGAACACTGGGCATGCGAAAGGCGTCTTTCGTGTGCCCAGTGTCTCACGTACTAAACGAGGGGACGTTACATGAATGCAGAACACGAAAGCTACTGGCTGCTCAAACAACTTTATCGCGAAATCGTCAATCCAGACTGGTTCATCAACATCCGCGCAATCCACAACCTCAGACCGTACATGCATGAAGGGAAGATGCTGAAAAACGCAACCCGCGTCATGTACGATGAGAACATCCGCATCGCAGATTTCAAAAAACGCTGGTATGACGGATTGCTACAGCATCTCGTGGCGCTGAACGAGAACCCCGAAACGCCAGCCAACATTTATTTCGGCGTGAATCCGCGCCTGACAGAAAAAGCAAACAAGAAAGACGACATCGCCGGATATGTGGCCTTCTATCTGGACTGCGACGACAACAAAAGCTACACGAAGGAGCAGCGAGCATACCAGCTTCAGTTCTGGAAAGATTACGGCCTTGCGCCGAGCATCGTCATCGACTCCGGTCACGGCTTTCACGTCTACTGGATTCTGAACAAACTCGAATCAGCCTCGAAACAAGAAGCATTAAAACGCATGGTGCTGCTGTCCGGCTGCAAAGACAAAGGCAATACCCATGACGTGACCCGCATCCTGCGCCTGCCGGGTTTCAAAAACGTCAAGCATTGGTACAACATGGATCGCCCCCAATGCTTTATTTACGAACCGATCAACTGGCAGGAATTAAGCTCGTCGTACACATACGAATGCGACACGCTGAGCCAGTGGTTTCCGCCGTCTGAACGCGAAAACATCGAGAACTATCACGCTCGCGCCGTCGAGATGGGCGAATCCGTGCCGTTCAATGAACGCATTCGACAGATAGCGCAAGCCGCCGTGCAAGCGGAAATGAAATCGAAGGTCGCTGGTCACGGGATTGCCATTGCCGCCGAAAAACAGCGCCTCGAAGCGTCGTCTGATTTTCAGAAAAAGACCTCAACTGAAAAAGTCCCGTTCACTCCCACCCTCAACCTCGTCCCGCCGCTGGACGACATGACTTTTCCAAAGGGGAAGGCGTGGATGAAACACTATTGTAAAAAGGGCTACTCCGGCCTGTCTGACTCGGACATGGAAAAAATCACCGCGCTTTACGGAGACGACAAAGATTTCTCAGCATCGGCGCTTGAAAGCAAAATCATCTATCAATTGATCAAATGGGGCTACACATGCCCGGCAATCGTCGAATTTTGGAAGCGCATAGAACTGAAGCTCTGGCGGCAAGACAAGATGGACAAGACGCCGAACTATCTGCAGGCCACTTATGACGCGATGCTGCAGTCCGTTCATGCAACTTTGGAGCACGGGCAGCACGAAAACACCGCCAATCGCGAACCGCACATCGGCATCGTCAACCACCAGACGTTTTTCTTCACGGCGGAAGGCATTGGAACCCCCGTGCTGACAGGCGAACTGGTGCTTCTGGCAAAATACTATGATGAAGACGCTCCGCTTCGCATCGACCGCGAGTGGTTTGAAATTCGCGCCGTCATCCGCGTCAACGAAGAAACCCATTCCTACGACATGCTGCTGCCCGGAGCAGCTTTCGCAACCATCGGAGACTTTAAAAAGCACGCGAGCGGCGAATATCTGCGCATCCTAGTGGACAAAGCTTCGCTGTTGCAGTACGTGCTCAAACATCTGGAAAAAGAATACCCCGACGTGCCGACTCGGCGCTTTCACAGCAAAATCGTGTACTCCAACGGAAAATTCGTCTTCCCCAAGTTCGTCTGCACCGCCGAAGGTCCGCAAATCAAAGACGACACTCTGCTTGCCGAATCTCTCGCCAAGAAATTTGAAGTTTACAAATGGTTTGATGGCCGCTTCATCAAGCCAGAAAAGGTTGCTGAGTTTCTGGAGGTCAATTGGAAACCTTTGCTGGGTTTCCATCTGCCTCGCGTGCTCATTTCAATACTGGGCACCATCGCATCGTCGGCAATCAAGCCGATCTTCGAAGAAAAGCTTCTGATTGAAGATTTCAACCTGCCTTCCGTCAACGTTCGCGGAGCTTCACATTCCGGCAAGACTGAAACCGTCAAAAAACTGTGCCGCTTGACCGGGGTCATCGGCGGAAAAAACTCAATCAGCACCGAAACAACTCCGTTTGCGATGCAACGCACGCTGGAACTCGCAACGTTCATCCCGATGATCATCGACGAGTTCAAACAATCAGACCACAACGGCAAAAGCATCGAAACCGTGCGCTCGCTGGTCAGGCGCATCTACTCCGGCGAATCCATGATGCGGGGCCGCGCCAATCTGGACGTCGTCAACATCCGCCTGCATGGTGCCCTGATCATCATCGGCGAGCATAATCTGGAACGCGTGGGCGACGTGTCGGAAATCAGCCGCGTCGTGCCCATCTCGACCGATGAATACGAACCCGCCAAGCACATCAGTGAATACTTTGAAGTCTCTGAAACACATTGGGAGTGGCTGGCCCCGTACTTCTACTCCTTCATCCTGACCCAAGACCCAGAAACCATGTACGAGGAATTCAAAGCCCTGCGCCTGCAAGTGATCGCCGACCTCAGTCACGCTTTCTCTGGCGAGAAGCTGCGCGTCGGCCACAACCTCGCCACAATTTGGTATGGTTGCCGCCTTTGGGACAAGTTTGTCCAGTCCTATGGCGTCCACGACACGATTGAAGAGCTACTCGTCCCGCAAACCAACCTCGTTGACCATATAAAGGAGTGGTCTATCAAATCCGAACAGTCCCTCGTCGTGCAGCAGCCTGCCGTAACTGAAACACAAGTCTCCCCGTCAGGCGAGACGCGGGAGATCGTTGTTTCTGAGCCAAAAGACTCAGTTATTGCGAATAATGAAGTATTTAAGATGATTCGTATCTTTAACGAAATGAAAGAGTATAAGGATCGCATTTACATGGACGCCTTAGAAAACAATCTATTCTTAAGCGATATCGATGAAAAGAACGACATTTTGTTTCTAAAAATCGGTGCCATATATGCGTTATTTAGATTGTATTCATTTAGAATGAATACAAACCCAACACCAAAAGATAAAATATTTTCGCTCATTAAAGCAGCGTTTGGTAAGAAAGAACCTTGGATACTTGACTACGATAAAGTTATCAAACGAAAAAACGAAACTCATAAGGTCATTTCAATACGATTATCAGCATTTAGAGCGATGAATCTTTGGCCGAAAGAGATAGAAGAACAAAAACCAACAAATTCATCCCAAGGTGCAATTTTTAGCGAAAATGAGAGGTAAATTCCCAGTAACCCAGTAACCTTTTACAAGCTTTTGTCCTCAAAAGCTTTATACAAAAGGTTACCAGTAACCTTGCTCAAAAAAAGGAGAGCAGTCTCCGTATAGAATTCATTTCTAATTTTTTGGGATCACGGCCCTCATGACGTATATCCCCACTTTGGGGGCAAAAGGTTACTGGTAACTATATTTAACTATTTTATTATATATCTATTACACACAGGTGTTTGCGTGAGTTACCGTAGGGTTACTGAAAGGTTACTGGAAAGATGAAGCGGAGCAAAATAAGCATAACCCTTTCCGTGCCAACGGTTACTGGTAAAGTCGCTCAAAATGAAATTAAAGTTTAATTTTTTGATTGAGTTTTTGGCGGGACGGGGTTAATGTGTCTCGTGGACGTCGAGCCAAGGAGCCAAGGAGAACAAATTTATGCAGGAGAATCAAGCACTTGTAGCGTGGATGCTGTGGCACATTTCTTCAACGACGAAATGTTCCAAACAGGAAGCGATCAACACCGTTCGCGATGTGTTGAAAACGTCCGCCGAAATTCTCGATGAAGTTGGCGTGTCGGAGCACAAAAAACTTTGCAACGAGCTTCAAGCCGAACTCGAAGCGAAGCCCGTTGTGAAAAAGCAATCGGACGTGCCGAATCAGCAAATGTTGCCGCTGACCACCGAAAATAAGCCTGAATTAGTGGTTGCAAAACGCGGAAAACCCGGAAAAGCTGATTTGGTGGTTGCGATGCCTTCGCCAGTGCCACAAAAGACAGTGGTTCCTGCGCCTGTGAGCGCGAATTCCGCCGAAGATGCATGGGCTTCAGCGCCTTCTCCGCAAAGCCTCGCAGTCGCGTCCGCAGCGATTTCGAAATCTGAAGAAATGCCACCCCCACCTCCAATTCCGATTGCACCTTGGGCAAAAGCGGGTTGTGTGGCCTGTTCTGGAACCGGATATAACAGCAAAGGCGGGGCGTGCCCGGTCTGCAAAACGGCTGAAAAACAGCCCGAAAAAACGGCAGAAATCAGCCCTGTTTCTGCGCCCACTTTGAAGCTCAAACCGAAGCCATCAAATCTGCCGATGCAGATACTCTATACTGAAATGCTTTGCGAGGTCTGCCAGAACGATCAGATCGTGTTCACACTGCCGCAGACAGGTAATGAGGCAGTCAAGGCGTCGTACGTTTGTCAGAAGTGCAGCACGGTCGGAACCGCCGACCTCGACGGCGAAACTGTGCAGACGATCCGCAAGGACGGCAAGGCGCTCGCCGTTACGCTCGCTGCTGAAATTCCGGCGTCGGAGATGCGCGGCAGAAAAAAAGCTGATCCGGTGGTGCGACTACCCATACAGCAACCGCCGGATGAAAAGGCTCCTTCTTCTCCCGCAACGCCGCCGGATATCCGCAAATTAGTTGATGGAATTGTCGGATATGAAAGTCCACCCATTAACTGCGAAGCGACTCGATTGGAACTCAAGCAATCCGTCGATAACTGGCAGAAAGACCGTGTCGTAAAGAAGTGGGAAGAATTGAGCGGTAAAGTCTGGAAAGAAAACGAGATGTCGATGGACAAGCTTAAGACCGAAATAGTAAACGGTCTTTTGGGCAAAATAGGAGCGGAATAAAACACAAGGAAAAGCAAGATGCCCCGCCAAACAAGTCGTGAAGTGTACGAGCTTATCGAAAATAACGGGTTGCTCAGCAAGCGCAGGTTTCAAACCTACCGAGCCTTGTATTTTTATGGCCCGATGACTGCGAATGAAATTGTTGATTGCATTCAGAAGGATGGAGTGCGCGTGCAGCCGCACAGCATTTCTCCGCGTCTCGCGGAGCTTGAACGTTCCGGTGCCGTGGCTGCGTCTGGCGTGCGGGTGTGTTCAATCACTGGATATGAAGTGACCCTCTGGGATGTGACGGCAAAGCTGCCGAACAAGCTGGCAATTAAAAATCCCAAACGCAAATTCTGGATCGCGGGACAGATCGCGTTTTCGAACGAGAAAGCGGCGGAAGAGCAGGCCGCTAAATTTGGACAGGAAGTCATTCGGGTGATTGAACGGTGACGGCGTCGCCTTCAGCAAAAATAATTGAGGAGCAAAACGCAGCCGAAACAAAATTGAGCGTGACGCTGGCTGCGGCTGAGTGGGCCAATATGTTGCGCAGGTTTAGAGGGGGGCCGCATAGTGTTCGTCTTTTTTGGATGAGTGTTGCGTCGATTGAAGGACAGCTAACCACAAAGGAGAGAAAAAGTGACTGCCGAATTGGAAGAAGTTTTGGCCCAGCAGGCGCGTGAAGAGCTAACCACAAGGAGAGAAAAAGTGACTACACAGTCGTCGGTGATCATCAAGCTCACCAATCCGGCGGAAAACACGCAGCTTCATATTTCGTTTGAAGAAAAAGCGGCGGTTGGACAGCGACCGATCAGTCCGTTTCCTCCTCCTTATCCTTATGCGGTTGGGCAGCGACCGATCAGTCCGTTTCCTCCTCCTTATCCTTATGCGCAGTCGATGGCTGTAGCCGTTCCTCCGGCGGCGGTAGCCGTTCCTCCGGCTCCTGTTCCCGTTTCTCCGGCTGCTGTACCCGTTCCTCCGGCTCCGTTCAATCCGCCGCAGGCAGCGCGATGATTTGCCTCCTCGTCATGATGATGACGGTCATTTGCGCTGTTGACAACAGTGAGGCGGTGCAGGCGAACCGCTACGGCAAAAGATTGGAGGCTCCGAAGCGTGCGGATTGAACGCGCCATACCAGTGATCAAGATGCTCGCGCAGCGGGACGGTGTCGCCGAAGCCGAGATCATTGATAATTGGGAAGAAGTTCTTATGGAACTGAGCCGCGCAGGGATCAACGTCGGGAGCGTGGTTTTTGACGTGCGGCAGTTAAAAGCGGAGCACAGCCGGATTGCAAAGCAAGGATCAAATAATAAGAAGTCTTGACGAGTTGCCTGATCTCACCAAAGAGAAATGGCTGCTTGTCGATACGGAAACGTCGGGTTTTTCTTCCCAGCATGGGGAGAGAATCTGCGGTGTCGCCATCGGCACGCGCAGTCCGGTCGTGAACTATTATTTGCCGCTGCGGCATGACACCGACAATCTGCCGCTGGAGCCTGTGCTCGAATGGCTGCACGTTTTGTTCTGCGATCCCAGCAAAATCTGGATCGGGCACAACCTGAAGTTCGATTTGAAAATGTTCAAGGCCGAAGGGCTGGAAATAAAAGGCCGGATCATCGACACGATGGTTTGCATGCATGTGTTCAACTCCAGCCTCTACGATTACAGCCTTGACGCTTTGACCAGTCCGCTGGACTTTAAGCACGAGCATTACGGGCGCGTGCGCGACTACATCATGCGTACGCAGCAGATCGACATCGCCAGCAAGGCCAAGGGAAAATTTCCGAACTACAGCCTCGTGCCCGTCGATCTGCTTGGCGCGTATGCGATGGAAGACTTGACAGCGACGCGTCTTTTGTCCGAAGACATCAACAAGCATCAAGCCATCTATCCAAAGCCCGACAACCACGGCTGCGGCTCGTGGTCAACGACTGATTTGATCACGAACGAAATGGATTTGATCAAAGTCATCGCCGACATGGAATTCAAAGGAGTGCAGATTGACATTCCGCGCTGCTGCGAATTGCGGGACAAAACCCTTGGAGAGATGGAACTGCTGGAGCAGGAAATGGCGGCTCTGGCCGGGCATTCGTTCAATCCGAATGCTTGGGGCGACCGTGAAAAAGCTTTTGTTGCGGCTGGTGGGGAGGTTTTGTTCTGGAACAAGAAACCAGAACAACGCGGCAAGCAGAAGCTCGCGCAGTTCACCGAAGACAAGGCCAACTCGACTGGCCGCGCCAACTGGAACGCGCAGGCGTTGCTTGGATATTTGAAGCGGTATCCGCGAGACAGCAAGCCGTTTAAGTTCATCTATGCGTACAAGCAGTATTCGCTGCGAGCGTACGTCATGGCGAATTATCTTGAAGCGTTTTTGCGCATGGTCGATTTCGACGGAGTGCTGCACGCGCAGTTTCATCAGCACCGAGTCGTGACCGGACGGCTTAGCTCAAGCGATCCAAATTTGCAGAATCAGGCGAAGAAAGGCGGGACGGCTGAGCAGAAGGACATGGAGCGTTTTCTAGGCATCAAGGACGAAGAGGCGATCAACAGGAAAATCCGTGGTCTGATCGTTCCTCGAAAAGGCAAGGTGCTGGTTTCAATCGACTGGTCGCAGATTGAGTATCGCGTCGCCGTTTTTTATTCGCAGGACGAGCGCATGATCGGCATGTGGCAGGCCGATCCTAAAATCGATTATCACACGCAGACGCAGGAAGACACTGGGCTGGAGCGCGATCCCAGCAAGACGATTAATTTCATGGTGCTTTACGGCGGGGGTGCCGCCGGATTGGCGGCGTCGTTGAGCGGGATGGGCAAGCCCACCACAAAACAGGAAGCCCAGCAGTTCCTTGGAAGGCTGTTTGAAGCGCGGCCAGCGCTCAAAGCCCTGATCTCCGACGTGTCAGAGCAAGCGATGCGAACTGGATATGTGCAGAATTGTCTCGGTCGCGTGTGCCTTGTGCCGCAGGGCAAGTCCTATGTTGCGCTGAACTATCTGGTGCAGGGCACCGTGGGTGACATGATGCGCGAGTTTTTAGTGCGGATTAAAAAGATTATCAAGGAAAACAACTGGCCCATTGATATACTGCTGACGGTGCATGACGAAGTGGTTTTTGAGATGCTGCCGGAAGACGCTGAAATTTACGCGCCTCTGCTCGCCGCCGAAATGTGCAAGTGCAAGTTCATCAGCGTGCCAGTGCTTGCGGACATCGAAGTCGGGGAAACGTCTTGGGCAGACGCCGTTCCGTTCGAGGATTGGATTGAAAAAAGAAAACAACGGCTGCAAGCGGCATGACGGCAATATACCCGTGTGGGTTGAGCAATTGGAAAACTCGTCGTGCCGTTTGCGGCTTAAAAGGAGAGGATCATGTCTGATAAAGTAAAGGCCATCAGTGAAAAGCTGAACCTGACGATTCTGAAGCTCGACGCGATGGAAGAAGGTTTTTCCAGAGCGACGGCTGGCTTTGCGCAGCTTTTGTCTGAATTTCTCATGACGAAGATTCACAAGTGCCAGATTCTGCCGCAGCCCAATGCGCAGAACGGGGTGCTGACGCTTGAGGTTTTTCTGCTGTATGCGACGCCGAAAGGCCCGGTGCAGGTAGTCGTCGGAAAAACAGTGCGGCCTTTTCCCCTTCCCACCGAAGAAGAAGCGTGCGCGATGCTCAACGATTTTTTGAACGCGCAGCTTGCCGATGAAAATTCAGACCTGATGCTGGCGCTGGCCGGAGTGCGCAGGCTTGAACAACACGTCGCCAAGGGTCCGCGCAAAAAGCTGTTCACGGGGGAGTGATGCTGGAAATCGGCAAGAAGTACAAAACTAAAACCGGGGATGTCGCCACGGTCATGAGCCGTGGCGGAATCCACTTTTGGGTGGCGATCAAAAGCAAGAAGCTTGAGCTTGCTGACGGCACTGAGCGGCCATACACGGCGGAAGGAAGGTTCGCCGGGCAAAACGACATTCCTTGGCCTGATCTCGTCGAAGAGGTCGGGGCGCAAAAGTGCGCTGATCCGCTTTGGTAGGAGTACATAATGTTTGAAGAAATCGTTGCGCAGGTCGGCAAATACACGGTTGTCAAAACCATCGACGAAGCCAGAAAGCTGAAACCTTCTCGGCTGTTCGCGTGCGACATCGAGACTGCGTCGGAGGTCGGCAGCAAGGTTCCGGCGGATTGCCCGAACTCGTTGAAGCAGGGCATCATGGGGATCGCGCTTTGCAATCTGAAGGGTGACGCGATCTACATGGTCATCGACGACAATCGCGACTATGGCGGCATCGCGGTCAGGGACGCCATTGAGTTTCTGAATACGGATTGGTTTGCTGACGCTGAAGCGGTGGTGATTCACAACGCCAAGTTCGATTTGAGCTTCCTGCTCGCCCGTGGGCTGAACTTGGCGCGGACGCGGGTAATCGACACGTGGATCATGAATTCGATTCGCTGCGAAGGAATTTTCACCAGCAACAAACTCAAGGACGTCGTGAAGACCGCGTTCAGCGTGTCCGTCGAAACCAAAGAGGACAAGGATAAGTTTTTTGAGGAGAACAAGACAAAAGACTACGGCGACCTTCCGCTTGAGCTTGTCGCGCCGTACGCCTGCGATGACGTGCGCTTTTGTCTCATGCTCCTCTTGGGTGCCAAGCCGTTCGACGCTGAAGAATGGGCGAACCATGATCTGTACATGCGCAATAGCAGGCATCTGATCGCCGCCGAGAGGCGAGGCATCTGCGTCAATCGCGCCGTGCTGAGCGCAAAACTTGAGGCGGCTGTCGGCGAGGTCAAGACGTATTCCACGCTGGTTGCGCAGACGCTGGGCGCGACTGAAATCGACATCAATGATGAACAGAAGATGCTGCACTTTCTTCATCGGCAGAATCTTCACCCCGGCCCCAGAGATTATTATGGCGAAAATAAATTCGTTTTTGATGCGGAGGCGATTGAGCAGTGCGCAGACACTCCTCTTGCGCGGTACTACGCCGCGTTCTATTCCGCGAAGACGTTCCTGACATGCTTTAGCGGACAGCGCGGAGAGTTGACGTACCGTATTTTTTCCGACGCCGACGAGAACGCTGGGATACATCCGGCGCATCAGCTTCAGATTTATTCGAAGGGTGGAGCGTTGCAGGTGAAAGTTCCCGACGTCGCCGCCCGTGTTCCGCTGACCAATGAAATCCGAAAAATTTTTACGCCAAGAAAAGGTTTCAAGTTCGTGGCATTGACGGCGAATTTTTTGCACGAGATGCTGCTGTCATTTTATTGCCAAGACGCTGAAATGGCTCAATGCATCCGTGACCGTCTCGATCCGGCAGTTCTCATGTCGAAACGCACTGAATTTGAAACGGCTGTCTGCAAAGTTCTGATGCGTCAGGTCGTTGAAGGTTCTGGCAATGCCATCCTAGCCGGGCGTCTGGCTAAGGTCGGGTTCCGCGTCAATAAGCGGCAGCATTACGCGGCCAGCGATTTGTTTAAATCAAAGATCGTAGGATATTCGCAGATGCTGGCTGGAGTTAACAACGCGCTTGTCAGCGAGGGGGTGCTGAAGGATCGCATGAGTCGGCGGATCAAAGTGCCGGAAGATAAACGCTATCGCACGCACGCGATCCTGTTGAACTCGTCGTGCGGGTCAATCTTGTCGCTGTATTTGGATATTTTTGCGCGGCTCGCAAGCCAGACCGACGCGCATCTGGTGCTCAATCATGGGTCTGAATTTATCTTTGAAACGCCCGAAGATTCGGTAGACTTTGAGGTGGCCTGCCGGGATGTTTTTGCCCGTGCGATCATATCGCCACAGCCAGTCTGGTCGGTTTCGTCTGGTTCAGTGTGGGAGTCAAAAACATGAGCGTAGTTTTTCAAATTTCAATTTCACGCGTGCTGACTCCAGCGGAGGGGCAGGTCAAGCTGGCAGAGATTCACGCTGCTGCACAGCAGCAAAATATTTCCGGCGTCGGATACATCCGAGTCGCCGGAGCCACTGTGCATGATAATCCGTTTCCGGCTTGGTTGACTGAGCAGCTTTGCAACAACATTCCCGGTCTGCAGTTCGATGATGTGAATTTCTTTTTTCACCGCCTGTTCGAGACGCTGGAAGAAGCGCAACATTATGAACGCTGGATCAGGGAAAATCTGACAAGTTGGGCGTCTGCCGATCCGGCGAAGATGCTTGTCATGAACAAATTGCAGACTCGCATCATGCGGGATCATGCAGGCATGATTCCGTCTGTTGATATCGACGTGTTTTAAGGAGCGAAGCGTGGCAAGCGATTTCGATCTTGAAAATGCATTGCTGGCCGAACATGGATACAACCCGTGCCAGAATGCGTATGATGCTGCTCAGCGGCGTCGCGACCAAGTCGCTTATGAAGCGACTAAGTATCAGGACAGCCATCGCTCCCGTGAACAGGCAGCGCCGGAAGTTTGGATTCGCCGCGAGCACGAGGAAGCGCTTCTCAGGCAGCAGCTTGCCGACGCTCGCAGAGCGCGTGAACACGCTGAAATGGCCCAAGCCCTTCGTCTTCTGCGTGAGCAGGGGCGTCAATTAACTGCGTTTATGAATGTTCCGCGCATGCCGCGTCAGGAGCCAATTTATGACAGCGTTCCGGCGGCGGCTCCGGCGGCGGCTCCGGCGGCGGCTCCGGCGGCTAGAATTTTGGAAGGCCCGACTTCTCCGGTTGACGTTGACAGCGATCCCGATCCCATCGGGGAATTGAAGTTGAAACCTGTGCGCGGAGTTGTAGTCGATGACTAGGACCGTCACGGTGCGCGGCGTTGGTAAATTTTTGACCGAAGACGCGGCCCGTGAAGAATTTGGGCTTACCGAAAATCCTGCTGATGCAGGGTTTTTGCTTAGCAACGGAGACATGCTGG
>Ga0315273_10001973_pt1 | contig 23870 bp, 26 predicted proteins | sample YL17G02_0_MG_FD_205753 | JGI IMG/M metagenome (GOLD analysis project Ga0315273, IMG submission 205753) | Sediment microbial communities from Yellowstone Lake, YNP, Wyoming, USA - YL17G02_0 | ecosystem: Environmental > Aquatic > Freshwater > Lake > Sediment | place: USA: Wyoming | collected...
TTTATAGACAGTGTAAATTTATATTAATGATATGATATTTTTACTCTAAGTATAGAGTAAAAATAATGAGAGCCGGTTTAAATTTATAAAGCAAATTGACTTTCGCACAATAGTTTTGCAATATCGGATACATGACTTAATCCGATGTTTTTTACTAAAAGTGTAAAAAGATGAGCGAGAATATCCTTGAAAACACTTTCAACATCCAAATTATATTCAATATTTTCAACCAAAAATTTGAAACGTGTCCACATTAATTTTATTTCAAGAAACTTTAGTATTGGCCTAAATTCTCGTAGACACCCTTCTATAATTTCTGAGCTATCATTCCCGTTTTTCTTGTACGGTAAATAAAAAGTGACACATTTACGTTCGTTTGGATCTTTTGTAAAATCCAACCTCGGGTGATAATCATTACTAGTTTCCAAAATTAATGACGCGGGAGTTTTTACGAAAATATCATCACTATAGATCTTTCTATAAGTGATACCGTTATTTATCGCCTCGTGAATTTTAAATAAATTATCATCAGTAAAAGTTTGGCAGCTATCAGAATTTCCTTGGCATATATAACCTTGGATAGCTGATATATGACTCGCGTAACTCGAGCAAATCTGCGAGTTTATACTTTTTAATAAACCATCAATTGAAATATACACATTGTGGGCCATTAGACCCGCAACACATCGCGATTTATACGCATCTTTTGCTAAATCAATCATGAATCTTTTGAGAGTTGTCTTACCCGAGCATGATATTCCAGATAATACAACCAAAGATACTTTTTCATTAATTTTGAAATTATACAGATCGATCAAAACTCTTAATAAAACATGAAACTGCTGCGGTTCGACAAAAGTATTTAGATAATTCATGTGTGAACGTAATTTTCGGCTACTTTACCACCAACATAAATAATTTTCTCATTTTTTAAATTTGATAAATAAAAGACTTTGTTGTTTCTATTTTTAGAAACAAAATATTAGAAAGGAAATTTTAAAAGATACTTATATATGGCATTTCGAGGTGATATTTATCAGCAGCAAACTGAAAAGCCTTAATATAAGAACTCCAAACCCAATACAGAATTACATAGTTCATAACAGCACTGTAAATAAGACCTTGCATTCCGTATTTTGCGTATAAAACCATCATACATCCCACTGCCCATAAAATTCCTATTTTCATGTAATCTGAAAGAGCGTCAGCTGCATTTTTCAGAGTCTCTTCGTCTTTAGCAAAATTTTTAACACTAAACTTAGAACTCATTTCTACTGATGCAATCGAAAAACTGATACTGCTCAATAATATACTTTCTCCAAAAGCTTCAAGGGATAATTTGGACGACATTTTATATTTATATTTATATTTTTATTTTAATAATCCACCTAAATAAAAATTGTAATAATATCTCTCTTCATCCGAATATTATTTTAATTTTGTTTATCATATTTAGACACGCGTATATTATTTATTATCGGTATCATAAATAATAAATATAAAAATATGTATTGCAAACTTAATAAAGTTGAAGATAACTATTTTGATTCTGCATGGAAAGTGAAGATTATTTCGAGCCGAAAAACAGATACGTTAAAGAGCTAAAAACTTCAGACTTTAACAGCGTAATACCTTGGCAACTAAACCCGATCAACGATAAGAAAGTTAACGGGTTGGTTTTATTTTATGCACCTTGGTGTCCTCATTGTAAAAGCGTCGCACCAGAATGGGAGAAGGCCGGAAAAATGTCAGGATTTTGTGATTTTTACTCTTTCAACTGTGAAAAAAATAAAAATCATGTGATGAAAATAAAGGAAGATATGCCAGAACTAATACAGGGTTACCCTTCAATTATTTATTATGAAAACGGGGTGCCAGGAGAAGCTTACGTTGGAGCCAGAGATGCCAAGTCTTTTGGAAAGTATTGTATGGATAAGTGTTCATCATGCAATCGAAAATAAGTATTTTTAATAGAACACCTTTTTCTATTTTAACAAATAGAAAAATTAAAACTGTGTACTTTACTTCTTTATCATTCCTATGACAATAGATAATATCATCAAAACGAAAAACACGCCATAAATTTCAGCGAATACGTTGTAATTTTGTGCTAAATAAGCCATAGCTATACCTACCACTATGACAGCGGCTCCTGTGATGGTTGCATACTTAGCTGTATCAGGATTTCCATTGTCTGGGACCCGATTTCCTACCCAAATTATAATAATTCCCGCTATAGTAGATATTATAGCCCCATAAATTGAATATCCTTTCCCAAAAGAAATTAATGCGTCCATTTTGTTTATTTGATTCTCTGTTTAATATATTAAAATTTTATTTTATTTTAATAATTTGTGTAGTTTTTGGAGAAACACTTTTGATGTTTTGATTAGAAACATAAAATTGTATTATAAGTTGTTGAAGTAAACACAAAGATCGCAAAAATAATTGATCAAAAATGTCGTATATTCCAGGCCAAGGTATTAAAAAACCAACAAATATGATGCAAAACCCCATCTATCCGGACATAAGAAAAGGTCCTATACAATTCAAAAATAGCGGAAAGTATTGGAAAGTGGATGTAGGACAAACATTATTAGACACGGAGCCAAATACACAAATAATCGAGGATGCCATATTAGCCAAATCTTACAGAGATAATATTGATAAATACGGTCAATCTTCATATCAAGAAAAAATCACAGTATTTAGACCGCCTTTGCAAAATGCATACGAGGACTTTGGGCCGTTAAATCGTCTCCCAACTAAGCTCCACGCAATAACCCCTTATATTAACCCAGGTACAGTAACAGACGGGTCCGGTACGACCGCTTTTGCCGCCTATAATCAGACCATCCAAGACGTTAGCCGTTTTATTGCCGATAAAATAACTACACCAAGTTGGAGGAATACATATCACATGCCAATGGAATCGGCTATAGATACATCCATCTTACCCGATTTAGTAACCACTATACCTTCGTATTCGGTCTCTTCGGGTTATGTTTCCAATGTCAATATAGACGCTCCTAAACAAGTTAGGTTAAGTGAAGTGCAAAAGGTCGAAACGTCTGCCCATTCTGGATATTCTCCAAATTATAATACATCTCTTAACGACCAAACTTCTAGTTTGTTAAATTTACACGAAACTATACCCCAAACTTCAGCTCATTCTGGGTTTAAAGCCCCTTACACGACAAATGTAGAAACCAGACTCGATGAGTTAGAATTTAACACTACATTGCCATCAAGATCTGTATCTTCTGGTATGCACTCTGATTACACTGTCGATGGAGATAATAGAATGGGAGATATTGTTCTCTCAAATAATTTACCTTCAGTATCCATGTCAGCTGGTTATACCCCAGTAACCATGTTTGATGGAGAAACCCGTCTAGACGAATTACATTTTGATCATGCTCTCACTACCAAATTTAAAATAAATAATCCTGGGTCAGAATATGGGTATCAAACCAGGGTTGAATCTTATACTTCTCCTGATGATCATATAAAATTAAAAGAAAATCCTAAAGTTGCAGTGTTGGCTAGACAGACTTTTGTTTACAAAAGTAATGAAAACATTACTTCAAATAAAATTAATGTTCAAAGAAAATTGGAACCTGTTAAATCTTATAATTCAGGGCTCAACTCTGGTACTATTCATACAAGTGGAGTAGAAACTCAAAAAGTTGGTGGAAGATATTTTGGAAATAGAAAAACATCTGCATATTAAAATATTGTTCCCATACATTTTTTTACGTTTAAAAACGTAAAAAAAACAATTCTAGTCAAGTTTTTCATCAAAATTAACCCTAAAAAAGCCATTCGTCATCAGGATTATTAGAAGCAACTGTTTCATTTTTCTTGCTTTTTAAATTTTTTGTTTATAATTTCGTCTAATGAACCCGCTAAATCATCAGATGAAAACCTTTTCTTTTTGTTCATAACAAGTCTATCACATTCTATACATAATAGTTTCCAATTATTATGGATACATAGCCCGTTATTACATATTTTACAGTTTTTTTTCAACGAATTATGTTTACAAACCCTTGACTGGCATATTTTACATCTTAATTTAGTCAATTCATGTTCGCATAAAATCAACACGCAAATATTACATTTGTATTTCCAATTACCGTGACCACAAACCCCAGTTCCACAATCTTTGCACTGGCGTTTATCACGCTCATGTTCACAATAACCAGTTCCACAATCTCTACATTTTGATTTAAGATTATTATGTTCGCATAAACTATTATTGCAATCACGACTTTCACAAGTAAGCTTATGTATATTATGTTTGCAATTGTTACATTTCCCACAAGATGATTTAAAATTTTTATGTTCACATAAACCGGCCCCACAATCTCTACAACTGAATTTATTTTTATTATGTTCACATAAACCGGTTCCGCAATCTCTACATCTGTATTTATTTTTATTATGTTTGCATAAACCGGTCCCGCAATCTCTACAACTGTATTTATTGCGCCCATGTTCGCATGTCCCACAATCTTTGCATTGTTTTTTATTACGCCCATGTTCGCATAAGAACTTTTTACAACATTCACAATTTTTTTTTATTTCACCATGCACACACTTACAATCTTTGCAACGCTTCTTATCATACCCGTGTGTGCAATAGTTACTGATTGTTTGTTCCAATAATCCGGATTCAATGACAATCGCTTTGGTCAAAAACATCGGGTCGATGTCAATTATAATTGACATTTATGTTAAATTATAACAATCTATTAAAAATTATAACATAATGTTATAATTTTTCATTTTTATTCTGGAAAACGATGTGTTACAAAAAGTCTGAGTAAGGATTTACATCCCACTTATTATCAACTTTATTATCAACTTTATTATCAACTTTAGACTCTGATTGTTTTTGTTCTTGATCGCCTTCTTCAATGTTTATTTCGTCTAAACGGACTTTATATATTTTTATTTCTTTGCGCAACGCCTCGCGTGAATCGTGAAGTTTTTTGTTCATTACTTCTCTTTTTGCATAAGGAATATTTGCAAAATTTTTAGGATTTTTGATATTTTTTAGTTTGCTTTCTGCTAAAAATATTTTATCTTTCAAATCCTTTTTCTCTTTCTTCCTTTCAGAAAGAGGTGTAGGTATACCCCTATAATCAGATTCTATTTCGGTCATCATTTTTTCTACAGAAACGTGTATCATATTTTTTGGTTCGGTATATTTTTTATCGTTTGTACACTCATCAAAAAGATCTTCGAAATTCATAAAAGTTCAACTTATACTTATAAAACCTTTAAGTTTTTGTTTAACAGATTAACTTCTTTTCATTTAAATTTAATTCGTCTACTATTTTTCTTAAAATAGAATGTATGAAAAATATAATTGTTAGTTTAGTTTTTGCAATTATAACTTGAACATTGTCTTTCATTAATAGAATTTTCACAAGTTTCTTTCAGTTTATTTGGATCTAAATATCCAGTCACCTCGCATATAGCTCTAGAATTTATGGAACCCTTTGGACATCTGCAAGAATTTAATTGACTAGTACTATCACAAAAATTTAAGGCGGATATAGACCCATTTTGCCCACTCGGACTTGCGTATTTTATTAAATTATTATATTCGTCACACGCTACTGATTTTTTATCAGCATTGTAGCAATCGGTGGATAGGTAATCTGATGTGTTCCATATACCGGAACAAGGAGACTCGCCATCTAATGGCCCCCAATTACCTGCACAGCCCAAACATTTTACGTAACCAAACGTTGGATCTGTTCCGTCTGTCCAGTTATCATTAGGACACAAACATTCATTATTTTCGCCTTTTCTACTGGGCCATTTAGAATTAGGACCCATACAATGAGAGCTATCCCATTTAATTTTTTCACAATTTTGGCCTGTATAATCAGGATCGCATACGCATGCACAATTCCCTTCTCCGTCTTTTACACATTTCCCATTATTTGTACAATCATTAGCAGAAATGCATGTTCCAGGATCACCTGACGAACAATCAGTAGATTGTCGGTTTATAAACCAATAAATGACTATGTTTCCGATAAAAATAACAGAGACTATTATATATGATACATTTGGAATCAATAAATTTGGAAAAAATCTCCCGACAGCCAATATACTTAAAATGATAATGGAAGATATCACTATCAACAATATATTTTGGATTTGCATATTTATTATATAAGTTTATAAAAGGATAACTATAATTTTATTGGAAGGTTATACACCATCTTTACTTTAATTTTTCCAGCCTATCTGTTTCACATTTAAAGTAAAATTATACATAATGAATAATTACCATGATTGTTAAAACGGCTAAATCTTCGGCTGTCCGTAATCTTTTTAATACTTACTCAAAAACAAAAAACGTCAAGGTTTTTGAAAAAGCTACCAAACTTGTAACAGATATATGTTCTAGTCCTTTATACCCTCTAAATGAAAAAGTAGAAGCATTAAAAGAATTATTAAAATACAAGGATGAAGAATATGTCGAATCTTTATGTTCCGATATAATTTCAAAATGGCGGGATAGTTTGTTATTTTTGCACAATACCGAGTTAGACAATATGATATCTTTGTTGGTCGAAGTAATAAAAATCCCCGAAGTTTCGGAGCATGAAAAAATTTACACAGCTGTACATTTTTACAACTCTTTTAATTTGCATGTTTGCTACGAATGTTTTAGATTTTTATGCTCAGATAAAACTCTGAAATTAGATTATAGAATAGAATCTATACTTTTTCTATTTGCTTCTGGAGAAGAAGAAGAAAGAAATATTTGTTTAGTTACTGTATTGGAAATTATCGGAAATCATGAATATGAATCAGAATCGAGATATAAAATTATATCTTCTTTTATTTCAAAAACCGGTATAAAAACTTTTTTCAATAACTCAAAACTTAAAATTCCTTACGAAGAAGAATTTTGTTGTGTATTACAAACCGCATTTTTTGAAGACGTGAAAAACGATGTTAGTTATAGAATTTTGTCTGGTCAACATCTATTGCAAATGGGAAAAAGTGTATCTTTTGAAAGAAAACGCGAGATAGTAAAGATACTTTTTGATATAGCATCTTTTGTAACTCATAAAGAAAATATTAGAGCGGACGCTTTGGACGTAATTTTGAGATTAGGCGAGCCTGACGAAAAAACAAAATCACGGCAGTTATTGGGAACATTGGGGATGGTTGCAGACGGTTCATTACGAAAAATTATCAAACCTAAAACTATTTACGACGATTCTCAAAATGTCCACGATCACAGTATAGCTGAACACGTACAAAATTATCTGGAAAAAATAGTAAATACTTCTTCAAAATACCCTATACAAAAATTTGATAAAGTAAACGAAGAAATTTCAGCTTGTCTGCGCGTATTAATGCCAGTCACATCTAAAATTGATAATAAGACACATAGACATGCTGTTTACAAGGCTTTACTCCGTATATCTATAGATACTGCCACTTTTACACAAAATAACGTCACCTTAGCTGAAATAATTTCTCATGTATGGTCAAAAATCCACTCTGGTGAATATGATAAGATCATGGTCGAATGTTTGGAACAAAGAATAATAGACGAGTTGATAGATATGGAAGGTACTTGTTCTTCTGGTCATGCGTGTAGATTCGTAAATGTGTTATCTATAGTCGAAGAAACATTGAAAATAAGTTGGGATGTACAGCTAAAAGCAAATGTTTCAGGTAGAATGGGGGTCAAAATAAGAGATTGTAAAGATGAAGATTTACAAGCTGCTATAGCATTGGGTATGTTGGAAGACGCAGACGAAGAAGATAGGAAAATGTATCTCGGATTTGTAGAGGAAAAATTGGTCGAAATAGAAAAAGAGTTGTATGAGGAATTTGTTGAAGGAGGTTACATCAAAGAAAAAGAATTTTATGATTTTATGAAAGTTATAAAATTAGAATGGTTGTGTGTTATAGGATAAGAAATATAGATAATTGAGAATATTTTTATTTTATCACTCTAATAGAGTGATAAAAAGTAATAAAAAGGATTATAGAGGAGATTTAATTTCGAGTTCTTTTAAATCTTCGCCCTTTTTTAATAAAATTTGGAGTATAGACGATTGATTTTCCAATTTAGGGTTTCTATTTAAAAAGTTCACATAATCATCCTTTCTGATTAAATGAGAAGAACACAAATATAAACAATAATCAGCCAAACAATCATAGCCTTCAGGTTTGATCATTTTAGAAAACTTTTTGTGAACAAATAAAGCTAACCTAAACTTTATAGATAAAGAGGTCCGTTTGTGAACAATGGCCGTATTCATGTAAAAAGCATCCGTTTCTTCAAAAGAAACTTCTTTGACGGATTTTATTGTATCTTCAACTTCCGATAATAATAAATCGATCTCTTTTGTGTCCCAATTCTTACCCCTATTAATAATGAGAGGGTCGACGGTTTTTCCTACATGAATTTCATCCGATTCAATCGTAGCTTTCAACTCGGGAGAATTTCTAAATGTTCCTCTCCTCTTGCGATCAGCAATTAGTCTAGGTTTTCCTTCAGGGGCTTTTAGAAGTTTAAAAATAGTTTTTCTGATATAAATGGAATTTTCAGATATGTTATAATTACAAATCAGATATTTCTTGATATATATTCGGGATGCTCCTTCTTTTCCTCGAGATTCTACAGCTTTAGCAATCATAATTTGATAAGTTGGATGAGAAGCTTTTGTTTTGATAATAGGAAGATCTTCATCTTTTTTTATATTATTAGTAATAACTTGTAACATTTTAAGTTCGCTTTGGTATCCCTGAAGTATCGGTATAAATAAATATAAATAAGTTTTTTATTTCATTTTTTCTCTGTACTATTTTGTTATGGAACGACGATCTTGATTATATTTAAAAAATTAAATAAAAGTGATAAATCATTTATTCAAGGTCGAATAATAGTTTGACCTTTAAAATGTTGAAATCACTCGATGTCGACAATTTTTTTTTAGTTGCTACGGTGACAGCTAAAAGTATGGGCATCGACCATGTTTTATTCGAAAAAATGTTGCGTTCTAATATGGAACAGAAATATCAAGCTCCTAAAAAAATCCAACGTACTTACACGCTAGAATTCGTCAGATTATTAACTGAAAAGGGAGGGGATGGATCTTCTTTGGAATTAAACAAAGTTGGCACCGAATTACCCAACCAAACTTTTAATAACAAAAAATTTCGTAAAAATGATAATTTCTTTCAATTGAAAGAATCGGCGCCTGTTCCTCCCAGAGGGGATAACGCGTGGACACCTGGAAAAGACCTTAAAAATCAGAAAGAATCAGACATCAAACTTAAAAAAATTAGGAGCGACTTAAACAAGATTTCACCAGAAAATGAAAAAAAAATTGCATCTCGCATTTGCGATGAAATTTCAGAAGATTGTATTTCCGAACTTATCCCTATTTTTTTCGACAGGGGTATATGGGAACAAAAATACAGAGAAATATATGCGCGGATTTGTTCAACCCTCAACACGAAGTTTCCGAAATTATTTATTTCTATGTTGTGTAATCAATGTCAAAAAGAATTCGAAGTTCATATAGACGCAGAAGAAGACGACGAAATTATTATTACGGCTATGAAAAGGCGTATGGGTGCGATACATTTTATTTTAGAAATGTTAAGGGTGAAAATATTGACTCCTGCTATAATATTTTTATGCATCGAAAAAATATTAAGGCCCGAAACAGAAGGAGGAATTATAAACGAATATAATATTTGTCATACGGCAGAATTGTTGTCTACCGTAATTCCCATAATAAAAAACGGAGCAACATTGAAAAAACTTTCACCTACAATAAAAATCATTAAAGAATTGGGGGGAAAACAATTCGTATCTCAGCGCGCAAAATTCAAAATTGAAGACGCTCTGAAAGTTTGGAATATGGTATAAATTTCAAATATTTTCAAATATTTTCAAGTTGTAACTTGAAAATATACAAAAATCGGTAGTACGAATTTACAAAAAATTAAAATTATCGACTCGAATAACGGTTTTTGTTCTGCCTATACCACTCAACGAGTTCAGTTACATGTTCAATGAAATTAATTCTAACTGGTTTCCAACCCAATAATTCTAACCTTTCGCTTGATGTATAATATCTACAATCATTAATATTTCTATCTACAACATAGGATATTGATTGTGTTTCATCTTTTCCCATGATACTTATCAACATTTTTGCTACTTCAATCATACTGAACTCATTATTTTTAAAAGCACTGATATTATAAACTTCATTTATTATTCCTTTTTCGATAATAGTTTCATAAGCAGTACAAACGTCGTCAACATGAATAAAATTTCTCCTTGTAGATCCTGTGCCATGAATGGTAACTTGTTTATTATCTAACAATTGGCAAACAAATTTCGGAATTACTTTTTCTGGATACTGATTTATTCCGTAAACATTATTTGATCTGGTGATAATAATTGGTAAATTGAATGATTTATAATAAGATTTAACAATAAATTCTGCAGATGCCTTTGATGATGCGTACGGATTAGTTGGCTCTAAAGTGGAATTTTCAGTACATATTTGATCATTAACAACTTCACCATAAACTTCATCAGTTGATACATGGATAAATTTTTTAATTAAACCGGTTTTATCATTATATAATCTAGTTGCTTCCAATAATGTATGAGTTCCTAATACATTAGTTCTGGTAAATTCCAAAGAATTATTAAAAGAATTATCCACGTGTGATTCTGCAGCAAAATGAATAATTGTATCAATCTGGTTTTCATCCAAAATTTTTGTGACTAAATTCATATCCAATATGTTACCATTGACTATTATAGCAGATGAATTTGTTATGTTCAATAACGATGAACAATAATCCAGTTTATCCAAAATAACAATTATTGTATCAGGATACTTTTCCAAATAAAAATTTACAAAATTTGACCCAATAAATCCTAAAGCTCCTGTCACCAAAAATTTACTCATTTTATCATAAAATGAGTAACTATTTATATATGTTTTTAGGGCGGCTTTTTAGGCCTAAAGGCCTAAAAACTTTTGGAAAAAACGCGGTTCTCTTATACGTGTATACACGTATTCTTTTTTATTTTAGAAAAAATGATAAAACAATATAGAGATTATATTAACATTTTTGTACTTTGATCCAGAATATGGATTATGAAAATTTTGAACTCCTCGTCGATCACCCAAGGGACTCCAAAAAAATAATAGAAACTTTATCTTCAGACCTTACAGCCGTAGACTCTTCGTCGATTTCTAAAAATTTCCAAATTTTAGATAAGATTAATACTGATGATCAATTTTTCTTTGAATTAGCTATTTTGTGCAGAGACAAAACTTATTCTCACCCTGAGTGGGGGTTACTCGCGGGAAGAATAAAAATGCTTCATATTAAAAAGAATACTCCAAAAACTTTTCAGAAATCGTGCGAATTAATAAAACCTCTATTGGACGGAGTGTATTATGATTTTTGTATAAAACATTGTAGTTTTTTGGAAGATATAATAGACAAAAAACTAGGTCTCGATTGGACATTTGACATTTTTGCATGCGAAACGCTTAATAAAGGTTATTTAGCAAGAATATTAGACCAAGAAGGCGAAACTCTCCGCGCCGAAACTCCACAATATTTATATCTTAGAATTGCAACGTTTTTATGGCATCCAAAAAATGGATCGGATTTAACCGGCGAAATCATGGCAAATATAAAACAGACATATACAGATTTGTCTACAGGAAAAATTAGCCCGCCTTCACCTTTACAATTCAACGCTGGGATGAAAAAATCACAATCAGCTTCTTGTTTTTTAATGAATGTTGGCGATTCGATGGCATCCTTAAGTAAAAGTTGGCATGACTCTGCTGTTATATCCATGAATAGCGGCGGTATAGGTATGGTATTCGACTCGGTAAGACATTCCGAAATCGGCCATAGTGGTTGGTCAAAAGGAGTCACGCCTTGGATTAAAATACAAAACGAAATTTTATCAGCAGTAGACCAGTCTGGAAAGAGAAAAGGATCTGGTGCGATGTATCTTACGGATTGGCACATAGATATTTTTGAATTTATCGATTTGAAAGATCCACAGGGTAAAGATGAACTTAGAGCGAGAGATTTGTTTTACGGAATAATGGTTTCGGATTTGTTTATGAAAAGGGTCTGTAATAATGAATTATGGAGTGTTTTTTGTCCGGCAAAAACAGAAGGGTTGGAAAAATTTTACGGTAAAAAATTTGAAGCTAAATATTTGGAGTTGGAAAAAAGGGGATTAAATGGTGAATTCCCTCGCACTTTCAGGCAAACTGAAGCCAGGGAATTATGGAAACACATTTTAAGATCTCAAATAACGAATGGAGGGCCTTACATAATTTATAAGGACGCTGTTAACAGAAAGAGTAACCAGAAAAACTTAGGAACGATAAGAACATCCAATTTGTGCGCAGAAATTGTTGAGTATGTGGACGACAATAATATTGCGAGTTGCAATTTGTCAAGCATACCAGTATCATCTTTTGTGAAATTTAGAGACTTGAACAAAAAAGACCCTTACTTTGATTTCAAAGAATTGGGAAATGTAACAAGGAGAACCATGAGAAATTTAAAACAAATGATAGACAGAAATTATTATCCAGCGGAAATACCTCAATTAAAATATACAAATTTCAGGAATAAACCCATCGGTATAGGGATACAGGATTTGGCGGGATGTTTTTCTTTGATGGATTTTTGCTGGGACAGCTTGCAAGCTAAAAACCTAAATGAAAAAATTGCGAGAGTTATGTACTATCATGGAATGGATGAAAATGTTAAAATGGCAGAAGAGTTTGCCCCTTATGAGACATTTCAAGGTTCGCCTACTTCCAAAGGATTATTTCAATTCGATTTATGGGCCAAAGAAGAATATGAAAAAAAAGGGGAGAAATGCTTTAATTTACCCTTACCTTGTAAAGAATTTGATTGGAATGATTTGAGAGACAGGATGGTAAAAAGAGGACTGTACTTTAGTCTCTTATTCGCTCAGATGCCCACGGCATCTAGCGCTCAAATCAGAGGCAATAATGAGTCTATAGAGCCTTATACACAATTATTGTATGCGAGAACAGTCCTTAGTGGTCAATTTGTAATATGCGTACCACATCTTGTAAGAGATTTGGAGGAAATAGATTTATGGAACGACAAAATGTTAAAACACCTTTTCGCAAATCAAGGATCTATACAAACTTTTCCAGAAGATGAATTGTCTTTTAGTGTAACAACCAGACTCCAATATCTGAAGTTAAAATACAAAACTGCTTTCGAACTTAGCCAAAAAGTAACAGCAAATTTATATTTGGATAGAGCGAGATATCAATGTCAGTCATCTTCAAATAATGTTTTTATTAAAAATCCTAGAGCTGAAACTCTCAGCGCTTATCATTTTCATATGTGGAGAGGGGGTGCTAAAACAGGGTCTTATTATATTCGACAGACGGCAGGATCTAACCCTCTTAATTTTTCTATGAACAATCTCCGTGTAACGACAAGAAAACGTATAAATGATGATGAAAAAGAAACAGAGATTGTTTGCTCCTCGTGTCATTCTTAAAAAGTCTGATAAATAATTTTTTTACCCTAAGGGTAAAAAAAAGAAGATAATAAAAATACTTTATAAAAATGAGATATCAGGGTATTAAGTTATCAAATATTACGATTTATTAAGATTATAACTCTCAAATTATGTCTTTGAATACATATTCTGGAAAAACTGAATTGGTTTTTGTGATAAAAAAAAAGTTACCACCCTTGTTCGCTGTGGATGCTAAAGGTAAAGATAGAATTTGGAAATGTTGGGTGATTGGTGACACTATATATCGATCTTACGGGCTTGTTGATGGTAAAAAGATTGAATCGCAGAGAAAATTTAGCGGAAAATCAATTGGAAAAAAGAATGAGACAACAGCCGAAGAACAAGCATGGGCAGAAGCTAATAAAGAATGGGTAGAACATGTGGATAAAAAATACTCGCCAGAGGAAAATGACTCGGTCGGAAAAAAGATGATCAAAGATTTGGAAAAAGCTAAGAAAAAATCAGGAGGACACAATATTAATGCGGTTGCATCGGGGGGAGCGAGAGCGGAAAAAAATATTAGTAGAACAAAAGAAGATACTTGCATGGTAGAAGAAGTAATAGGAGGCTCTATTATCCCTATGAAAGCTGAGGTATGGGAAATTTCTGATGCACAAGATCCATATAGTGTGCTACCAAAGGTAAGTAAGGTTTTTTCTAAAGTCACAGGAAAGGGTAAAGCAGCTATTTTCACAGACACAGACTTTTACGCTCAACCTAAACTTGATGGTTGGAGAGTAATTATTAATATCCAACCGGGAAATTTTTCGGAAGATGGTTTTGAAGTTGTAATGACGTCAAATAGCGGTAAACAGTATCCATGGTTTAAATCCCTAAGGAAAGATATACTTTCGTGGCTTATTTCTAAAAATATCGATCTTGAAGACTTGCTCGATGGTCTGGATGGGGAACTGTACACTATGAAATTGTACAATGAAGACGGCTCTTTTGTCCCGGAAAACGACAGATTTTCGACTATCTGTAGCATCTGTGGGTTATCAAGATCTCAACCTCATGAACTAGAAGATCAGCTTGAGTTTCACTGTTTTGATTTAGTAGACAGATCAGGGTCTCTTACACAAGTAGAACGTCGCGAACATCTTGATAAACTCTTTTTAAACGGAAAAACCCCTTCAAGAGTCGTCAACGTGAATACAAAAGTGTTGGAAAATTGCGACTCAGTTGTTAAATTCCACGATGAATGTACTAATCTTGGATACGAAGGTATTATTCTTCGGACTTTTACTTTAAAATACAAAATTGGAAAAAGAAGCGGAGAGATGAGAAAATACAAACATTTCATCGACGAAGAGTATGAGGTAATAGGATGCAAACTTGATTCAGGTGTCACAGAAGAGAATTTTGTATGGATACTTCAAACAGACATTGGCGACAAATTTAATGCAAAACCTAAGGGTACAGTCGAAGAAAGAAAATACATGTACACGAACCGAAAAAAATACGTTGGCTGTTTTCTCAAAGTAAAGTTTCAGGAATTTTCTGGAGATAAAAAAATTCCACGTTTCCCAATTGCTATAGAGTTTCGATCCGCAAAAGGAGCAGATTAAGGTTTGTATAAGGAGTTTTTATCTTTTCAAAAAATTTGAAAAGATAAAAATAAATTAAAAGTTTTAAATAACAAATTCATCCTGATTTTATGAGTTTTCTGATTAACGATAATGATAAAATAAAATTCTTTAGCATAAGTACCGCATCAAAAATAAAAAACTTTGAAAATCTATATGAAGTATATTCAACTGTTTCAATTATTTTAAGAATAAATGACTTCACTGATGATATAATAACAAATATAGTTATAATGATGTATTACCGTACTAAACCAGTATTTTTGAATAAATTTAATATAAATTCAACACAATTATCAGGTAATGAATTCTTATTTTACAAATGCTCTTTTTCTTCCATTTTTTATTTGACGGATTTTTCTCGTAACGAGTTTAAAAATTGCAAGTTTGTACGTGCTCACATAAAATATGCACACTTATCCAACACTAAATTTACTAACTGTATGTTTTACGATTGCGTCATGGAAGAATGTGAACTCGAAGGAGCTGTATTTAATAGATGTATCTTCAGCATTTGTATATTTGATCTCCAAAATCACGCGAAATTTATTGATTGCAAATTTTATGATATTCAGGTTACTGATCAAGAATTTGATTACAATAAATTTTTAAAGTGTTCATTCTTTAATGTTAAGGTGTTATTTATACTAGATTATTATTTATAAAAAATGAATTATTAAAACCTTTTAATTCGAGAAGTATCTGGATAAACCGTGGGATTGGTATTATATTTCTCAAAATCCTAACATCACAATGGAAATTATCGAGAAATATCCTGAAAAACCATGGGATTGTGGTTGTATTTCTCAAAACAAATTTAGGATATAATATAAAATTTGTAGTTTTTATTTTCATTTGATTATCAAATGAAAATAATATAGAAAGCAGTAAGGACCAAGAGAAGATTTGGTCGCAATACAAATCTTCAAACCCTAAATATTATTAACCTCAATTCATCAATATATTTTACAATTTTGTAGATTATTTTAAGCAAAAATGCGCGCATAAGTACTTTTATGGCTGCGATTATGTAGAGATGATTCTTTGGGGTTTATAACATCGTTCGAATCTTCTGGTAATTCTGAATTTTCCTCTTCATAATTTACAAAAGATTCTATTTTATCGGCGCTTTTTATTGAGTCATTTAAACCATTACCCATCATGATAAGTTGTTCTACGAAACCTGGATTTGGATTTATTATATCTCGCATTGATTTAACGTATTTGAAAGATTTTTCGTAATCCCATTTATGTAATCTCATCAAAGTATATATTACGACGCTGGAACTACGAGATACACCGGCTGCACAGTGTACAAATACCACTTTACCATTTTTCATATTTTTAAGAATCTCTTCTGATGATATTTGTAAAGCATCAATAATATCTTGTCTGGGCACATCTTTAAGATGCAAATTAAGATATTTAAAGTTTTTAGGGTAAAAATTTGGTATTTCTTTTGCAGTATTAACTATGAGGCTAACTTTTTTGGATGCTAGGAAGTTAAGATTTTCTGCATCATTTATATCTCCTAAATATAAGTATGGCGTAATTAGTGACATTATTTATATCAATGCTATAAAATTTATAGAATTAATTATATAACTTAATTAATTATATTTTTAAGATTTGTTTAAATGATCTTTCACACTTTTGAGATGCTCTTGAAAAGGAATAATCTGTGTGAATCTTTGTCTATTGTCTATTAAATCGTTCCACATAAGTAATGGTACAGACCAATGATCGACCGTACCGTCTAAATTAATGTAATTTACTAATTTTTCGTTGGTTTCCGTGTTCATACTTATGTTTTTGACATAACAAAAATTACCTTTACAATGTCTAAAATACTTCCCCACCAAAGCGCTCATTTTTAAATCTGCACCAATAATTTTTAATTTATTTGTTCTGTCACTAAACTCTATTTTTTTAACTCTTGTTAGAGTTAAAAAAATTCAATTAATTTTATCTTTTAAATATCGACTAGGAACAATTTAGCACATCTTTCAAATTCAGATTCGTAAAAACATTTAGGATTGCCAATTATTTGTTTTGGCGTTGGTATCATAAATACCGCTATACTTATCCTACCAGCTTTACAATTAGAGTCTTTAGGAACTCCATGTATGGCGCTGCCAAATATTATAGCGTCTCCGTTTCCCATAACGTAATCTTTAGTTGTCACTTTTAGAGTTCTCGAAGCCCTAAAGAAATTACCATTTGGTGAGATCCCGGGTGTGTATGATTGGGCGTCCAACTATTTCCATCTTCGTAATAATTTAGATATATTTCGCCGATGTGGTAAGAGTATTGAGCCAATTGGCTCAAAGCTTTATAAATGGCCAAATCTATACCCCAGTCGTATCCTAATCGAGTACTTTTGGCTTTTCGAGTAAATCCTTTCCTAGATTTTATCCCATCTTCCCATTTTATGTTGTTGAGAAGATCGTTATACATTTCGGTAGCCACGTGATCATCCAATACATTTTTTAAAAAATTGGTTTCGCAGCTCATTTTTATTTTTACTATAGGAGGAATAGCAGATTTAAATGAAGGGAGTTCTTTCAAAGATAAATTTTTGTTAATAATATCTTGTAATTTTTCGTCAGATATTTCTATTCCATTGTGAAAAAAAACAATTTTTCTCATTAAAAATGATGGTTCATAAATTATATTGGTTCTACAGTTAATTTTTATTTTTGCTATCAGCTCTTCAAAATACTCTTTTATTTTAGAAAATTATTTCATTTTTTAAAAACCTATTTAAACTCTTATGACTCATTGATCAACACTATGGATAGTCCCGACCAATTTGACCCTTCAAATACTTCCATAAAAATATCCGATGCATCATCTTTGCTACGTAAAATGATAGACCCTAACGAAAGACCTTTTACTAAAACCGTCTTGAAGCATAACAATTCTTTAGTTGATGAATGGCATGAAACAGTTTTAAAAAATATTTGCGACTCAAAGGGTTGTATTAGAGCCGGCCAAATGTGGCACGAATGGCAATATTTTTATTACGGTAAAACATTAAAACCCTTTATCAATCTTTTTGAAGAAGGATTGGTTATCAGACCCGAAAAAAAAATTGTGGACTTTTGGGTAAAAACTTTCACAGAATCTTCTATAAAAGATCTTTCGAATATGGGAATCTCTTTAGTTGGTTACGGATGGAAAATAATTCTGGATGAAATTTTTATTCGGAATTGTATTGACAGGTGGGAAAAAATCTATAGTGAATCTGAAGATCCAATGGTTTGGCGAAAATTAGCCAACAGTCATCCTAAATTATGGAATTCAAATAACGAAAATCCTTTTTGGCAATTAGAAGCATTAGAAACGATTATACAAAAAGTTTTGACAGTAATAAAAACACCAGTGTCCCCTGAAAAATAAAAAGTAAATGTTCGCTTTATTTTAAGACTATAGTCTTAAAATAAACTTTTGAAGAAGACTTATTTGAAAATACAATAATAAATATAGCGGATGGAAAACGGCTATGAAATATCACCTCTTTCTCTAGAGGAAAAACTTGCCTTAGTGAGAAGTAAATTATGGACACCAGAGTTGGATAAACTTTTAAGAAGATGGAAAAGACAAATAGATTTGAGAAGAAAAGGTCATATCAAACTTTCTCGACAGTATGATAAAAAGCATTACATATTAGGAGTGCCGGCGACGGTTCTTAGCACTATTACGACAACGGGTACTCTGACAACTTTTCAGGATTGTTCTTCTCCTCCTAATTCTAATTCTACATCTAATTCTTCTTTTTGGTGCACTTCGGCTGAATGGATAAGACTCGCAATGGGTATAATAGGAATAATCGCTGTTATACTCACAGGAATTGTAACTTTTATGAATTTCCAAAAAGCGGCTCAAGATCATAAAAAAGCAGCAGATGGATACGAATCTTTAGTAGGAACCATAGACAGTATACTTACTATACCACGTGTGTTAAGAGGGGATCCTGTAGATCAGTTAAAACTAGTAAGAGACCATTATGATTCTATTATCAAAGAAGCACCGACTTTGAACGAAAAATATAAAACAGAACTTGGTTTTGATGTAATAGGGAATAAAAAGACAAATAACGAGGTTATAAATATTTCGACCGCCAAGGTGGATCCTAATAAAATAAAAATGGATGATAGGGATATCGAAATGATAAATAAAGATAAAAACGTCCTCAAAGAAATTTTGAAAGATATACGCAATAAAAAAAATGATGGAGCGTCTAAAAAAAGTGATGATAAAATAATCAAAAACACAGAAGGTTTAAGATCTACCACACTATCAAAAGTTTTTATAAATGAAAATCTAGGTGAAATAAACAGCGAAGAATGTTTTAGCTCGACCGGTGATGAACTTGAAAAAAGAAACTACGAACTTGAACAAATAAATGATTTTGATTCTGAAGACGAAAGCCAAGAAGTGTGCATAGGATTTGACATCGATAAAATGGCTGAAATAGACCAAAATACGACTTTAATCGCCATCGCAAATTTGCAATCGCAAAGAGATAGACAAGTACAAGAATCTTTGAATCAAGCTCTTGTATTTGAAATGAATAGAATGAACGATTTGCAAAGAAAATCTCCAAGAATATCTCAGAAATTAAATAATTCGAGGGACGCGATTTATGATTATAATAAAGAATATTTAGGGGAGAACGTAAAAAGTAATTATTATAATAATGAACAGAGAAAATCACCTCCTAATCGTAGTATTAATAACATAAGTCAAGCTCATAGAAGAAGAATATATAATGAGAATACTCCACCTGGACAATCTTTTCTTAAAAAATCTCAACAAACTCATAGTATGAATAATTCTGGATCAAATGTTTCACCAAAATCATTTGAAAATAAAGATTGTTTAGAAGAAACCCCGAAAATTATTATAAAAAATTTTAAAATGAATAAGGTTGATGAAAAAGATGTTGATGAAAAAGATGTTGATGAAAAAGATGTTGATGAAAAAGATGTTGATGAAAAAGAAGATAATTTATAATAAAGAGGTTCTTATTTTTACTCGTAACGATGAGTAAAAACTATTACGTCCCCTATATTTAAAACTTTTTAAAACGTATGAAATAAAGATTCTAAATAAAGATTCTAAATAAATATGGAAATATTCAAAAAAGAGATTGTATATACCAAAAATTTTATTAACAAAGATTTGTCTAAATCATTATTTTTAGGATTAATAAAAGAGTTGTTATGGGGATCTTTTGATTGGAATGATAATATAGACTCTCCTTCTTATATATATGGTACTTTTGAAAGAAAAATAACTAAAAAAGAGTTGTTGGAAGACCTTATTACATTAATAGAGAAAACTTTCGAAACTGATGTTATACAAACACGATGCAGATTGTACAAAAATGGAGAAGATTTTATGCACACCAGACACATGGATAATTACAATTTTGTTCATTTATTATTGGGGTCTTCAAGAAAATTACAATGTAAAAACAGAGAGAGTGATAATATATTTTCCGTCAAAAATTGTGGTATGCTATACATTCCTTCGAATAAAAACGGGCCTGGTGCAGTTTTTTCCGTAAAAAAGAATAAAAAAATTTTCCATCCAACGATACATATTTATTTTTGCATAAACGATGCGTATAAATCTAGACATTACGGTAAATGTGTGGTTCATTTACTAGGGGTTGGCGATTTAACTATAGATTATGATAAAAGAACACATCCCGAAGGATTATGTGATAAAACTATTATATCTGTTTCTCAAACTGAAAATATAGCAGGGTCCTTATTGGATAATAACAGAGGTGTGTATTTACCCGACGATCGAGAGAGGTTATTTGGACTTTTTGAAGGCTGAAAAATCCACAAAATTTTGAATTCCGTACGAAAAGTCGTTTTTCATTCCTTTTATGGAAGCTAATGTAAACTCTTTAGGAGAATACGATGAAGCCAAATATGATTGATCTTTTTCAACACTAAGCATATTTATATGTTCTGACTGCATGGTTAAAGCTATTAACTCTGAGCAAAATATTTTTTTCTCATCTTTAACAAAGTCGTGTAGAAATCCCAATATCGGATAAGATACCCACCAACTTAACATTTTGTTGTCGAACTCATAATTTTTATATTTTTGCACAACTTTCATTATATTATCGGTGGGAGGATTGTTCTTTTTTAGTTTTCTCCACATAAAATGTAATTGTCCATGGTATTTTTCCAGTTTATCTACGAGTTTGATTACACGCGGACCATCTTTTGTTTTTTGACCAAGATCCGACTCCCATACATAAATTAATTCTTTTCCACTTTCCGGGTGCCTCTCTTTGAACAACATACCGACATGACTAAACATAGTTCCTGTACACCATCTACATGTTCGTTCTCCCGGTGTATCTCCGCAAAAAAATATAAGATCGCCATTTCCAACTTCTTCTAAAAACGATACATCTGAAAATCCTGGCTGCTTACGATTTAAATCTACTGTTAAATACGAACAACGTAGTACGGAAGAATTATTTTTGATATAATTTTCTAAATTTGGTGCTCTCGTTTGAATAACTAGATATAAAATACAAGAAACTATTAAAACAATCAAAATTATCCATTCATAAATAGTAATATTGTAATAAGTATTTGGCATAATTTTATTATATAAAACTTTCTCGGGTTTAATATATAATCCATACAAATTCCTATTTTAAAAAAAATGGATTGGTCTCTTTTTAAAAAGAAGTTATACAATTTAAGATATAATTGGTCGTTCTTTTTGATCGAAAAATTTGCATCTTTCGATATAAAGTTATTTTGTCGATATATCGACAAAATAATAATTACACAACCACCTCTCATACCACAATTCGATATGTCCTGATCATAAATTCTGGATTAGTGTCGCTAATCCTAATTATTTGTATCAATTGGTTTTTTGAAGCTCCCAAGTATTTTACCATTACGTCATCAGAATTAATAAAAGGCATCTGTAATTGTTTCACACCATAAGACTCTAAAACCCTCTTTTTTTCTTTAACAGAACAAATACTATGTTTTGGTACGTATATATGATCTGGTACGAAAATCATAGACTCTTGAAGGGTCCACACATCTATTATTATTTTTTCGCATATTTTTAAATTTTTGAGTATTTCTTTGGATCCCGATGTAACTCCTTCGTCCGCTACTACTAAGGCTTTTTTTATGTTTTCAGTTTGCATAAAATCGACTACTATCCTAACACTCGGTCCTAATTTTCTTTCTTTGAACCAACATAAAAGTATTTTGTCGTTCTCGTTTCCAAAAATTAAATAACCTAATTTTTCTTTGATGGATTCGGGCGTTTCGCAATCTTTATATTCTTCAAAAAAGTATTGTTGTGTTTTATGATCGTTGGTGTCAATTTTAAAACCCCTATACTCGACGACTTTAAGCATATTTTTATAACTTAGAAAATATTTACGCTTAGATTCTTCCATTTCCGATCAGAATATAAAATACAACTTTTCTATTTATCTCATTTTTCATACGAAATTTCGTATGAAAAAATTTGTAATGATATTGATTACAATTTATTATGTAAATTTGGTCAATTTTCCGTTATAAAGAGCCATTCCTTTCCTATATTCAATAGGATCTCCTATAAACATTATCCTACAACAAATTCTTTGATAAACTTTTGAAAGTTCGTTGTCTAAAATGATTTTTCTCGCTGCATCTTCCTCCGTACCATCTTTCATTTTATTTTGTAAAAGTTTATGGTATAAATCATAGTCTTTTTCAGGCAAATCGTTGCCGCATGAAAAACATAAAGGTGCAGGTTTTATTGTTGCTTCATCCATCTTATTGATCCGAATATTTAATTCGATGATTGGCATATTTTTTTCATTTTTTATTTCTTTTTAATTTTTATCAAATTATGAGAAATACTACACCAATTCCATGGTTTATTCAGATTTTTCTCGATAAATTCTATAGTGATGTTAGGATTACAAGAAATCAAATTCCAATCCCACACTTTATCAGGATACTTCTCAATAATTTCCATCGTGATGTTAGGATTCGAAGAAATATCCAACCAATCCCATGGTTTATTAGGATTTTTCTCAATAATTTCCATCGTGATGTTAGGATTTTGAGAAATACAAGCCCAATTCCATGGTTTTTCAGGATAATTCTCGATAATTTCCATTGTGATGTTAGGATTCATAGAAATATATCCCCAACACCATGGTTTTTCAGGATACTTCTCAATTATTTCCATTGTGATGTTAGGATTACAAGAAATATTATTCCAATACCATGGTTTATTAGGATTTTTCTCAATAATTTCCATTGTGATGCTAGGATTACGAGAAACCCAAGCCCAAGTCCATGGTTTTTCAGGATAATTCTCGATAATTTCCATTGTGATGTTAGGATTCATAGAAATATATCCCCAACTCCATGGTTTTTCAGGATACTTCTCAATTATTTCCATTGTGATGCTAGGATTACAAGAAATATTATTCCAATACCATGGTTTATTAGGATTTTTCTCAATAATTTCCATTGTGATGTTAGGATTTTGAGAAATACAAGCCCAATTCCATGGTTTTTCAGGATAATTCTCGATAATTTCCATTGTGATGTTAGGATTCATAGAAATATATCCCCAACACC
>Ga0315273_10001975_pt1 | contig 23860 bp, 19 predicted proteins | sample YL17G02_0_MG_FD_205753 | JGI IMG/M metagenome (GOLD analysis project Ga0315273, IMG submission 205753) | Sediment microbial communities from Yellowstone Lake, YNP, Wyoming, USA - YL17G02_0 | ecosystem: Environmental > Aquatic > Freshwater > Lake > Sediment | place: USA: Wyoming | collected...
TATTAATGGCTCCTCATAAGAATCTGTGGGTTGAATAATTGGGTTCTGGGAGGTTTCCGAGGTTATGGAGGAGCGCGAGGCGGAGTGTATCGAAGGTTTTGTATTATTAGTTGGTCGCTCTGCTTTGTAAATGTATTTAGAGCAAATTTTAATTCTAAATTTAAGGTACTAAGGAGGGTTAGATGAAAATATTGAGATTGTTGTTTCTACTTGTTTTTGTAGTAACACTCATCTCTTGTGGGACTATCTATAATAAGGGACAAGTAGTATCGTTGATTTATCAGCCAGTGCAAAATAATACCTTGAAGCCAGAAGCGAAACAGATAGATATAGTATTTACTGAATTCAGTGATGCCCGTACTACCTGGGATATATGCAATACATTTAATACAGATGGTGAAGTTGATAGTACCTGGACGTCTTCTCCGGGAGCTTCAGATTATATTAAGAATGCTATTGTCAAAGAGCTGTCGTTGAGAAATATAAAAGTAGATTCTACTGCAACTCCGGGAAATCCAAATATTCTGGAGCTTAAAGGTTTTGTTAGAATCTTTTACGCTTGGCCGATGGGTTACAATACGCAATCTGCAGTGAATATTGATCTTGAACTGTTGCATAATAACTACAGGCTCTTTTACAATAGCTATTATTCCGATAATGTGACAAAAGGCTGTGGCCCTGGACTGACACAGGCATTGAGAGTTACTCTTCAAAAAGCCGCTGATGAGATCGCGGATTTTCTAACGAAGGAGGCTTACGATGATAAATAAGCTATCATTAAAATATAGATTTATGTCTTTTGTATTAATATTACTGCTTTTTTCTTTTGCATGCACGAGCATTAAAACAGAGTTCATCACTATTCCTTATCAGGAGGAGGAAAAGATTTATAAGAAAATCAAGGAAGGTGCTTCGGAAATCAAACCTTCATTTGAGATCAGCAATCTATCGAGGAAGCTGTTTATTGGTACGTTCCAGCAATCTGTTATGATTGAAGATACTGGTCTCGCGGAAAGGATTAGAAAGTCCGTAGAGCAAACGATATTGTCATCAAATTACTGGTTTGTCGTTTCAAATATAAATAATGCAAATTATTCCCTAGAACTATATATTGTGAATGCATCCCAGGAAGAAATTACACTTAATCTGGTTGTTTCATATCCCAACATGAAATTAAAACCCTGGAGTATGGAATTTAAGTGTCCGCCAACTATGATAGAAAAGAAACTGGAACAAAACTTGCTTCCAAGTTCCGAGAAAATGGTTGAACAGAAAGTCACTGTAACAAAATATAATCTTGAAAAAAAGCAGACCAAGTATTTTGACGCAGGGAAAGCATTCGTTGTCGTTCTTCAGATAGGAGCGGTAGTTCTTTCTATCTATCTGATAAGCCAAATGGAATGGATTCCGTGGTATCCTTGGCTATACTATTAAAAAAGAACTCTACCAGAAATATAATTAAGCTGTAAGGAAGAAAGTCAGTGAAAATAAGTGTATTTTTGCTTATATTTCCAATTTTTTGTACAACAGTAGTTACTCCAGCGGAAGATGGAAATATTGTAGGCGGAGGTTTTTATTTCGGATCTAACTTCACTTATTCCGGCTTAAGCGGAGAGTATTTCGATGGCGATCACTTTTTCTATAGTAGTGAAGAAATCTTATTAATACCTAAATTGGAATCTTCGTCAGGTTTCAACATACTTGCCGGATGGCGAATGGCAGGTGGAGGCGTGGAGGCAGGTTATACCGGATCTGCGTTAGACGTGACATTTGCCGGATTGAATGGTGAAGCAAAATATGATCTGGTTTTTGTCAGAGCGAGGGCATACCCTTTTGAATCGAAAAATGTTCAACCTGCGCTGATCTTTGGCGTGAACTATACTTGGCTCACTGTCTTAGATGCATCTGCAACATACGCAGCGCCTGCGAATGTGACTGACGCGATCTATACCGGCCCAGGATTTGAGGGTGGACTTTCGATTGATTATTTTATAAGCCCTAACGTTACTTTGAGCGCTGGATGTGTTTTTAGATTGCTCTTCCTGATTTTCTATGAGGGCGCTACAGGTTATATTTATGATTATACTGAAATGGACACTGTATTGACGGCAACAAGTGTTGAATTCAACCTGGGGTTCTTGATAGGATTTGGGGAGTAACTGACTAAAATCTATATTCTCTTGCGAATGAAGGGTTAGTTTCTTCCGTAATAATAGACATCATTATTATTGTATCAAGAAAAAGAAACAAACTAACCTTCAAAACAGCCCAGAATTCGGGGGCTCTCCAAACCGATAACCAAACGTACTGGCAGGGATGGGATGGAATTTATCGATGGTTACATCCTCGTTCAATGGAGCGTCCCGTGAGATTATTCGATGATTGCTTTACTGCAACAGATCTACAAGCCACGGATTGAATACAAAGAAATAGAAGACAAACAACGCAATGCCCCCTATTAGAGGAAGCAGAACGGCTTTTAATAGAATGCCTTGCGGCTCAGCTGAGGCGTCCATAGCACGCGCCAAGGACTGCTTGCGGGAGAGACCAATGATTCCACCGATGGCCATGCCAGGAAGACAACCAAGAGATGCGCCGGCCAACGCAGCACCAATAACCATAAAAAAGAAATTGACGTTGACGTTACTGAACTTTATCATGAAAAATATAAATATCGCGACCCCAATCATGCCTATCCGCGGGATGAAGCAGACTCCTATCGCAACAAGGAATAGAACCGCCAGTGTTGGATCAATAATGGCCAATCCAATAAATGTATCAAGAAACTTCAATATTATTCCAACGCCAGCACCCCATTGAAGTCCAGATATGGCATGGCCCCACACAGGTTGATAGAGGATTCTTAACTTGAAATGGCTTTTTGCAAATTCTAATAGAGTAGAGTCGGTTTTGTTCCATTTTCCCTCATTCGTTTTGGAATGAATTTCAACTTTGTTGTTCTTCCGATGTTTTCCGCTAAGTATGTTTGCGCGAAGAGTGGAATCGATTTCCTCTTTATTGTAGAAACACTTCACATCGTTTTCATCTTTAATAACGATGAACCAATCTTTTTCCTTTCGCATAGACTCTACATCAGAGTCCTCTCGCTTTTCAGCGGTGGGCAGATTCTGTGAAATATTTATAGCTTTATTTATTGTTACCTTCTCGTTTGTGCGTTCCATAATAATTTCTCTGGCAGCTTGAACTTCCGTTTCCGTTGACCATATAGATGGATCTGTCCTGTTAGCGATTGCCTGAAGCTCATCGAGAGACTTGTTCTGCCAAAGGATTTTTACCTGATCTGCAATTTTATCTGCCATAAATACACTCCCTTGAAATTGAAATATTATTAATGCGCTACAAAGATTAATAAGCTAATTGGCGAGCCCCCGATTTCTGGACTGTTATAACTTTTATTTTTTATCATCAAATAGAATAGGAATGAGGCTTACTACTTGTTAGATATAATCATTTTTGGTCTTTGACGCATCTGAAGCCAAGATAAAACAGCCTCGAATTAGGTTTAATAATATATCTTTTAGAAGCGTAAGAGTCATTAATATTGAAAAACCATGCTCCACCTTTTGCAACATGAAATTCTCCGGTTTCAGGGCCTTTAGGGTTATTTGGAGAAGTTATTGAATAATAATCCTCCTGATACCAATCGGAAACCCATTCCAAGGCATTTCCTTTCATATCGTAGAGACTATATTTATTTGGTTCAAATGAACCTACAGGAGAAGCATTTAAGAAGCCATCGCTTATAGGAACGAATGAAAATTGACTTTTTGTAGGATTAATATTAGGTATTGCCGAAAACTCACTAAAATTGCCCTGTTTCTTAAAGTTCGCTTCTTCGAAATTTGAATTAAATTCTAAATTCTTCTTACTTTCGCCGGTCGCTATTTCCCATTCCGCTTCGGTCGGCAATCTCCCTCCTGCCGCCATCTTGCAATAATCAGTGGCTTCATTCCAGCTAATTCCAACAACGGGATAATTAGGTAGGTTATAATCAGCATTGTCATAATACTTGGGTTTAATGCCACCGATTTTCTCAATATATAAATTATATTTCAAATTTGTGATCTCATATTGGTCTATATAGAAAGGACTTATCGTTACTCTATGCTCAGGTTTTTCGTCAGGCAGGCTATTATTTCTTCCCACATTATAAGTTCCACCCGGGATATAAATCATTTTTGAATCATTTTGAGGATTTATGTATGTATCTATCGCTTTAGGTACGGTAGGACCTTTCTTGAGAGGAATGAGTGGCTTAGCAAATTGAACATAATGTTTATATGGCTGGATTTTAGTAACCTTGCCGATTTTCGTGATCATAGCAGTTGATGATCTGGGGTCAACTTGGATTATTTTAAATTCAGCAATTACTAAATTCTTAGTGCCTTTTCCATATTTTATATCTTCCATTATATTCCCTTGTAATCCAATTTCTACTCCCGATGTTTCTCCGGACCCGATTAGAATTTTGCTGTCAAACACTTCAAGAATCTCAATACGATTCTGCGAAAAAAGAATTATTGGGAAGAAAAAACCAACAAAAATTGAAATTGAAAGGATTGATGCTCTTGATTCAAATCTTTTATTAAAATTTATATCAATCTTCTTAAATAGGTCCATAAGAAACCCTTAAATAATTAGTACTGATAAAAGAGAACTTATCAAACCGCTTAATAATATAACTGAAAACATAATTAAAAATAGTGTCAATTTTGAAAATTCTTTATTTCTGAAAAAGAAGATTACTAACCATACACTGATAGCAGTTCCTGTTAATAATCCGATTAGCAGGATAATTAGATTTTTCGAACCAAGATAAACCATCTCAGGCTTTCTTAACATTATTTTACTATTCCCGATAAATTTTTTAGTTCCTGAAAGATAATCAATCTTAAGATCATTCATCGTCTTGTAATATTGGATATTGCTGTACGGTTTAATTTCAAACTTAAATTGATTATTAATGATGTTAGATAATTTTATTAAACCATCATAAATTGATTTAGTACTATATATATTCTGAATTTTAAAATCATTTGAATCTTGGGCTACGAGGTTCAAACGACAAGCACCGAAAATATCCATTTCGAAGAGATATCGTGATGAAGAAGATACTAAAAAATCTTCTAAAATTGAAGGATAATCCGGAACATCGTTAATATTATTTTTATAAAGAATAAATAGAATCACCTTAAAGTCAGCGTTGAATTTATTTGCTTCATAACGAATTGTTTCAGAATATTTGTTATAATTTACATCACTCAGATTAGCTTGAAAAGTAATTGATTTTAGAATTTCTGTTCTTTTTGTTTTAAGATCCTGGAAAATATGGGATGGCTCTGTTGCATTAAAAAAAATAAAATGCTGAGGTTGTATGCTTAATAATAAATAGTCAACAACCGAAGAGCACATTTTTGATATTGCGTCCTTTGGTGTAGCATGATTATTTACTATAATATATAGATTAGACCTCGTTCCCAGAGTCTGTGTAGTAACAAGTTTTCTAAACATAACATTTTCATTATTATATGTGATACGTATTGTGTTCGAGATTACATTACTACTATTATTGAATATGCTGTCATATGTTGAACAATAGATTTCTATCAATGGGAACCTGGTCACATCCGCTCTTTGTATAATTATGCCTGCTCCATAAAAAATCTGTGTTGATAGGATTATGATGGAAATAAAAACCCCCAATTTCATCACATATGTTTTATTCATCCAATTAACTCACTTGTTGCTTTGCTGTCATTCGTCTTAAAATTGCTCCAAAAATTAACTCAAGAATATTCACTCCAAGATAATTTTTACTTAATCTCTGGGTCAGGTTGAGAATTTATATTTCCAGGATTATCCATCTTTTTATTTTGAGATACAGTGCTTTTCTGGTCTGCTGAGTTATCATTTTTTATCGAATCATCAGTAGAAAAATAGGAATTCAGCGGATATTGAGTATCTATATTTCTAAGAATTTTCAATAAAAATAGAATTATTAAAACAATGAGGAGGGTAATTATGGTCGCGGCAAGATAATAATACTTTTTCCTTTTATCAGAATCGGAAGATGATGCCGCAGTAATTTTTCTCTGAAGAAGATCAATCGCTGCAACTTTTTGAATTTTTCTCTTCGTCCTGCTTATTTGCCCAATTTCTGACATTGCGACAGAAATATTATCATCACTACTATTAATGAATGCCAACGAAAGCAATCGTTCTGATGTTTCGTCAATGGAAGAACAATATATTATACTCTCTATAATCTCGATGTCTGATAGCCACTTATAAGCTCCATCAGAGCATAATAGCATAGCATAATTATCTCCCAATTCATTTCGAGTATAGAGACTAATATCTGGAATTGAATCGCTATCAACTCCGAGACAACGCGTGAGGGCATCTTTAAATGGAAGTTTTGATATTTCGTTTTCTTTTATCAGCCCTTTGTCGAGAGATTCAGCAACGGCTGAGTGATCGTGAGTTATCTGCATCAGGTCAGTGCCATTGAAAAAATATGCCCTGCTATCGCCAATATGCGAAATGATAATATCCTTTTCAAAGTGCCATGCGACAACCAGAGTTGTTCCAATCTGACTATTCGGTACTGAATGATCCTTAGCGTATTTAAATATGGAATCATTGATTTCTCTATAGAGATTTGTGATTTCATCAATTGTGTCATTGATAGATTTATTTTCGTAAATTGTCGAAATATTATTAACTGAGTGCTTGATATGCTCTATAGCTATCCTGCTGGCAGCTTCTCCGGAATAATAGCCTCCCATCCCATCCGCTATCGCTTGGATTGCGAGCAGGCCTTTATTTTTTTTACTTGAATAGCAAAACACTGAATCTTCATTGTTTTTTCTTCTACCGTGATGAGTTTTAAATGAAGTTTCAATAGTATGACTGCTTTGAAATAGATTTTTCATAATAATTTATAATCTTAATATATGAACAAACCTCTGCCTTCCGAGCTTAACATAAGGAAAATTGTATTAAAACCAAAAAACGAGAATTTTCATTATTAAGTTGAAAACTCGAATACTATTTCTCCCATTTCAATTTTATCGCCTTTTTTCAAGTCTACAGATTGCTCGGCTTCAAGCTGAGCGCCATTTACAACCGTCGGGTTGCTGCTTTTCTTTGCGAAGTTTGTCAGGACGAATCCTTGGTCTTTTTCGATATAAGTAATTTTTGCCTGCCTGCTCGAAACGGTCATAGGCTTCAACTGAATGTGGCTATATTGTTTTCCGCTGGCTCTACCGAAAGTAATTTCAGGTACATCCTGGCTGGGTATTCTGTAAAAACGAATTTCCTTCACCGAATCATCACCGGACACAACTCTTAGCCTGCCGGGCAAGAGTTTTAATGTTCCTTCGGGGGGAACAGGCATTTTTATAGTTGAACCTTCGATTATTCTGACTGGCTCAGGGAGTATCGGAGAAATATCTGAGTCGAATGACCCTGTTCTCACTTTTTTGCCTTTTTTCTTGGAACCGAAAATTACCAGGAGTGTGATTACGAGTATAATAAGCAATACTGCGGCTCCAACTATTATTAATAAGAGCTGTTTGCTGATACCACCGGCTTTCTGTTTCTCGGCAACGGGTTGCTGCGATGTGCCTGGTGAAATTTCGGCGGGAAGCGTTTTGCTCTCCAGCAAAACTCTTTTTTCTTCACTTATAAAAGGATTTACCAGGTCCCCCGCATAGTAGTTCACAACACCAGTTACACTATATCTTTTCCCGACTTCTGGTGATTTCTGGCTTGTTCTGATCTTGATAGTACCGCCCCAATCATCTCGCATCAAATAAAAAGCAGTCGATGAAGCGGTTTTCTCCCCCCATTGGACGACATGACCAAGGATATTTACAACTTCATTATTATATTTCTCAATATTATTAATATCATTAATACGAGTCTCCACTGTTCTTTTTTGCTCGATGATATAAGCATCTGTGGCCATCTTACCTTCATATCCCACTACACCAATGGCTATATATCTCTTGTCAGGTTCTGTCTTTGGTAAGGTTGTTTTTACCTTTATTATCCCATCCCATTCATCTTTAAGAAAATAATAACTGGAACTCGAGCCACTGCCATCAAACCACTGTGCTGATGAACCAATTAAAATGACAGTTTTCCCAAGGAATAATTCCTTGTTCATTTTAATATCCTGGATTTTTGTAACAGCTTCTTCCTGGGAGAATAAAATCATATTGATGGACATCATGGAAATACATATCCCGACGACTATTAGAAGCTTTTTCACGGTAACCTCCATTAAGTTAAAACTACTTTTATTTCCCCACGATGATTGAATTTAATGTTGTTATTATACAAATAGTACTTCTAAATGATCTTTTGTCAAGCGACAAAAAGAAACATCTTCTTAATATAATTATGCAATATTCATCATAGATTTGGAATATGTCTCCATCTTATTTGAGGCTTTAAATATGCTCCTTTCTTTAATGATGAAAATGGATTTGTTCTTTTCAAAATGTAATAGAGAAAGGAATAAAATGAAATTCCATTTTAAACTGATACGTTATTTAAGCCAACAATAAACAACGGAAGTAAGTAAAGCGAGTGTTTTCAGTTGCATCTGACTCGCGTAGACATTGAGGAGATGCAGTGAGAGAACCTTTATGGTTTTGTGATGGATTTTACACTTATTCTTGTAAGAGAGATTCTTGAGGATGGCCTCCGCGAATGTTACGGCAGCTGAGTGATATACGTTTTTAATGGTGCCTTGCGAGGTTGCTGGAGGTTGAGTGCAGATTCAGGAGGGCCAGGTGATACAACACAATTCAATCAGCTTGAAACGGCTCTACAAACAGCTTTCACGAAGAAAAGCCTTGCCCCTGATACCTGGGTGGCTTAAGATGATAACGAAAGGAACTCTTATTAATTTACAGAATGCTCCGCATTTCAACTATAAGAGGGACATCCTCTATGTCTCTTTTAATATTATGAATATAATTAAAAAATGGGAGTTTAAATGAAAATACGAACACTGATAATTCTTATCTGTCTCTTTACAGCACTCACACTTTCAGCGCAAAAAATACCGGATAAAATAATATATGAAGGTATTGATATTCCCCTTTTTGGAGCTGAAAAAATTACCGGTGGACGGATATTCATTGGAGATCCATTGAAGAGCGCTCCGGTCTATATTAACTTTTTTGCTTCCTGGTGCACTCCCTGCAAACAAGAAATAATGTTTCTAAGCAAGCTAGCGGAGAAATATGATAAATCAAAGATTAATATAGTATTGATCAACACTGATCTAGCTCCGAAGGATAATGTTAAAAATAGAGCTTATTTGGACCCCGTCAAGGAAATGATTAAAAATGTCAGTGATAATATTACAGTGTTAATCGATCCAGATAATCGAATTGCGCGTTTGTTTGGTGTGAATGAAATCCCGAAATCATTTTTTATTAAAAAAAACCAGAAATGCTACAAAATACTGTCAGGATTCAAGGGTTATGAAGAAGATGAAATTGAAACGCTTCTTATAAATTTATTAAAAGAATGAGATAAGAAGGAGATATTACAAATATTGAAAAAACAGTATTATTTTTTCCATCATTCACATTTTAAACTTCTTTTATAGCTGCCGACTCAATGACCGATGTATTTCAATAAAGATATCCAAACAATTTCCGTAAATTTGTCGAATGTTTTAACTATTTCAACGATAAATTGAAAGATTCAATTTATCAAGCGATGACGAAATATTTAGCCCTCATTGACGCAGAGGGGCAACAAATTGGAGGACAAGACAATAGCATCCATATTAAAAACATATTTACCATCGCCGTTTATATATTTCAGGATTGATATATCCTAAATTGCTGAAGGTTATATAACTGACATATATGAGAATTACTCTACAATTGAAATTCAGAAAACAATTGGGCTGACTACTCCAAAACCAGGTTTTCCCATTGAGTTAGACCAACTTCAATGGATGGACGATAATAATTGAATTTAATATTTTGAAAGTGATTTTATTACTTCGTTAACATTTCGGGGTCTATCTGTTCTATTTTTCGACAGCATTTTAAGTATTAGTTTTTTAATACTCTCCGGAATCGAATCGGGGAGAGGCGGCACCTCAGCTGATTCATGCATTTGAATTAATTCCACTAAATTATTACTTGTAAACGGGGGTTTACCTGAAAGCATCTCATAAAACATGATGCCAAGTGAATAAATATCGGCACGATTATCGATTGATTCTCCTTTCCATATTTCAGGCGCCATATATTCGCGTGTTCCCATGGCTGTTCCGGGTATTGTTCCTATTGGCGCGTATTCATGTTTTGCAACACCGAAATCAATTAATCTGGTTTTCCAAATATTTTCAGAGTTATTGACTAACATTACATTCTTTGGAGATAAATCACGATGATATACTCCCAGGGAATGCGAAGTATCCAAAGCAATGCATATTTCACGAATAATCCCTATGCTTTCTTCGATAGAAAATGTACCAACTCGCTTCTTTTTGTCTAATAAAGTCTCTCCCGGATAAAATTTCATTGAGATAAAAGGTCTTCCATCCTCTTTGCCGAATTCTCTTCCATATCTATATACTTTGACCAAAGGTAAGTCGGGATTTTTTTTATTCATAGCCATAACACTTTGGCCTTCCTGGAAGAATTTTCTTACTAAATCGGAATCTTTCAGTATTTCTTCCTTTATTATCTTAAGAGCTATTATCTGACCGTTTGAGGTATCTTTAGCCTTATATACGGTAGCCATATTTCCGATGCCGATGGTCGCTTTTATTAAATATCTATCGAATGTCCCTTTTTGAGTTCCAGAGTCAATACCTCTTATTGTTTTAAAAATAACCACAGCTAAAGCTCCGACACCTAAAAATAGAATAATAATAATGAGAACAAAAAGAAATGATGAACCCCCTTGAGTATCCGTATCTTCCGAATCAATAGTTACTACAATTGGAGTAGCAATACCGGGAACTACTTCGAGACTCGTTGAGTAAGTTCTATATCTTTTTTTTATAATAGCAAGCTCAATTGCTCCGGCGGCATGACTGATTAAGAGATCACCGTCTGAGTTAGTCATCCCGTACAATTCACCATTAATATATACATCAGCGCTTGCAACGTTGGTATCCAGTAATATACTGCCAATTGATGACTCAGGTTGTCTTTCTTCAGGGGGTGGAGAAACATTCCGAATCGGAGATAAATTGAAATTTAAAATACCGGAAACAGAGCTGATCGAAGTCATTTCGGAAAAAGTAATATAAGAACTATGGCTTATTCTAATTTGCTTTTGGCCGGATTCGAGCCCTTCAATATATAATTTTCCTTCTGAGTTTGTAAAGCCCCAAACATTTCCATCGATAATGATCTCTGCTCCCGTAATAGGACCACCGCTGCTCGCATCATTTAAGATGATCATTACATTTACACTTTCCGATAGGCCTACTGCGCAGAATAGGAAAAATGAAAATATTATTAGTAAAATAGACCTAACCATTATACGTCCTCGCAAATTCTCGCGGAATCAATAGCTTCTCAGCCATAATCAGTCTCATTTTCAGAAAATTTTCATTAATTCAGGAATGGCACAATCGAATATCATTCAGTAGAAGTTCATCCCCAATAAATCATAGTCAAATATAAAATAGCAAAATATAAAAACAAATCAAGAAAGACTCAGCAGCAATGTAAATTACGCTGCTTTAGCAATAGTTATTGTTTTACGTAAAAAATAATTTTCATCATAAAATACAACAATGTTCCATTTAATACTTGAAGGATTATTAGAAGCAGTTAACTGATCGAAACTGTCGTAGACAAAGACATCGTAGTGAAATTTGCTGTCATTATTTAATTCCATATCATTGGAATCTCTCATAACTTTGCCTGTTTGATCGTACCAAATAAAGCGTATCTTATGACTTCCACTTATATATTTAAAATGTAATACTATATAAATCCTATGTCCCGGCTTGAATGTATCAGTCGAATCCAAAGGTATGATTTGAACGTTATTTATTTGCAGCGATTTACAAGTATAAGCATTTTCTAAGGTTGAAACATAGCTTGGGTATATCTTCACATCTTTGCTTGATCCACAAGCATTAAATATGATTATAAATCCAATTATTAATATTTTTATCATTTCGGGCTGAATTCCAAAATAAATGAATTTGTGCTCTGCCTCCATCTAAGCTTGATATCTCCTCTGATTATATCCCGCTTTAACATTATATTAACATCATTAATCCGATCCATTAAAAAATCATAACTTATTAATGTATTTAAGCTCCATCTCTCTCCCAATGATAGATCGAGATATAAGGAAGACGAATAGAGCTCAAGACTCTCAACATCCATAGAAAAAGATAAATTGCCCTTTGTAAAACCAAAGACATTATAATCCAATTGTCCGATCAACATTGAAGTATTTGTTCCTTCGATGAACCAGTTTCCGGAATTCCTTCTTGTATTATAATTATAAGTCAGGTGTATTGCGTTATCTCCTACAAGTTTCTGAGTATAATCGACCACAATTCCCATTTGCGTGATCGGTCCTGAATTTCTAAAAAATAGCTGTTCCAGCCGAAGATCTATAGAAACATTAGAGTTTGGGAAAAGTTCAAATGCGTCAGATTTCATTGATAGAAACGAATAATTGCTGAAATTGATCTGCTCAGATAAATCGGGTTGGCGCAAAGAACTATATATTGTTCTATTGCTGGCGGAAAATGTTAATAGGTCATAATATAATTTAATCGGCTTGATGTTAATCGAAAACATCGGTTGTTCAAAAACTGTATTTGTCAAAAGATCTTTATTAAACATGAAACCTGCATTGGCACTAATAAATGAAGTATCATAACTAACTTGCACAGCGCCATCTATCATTTGAGATTCCAGCAAAGAATCATTTGCGCTTTGTTTGTTATAGCTGATTTGGGAAGATATCATAAGATTATCTGTAATCGAATTGGAATAATCCATGTCTGTATTAATTCTACCGGATTGCTCATAAGCAAAATTGAGGTCAGCAGATCCAAATGATCCCAACTCCAGTCCACCGCCAAGGTTAAACCATAATTCTTCATCCGCATAAGAAGGATGAAAAAAATAAACCTGGCTCTTTATCAGATGGCCGTCTTCAAATTTATGGGAAAAATCGCCCTTAATATCCCAAGATCCAATCGTATCGTAATCTACTAAGAAATTGGCGTTTCCTGAAGCAGAATATTTATATGTATTGGTAGTGTTAATTCTTAGAGCTCTTTCGTAGGTATTTTGACCTTCAATCCAGCCTCGCTCTTCGTAATATATATTGTTACTTGATAAAAAATTTTCTCCCAATTTGAATTTGTGCTTGACTCCAATTCCAATCCCCTGGCTGTTTGATAACCTGAATTGGCTTATTTCGAACCCCGTGTCAGCTGCGTTAGAGGAGCCTCTGATATCAAATTCTTCCAGCAAGATTCCCGGATTTCCTTCCAAGAAAACATAAACATCTTTGGCAGATATCTTGAATTGTTTAAAAATAAGTATTTGCCCAGCTTGGAAATAAAGCAAAGACTTTTTCATATTACTAATTGTTATTTTTTCAAATAAAGAAACGTCTTTCAGGTTCTCGATTAAGATTTTTTCTCCTTGCCCATTCGTCGCTACTATTCCATCACGAAATGTGCTGTATTGAGAGGAGAAATCTTTAAGATTTATTATTATCTCATCGAGAGATTGCATAGTTTCATCAGGCTTTTTGAGTTCTATATTTCCATAAATTTGCGCTGTCTGGGATTTACAATCAATTTTCAGATAATTGCTTTTGATTTGAATCCCATTAAAGATAATCTCGACTTGATCTCTTGCAAACACGGCATCATAGTCATAGCTATATAATATTTGCCTGGCTTTTATATCCAAAAGGGGTTGCTCCTCATCATCTGATAAAGCGCTGGTTGAGCAAAAGCAATAAACCAAAAAGAAAAAACTGAATCTTTTCAGCATATTAAAATTTCAGCTGAAATAGTTTTCCCGAAGCATCGGCATTCCAAAGAAAAATCCCATCAGTAGCAAGACCTTTCGGCGACTGTTCAGGCGCTTTATATCCAGCTTCCACGCTGCCGTCAAGTTTGATTTTCAAAATACTCGAAGAGGAAGAATCACTTACCCATAAATAACCTTCCCAATATGTCATCCCATCAATTTTCGCTCCGGCATACTTAAAACCGCTTATAAGTTCTCCGGTTTCCTTATTAACCCGATAAATCTGCCTTGTGCTTTCATCGCCTATAAAAAGATCATTTCCGTCGCCTGCTATCGCCGTCATTTTATTTAATGAAACATTCATCGAATATAATATCTTTCCATTATAATAATCCATTTTGTATAGCTTATTTGAATTGCGGGCAATAATGAAGAAAATTTCGTTTTCGTAATGAATACTGACGGGATCAGGAACTGGCGAGGCAAGACGCCGAATAACACTTCCGGATAAGCGATCAATCATTAATAACGATGAATTATCTCTGTTGCATGCCCATAATGAAGAACCATCCCAGGTGAGGCCATAAACAGCCGATGGATCCAATCCAAAGATATTGATAATTTCAAATGCTCTGAAGCTGGCATCAGGATCAAGAGGATTATCAAAAATTCTGTCTTCGCATGCCGATAGATTAAGAAAAAATAAAATTAACACAATGGACTTAAATGTAAGCATTCTAAAAGATGATTCTAAACCCAACGCATAACCCTCCATAGTCTGTCGGCTCAATATACATACGGCTTAGGACATTTTTATCTTCATTTATTGATGCAGGGTTTTCCTCATCGCCGAAAAGAGCCATATCCAGAATATTCAAAGCCCAAATCCCTATGGCTGCCATCACACCGATATTTCTGCGCTTGTCATATTTCTCGGTGAGTTGGCGGTAATAAACAGCGTCTTCAATCGTCGTCGCTTCTTTATATAAAGTATAATAATCCGAACCTCTGCTGCTATTATCTACAATATAAATAATGCATGCTGTCTCCGCGCCGGCAAATAAAATACCCTTGAGCCAATCCCCTTCTGCCATTTGTCCCCATCCGGGAAAAATCAATGATTTCACTTTTGAGCTATTTCTATTCAAATCGCTTGAATCAGCATAGCAAATACAATATGAGAATAAAATAATTACTATTATTAAATGAGTAACTAACTTTTTACTATGCATAATTGTCAGTATTTTGCTGATTTTTCCTATAAAATCATTAAACCACTCATCATTTTAATCTAATCTTCGAGAGAGAAATAGATTATTTTTAAAATATCTATCCTCTCCTTACAAAAGACAAGCAATATCATTTTGAATATTCTTATAGATCTGTCTTTGTAGATGTAGGTGCAGTGACAAATTAGGTAACACGCAGAAGTTGTGTACTCTAAATGGCCTTATAAATATCATAAGAACAGTTAAGGATATATTCTTATTCCAATTTTATATTTTAGTGTATCAGCCCAACCATCATCAATTGAAATATCCTCTCCGTTAACTCCGCTTACAGCATAAGGATCATAAAAGCCACTGCCTAATTCAGCAACAATGCATATGTTGTTAGATACTTGTGCTAATATATTAATAAGCAGACCAATTGTCGTACCATAAAATGATGCATTGCCCTTATGAACGGGGTTGCCTCCAATTGAACCGTTACTGAAAACTAGAGTTGTCGTAGCCATATAGCCGCCGATCATTATTTGAAATTTTGAATGCGGAAGAAAAGAAATTAATCCTCGAACCATTAAAGATACATAGCTAGTCTCGTCAAAAATATTTAATGGGGAAAAAGTGGAATTAAAAGTAGCAAGTTCTCCGCCGATTTCAAGTGAGGTCGCATTCTTTGTGAATCCCAATAAAAAAGTAAATCCTACAGTTGATTCCAGCTTTGGCCAAAAGTTTTGTTCTCCAACACCCTCTGTAATAGTTGTTCCCTCAAAATGCGGTCCTTCAAAGCTGCCAAAGTAACCTCCCATAGCGCTGAAATAAAACCCATCAAGATAATCAAGCGAAGGCTTTGGAAGTAATTGTTCATCATCCTTGTTTTTAGAAATGCTTTTATTATCTACAGCTCCGCGCTGTGCTCCAAGCGGTTTGAGTTCAATCCTTGCTTCTTCTATCTTTCCGCTTGAAATACTAACGGTAATTTCCTTCGGTTCATATCCCAATTTACGCGCTGTTATATTATAGACTCCAACCTCAAGTTCGCTTTCTGCAACTGGAGATATGCCTAATAATTTGTCATTTGCAATCACGGTCGCTCCATTGGGTATCACTGTGATTCTGATTTTACCTTTTCCGGATTGTTGGGAAACTACTATTTGAACCTTTTCCGGTTCTGATATCTGAGCATTTTTCCCAAGCAGATTTGAATATTTTTCCAAAAACTGGGATACGATCCCCGGCATTTCCAAAGTAAGGTCTTCCAACCGGCATTTTTTTTCAAAGGTCGTTGTCATCTGCAGAGTAGCTTCCGCAATGTCCACCATTCGTATTGATATGATGAATTTCTCTCCCAGTTTACTCACTTCTCCGTTGATTACTTTATCCGCTTGCAGATTCTCTCCGATATTAATAGCGCATTCAACGCCGCAAATCCCAGCAGCTTCATAATTAAATTTTCTTATCACACTGTCTATGATCCCTTTATCAATCAAGACAAATTTGCCCGTTTCAAATAATTTGTCTCGAAAAAAATCAGTGATGATCATGGCGTCGGTTTGATCAATATTCTGACCTTTGAAATCCAGGACAACAATTTTTTTCTTTGATTCCTCGTTGGATGGAGTCTGCGCTATTATAGTAGTCGAATAGAAACCGGCAAATAATAGCAGAAGTAAAATTACAGGAAGATTAAATAGACGACAGGTTATTTTACGCAAAATACACCTCCTCTTGAGTAAAATAGTAATGATTGAAAACTTGTATTTCTCCAACACTTGTAAATATTTTCCCTTGTATACTGTGATTGAAGACCATTTCCAAATTATGCAATACCACTTTATTGATGTCAAGCTGGGATTAATGATACTCAGATAATTACATAAGAATATAATGCCCCTCTTAACTTTTTGATAATGTTTGGTATGTAAAAATCATATTATTATAAAAAGAGGGCTTAAGGTAATGATAGATAAAATGTTATTTGAAATAAATGTCGCGATGGACAACAGTCAGCGTATAAAAGATTTCGGAGGTTTTTGGTGGCTGAAGCCGTTTAATGAATGTTTAGGTGTTGGCTCTGTAATCAATCAAGGTCACGGGATAAAAAAGCGAAAAGGAGGTACGTCGAGCCTGACTATTTCATATCCGTGTTATATTTGCTCTTGAGCAGTGGGAAGAGCATTTCGGATATCGCAAAATTACGCGGCGACAAGCCTGTCGGAGTCGTAATGTGGGAGGATGAAACGGTAATCGACACTCTATGGCAGGTGCCGATGAAGGCTGAATAGCACATATAAAAAAATGCGCTGATGAACAAATGATAATGATTATGGTGCAGTTGTTCGTTTCGTTTTAATAAAAAAATCCGGCTTAAAGCCGGATTTTTTATTTAATCTCCTGCGATTTTTTTATTCCAGTGCGAAGGTCAATCCTCCGTAAACGTTTATTAATAAGCCTGTGACATATTCATCCAGCTCATAAGAATCGCCGAGCACACCCGAAACGTTTGTATAGAGCATAAGGTGAATGTTGGCGCCGGCATTGAAAGCGATCTGAGGCGTTACGTAGAAGGATAGTCCCGCGCCCAAATCAAGATTCAAACCTGTAAGATCGGTATCCCCGACGGTATAGGGATAGTATGTCTCAATTGATGCATCTGTTGCCGAGAGCAGGTTCACGTCCAAGCCGAGAAGCAAATACGGTTGAACAGATGAGGTGTCATCGAGCCAGAATTTGAAATACAGGTTGAACATTGTCAGTGTCGAATCACCGGTTTCATTGAGTATAGTTCCGGTAAGCGACGATGTGATGAAGCTGAGCTCCATACCGAGGGTTCCTTCCCTGAGACCGATGAGGCCGCCAAAACCAATGCCGGGATCGAGTTTGGGAATGAACATTACTTCATCATATGATGCAAGATAAGTCAGTCCATCGAAGTCATCTCCGCTGACAGACAGATAATTCGCCTGCACCCCAAGATAGAGTCCGTTAGTGTAAACGGGCTGCATATCATCGGCAGCGCGCGCTGAAACCGAGAAGCAGATGACCGAAAGAAGCATGAAAACACCCAGAATTCGAGAGAATTTTTTAAACATAAATACCTCCGTATTAAGAATTTTACACTCTCAGAATTTATAACCTTTGACCCTACAATGATGCAACAGCGTCTATGAACGCGGTCTTTCTTCTTGCTGATTTAATTTGGTTTCCATAAATTGCTTTTCCGATTTTAAATCAGCTTGATGCAATCTGAATTGTAATTTTAGCAATCAGTTTGTCAAGGATAGTTTAATGAAAAACACTGAATTGATATTCTAATATTTGATCGTTATTGGAAGTTTGAGAAGAGCTTTACCTCAGGTTTTTATATACTATTTCCGCCGCTTTTAAAGCGTCAGCTGTGCTTTCGAAATCAGTGACTCCTGAAATAACGGCGTTTTTTCTCGTCAGTATAATATTTCCAATACGACTGCCTTTTACGATCAGGATACTTCCCTCTTCCCATCCATCCGGTATCGGTTCTTTGGCACCCGATTTCGAAAGATAGCCGGAGAGTCTTTCGAAAAGTTCCGCGGCCTGTTTTTCCGAATCTAGGATTTTTATAAAGAGCTTGAATGTAGTTTCATCAAAAATTGCATCTGTGATAAATCCATCACCCATTATCCCGAGGCCGAGTAGCTCGGACGGGACATATACGATATTTTCTCTGGCGCCTGGCAGCGGAGGAAAAAGACTTAGAACCTTAGGGGTTGGAGTGTCATCTGAAATTCTTCCGCTGATATCGGAAGCCATTTTTTTCAATACGGCCCCATCGGTGTCAGCTATGCCATAAGACGATAGTTTGATATAAAACCGACCGTGCCAAAAAGCGAGGGAATCTTTTACATAATACCCTTCGATGGATATCTCGATAAACTGATTTACCCCTTTCTTCTCCACGCTGTATATACCGAAGGCATTCAAGGGGTCTTTCATCATATAAATTTCTACTGTTATCTCGGCATCCTGATTTTCGGAGAGTTGATACCTGCTCAATTGAAGCAGCACAAAACCGTAGGTGTAATAAATGTCTGCAGCGCCGTCTATATATTCCCATAAGGATGGGAGCGCCGTCGCGCCGGCGTCTCTCAGAATCGGGTCCAGCGCGGAAAAGTCCGATGGTTCGGCTTTATAGTAGCGAGGTGATTCTGAGAATTTCCAGCCTGGGAAAGCACTGATATCCGGTAATAATTTGTTCATCGCTTCTTTTTCGGCGTTTATATTCTGAGCTGGAAGTTTGAGAGCAAGAATGGCCAGTGCTATCAAGGCGACGTTTGCGATTTTATTCCACATTATAAACTCTACTAAATGACAAATGTTTCACTCAAATCACTTCTATTCGGGTAAATTTTTGATGCCATGCGATTAATTTATGGTCAGCTTTCGTCCGAAGAGCCTGAAACGGAACCATTGATGCGAAGATTCAGACGTTTCATCATCTCATTAAGAGTGGTCGGTTTCAGGGAGAGGAGTTTTGCCGCTTCCTTTTGGATGCCTCCCGAAAGTTGGAGGGCTACAGTTATCAAGTACGTTTCAACCTTGGAGACTTCGTCCTTCAGGGAAATGACTCCTTTGGGGATCGAAGTCAAAGGTTGAACCTGAATTATATAATTTTTGATGTGAGCGGGGATCAACTCGACTGTGAATGTTTTTGATTTGCCGAGCACCACGCCCCTTTCAACGACATTTTCCAGCTCGCGGACATTGCCGGGCCATCCATAGTTGTCGAGCAGTTTGATGATATTTGGATCCACTGACATCACTTCCTTTGCGTTCTCGATGCAGTATTTTTCGATGAAATGCTCCAACAGCATCGGTATGTCATCTTTTCTTTCACGCAGGGTTGGGACCTGTATCGTTATTACATTCAGCCGGTAATAAAGGTCTTCCCTGAAATTGCCGTTTTTTACGGCCTTTTCAAGATCGAGGTTGGTGGCGGCGATTATTCGGACATCTACACTTACTGTATTGGTTGATCCGACCGGAATGAATTCCTTTTCCTGGATTGCCCGCAGCAGTTTCGCCTGGACGTCGAGGCTGATATTGCCGATTTCGTCAAGAAAGATGGTCCCTTCGTCTGCAACTTCCAGCAAACCTTTTTTCGCGGAAACAGCCCCGGTGAATGCCCCCTTAGTGTGACCGAAGAGGGTAGCTTCGAGGAGTTCATTCGGGATTGTGCTTGTATTCACGATGACGAACGGTTGGTCCTTGCGGTTTGAATGTATATGAATCGCCCCGGCAATCATTTCCTTTCCGGTTCCGCTTTCACCCCGGATAAGGATTGTGCTCTTGGAGGGGGCCGCGCTTCGAATGAGCTCGAAAATTTCGAGCATCTTGCTGTTCTTGCCGATGATGTTTTCGAAACTGAATTTCGATCTCATCTCGCTCAGCTGGCTCTTGTACTTCTTCTTTAGCTGATGAAATTCCAACGCTCTGTGAACCTGGAGTAGAACTTCCTCATTATCGAACGGTTTTGTGAGATATTCCTTAGCGCCAAGCTTCATTGCCTGAATTGCGGTGTCTATAGAACCGTATGCAGTGACCATAATTACGGGAATGTCTTCGTTGATAATCCTGGTTTCTTTTAGAACATCCAATCCGTTGATGTCTGGAAGCTGGATGTCCTGGATGAGTAGTTGATAGGAGCTGCTTTTGATTTTTTCCAGAGCTTCCTTGCCTCTGGCTGCTGTCTCAACCTCGAAGCCATCGTCCCTTAACAGTTTCGACAAGACATCGAGCATGACTTGTTCATCATCCACGACGAGTATTTTCGCTCGTTTGAGGTTTTCGTTTATCATTTTCCCCTACTACTTGATAACGGCAGGCGAACGATAAAAGCTGTTCCTTTGTATAAACGGCTTTTTACAGCAATAGTTCCCAGGTGATCTCTGATAATTGCATAAGAAATTGAAAGACCGAGTCCCGTTCCGCCGGTATCTTTTTTCGTTGTGAAGAATGGATCGTATATCCTTCTCAAGTGATCCTCCGATATACCGATGCCGTTATCCTCGACGGACAGCACGGCGAAATCGGATTCCTTGTAGGATTTGATATCTATAATGCCGTTTTCCTTCAAGCTGTCCTTAGCGTTTATAAGAAGATTTATCAGAACCTGTTGTATCCTTCCATGGTCGCCGTAAATTATCAAAGGCTTTTTGTTGAGTTTGAGGTTCAAATCCGTACCTGTCTTGGTTATCTGCTTGCCGAAAAGCTCCTGGGTCTCCCGAATGATATCGTTTAAATCTATATCGGAGTATTCGGCTTCTTTAGGCCTCGAAAAGTTTAAAAGCCTGCTAACAAGATTTTTAATTCTCTGGGCCTGCTCTTCAATTTTTTTCAACGTATCATGAGTTTCGGTTTTTTTACTTGTTTGCTTGATAAGCATCTGGATATAGCTGCTTATTCCGGCGAGCGGGGTATTGACCTCATGGGCCATGCCCGCTGCCATCATCCCGAGGGAGGCGAGTTTCTCCGTTTGGATGATCTGGTCTTCGAGGAGCACGTTTTTGCTCACGTCTTCGATTACAATTACATATCCGTTCGGGAAACCATCTTTCATCAGAGGTGAAATCGAAATGTTGAAAAACAATTTTCTGTCCGGGGTGGAATACGGCAATTTATAGAAATTATAGATTAATTCATCCTCGAAAAGTGTTGGCTCCACATGGGGAAGCAGCTTCTCATTCAGCTCTTTAGGAAGAATCTGGTTGATGTTTTTGCCGCGAGCCTCTTCCGGCGCGATCTTAAATATCCTGCTGAAGGTACTGTTTACCTGCGTGACCTTTTTTGCCTGATCAATGACCAGCACCGCGCCGCGCATGCTTTCGAGGATGCTGGAATTGAACTCCAGCAGTTCTTTGTTTTCGAGATTCTGTTTAATGATGGTTTCAATCATATTTGCATTATCGCAGGCGATCGCAGCGGGCATTCTTATTATATTCAGCAGTTCGAGGTCCTCAGTCGTAAGCAGGTCGCCGTTTATTTTCCGGCTTAGAGCGATTATTGCCGGCGTGCCGTCTCTGTAGTTCAGAGGAATAAGATAATCGCAGCTGTATTTTTCGAGCGTCGCCAAATCGGTGATATATTCCTCTTTGATATCCCGCATCTCCTCGAATTGAATCAACGCGCCGCCCTCTCTTCTGAAAAGAATGTAATCAGAGAGGATTTTCGAAAATTCTTCGTGAAGTTTCATTCCCCGTTGGAATTTCTTTTCGATTTTCTCGTTTATCAGCTCCGGATATGAAATAAGCGCTTCGAAGACCTTGCGTTTTTTGTTGTAAACGAAAGCTGATGCCCTGGATATCGTAAAGGTCAGGAATAGCCTCGATACCAGGCTGTAGAGTAATTCCCGGAGATTGTGTTCCGAACCGAGCTCCAGCGAAAACCGGCTCAACGTCAGACGGAAATCGTAGTTCTCCCTGTAAAGGATTTTATCAAGGAATATTTTAAGCCTATTGTGGAATGGTTCGAACATGATCGCAAGAAACAGGGTGAAGAGGGCAAGGACAAGGATCAGCGGTTCAGTTTCAAAATCCGGGAATAAAATGAGCATCAGAATGATCGTGGATATATAGATGGAAATCAGAATTGTCAATGCAACGGCATAAGTGAGTCCTCTTAAAAGCTGGAGTTCGATGTCCATCAGCCGGTGCCGTATCGTGGCATATCCGAGGCTTAAAGGAACCATTATCAGCGGCAAACCGGTTAAAATGGTTATAAGAGAGGGAATCTCTTCTCCTTTGAAATACATTGGAAGATAAACAAGAATCAAAGGGAAAAAACCTGTAACGATGCCGATCAGGATCAGTTTCAGCTGCCTCTTGAGGACGATGCTGGGGGTGCGTTTATAGGTGATTGCCAATATCAGCGCTGAGATCACAATATAAGCCGCCAAAACGAAGAGCTCGATATTTTGGAGTTTAAGAAATTCCGTGTTCAGCTTGGGAATGTAATCGGTCCTCTGATCGAACAATTTATCGTAGTAGTGAATCGCTATCTCTGCCAGGATCAATAGCGACGGGAAAAAATATATCAGGTATTCGATAATCTTTTTCTTCTTTTTTACGCCGATTACCTTGATTAAAAAATGAAGGAAAATGGGGGCAAAGAATATTCGGGCGATGGTATCAAAAAAGAAAATCATTTGGGAAAACGGAGCGCCGGCGTTTGTGTACGAATAGCTTAGAAGGACAAAAATATCAAGGGAAAACAGAAAGAAAACCGTCCTTCCCTCGAAGCCCGGCTTTTTAGCGAAAAGAACCACCACACCGATGATCAGCGTGAGCAAACCTATGAAAGTGAAGAAGAAATATTCGAATTGCTTTTCAGGGATGCGCATCTCGACCGGAAAGGAAACTTCCTGAGGCGGTTTGGTGCCGCGGTGAATCAGAAGCCTGATTACTGTGTTATTGCTGTATTCATAGGCGATCTTTCCAATCTCCCGGACGTCATTTATCTGCTCGATCCACGTCTCGATGATTTTCCCTTTATACAGTAATGAAGTTACGATCTTGTTCCTGTTGTTCAGCATCCAGTGGGTTTTCTTTGCGGACCCGTCGGAGAAATAGC
>Ga0315273_10001976_pt1 | contig 23860 bp, 18 predicted proteins | sample YL17G02_0_MG_FD_205753 | JGI IMG/M metagenome (GOLD analysis project Ga0315273, IMG submission 205753) | Sediment microbial communities from Yellowstone Lake, YNP, Wyoming, USA - YL17G02_0 | ecosystem: Environmental > Aquatic > Freshwater > Lake > Sediment | place: USA: Wyoming | collected...
CAAACCCGGCCTGCGGACCGGCCGGGGCGGTCCCCGGCGCGCCGGCGCCGCCGTCGTCGCTCATCTTCGTCATCGTGATCCCTCCTTCGGCGACCGGGCATGCGGTTCTGACATACTCCGTATCGCTCCTATTGACATGTTCTATGCCATGATAGCATATCATCGGACGGAAAACGTTGCGGTAGACTTGCCGTTGAGGAATCACCACAGACGCGCGAAGGAGCCGGCATGCCCAACGACGACGCTCACCAGATCGGTCTCGGCCGGCGCGTCGCGACGCTGCGCGAAGCTGCCGGCCTCACCCAGGCCGAGCTCGCCCGGCGCCTGCACGTCACGCAGTCGGCGGTCAGTCGCATCGAGTCGGGCAGCCGGGCACTGTCGGCCGCCCAGGTCGTGCGGCTAACGGAGATCCTCGGCGTCGATCCCGGCACACTGCTCTCTCCGGCTTCCCCGGGGCACCGGCCGTCACCGCGACGCGCCAGTCAGGCACTCATGAGCGATGTGGCCGACGTCCTTGCCGCCTCACCGATCGAGGACGACCCCGTCCGTGCCGCCGACGTGCGTCGCGCGGCCGACGTGCTACGCGGCGTCGTCGAAGAAGACGACACCGGCTTCGCCGCCCGGCCTGCGTCCGCGCTCCCCGACGAGGCCTCAGGCCCGTCGTGGGACGACGGACCACAGCCGCCTTCTCCCGCCTTCAGAGCACTCGAGCCGCCTCTGTTCGCCGCGGTCACGAGCGACTGGTTCGAGGTCGCCGCGGCAGCTGCCGAGCTGAGGCCCGCCGCGCCCGGCGTGCTCGGGCTCGACGCCCACCTTGCCGGCGGCGGCGGCGACCCGGTCCGCCTCGCCCGCTTCTGGCGCCACGAGTTCGGCGTCGGCGAGCGCGGTCCGCTGCCCGACCTCGTCGTGCTCCTCGAGGCGGCCGGCGTGCAGGTGGTCGTGGCGCGCCTCGAGGACGACGAGCCTCACGGCGCCTGCGCGGCGTTGCCGGGGCAGCCCTCAGACGCTGGAGATGCCGCTCTTCCCCGCGTCCCGTTCGTCTTCATCAACGGGTTCGGCCGGCCCGTCGCGCTGCAACGCTTCGCCCTGGCGCACGAGTTCGCGCATCTCGCGCTCGGCCACGGCGAGGCCTACGATGAGCGCATCGACTGGTCGGGGCGCAGCCGCCGCGAGGTCGAGGCGAACGCTTTCGCCGAGGAGTTCGTGGCGCCGCTCGCCGCCGTGCGGCACTGGTTCGAGATGGAGGGGTCACGCGCCGGTGCGTCGCGCAGTGATCGCATCGGCGATGTCGACACGATCATCGGGCTCGCCAACCACTTCGGCGTCAGTTTCTGGGTGGCGCGCTACCGCGCCAAGACGGCCGGCCTGCTCACCAGCCCCACGCGGCAGCGCGAGATCGACCGCGAACTGCGGCGGCTCGAGTGGCAGACGATCCCCCGTCAGCTGTTCCTGGGCGGCCTGCGCGACACGCTCTCGGTGCTGAGCTCGGAGATGCGACCCGGCCAGGATCAGAACGCGCTGCGCATCGCTCCTGAGGGAGTGCGCGTACCGGGACCGATGCGCGCAGCCGTGTTGCGCCTGCTCGAGGCAGGCGAAGCCGGCCTCGAGGAGGCGCAAGCCTGGCTGCGCATCGGCGCCGACGACCTGCGCTTCCAGCTCGCGCAGTTCGGCGTCGACTGACCGCGCCGGTCAGTCCGCGCCGACCGCCGCGAACCCTCCCGACCGATCGCCCACGACAACGACCAGCGACAGCGGATCGCCGTTTCTCCGGGTCTATACTCCTCGCAAGGCAGCCATCGTCGCCCGGCGACGGGCGCACTCCTAGGGGAAGCCATGCAAAGATCGCCCTGTCTCACCCGGCTTCGTGCCTTTCTGCTCGCGCTCGCGTTGGCGGCGGCGCTGGCGGCGGCCGTGCCGGCCGCCTCGAGCGCCGCCGCCCCCGGCCAGCGACTGTGGGCCCAGACGATCACCGACGTCGTCACCACCGACACCGACTCGGTCGACCACCTCGCGCGCGGCGGCGACGGCTCTGTCTACCTCTGCGGCACCTACGACTGCCCGGTGGTGACCGGCTACCTCTGGGCGGCACGTTACTCCTCGAGCGGCAACCAGATCTGGCTGACGAAATGGGGTGAAGCGCTGGGTATCGACGGCGAGATCACGGCGGTCGCCGTCGACCGCTGGGGCAACCTGATCGTCGTCGGCCACGCCCTGCTGGGAGGCAACGACGATATCGTGGTGGTCAAGTTCGGCCACGACGGCACAGTGCGCTGGGACCACCTGGTCGACGGTGTCGGCGGCGGCACCGACCAGGCACACGACGTGGTCGTCGACCGCGCCGGCAACGTCTACGTCGCCGCCGCCAGCGACGGGGTCGGCACCGACCTCGACTATCTGGTCATCAAGTACAGCGCCGCCGGCGTCTACCGCTGGGAGTCGCGCTACGCGGGACCCGGGACCTTCGACATACCGCACGCGATCGCCATCGACAGCGTCCGCAGCACCTACGTGACGGGCTCCAGCCGCAGCGCCGCCGGCGACGCCGACATGGTGACCGTCAAGATCGATCCCGACGGCACGCGTCGCTGGACGAAGCGCTGGAAGGGTCCCGCCCATCTCGATGACTCCGGCCTCGAGATCGCCTTGGCCGCCGGAGCCGTCACCGTCGCCGGCGTGACCACCGGCGCCACGACCGGGGAAGATATCGTGCTCGCCCGGTACACGCCCATGGGCGCACGCCGCTGGGTGCGCACCTGGGACGGACCAGCCCATCTCAACGACGCCGGCTTGCGTCTCGCCGTCGACGCCGGCGGCGGCGCCTGGACCGCCGGCTTCACCCGCAACGCCGGCTTCCAGGAGCGGTCGCTGCTCATCAGGTGGAGCCCCACCGGACGGCGCCAATGGGTGCGCAGGGACACGCGCAGCGGCCTGCTCTCATCGATCTTCTTGGACCTGACGGTCGACGCCGCGGGCAATGCCTGGGTCGCCGGCAACCAGATGAAGACCAGCGGTCCGGCCGACGTGCTCGTCGCGCGCTACTCGGCGAGCGGCGCACGACCGTGGCTGCGCACCTGGAACGGTCCCGGCCACGACTACGACAACGCCACGTCGCTGTGCCTCTCGGGCAGCACGACGCTCTACGTGGGTGGCTGGTCCTTCGTGCCCGGCGGCATGCGCGACCCGATCCTCATCAAATACCGGAGATAGGGGGAAGTGACATGACGTCGAACACGACGAACCCTGCGACTTCGGCGGTGACGATGGCGTCGCTCGTGGCCATCGCGCTCGCCGTCACCCTGGTCACCGCCGTCCTGGCGCTCGCCGTTCCAGCGCCGGCCTCAGCCCTCCCCGGCGACGAAGTCTGGCGCGCGAGCTACGACGGCGGGGTCGCCGGAGGACAGGATCAGGCACACGGCCTCGTCTTCGCACCGAAGGGGTTCCTGTACGTCGTCGGCTACGCGGAGCACGGCGCGCCGGCCGGAGTCGACGCGACCGTCCTGCGCTACTCCGCGAGCGGTTCGCGCAAGTGGAAGCGCTTCTACGACGGGCCGGCGCACGGCAGCGACCGCGCCCAGGGCGCGGTCGCCGACCGTGCCGGCAACCTCTACATCTGCGGCTCGGTCGGCCGCGCCGACCTCAGCACCGACCTGCTCCTGGTCAAGTACACGCCGGCCGGCCGGCGTGTCTGGGTCCGCACGTACGACGGTCCGCTGCACGGCAACGACTCGGCCCGGGCGGTGGCGCTCGACGGCGCCGGCAACGTCTTCGTCGCCGGCACCGTCGGCGATCCCGCCGACCCGATGGGCGCCGACCTGCGGTTGCTCAAGTACGACCGCGGCGGCCACAGGCAGTGGGTGCGCGGTTTCAACCCCGGCGCGGGGCACTACCTCGGGATCAGCGATCTGCTGATCGACAAGGAGCGCGGCCGCGTGTACGTGAGCGCCGAGTATGAGACGACGAGCAACGGGTGGCAGTGGTTCCTGGCCCGGTACGCAACGAACGGCACACGAAAGTGGAGGCACGACTGGGGCGGCGCAGACAGCGACCAAGCGAAGGCTCTGGCCCTGAGCGCAAACGGGAATATCTATCAGGTCGGTTCGACGGTGCAGCCCCCGGCGGTCGACAGCGACGCAGCGATCGTCAAGTGGACGGCCGCCGGTGAGATCGCTGACGGCTGGCCGCTCACGTTCGCCGGCCCCGGCGACGGCGAGGATCACTACTACGACGTGACCGTCGACCGCTCGGGCAAGATCCACGTCGTCGGCGACTCGTTCAGCGGTCTGAGTGGAGCCAACTCCTTGATGTGCGCCTACGATTCCGTCGGCGTGGTGCAGTACAGCTCGACCTACTTCCACCCCGGCGCCCAGACCCTCTGGAAGGTCGCCTGCGACAGGGCCGGCAACACCTATGCCGGCGGCTACTCGAACGAAGGCGGCGCCAACCCGGCATATCTCGTCATGAAGAAGGCCAACGACGGCGTGAGCATCTCGTGGAGGAAGACCGCCAAGGAGAGCACCACCGTCACGAGCGGCACCGACACGCTCCACTCCCTCGCCTGGCGTGGCGGCGCCTACGCCGGGGTCTATGTCACCGGCAACGGTGACGGCGACGCGACCGAATGGGACTTCTTCACGATCAGGTTCGAACCGTAGGGACTCCGGGCTCCCTCGTGCTATAACTGAGGCAGTCAGCGGCCGGCCGGCTCGCCGGCCGGCCGCATGTCGGATCTCACATGGGGGAGCCATGAGCACTTTGCCGTCATCGTCACGCCCCGCCGCGCTCGTCTTTGCAACAGGGCTCGCCCTCGTTGCCGCGGTCTTCCTCGCTCTGGCCGCGCCCGCACAGGCGCTCCTGTCGACCGGCGACGGCGGCTGGCTCTGGCAGGCGCCGCTGCCGCAGGGCAACTGGGTCGAGGGCACCGCCTGGTCGACCACGTCGACCTGCTGGGTGGTCTGCCGCGGCGGCACGATCCTGCGCTCGACCAACGCCGGCGCGACCTGGGAGATCCGCGACTCGGGCACGTCCTGGGACCTCAGCGCCATCGCCTTCGGCGGTCCGGTACGCGGCTGGGCGGTCGGCGCCTACGGCACCGTGCTGCGCACCACCGACGGCGGCGACACCTGGCAGGCCCAGGACTCCGAGACGACCTACGAGTTCACCGGCGTCACGGCGATCGGCGACGACCGCGTGTGGGCGACCACCTCCTACGGCAAGGTCTTCGCCTCGACCGACGGCGGCACCAACTGGCTCCAGCAGGAGTCCACTGTCACCGACGGCCTCTACGGCATCGAGTTCATCGACGCGTCCACCGGCTGGATGGGCACCGTCGGCAAGGTGCTCAAGACCACCGACGGCGGCGCGATCTGGACACCGAGCGACGGCGGCTACGCCGGCACGTTCATGGACGTCAGCTACGCCGACCCGGGCTCCCTCTGGGCGGTCGGCGTCGGTGGCCAGATGCGGCTCTCGACGGACAGCGGCGCGACGTGGGCGGCGCCGGCGACGGCGCCGCCGGCGACCGGCGGCCTCTACACGCTCGACTTCGTCTCCCCTACACACGCCTGGGCGACGGGCGTCAACGCGCTGCTGCACACGACCGACGGCGGCACCAGCTGGCAGAGCCAGCTCCCGCCGCTCGACCCCACCGAGTACCCGATCTTCCGCACCATGGCCGCGGCGAGCGAGACCCACGCCCTGACCGCCGCCAACGCCCGCATCTGGTCGACCACCGACGGCGGCACCTGGGTGCGGCGCACCGGCAATGACCTGCTCAACGGGATCGGCGGCATCGCCGCCTTCGACACCGTGCACGCGATCGCCGGCGACAACGCGGGTTCGATCGTCGAGACCACCGATGGCGGTACGACGTGGGCCTTCCAGCGGGTAGGCGCCGACACCGACAGTATCTACGCGCTCGAGTTCAGCGACTCGCTGCGGGGCATCGCGTCCGGCTACGACGTCGCGCTGTACACGATCGACGGCGGCGACACCTGGCAGCCCGCGACCCGGCCGGCGACCGGACAGCACGTCCGCGACCTCGCCTACGCCACACCCACCCACGTGTGGGCGGTCGGCGAGGGCGGCCTCGCCTGGGAGAGCACCGACGGCGGCGCCTCGTGGGGGTCACGCGACCTGGGCACGAGCACGGCGCTCTACGGCGTCGCCTTCGGCGACGCCACCCACGGCTGGGCGTTCGGCTACAACACGATCCTGGCGACCATCGACGGCGGCGCCAACTGGACGCCGCAGACCCCGCCGACGACGAGCTACTTCTACGACGGCACATTCGTCAACGCGAAGGTCGGCTGGGTCGGCACCGGCACCGGGCAGGTCGCCCGCACCGTCAACGGCGGCGCCAGCTGGACGCTGCAATCGCCGGGGGCGGGGAACAACATCGAGAACGTCTACTTCCTCGACGCCAGGCACGGCTGGGCGGTCAGCGACAGCGGCACGGTGAGCGCGACCCCCGATGGCGGCCGGCATTGGATGGTACAGGATCCGGGTTGTGCCAACGGCTTGGAAGACGTCGCCTTCGTCAACGCCCGCCACGGCTGGGTCGTGGGCAACGGCGGCACGATCATGACCACCACTACGGCCGGCTACGGCGACTTCAAGCGTCCGACCACACGCGCCTACGCGGCGAGCGTGAAGCGCGGCCGCACGGCCACGCTTCCCTACCGCGTGAGCGACGCCAAGCCGACCTGCGGCTGGGCGACGGTGACGATCAGGATCAAGACGAAAGCCGGCAAGACGGTCAAGTCGTTCAAGTCGGTCGTGCGGCCGGTCAACCTGCGCCAGAAGGCGACCTTCCGCTGTCGCCTCAAGAAGGGGACCTACCGGGTCGTCTTCTACGCGACCGATGCCGCCGGCTGGAAGCAGAGCAAGATGACGGCGGGTACGCTGACGGTCAAGTAGTGTCTCGACACGCCGCCGAGGCGGGCGGCTCCGAAGCGCGTTGGGGGCGACCTCCCGTGGTAGTGTCCCGATCGTGAGCGAAGCGACCACACCGCCGCCCGCCGGGCGGGCTCCCGTGCCCGCCGGCGACGCGCCACCGCCACCCCCCATCGGCCTCACCGAAGCCGAGGCGTCTACCCGCCGCGCTGCCGGACAGGGCAACGACGTGGTGCTCAGGACCGGACGCACTTACGCGCAGATCGTGCGCGACAACGTCTTCAACGTCATCAACAACCTGCTGTTTGCGCTGGGCGTCACGCTCATCCTGCTTGGCCGCTGGCTCGACGCCGTGGTCGCCGTGGGCGTGGTCCTGGCCAACACGGTGGTCAGCCTCTTCCAGGAGATTCGCGCCAAGCGCACCCTTGACCGCATCGCCATCCTCACGCGGCCCAAGGCCATCGTGCTGCGCGACGGCGCCGAGCGCGAGGTCGACCCCACCGAACTGGTGCTCGGCGACGTGGTCGTGGTCCACGCCGGCGACCAGATCGTCGTCGACGGACGTCTCGCCGAAGGCGGCCCCCTCGAGGTCGACGAATCGCTGCTGACCGGCGAGTCCGACCTGGTTCCCAAACGCCCCGGCGCTGAGCTTCTCTCGGGGAGCTTCGTCAACAGCGGCGGCGGTCGCTACGTAGCCGAGCGTGTCGGCATGGAGAGCTTCGCCAACCGCATCACTTCACAGGCCCAGGCCCACCGCCACGTGCTCACACCGCTGCAGCACCAGGTGAGTGTGATCATCCGCATCCTGCTGGGGCTCGTGGTGGTCTTCGAAGCGCTGGTGATCGTCAAGTCGGCCGTGGGCCACGTGCCCTTCGTCGAGACGGTGCGCATGTCGACGGTCATCGTCGCCCTGATCCCCAACGGACTGATCCTGGCGATCGCTCTCTCGTACGCGCTGGGCGCCGTGCGCATGGCCGGCAAGGGCACGCTGATCCAGCAGTCCAACGCCGTCGAATCGCTCTCCAACGTCGACGTGCTGTGTACCGACAAGACCGGCACCCTGACCACCAACGCGATCCGCTTCGAGGCACTGGAGCCTTTCGAGGCGACAGAGGAGGAGTTCCGCACCCTGCTGGGCGCCTTCGCCGCCGGCGTCACCGAGGCCAACAGGACGGCGCTGGCGCTGGCCGAGGCGTTTGCGGGCGCGGGCAACGGGCGAGCGGGGGCGGATGCGGCAGACGAGGTGGCGGACGAGCCCGCCGCCTCCGCCGCGTTCGCCGCGCCCACCGACGAAGCGCTCTTCTCGTCGCAGCGCAAGTGGAGCGGTCTGACTTTCGACTCCGGCCCGGCGCGCGGCACGCTCGTGCTGGGCGCGCCCGAGGTCATCGCGGCGGCGCTCGCGAGCGACGTCGAGCGTGACCTCATCCTGCGCAACCAGCACCTCGACGAGTGGTCGGCGCGCGGCCTGCGCGTGCTGCTGCTGGCGCGCCGCAGCGAGCCACTCCCCTTCCCCCGGCCCGACGGCCACCCGGAGCTGCCCGATCTGCTCGTCCCGCTGGGACTTGTCTGCCTGCGCGACGAGCTGCGACCGAACGTCGAAGAGACGCTGGCCGAGTTCAAACAGGCGGGCATCGCCATCAAGGTGATCTCCGGCGACAACCCCAAGACGGTGGCGGCGCTGGCCGCCCAGGCCGGTCTGGCCGAGAGGCCAGACCGCGTCTCGGGCGGCGAACTGGCCGCCATGAGCGAGGCCGACTTCGCGCAGGCCGCCGCCGAGACGCAGGTGTTCGGGCGTGTGACGCCCGAACAGAAGGAGAGTCTCGCCGGCGCCCTGCGCGACCGCGGTCACTACGTGGCCATGATCGGCGACGGCGTCAACGACGTCATCGCTCTCAAACGCGCCAACCTCGGCATCGCCATGCAGGGCGGCAGCCAGGCGGCTCGGGCCGTGGCCGACATGATCCTGATGAAGGACTCGTTCGCCGCCCTCCCCGCCGCCTTCAGCGAGGGACAGCGCATCCGCAACGGCATGGTCGACGTGCTGCGCATCTTCATGGTGCGCATCTTCTCGAAGGCTCTGCTCATCGCCGCCCTGCTGCCCCTGGGCGGGTTTCCCTTCGCACCGCGCAACTCGTCACTGTTCTCGTTCCTGGGCGCCGGCATACCGGTGATCGGACTGACGATCTGGGCGATCCCCGGCCGGCCGCTCAAGGGCAGCATCTATCGCCCGCTGGTGCGCTTCGCCCTGCCGCCGACGCTGCTGATCGCGGCCCTGGGGCTGCCGCTCCACCTCTGGGTGCGCGAGCGCTACGAAGACGCCTTTCTCGCCACCCACGCGGCGGCCACGGCCCAGCAGGCGCTCGACTACGCCCTTCCCTACGCGCAGACATCGACCATCGTCTTCATGATCCTCTGCAGCCTGCTGCTGCTACCGTTCACGGTGCCCCCGGTGCGCTTCTTCGCCGGCGGCACGCCGCTGCGCGGCGACTGGCGCCCCACCTGGCTGGCGCTCGGTCTGGCGGGCTTTCTGGCCCTCACCCTGGCGTTCCCCCTGACGCGCACCATCTGGGAGCTCACCGAGCTGCCGCCGTGGCTGTACGGCGTCTGCGTGGGTCTGGTCGTCGTCTGGGGCCTACTGCTCAAGGGGATCTGGCGCAGCGGCGTGCTCGACCGGCTACTGAAGCTGCCGCGGGCACAAGCGACTGACGACGACTAGGGAGCGCGGCGCGGCCACCCCGCTCAGTCGCCCGAAACGTCCTTGAGGATCGCCGCGATGTGGATGCGCTCGATGCGCGTGCGTTCGAGCTCGTAGGAAGTGAGCAGCGGGTGCCAGGGCGAGCGCAGCGAGGGCCTCGTGAAGCCCTCGGCGGCGAGCTTGCGACAGAGCGCCAGGTACGCTTCGGCCGGCAGATCAACGAACGCCTCCGAGGGCCGCAACGTGGAGCCTGGGTTGAACCAGGCGAGCTGCTGCGGCTTGATGAAGATGGCACGGTTGCGCGAGGCGTGGGCGGCGAGCGCCCGCCTCCTGGCGGGCCAGTCGCCGCCCGCGGGTACGACGCGGGTCAGCCAGCCGGGACTGGCCGGCGTCTGCACGAAGCCGCAGTGCACCGTGAGCGCCGGACGGGCGCCGCCGCCGTTGCCGCCGGCGCCGTGGATCACGACCATGCGCACCAAGGCCTCGAGAGCGTCGGCCAGTGCCAGTGAGGTGGCCACGTGGTCGGGATGCACGTCGTAGGGGAAGGGCACATAGACGTCGGTGGGCGCGAGCTCTGCGAGCTGCTCGACGAGCAGCTCGGCCACTCGCGCCCGCGCATCTGGCACACCACGGTCGCTGATGCCCAGGAAGACCACGTCCGAGACGCCCAGCTCGGCGGCAGCCCGCCGCAGCTCGACCTCGCGCACGCCGGCGACATCGGCGGCGGCCGATCCCTCCCGTACGTTGGTCGCCGCGCCCGAGGTCACCGCCACGATGCGCACCGTGTCGCCACGGCGGCGTGAGGCGGCCAGCGTGGCGCCACACATGATCGACTCGTCGTCGGGGTGCGGCGCCAGCACCAGCGCGCGGTCGCCCGGCGGCAGGCCCATGACCGGTGGCTCCCGGCGCTCGCGGCGCGCCAGCGCCGGCAGCGCCAGCGCGTTGATGGCGAAGGCGGGCGGCCGCGCCACGCGGTTGGCCAGGCGCTTGGCGGCGGTGAGGCGGCGGTCGAAGGGCGCCGCGACGGCGCGCCTGAAAGGCGCCGGGTCGCGGCGCGCATAGAACGCTTCGGCCTTGAGGTGACGCCACTGAGAGAGCTGCGGTCGCTCGCCACGCGAGAGCCCGCGCAGCGTGTGGATCGCCTCGGGCACGATCCAGATCCAGCGGCCGCCGCTCTGCCGCAAGGCGATCTCCTCGCCTTCGGCGACCGTCGCCTCGTGCTCCTGCCCCAGCGCCCACTGGTGGGCGGCGGTGATCAGCGGCACCCCGCAGGCGGTCGCCAGACCGATCCAGGTCCAGGGGCGGAAGTTGACCTCCATGAGGCGGTAGACGCCGTCGCGGGCGTCGCGTTTGTATTCGACCTGCGCGACGCCCTCATAACCCAACTCGCGGCAGAGGCGCACGCTGCCGGCGACGATCTCAGGTACCTCGAGCGCCTCTGAAAGGCGCGAGATACCCAGTGTGGGCGGGTGCTGCTTGAGCTTGCGCCCGGTGAACACCAGGGCCCGGCCGCCGCCACGAAAGACGCCGGCGGTGAAGAGCTGATCGTCGGCGCCGGGCACGAAATCCTGGACCAACGCCGCGAAGCCCTTGGTGCGTTCCAGGGCGGCGCGCAGCTCGCCAGCGTCGGCGCAGCTCAGCGCTTTGGCTCCCAGCGCCTTGACGCCGTCGTGCGAGATGGCCGGCTTGACCAGGAGCGGATACGTGAAGTCGCCGGCGCGGGCGGCGAGTTCGCCGGCGTCGCCGTGTTCGGTCCAGGGCGCGTCGACGCCGGCGCCCAGCGCCGCCCGGGCCTGCTCGCGCTTGTCGAGCACCTCGGCCGGCGGATGCACGAACGAGAAGGCCGGCAGCAGGCCCACGTCGCGCAAGGGCCCACGCGCACCCCAGACCACGTCCAGGGCCGAGTCGTCGGCCACGAACAGCGACGCCTTGCCACCGTCCTCATTGAGCTCGCGACCGGCGGCCAGCAGGAAGTCGAGGAACTCGTCGGCGTTGGTGCGCCAGTCGGGACAGCGCCGGCACGTGGCCAGCCGGGTGGCGAAGCCGGGAGTCGCGTCGTCGTCGTGCAGGACCAGCGGCCGCACGCCGGCGGCCCCCAGGGCACGCACGATCGCCAGTCCGGTCGACCCGGACATGCCGACGATCAGCGAACGCTCGCGCCCGGCCTCATCCGTTCCCCTGCTCTCAGTCATCGGCCCGCTCCCGCCCACTCGCCACGACACTCTTCTGCATCGCCTTAGTCTACGCAAACTGCCGGACCCTCGCAGAGCAGCCGTGGCTGAGACTGAGCTGAGGGAGTAGGATAGTTTCAGGATGCCTGCCAAAGAGAGCACAGACCCCCTCGGCACGCCAGCGCCGACCCCCGTGTCGAAGTCCGACGCAACGCCTGAGCCGACGCCGGCGCGGCGCCCGTCGCCGACGACCGGCGTCGCGCCGGCGCGCACCAGCAAGAAGTCCGGCACCGTGAGGGCGGGGGCGGTCGCGGCTGCGACCGCCCCCGCCCCACCGCCGGCGCTCGACGACCCCTCGCTCTACCTCAACCGCGAGCTGAGCATGCTGCGCTTCCAGGCCCGCGTGCTCGAAGAGGCCCGCGACGCGGCGACGCCGCTTCTCGAGCGCATCAAGTTCCTCTCCATCCTGGGCTCCAACCTGGGTGAGTTCTTCATGGTCCGTGTGGCCGGCCTGCGCCAGCAGGTCGAAGCCGGCGTCACCGACGTGTCGGCCGACGGCATGACCGCCAAGGAGCAGCTCGACGCCTGTCGCGCCGAGGCCTACCGGCTCATGCGCGAGGCGCGCGAGGTCTGGGTGCAACTCAAGCCACAGCTCACCGCCGCCGGCGTGCACCTCTACGACTGGGAACAGCTCGACGACGATCAGAAGCAGGCGGTCACCGGCTACTTCACCGAGCAGGTCTTCCCAGTACTCACGCCGCTGGCCTTCGACCCCGGCCGGCCCTTTCCCCACATCTCCAATCTGAGCCTCAACCTGGCCGTGCTGCTCAAGACCGAAGACGGGCAAGACCTCTTCGCCCGAGTCAAGATCCCCCGCACACTGCCGCGGCTGGTGCCGGTGCCAGCACCGACGTCTTGCGCGCCTGCCGCGTCTCGCGCGTCGACGACGGCGCGCCCGACGCCGTCTCGGGAGTACCACTTCGTCTGGCTCGAGCAGCTCGTGGCCGCCAACCTGCACGAGCTGTTCACCGGCATGCAGATCGTCGAGGCGCACCCCTTCCGCGTCACCCGTGACGCCGAGATGGCCATCCAGGAACTCGAGGCCGACGACCTGCTCGAGTCCATGGAACAGGGCGTGCGCCGGCGGCGCTTCGGCCGCGTCGTGCGAGTGACCGTCGACCCGAGCATGCCCGACTTCCTGCGCGAGATCCTGCTCGAGAACCTCGATCTCGAGCCCGAGGGCATGATCACCGTCGACCCGCCGCTGGGCATGAGCGGCGTCAACCTGCTCGACCTCGACCGGCCCGACCTCAAGGACCCGCCCTTCGTGGGCGCCGTGGCGCCGGCCCTCGAAGACGATGAGATCGATCCCTTCACGCTGATCCGCGAGGGCGATATCCTGCTGCACCGGCCCTTCGACTCGTTCGACCCGGTGGTCGCCTGGCTGCGGCGCGCGGCGCGCGACCCCGACGTGCTGGCGATCAAGATGACTCTCTACCGTGTGGGCCGCAACGCGCCGGTCGTCGCCGCCCTGCTCGACGCGGCCCGCAACGGCAAAGAGGTGGCCGTGCTGCTCGAGCTCAAGGCGCGCTTCGACGAAGAGAGCAACATCGAGTGGGCCAAGGCGCTCGAAGACGAGGGCGTGCACGTGGTCTACGGCCTGCTGGGCTTGAAGACACACTCCAAGGTCGCCCTGGTGGTACGCCGCGAGGGCGGCAGGATCCGGCGCTACCTGCACCTGGGCACCGGCAACTACAACGTGGTCACGGCGCGCCTCTACACCGACCTGGATCTGCTGACCTGCGACGAAGCGATGGGCATCGACGCCACCGAGCTGTTCAACTACCTCACCGGCTTCTCGCGCAGCGAAGACTACCGATCGCTCATGATCGCACCCATCAATCTGCGCAGCCGTTTCGAGGCGCTCATCGAGCGCGAGATCGAGCACCACCGGGCGGGGCGGCCGGCGCGCCTCAAGCTGAAGATGAACTCGCTCGTCGACCGGCGCATGATCAGGCTGCTCTACAAGGCCTCGCAGGCCGGCGTGCCGATCGATCTGATCGTGCGCGGCATCTGCTGCCTGCGGCCCGGCGTCGTGGGCGTCAGCGAGACCATCCGCGTGACCAGCATCGTGGGCCGCTTCCTCGAACACACGCGCATCTTCTGGTTCGCCAACGGCGGTCACGAAGAGGTCTACCTGGGCAGCGCCGACCTCATGCCGCGCAACCTCGACCGGCGTGTCGAGATCCTCTTCCCGGTGCACAGCCCGGCACTGGTGCGGCGCCTGCACGACGAGATCCTGGGCACCTACTTCGCCGACAACGTCAAGGCCCGCTTCATGCAGCCCGACGGCAGCTACGTGCACGCTCACCCGGGGCTTGACGAGAAGCCTCTCGACAGCCAGGAGTGGCTGCTGGCGCGCCGCAAGAAGGCCAAGAAGCGCAAGAAGCCCCGCATGGGCACCCTGGTGCCGGGCAAGACCAAGAAGAAGTCCGGCAAGCGGAACTGAAGGAACGAGGACGACCGATCGTGCAGCTCTACTTCTTCCGGCACGGCGTGGCCGAGAAGCGCAGCGAGTGGAAGGGCGACGACGACCTGCGACCGCTGACCGACGACGGGCGCACGGCGATCGTGCGCAGCAGCGTCATGCTCACCCGCCTGGGGGTCGCGCCTGAGGTCATCGTCACCAGCCCGCTCGTGCGCGCCCGGCAGACGGCCGAGATCGTGGGCGAGGCGCTCGGCGTCGACGACAAGGTCGTCGACGATCTGCGTCTCGCCCACGGCTTCGGCCGCAAGCAGCTGGCCGCCATCCTCGCCGACCACCCCAAGGCTGAGAGCGTCATGGTGGTCGGCCACGAGCCCGAGTTCAGCGCCACCATCGGCGAACTCACCGGCGCCCGCGTGGCCTGCAAGAAGGGCAGCCTGGCGCTCGTCGAGGTGACCGACCGCGAGTCACTGCGCGGCCAGCTGGTCTGGCTGCTGCAGCCCAAGGTGCTGACCCTTTAGCCGCGTGGGCACCGAGATCGAAGCCAAGTTCGCCGTCCCCGACGCCGCCGCCTTCGAGCGCCTGCAGGCAGCCGCCGAGCTGGGCGGCTACGCGCTCGTCGAAGCGGCCGGCAAAGAGGTGCGCGACACCTACCTCGACACCGCTGGTCGAGAGATCGCCGCGGCCGGCTACTTCTGCCGGCGGCGGCGGCGCGGCGGCGGCATCCTGATCACGTGCAAGAAGCTGGCGACGGCTGCCGGCGCGATCCACCGCCGCGAGGAGCTCGAGGTCACGCTGCCGCGCGAAGCGCCGCCACAGGAGTGGCCCGAGGGGCCGGTGCGCGACCTGGTGCTGGGCGCCGCCGGCGACCGTCCGCTCGCGGCCCTGGTAGACCTGCGCCAGACGCGCCTCATGCGCTGGGCCGTCAAAGGCGACATGACCGTCGCTGAGATCAGCCTCGACCGCGTGGTCGTCGGCGGCGCCGACGGTGACCGGCGGGCCTACTTCGAGGTCGAGGCCGAGCTGGTGACCGGTACCGAAGCCGACCTGGCCGCCATCGCCGCCTGCCTGCGCGACGTGTGGCAGCTCACGCCCGAGCCACGCTCCAAGTTCGAGCGCGCCCTCGAGGCGGTGGGCGCCGCCGCTCCGGCGGCGGCGCCCAAACGGCAACGCGCGAGGGCGACGCGCAGACCCGCGGCGCCGACGCCTGTGCGCGCGGCATCGACGCGTGCGCGCGCGCCGGCCAGGAACGCGGCGGCGACATGGCTCGAACCGATCGCGCCTCAGGATGTCCCACCCAAGCCGGCCCCCAAACGGCCGCCGCGGCGCCCGGGCCTGCGCGCTGACGACACCATGGCCGCGGCGGCGCACAAGACGCTGCGCTTCCACTTCGCCCGCATGCTCGAGCACGAAGCCGGGACGCGGCTCGGTGAAGACCCCGAGGAGTTGCACGTGATGCGCGTTTCGACGCGCCGCATGCGGGCTGCCTGTCGCGTGTTCGGCGCCCACCTCGAACCACGGACGATGCGTCCCTTCGTGCGCGGTCTGCGGCGCACCGGCCGCGCCCTGGGAGACGTGCGCGACCTCGACGTGTTCGACGAGAAGACGCAACACTACCTCGACACCCTGCCGCCCGAACGGCGCGACGACCTCGAACCGCTGCTGGTCGTCTGGCGGGGCGAACGCGAAGCGGCCCGGGCCCGCCTGCTGGCCTACCTCGATGGACCGCGCTATCGCGACTTCGTCGAAGGCTTCCGCACCTTCCTTGACACCCCCGGCGCCGGCGCCCTGCCGACCCTGCTCGACGATGGCGAGGCGCTGCCGGCGCGCGTCGCAGACGTGCTTCCGGCAGCGCTCTACGAACGCATGGCCGCCGTCTGGGCCTACGACGCGCCGCTGGCGGCGCCCGATCCGCCGCTGGTCCGCTTCCACCGCCTGCGCATCGCCGGCAAGTCGCTGCGCTACACGCTCGAGTTCTTCGAAGAGGTGCTGGGCGCCGAGGCCAAGCCGCTGATCAAGTCGACCAAGAGCCTGCAGGATCACCTCGGCGACCTCCAGGACGCCGTGGTGGCCTCGAACGTGCTGCGCAACGTGCTGCTCTGGGGCACCTGGGAGCTGCCCGCCAAGCCGGGCAAGGCGGCGCTGCAGGACCTGGTCACGCCCGGACTGGCGGCCTACCTGGCCGTCCGCCAGGAGGAACTGCGCCTTCTCGTGACGACCTTCCCCGAGACCTGGCCGCAGATCCGCGGCCCCGAGTTCGGCCGCCGTCTGGCGACCATCGTCGCCGAGCTTACCGCACCTCAGGCACGGCGGCGGCGTTCCGCCTCGACGTAGTCCACCAGCAGGCCGTCACGCAACAGGTGCACGTCAGGCACCAGCAGTTCGCCCACGGCAAAGCCCTCCAGCAACGTCTCGAGGATCGCCGCCCCGGCGACGATGACGTCGGCGCGCTCGGGTTCGAGACCCGGCAGCCGCCGCCGGTCCTCGAGGGTCAGCGAGCGCAGCATATCGGTCAAGGCGAGAAGCTCGGGACGCCAGAGCACGTCGTCAGAGCGGCGGCGGTTGGTAGGCAGCACCATGGCGGCGGCGCGGCTCAAGCTGCGGATGGTGCCGCCGGTGCCGGCCGCGACGCCGACCCCGTGCTGCCTGACGACCGCCGCTACTCCCCGCAGCGACTGCTTGACCTCGGCTCGCAAGAGGGCGTAGCGGGCGTCGTCGACGACGCCCTCGTAGCCGGGCAGAAACGCGGCCGCGGTGAGGCGCAGGGCGCCGAGCGGCAGCGAGGCGCAGACCAGCACCTCGTCGCCGCGGCCGAGCGCCACCTCGGTGCTGCCGCCACCGATGTCGATGGTCAGCAAGGTGTCGTCGCCGGCGTCTACGCGACGGCGCACGGCGCGATGCGCGAGCGCCGCCTCGTCCGCGCCGCTGAGCACCCGCACGTCGAGGTCGCACTCGACCCGCAACAGGTCGAGCAACGCTGCGGCGTTGCCGGCCTCACGCACGGCCGCCGTGGCGACCGCCACGAACTCGACTGCGCCCGCCTCTCTGGCCTGCCGCACGAGTTCCCCGCAGGCCTCGGCCGTGCGGACGATCGCCGCCGGCTGCAGCTCGTGGGTCGAGAAGCCGCCGTCGCCCAGGCGTGCCTGCACGCGATCGAACAGCAGCGGCTCGACCCCGCCATCGCCGGCGACCCGGGCGCACATCATGCGCACCGCGTTACTGCCGATGTCGAAGAACCCGACCACCCGGCCGGGGCCGCTTTCCGCTGCTTCGGTCACACGCCGGTCCTCCTGTCGATCGCCTCACAAGTATGGGGAAGCGCCGTCTGCATGGCATAGACTACGCAAGGGAGCGCCGACCGTGAAGCGGTCGTGCCCACGTCACTGAGAGGGGACGATGGCTAAAGACGCCGACAAAGCCAACGGCAAGCACGCCAAGCTTGACACCGCCACCTACCTGAGCGAGCTCGGCAAGCTGCAGATCGAACTCGTCAAACTGCAGGAGTGGATCCGCGCCCGGCAGCTCAAGGTGGTCACCTTGTTCGAAGGCCGCGACGCGGCCGGCAAGGGCGGCACCATCAAGCGCATCACCGAATCGCTCAACCCGCGCACCGTGCGCGTCGTCGCCCTGGGCGTGCCGACCGAACGCGAGAAGACCGAGTGGTACTTCCAGCGCTACGTGTCGCATCTGCCTGCGGGCGGAGAATGGGCGATCTTCGACCGCTCCTGGTACAACCGCGCCGGGGTCGAACGCGTCATGGGCTTCTGCAGCGAAGACGAGGTGATGGAGTTCTTCCGTTCCTGCCCGCCCTTCGAGGAGATGCTCATCCGCAACGGCATCATCCTCATCAAGTACTGGTTCAGCGTCTCAGACGACGAGCAGGAGAAGCGCTTCCGCTCGCGCATCGAAGACCCCACCAAGCGCTGGAAGCTCAGCGAGATGGACCTCGAGAGCTGGAACAAGTGGGTCGAGTACTCAAAGGCCAAAGACGAGATGTTCCGCTACACCGACACCAAGCTCTCGCCCTGGTATGTGGTCAACGCCGACGACAAGAAGCGCGCCCGGCTCAACACCATCCACCACCTGCTGAGAATGATCCCGTACGAAGACCTGACGCCCAAGCCCTTCAAGCTGCCCGAGCGCCGCGAAGACACCGGCTACGTGCGTCCGCCGATTGAGAACCAGACCTTCGTGCCTGAGGTGTACTAGAGAAGAACGCCCCCGCTCCGCGGACCGGACCGTCCGCTAGTGCGGCTTGTCGTGATCCTTCTGGAACTTCTTCCAGCCGGCCTTCTTGCCGTACTCGTCAAGGTAGGCGTTGTGGACGTCGCACTTCTTGCAGCCCTTGCCGCAGCACTTCTTCCATTGCTTCCTGGTGAACTGCTCGCGAAACTTGGTCATCGTCGTCCCTCCTGACTTCCTAGAGTGGCGTCGCCACGGCGCACTCCGGCAGCTCGCAGTCCACCACGCCGTCGCGCAGCACGACCGTGCGGTCGAAGTAGCTCTGGTTCTCGGCGTTGTGGGTCACCATGACGATGGTGAGACCCTCACCGTTGAGCTCCTTGAGCAACTCCATGACCTCGACCGAAGTGGCGGTGTCGAGGTTGCCGGTGGGTTCGTCGGCGAGGATCAGCGGCGGCTGGTTGACGAGCGCGCGGGCGATAGCGACGCGCTCCTGCTCGCCGCCTGAGAGCTGGCTGGGCAGGTGATGGGCGCGATCGGCCAGGCCGACGCGGCCGAGCACCGCGAGCGCCCGCTCGCGCTTCTCGGCCGCCTTCATGCGCTTGACCGCCAACGGCAGCATGACGTTCTCGAGCGCCGTCAGGTAGTCGACCAGGTTGAAGGCTTGAAAGACGAAGCCGATGTACTCACGGCGAAAGTCGGCCAGCTTCTCGCCGCGCAATGAGTAGAGGTCGATACCGTCGACCGTCACCGTGCCGCCGCTGGGACCGGTGAGGCCACCGAGCACGGTCAGCAGCGTGCTTTTGCCCGAGCCCGACTGACCCATCACCCCGAGAAACTCGCCCTCGGCGACCGTCAGGTCGAGGCCGCGCAGGGCGAAGACCGGCGTGCCACCGCCGTCGTAGTTCTTCTTCAGGCCGTCGATCTCGATGAAGCTTGCGCCTGTGCCGGTCTCTTCCACGTTCGTCGCCGCCATCACAGCGCCCGCAGCGCTTCGGTCGGGTCCATGCGACTGGCATGCAGGGCCGGATAGATCGAGGCGGTGGCGCCGATCACCATCGCCAGAACAAGCGCGCCGGCGGCCAGCAGCGGCGTGAAGCTGATGTGCGCCATGCCGTCCCCTTCCTTGACGAAGGGAAGCACGCCGTAGGCCACACCGATGCCGGCGAGGTAGCCGAGCAGGCCGGCCAGGGCGCTGGCGACCAGCGCCTCGATGAGGATCAGCACGACCACGTGCCCGCGGCGAAAGCCCAGGGCACGGAACACGCCGATCTCGCGGGTGCGCTCGTTCACCGAGCCCATCATTGTGATGAACACGACCAGCACCGCGATGCCGATCACCACTCCGCCGAGGGCGTAGGCGAAGGCCTTGAACTGGTCCAGGGCGTGCAGGCGGCTCTTGACCACCTGCTGCATGGCGGTCACCTTGGCGCCCGGCAGCACGCCGGAGATCTGCGTGACCATGTCCTCGATGGGACAGCCCGCGCAGAGCGCCGCCACCTCGACCAGTGACACTTTGCCGGGCCGCTTGAGAAGTGCCTGGGCCGCCGGCAGGGTGGAGATCACCAGGTCGTCGTCTTGCGAGCCGGTCTCGTCGAGGATGCCGACCACGGTGAACAGCTGCCCTTCGAGCTTCACCGTGTCGCCCATCTGCAGGCCCAGGGTGCGGGCGGCGCCGGCGCCGACGACGAGTTCGTCGTCGGCCTGCATACGCCGCCCGTTCACCGTCCACCAGCGCTTGACGTTGAACTGCGACTCGGGCCGCACGCCCATGAGCAGCGCCGTGTGGCCGTTGACTTTCACGGCGCCCAGCAGTTGAGGAGCGACGGTGGCGATGTTGGCGTAGTTCTTGATCGACGAGAGGCCCTGAAGGTCGCTCTCGTCGAGCTCCTGCCGACCGACCGACACGGCGCCGACGTTCACACCGCCGTAGCTGAGCGAAAGGTCGTCCGTCTGCGGCGTGATGAGGATGTTGGCGCCGTAGCTCTCGAGGTTGTCCTGAGCCTGCATGCGCAGCGCCGAGGTGAGCGCCAGCAGGGCCACGACCGTGGCGATGCCCACCAGCAGCCCCGCGACCAGGAACGCGGCCCGCGACTTGCGGCGCCGCAAGTTGGCGAAGGCGATGCGGCGCAGGTTCACCGCGCCGCCTCGAACGACGCGAGCTTGGCATCGAACGGCCTCATGATCCCACCCGCGCTACAGATCACTGGAAGTACTGCACACCGCTGTCGATGCCGGCGGGATCGATGACAAGCTGATCGCCCTTTGTCGTGCTCTCGATGGAGATGGGATTGCAGCCGCCGTGCTGCACGCCGATCTGGTCGATCGCGAAGCTGCGCCCGCAGTTGCCGCAGATGACGTTGGCGCCGTCCTGGCTATAACCCTTCTTGGCCTGGAAGCAGACCTGGCAGGCGTCCAGAGAGGTGCGCATCGTGCCGTCAGTGGCCTTGACGGCGAAGTACTTCACCGTGGTGCCGTTGACGTCGGTCTCGAAGAAGTGCACCGTGCCGTCGCTGACGTCGGCCATCGGGATGGAGACCGGCCCGCCACCGGAGGCGGTGGGCTGGGTCGCTGTGGTGGCCGCCGCTGCGGCGGCGGGCTCATCAGAACCGCCCCGACTCATTGCGACGACGACCGCGAGGGCGACCAACGATAGGGCCACGACCGGCATGATCCAGACGAGCGGTGACCGTTTGCCGCCGTCTTCGAACTGCGCCTTCTTGTCCGCGCGCGCATTGCCGAAACCCTTGCCATCCGGCGTCTGCCCGTTGCCACTGGACTTGTTTCTTCCGTTCTTCTTCTGCTGAGTCACCTTCTGCTCCTGATGATCTGGGAGTTGACGACGCTCCGCGCACGGCCCGGCCTCGAGTGCTGTCCCCGGGCTCAGGGGCGGGTGGTCGCGCTGCTTCTTGCTATCGATTGTGCCCACAACATGACGTTTACCCTACACGCGGCGTGTGAAGTTCCTGTGAAGCGTCGCCCTCAGGCGGCGAACGCGCTCGGGCACAGCTCGACGAGCGGGCAGCGGTCGCAGGCCGGGCGCCGGGCGCGGCAGACGCGGCGCCCGTGCCGCACCAGGTCGACGTGGGCGGCGTAGATTTCGCTCGCCTCGGGTCCTGCCAGTGCGGTGAGCACCTCGTGCGCGGCCTCGGCCCCGACTCCGGCATCGATGAGCTCGAGACGCCGCGCCAGCCGGTGCACGTGCGTGTCGACCGGCATGAGCGGCCGGCCCAGCGAGAACAGCAACACGCAGGCCGCCGTCTTGGGTCCCACACCGGGGAGACCAACGAGGAAGGCCTGCGCCTCGGCGTCCGTCATCGAGCCCAGCCGGCCGAGATCGGGCTCGCCGCCGGGCTCGCTGAGCGCCGTCAGGATGCCCTTGATCCGCGGCGCCTTCGTGTGCGCGAGGCCGCCCAGCGCGATCGCCGCCTCGATCTCAGCGACGTCAGCGTCGCGGGCGGCGCTCCAGGTCGCAAAGCGCGCCTTGAGCGCCGCGAAGCTGCGGTCGGTGTTCACGTCGGCGGTGTTCTGCGAGAGCACCGTGTAGATGAGTTCGTCGAGCGGCGGCAGACGCGGGGCCAGCAGCGGCCGCCCGTAGGCCTCATCGAGCAGCGCCACGATGCGCGCCAGACGGCGGCCGCGTTCACGTTCCGTGGCGATTCCCGCTCGTGGTAGGGCTCCCATGGCGAGGATGATATGGCAGACCAATGCCCAATTGACCAAGAACATGGTCAATTGTGCATGGTGCGGCGGCCCGACCGTGTCGCCCGGGTCGACATGCGGCCGGTCGGCCGCGGTGCCGTATCATTGAGAGGCAATGGGCGAATCGTCGGTCACCACTTTTCCCAACCAGGTCGAGTACAACCGGGCCCGTGCCCTGCTCGACGGGCTTGGGCTGGCCTACGACGTGCTGGACCCCGACCCCGAGTACCTCACCGTGGCGGTCCCGGGGATCGTGCTCAGTGACACGGCGCTGCGCGAGTTGGCGCGGCGCGGCACCGGCGAGCTCGTCTGCTCGGGCTGGGCGCCGTATCGGCCGACCACGGCCCCCATCGAGACTGACGAGCCGGCCGGCTACGACGACGACATCGTCGGCATCGTCGCAACCATGGTCTTCGCCGCCTGCATCACCGACCAGAAGGGCGTGCGCATGCTGGCGCACCTCTCCGGCGACCTGACCGAGGTCTTCCCCTACCTCAACGCCGAGATGCCGGCAGCGCGCTTCAACCCCAAGGGTCCCAGCCTCACGTTCATGGAGCTCCATCGGCTCGTGACGCTGTATCCGCGGCGCATCGCTATCGCCAAGGCAGACGACCTGCGCGACGCCTGGCGACTGCTCGCGCTGGTACGCCGGCAGGCCAACGAGACGTGGGCCCGCCGGGCCGCGATCACGCCGTCCTACGAAGCCCGCCGGCCGGCGACCCTGTTCGAGATCGTGAAGTGCCTGCCGCGCCTCAACTGCGGCGAGTGCGACGAGGCGACCTGCACGGCCTACGCGGCGGCGCTGCTCAACGGCCAGACGACGCTGGAGCGCTGCCGGCCGTTGCTGACCGCGGAGTACGCCCATCTCAGAGAGGCGGTCGTCGACCTCTGCGCCGGCCTCGTCGAGGCAGCCGAAGCACGGCCAACCGGCTCGTAGACGGCTACAGGGCCGGCGCTCAGTCCTTGCCGCGCTTGCCGCGCTTGTAGAAGATGTGACCGCCGGCGCCGAGCACCATGCCCAGCAGCACAGAGACGAGGACCAGCAGCCAGAGCCCGACGCTCACGTCCATCCACAGGAACGAGACCGTCGTCTTGCCGAGGTTCTGCACGATGGCGATGATGACCAGCGCCAGAGCGACGATCGAGACGACATGCGTGACTCGCAGGCCCCCCTTTTTCGCGCCCCCCGGAGCCGGCGACGCGTTCATGCCCTTTCCGTCCTTGTCCACTTCATCCTCCTGGGTCTCGTCCGCGCCGCCACGCGAGCTCTAGCGGCGCTTCTTGCGCTTGCGGCCGCCTCTCGGCTCGTGGTGCTCGCCGCCGGCCGCGGCCTTCTTCTTGGTACCACCTTTGCCGCCGCCACGCAGCGCCGTGACGAGCGCGAGCAGAAGACAGGCGCCGATGATCGATCCGATCACCCCGGTGAACTGGAGCTTCAGGCCGTTGCCTCGCACCAGGTTGACCACGATGCCGCCAAGCAGAGAGCCACCGATGCCCACGCCGAGCAGCAGGCCCCAGTCGCTGGGCCGCTTCTCACCGCGCACGATCAAGCTGGCCGTCCACCCGGAGGCCAAGCCGACGAACAGAAGTACTGCGATCATCCACATGCTGTTGGACTCTCCCTCACTCGCTGCGATCCGGCCGGCCCAAACGTCGCGGGGGGGGGGGGGGCGCGGGGAAAAACGGCCCCCCCCCCCCCGCAAAAAAAAGGGGCGGGGGGGAGAGAGGGGAAAA
>Ga0315273_10001977_pt1 | contig 23857 bp, 16 predicted proteins | sample YL17G02_0_MG_FD_205753 | JGI IMG/M metagenome (GOLD analysis project Ga0315273, IMG submission 205753) | Sediment microbial communities from Yellowstone Lake, YNP, Wyoming, USA - YL17G02_0 | ecosystem: Environmental > Aquatic > Freshwater > Lake > Sediment | place: USA: Wyoming | collected...
ACTAAGTGCACGATTCCATAAATACGGTGACGTATTTCTTGGGACGCGGATGAACGCTGACGAACGCGGATGGCGCAAAAACGATCCGCGTGCGGAGCTTTTGCCGCCATTCTTGTCGCAAACAGGCTGTGAACGCCCCGTATGTCTCATGCAAACTGTCCGTCCTCAAGTCCAAGGGCGCTCACAGCCTGCTTGTGACAAGAATGACCAGCGCGCAGCGCTGGCACCTTCGGTGCGGCACAAGCTCCGTCAGCGTTTTTCCGTGTCCAGAAATGCTTTCTTCTCGCTCATTCATGAATCATCCCGGTTAGGACGCAGAAACGCGGATGGCGCAAGGACAATCCGCGTCCCGAAAATACGTTGCCGTATTTATGAACCACAGTACTAAGCCGGCCCGGGATTGCGGGACAGCGGAGCCCCGGGCCTGTGAGAGGAGACAGTCATGCCATTCGGCCGCCTGCTTATCGTCCTTGGCCTGATCCTCCTGGTTGCAGGACTTCTGCTGACATATACAAATGTCTTCTCCATCCTGCGGCTCGGGAAGCTGCCCGGGGACATCTCCATCAAGCGCGAGAATTTCTCGTTTTACTTTCCCATAACAACCTGCATTCTCGTCAGTGCCGTCCTGACTCTGATCTTCTACATTCTGCGCAGGTGACACACCCCTGAGCCTCAATCCCGGTGAGCGCAGGTCCGGCCTTGAGTAGGTCCGCTCTGTCAGAGCGGACCTCTGGTTGCACGCGGAGGATCGGAGGTCCGGTCTAACAGACCGGACCTACTCGCCCACCATGAGGAATTGATGCTGTTCACGCTGCGTTGACAGCCCTCGGAGCGCAGGATATATTTCGATCTTTCGACTCCTCGGGAGGTAGGGAACCTGATGTCACCACAAGAGGAAGCTGTCCTCGCTGCGCTCCGGACCGTAAAAGATCCGGACCTCCACAAAGACATTGTCAGCCTCAATTTTATCAAGGACCTGCGCGTGGAGCGGGGCTGTGCCTCATTCACGATTCAGCTCACCACTCCGGCCTGCCCGGTCAGGCAGGACATGGAGCGTTGGGCTCGCGAGGCCGTTCTCAAGGTGAACGGAATCACGGAGGTTCGGATCAACATGACCTCCACCGTCACGGAGGGAGCACGAACTCCCGGCAAACAGGCCATAGAAGGCGTGAGGAACATCATCGCGGTTGGGAGTGGAAAAGGCGGGGTGGGCAAGAGCACCGTCACCGTCAACCTCGCCGTGGCGCTGGCTCAGGCCGGCGCCAGAGTCGGGCTGATGGACGCGGACATCTACGGGCCCAATGTCCCGCTGATGATGGGGATCTCCGGCCGTCCGTCTGCCACGAACAACCGCATCCAGCCTCTTGCGAACCATGGCGTCCAGGTGATGTCCATGGGATTTCTTACGACGGACGACACACCTCTGATCTGGCGCGGACCGATGCTGCACAGCGTGGTAACCCAGTTTGTGCGCCAGGTCGAATGGGGAGAGCTCGATTACCTGCTCGTCGATCTGCCGCCGGGGACCGGCGATGTCCAGCTCACGCTGACCCAGACCGTGGCGCTGATGGGCGCGGTCATTGTCACCACTCCACAGGATGTCGCGCTGCAGGACGCGCGGAAGGCGATCCAGATGTTCCGCCAGGTCCGGGTCGAGATTCTCGGGATCGTGGAGAACATGTCTTATTTCGAATGTCCCCAGTGCCATGAACGTACGGACATCTTCAGTCGCGGTGGCGGTGCGTCCACGGCGGACAAGTATGGAGTCCCCTTCCTGGGCGAGATACCGCTGGCTACGAGCATTCGTCAGGCCGGCGACGTCGGGAAACCAATCGTACTGTCCGATCCGGTATCGCCCGCGGGACAGGCGTTCAGCCGGATCGCAAAGCACATGGCCGCTCAAGTGAGCGTGGCAAACCTCACCAGGCAGAATGCGATGATCATCGAGTAGCAGTGGAGATACTCGTCCTCCATCCCGGCGCCCTGGGTGACATTATTCTGTCGCTGCCGGCGCTGGCGGCGCTTCGGAAACGATTCCCGACCTCACGCATCACGGTCGCAGGAAACACGGACTTCCTTCCCTTTTCAGCCTGGGGACACGCGGACCGGGTTCTTTCGCTATCCGCACTCCCGCTCCACTCTCTCTACGGCGGGGACGAGTTGCCGGACAAGGAAGCCGCCTGGTGGAACTCCTTCGATCTCCTGATCTCCTGGACCGGCTCAGGAAATGCTGAATTCGAGAGCAGGCTTGCGGCGCTTCACAAGACCGCCCGGGTAGCGGGCTGGCGCCCGCAGCACGGAGAGCTGAAGCACGTGTCCCGTCTATTCATGGACTCACTTCAACCCTGGGTGCCGCCGCAGGAGCAGATTCAGGGCCCCCGCATCTTCGTCCCGGCGGATGCGAAATCGGAAGCCCGGGCATGGCTGCTGCAAAACGGAGGGCTCGTGGCGAAGCCGCTCCTGGCACTTCATCCCGGAGCATCTGGCGAGGCAAAGCGCTGGCCTCTGGGGAGGTTTCGCTCTGTGGCCGCGATGCTCGAGCCGTCACACGGTCTGTTGATCATTGAAGGGCCGGCCGAGCCCGGTCTGGCGGCGGAGCTTGCTCGCGACCTTCCTCCCGGAAAATGCGTGATCGCTGCATCCCTTCCTCTGGGACTCCTTGCGGCGGTCCTTTCCTTCTGCGGTGGCTACCTGGGAAACGATTCCGGGATATCGCACCTTGCGGCTGCTCTGGGGTTGCGGTCGGTTGTGATCTTCGGGCCCACGACGCCGGAACAATGGGCGCCGTCAGGTCCGTCTGTGGTCGTCCTGCGTGATGCCTCAGGCTGCCCCGCCTGCAGGCTCGGGCAACGGGACGGGCACCGCTGCCTGGAGAGTATCTCGGTGGACAGAGCCTGGAACAGCCTGACCGGCCGGCAGTGTATCTGAGGTCCCCGACGGGCCCGTATCCCTTAGTCCATGAGCTGGCCGCCGTTGATCTCCACGCATTCGCCGACCACGTAGGACGCATCCTCGGATGCTAGAAGTGCGATAACGCGGGCAACTTCTTCAGCGGACCCCAGGCGACCTGCAGGGATGCCGGCGACGAAACGCTCGATCATCTCCCTGGTGCTGAACCGTTCGTGAAACGGCGTGGCGATGACGCCAGGGTTGACGCAGTTGACCCGGATCCCGTGGCCTATCAATTCCTTGGCGAGCGACTTCGTGAGGGTGATGACTGCTCCCTTCGCCGCCGAGTATGCAGAAGCCCCTGGGCCCCCACCGTTGCGTCCGGCGATCGAAGCCACATTGATGATGCAGCCCGAACCCTGCCGGATCATCGCGGGCAGGAAGGCGTGGGTCACGTAGAAGACGCTGTCGAGGTTCAGCGCCATCACCCGGCGCCAGAGGTCGTGATCCATGTCGGCAAACAGCCTGCGTTCGACCAGTGAGCCGGCGTTGTTGACCAGCAGGTCGATTCTGCCGAAATCAGCGAGCACGTCGCCGGCCACCTGGCCTGCCTGGATATGGTCGGAAACGTCGCACGAGTAAACGCGTGCATGCCCCGCCTTCAGCGCGCGGATCTTCTCGTAGGTTTCGCGCGCCCCTTTCTCGTTTCTTAAGTAGTGAACCGCGACCTGGTAGCCGCGACGAGCCAATTCCACGGCCGTCGCCTGCCCGATGCCGGAGCTTGCGCCGGTGACCATTGCGACCCTTTCAGACGTCGATTCCGCTGCCATTTGCTGGCTCCTAATTGATCGTTATTCCCAAACCCGGACGAGCCGGAACCAAAGAAGGTTTGTGCCATCCGGTAATCATTCCCTGTTTGTTAGTGCTGTCAGCCATCATCAGCCCTCACCTTTCAGCTTCGAAGCAGTAACTCATGCCCGGGGGGGCACCCAAGCAGACGAAAACAGAGAGCTTGGCTGGGCGAGGTGGGTCCGCCGCGCCGCGGCGGACACTTGCGCGCTCCGGCGGAGCGCGCCCACTTGGGCACCTGCTCCCAGCCTATTTTCGGAGCAGTGATCAGCTCTCTTGGGCCGTCAGTCTCCGGATCAGGGATGTCAGCATTCCTTTGATCCCGCGCGCGAGTGCACCGGGGACGGCCGCCCGCGCCCGCGAATCAGAAGATGCAGGCGGGGATATCTGACAGAAGTGCCTCCGGCAACGCTGCGTTGACGATTGCGAGCGGATTTTCGAGGCCGACCCGCCAGAGTTCATCGTCCGTTAGTATGCCGAGTGATCGGAGCCAGCGCATGCACTGAGCCATGTTGAACCCCGAACCGACAAGGTGTGGGGCGTGCAGACTCTCGATTCGACCCGTCGCAGTCAGGCGAACCTGATGTCCCAGAGTTTCGTAGATGCCAGGCGCATATCCGGCGATCGGTGCCGAGTCTGAGACGACGAAAACCTTGTCCGGGCTCTTAGAACGGAGTGCAACCAGGACGAAGTCCCGCGGAAGGTGGGTCCCGTCAGTGATGAGCCCCACAGTCAACGATTCGTTTGCCAACTGGTGGATCAGGATGTTGTCGTGCCGGGGCAGCAGGTTGGGGCAGCCGTTCCCGAGGTGGGTGACCAGCGTTGCGCCCGCGTCGACGGCCCTGGCGATCATCTCTCTTGAGGCGAGGTGATGGCCGATGGAGACGACGGTTGGGTAACAACGGCGGACGTGAGAGATCAGATCAAGCGCCCCCTCGACTTCCGGTGCAATCGTCAGGATCGAGATGAGGCCCTCGGCCCAATCCTGGAAACGATCGAACTCCGCCCGGTCCGGCCGTCGCATTTTTGCCGCTGAATGCGCGCCTCGGGCCCCATCCTCCCTGGACAGGTAGGGACCCTCGAGATGGATCCCGAGCAACCGTCCTTTCACGCCCGGCTCGGAGGCAGTCCGGGCAAGCAACCTGAGATTGCGCTCGTAGATGTCGAAATCGCTTGTGATTATCGTCGCGCAGTAGGCCACAGTGCCGGCGGCCAGCAAGGCTTCCGTAACCCTGTGGACGTCTTCGGCGCGGAGCCCGGGAGAGGAGAAATCCACTCCCATGTAGCCGTTTACCTGGAGATCGACAAATCCCTTGCGGAGAAAAGGATGGCGTTCGCTCATGGTCTCTCGGGCCGGCTCAGGAGATCAGGGATGACAGTCCGCGGTCCGGATGCGGCGCATCCCGCGCTGCCGTGACTAGTCAAGTTTTAATTCGGAACGCGCGCGACCGTACGAAACAAACCTGTCAAAGCGGTCGACCTCACAAAGCGAGAGTATCTCCTTGCTCGGATTGTATTCGGGAACGATTTCCTTCAATTTGGCGACCAGGTTGTGAACGTTCTTTGAATCAACTATGGCGGTGAGTTCCTCCAACCACTGTCCGACCTGCTCAAAACTCACCTCGCCACCCGCCAGGACGCGGATCTTCTGATGGGCAGTTGGTTTTATCCCCTCTCCCTCAAGCTGTAGCTCCTCGAACAGTTTTTCGCCAGGGCGCAAGCCCGTGAATACGATCGGGATGTCCCTGTCCGGCTCCAACCCGGAAAGCCTGATCAGAGTGTGAGCCAGGTCAACCACCTTGACCGGTTCGCCCATGTCCAGAACGAAGATCTCGCCGCCGTTACCCATAGTCGAAGCCTGAAGTACCAGCTGCGCGGCTTCGGGGATGGTCATGAAATAGCGTCTGGCTTCGGGATGAGTAATCGTGATGGCTTTCCGATTGGCTATCTGTTGCTCGAAAATGGGTATGACGCTCCCTTTGCTGCCCAGGACGTTCCCAAAGCGCACCGACACGAACCGGGTGGCATCGCGCTGGAGCCCCAGTATGAGCAGCTCCGCCACACGCTTCGTGACTCCCATGACGTTGCTCGGGTTGACAGCCTTGTCCGAGGAGATCATCACGAAATCCCCGGTGCCGCACTGTTTTGCGATTAGAGCGACGTTGTAGGTGCCGAAGATGTTGTTGGTGACTGCCTGGAAACAGTTGCTTTCCATCATCGGGACATGTTTGAACGCCGCGGCATGGAAGACCGAATGGGGCTTGTGACCCTGAAATACCTCGCGCAGCCGGCTGACATCGAGAATGTCTCCGACAACAGGAACGCGGTTCGGGTTTGCAGAGCCCTCTGACAGCTCGAGGTCGATCTTGAAAAGATCGCTTTCAGAACGGTCAAAGAGCACCAGTTTGCCGGGATTGAACTGTGCTATTTGGCGAGCCAGTTCGGACCCTATCGACCCTCCTGCGCCCGTGATGAGAACGCACTTGCCCTCGAGCTTGGCGCGAATCCTGCTCAAATCCAGACGCACCGGCTCTCGTGCCAGTAGATCCTCTACGCGCACACGCCGCATGCTTCCGAAGGAGACAGAGCCGTTGATGATATCTGCCAGTGCCGGAAGCGTTCTGAAATCGACATGGCTCTCCTTGCACCTCTCGATAATCCTCTGCATCTGTTTGCCGGTGGCGGAGGGGATCGCAATCAATATGTGTGCCACATCATGTTTCGCGATGAGCCGCGGGAGTTCTCGGGTGGAGCCCAGAACAGGGACTCCCTGAATCTTGAGTCCCTGCTTGGAGGGATCGTCGTCCACGATCCCCACCGGGTTGTACTCGAGCTTCTCATTCTCCTTGAGTTCCCGCACCACGGCGCTACCGGCACGGCCCGCCCCGACGATCAGCGTGTTCGCGTGCGACAGATGCAGGCGGGCGCTCTCATAGTAGGCACGGATGGCGAAACGAGTGCCGCCGACCAGGAAAACCGTGAGGATCGCGTCGATAACAAACACCGACCGGGGATAGTAGCTGAAGCCGTGAAACACGTACACGCCGACACAGACGAGAGGCGCACTGACCGCAGCTGCTTTGATTATGTCCAGCAGGTCGCTCATCCCGACGTAACGCCACCATCCACTGAAGAGACGAAAGTGGTAAAAGGCCGGCAACTTTATCAGCAGTATGAGGGGGAGTGTCACCAGGAAGGCTCTCCGGTATGGGTCGTTCAGCCTGAAATCGAACCGGAGAAGAAAACTGCAATAGTATGTAGCCGTCAGTAACGCAGCCTGGAAAAGCGCGATCACGTACTTGCGATGGTACAGGAAGCGCATATGCGTCTGTGCTCCGGGGCCTGCACGCCACCCGTCTTCGGTTCCCATGACCACACCTAATAGAGCGAGGCTCAGGAGAGGAATCGTGACAATTTCTCCTTAATCCTCAAGTATTGCATCCAAGGATCAGGCGTGCCCTGCCAACGAGGCGGCTGCAGCCAGGACCATGGATGTGCTGGTTACGATACCGTGACAACATCCGGCGCCGGTAAGTTTGCGATAAAAGCGCCACCAGTGTGCGATCAGGTCATTTTCGCGCCTCAACGGACGCCTGACAAGTGCAAAAGCAGTATCGAGGTAGCCACCGGGTGAGACGAGCCCATTGGCAAGCAGCCAAAATAGGGCTGGCATCGAACCTTTTTGGAGGACTTCTTCCGCGGGCATGGATTAAGATAGCGGTGCTTGCCTGCCCAACACCCGCAGGCCGCCTTACTATGACGGCGCTAATTCTGGGTTCGAGCATCCTGGCCCTGGGCATCACTTGGGCCGGCGTTGGTTATTTCCGGCGCTGGGCCGAGCGACGTCAGATCCTGGATTTGCCCAACGAACGGAGTTCGCACACGCTACCCACCCCTCGCGGCGGCGGCTTGGTTGTCGTGGTGGTGACCCTGCTTTTTGCGTCCGTTTGTGCAGCCATCGAGAACGGAGCAGCCGGGCGGACATTTCTGGTTTACAGCGCGGGCGCGGTCCTGATAGCTTCGGTCAGCTGGCTGGATGACCTCCATCCAATTCCGCGGTGGGTACGTCTCGCCGTCCACGCCGCCGCGAGCGCAGTCACAGTAGCCGGTATCACGTACTGGTCGGCGCTCACGCTCCCCTTCTTTGGCGCGGTACAACTCGGGGGGTGGGGCGCGCTCATGACCGCGCTCTGGGTCGTGGGCCTGACCAACGCCTACAACTTCATGGATGGCATTGATGGAATTGCAGGTGGGCAGGCCCTGGTGGCCGGGCTGGCGTGGTGGTTCATGTGCAAAGGGAGTTTTTTCCCGCTGGACTGCCTGAGCCTTTTGGTCGCGGCAGCCAGCCTTGGTTTTCTCATACACAATTGGCCCCCCGCGAGCATTTTCATGGGTGATGTCGGGAGTGCCTTTATCGGCTACACGCTTGCGGTGTTCCCGCTCATGTACGAGTCCCTCTCGGCTGATGTCGATAAAGGCGGGTCTCTTGTGATGGGCGTTCTATTTGTATGGCCGTTTGTCTTCGATACCGCTTTCACGTTCTTGCGTCGCCTGTTCCGGCGAGAAAATGTCTTTGAGGCTCACCGCTCACACCTTTATCAGCGGCTCGTGATTTCCGGATGGAGCCATCGGAGGGTGACCATCCTTTATATCGGCCTGGCCCTGGTCGGCGGCCTGCTCGCAGCAATGTGGCCGCTGCGCGCAGCCGCTGGTGACCTCACCTGTTTCGCTCCGGTTTCGCTCCTGGCGGCCTTGCTGTGGATCCTCGTGAATGTGGCGGAGCGGCAAGCTGAATCGCGCATGCCCGCAAAGTGAAAGTCCAGGGCTGTGGTGCCGGAGTCGCCGGTGATCTCGATCTGACCGCAGCCACTGAGGGCCGGTCTTGCCGGCCCAATTACTTGCTTCGATATGATGAGGTCCGTTGCCCGACCCCGACGAGCCGGAACCAAAGGATTGTGCCATCCGGTAATCCCTCCGGGTTTGTCAATGCCGTCAGCCCTCAGCTTTCAGCTTCGAACCAGCAAGGGACTAAAGATTCTGCGGAGGAGGTAAGACTGCTCTTGGTTCTTCGCGCTCTTCGAAGTCTCCGTGGATTGCGTCATCCAACAGGCCCAGCTGCCGGAGCTCAAGAGCTATTCCAGCATCGAAGGATCGGGGCGCGTAACCAAAATCCTGACTGGCTTCGGGAAAATCGAAAGACTTGTCCTCATTCAACCGCAATATCTGTTCAGCCTTGATAGGCAATTTTACTGAGAGTCGCTCGGCTGTGGTGAGAACCGCCACAATCGGTGCAGTGGGGAGACGAATTCTCCGAACACGCCATTTCATCAGGCAACAGATTGTACTTATGATCTGATCGAGGGTCAGAGCGCTTCCTCCGGGAATGTTGTAGGACTTGCCCATGGCCCTGTTCTCCTGCAACGATCGGCTCACGGCGTCTGCGACGTCGGCGACGTAGACCGGTTGCTGGAGGCTATTGCGACCGCCAAAGACCGGGATTACAGGCCAGCGTTGCAGGTAGCGGATCAAGCGACACATGTTGCGATCTCGCGAACTGCCGTAGATCATGGTCGGCCTGAGGATGGTGTAAGCCAGGCCGCTATTCTCGATAGTCTCCTCCGCCTTCCGGCGCACCGACTTGCTGGTCGGGTCGAGCCGGGTGAAGATAGCCGTCGTACTGATGAAGACGGCGCGGCGGATGCCGGCTCGTACGGCTGCCGCCACGATGCCTTCCGCGTGGCCAAATCCCAGGGAGGCCAGATTGACGAGAGCCTCTACTCCGGACAGAGCCGCCTGGAGCGAATGCGAGTCAGCAAGATCCCCCTGGATCAATTCGAGGTGCTTAACGGGCAGCACATTCGTTTTGCTGGCCGGCCGGATGAAACAACGTACTGCGAGACCCTGCTGCAGGAGCAGCGGGACCAGATACGAGCCGGTGAAGCCCGTGGCGCCGGTGACGAGAACCTTCATGGGCGCTCCTGGTCCACGGCAATCGTCTCCTTGAGGATCTCCAGGTAGCGCGTGGCGAGCATTCGTCGGGAGTAGTTTTTTACCACGAAGGCGCGGCCGCAGCGCCCCATCGCACGCGCTTCTTCAGGATGCTCATAAAGGAACCGGATGCCATGCGCGATTGCAGCGCTGTTCTCGGGTTCGACCACCAGCGCACTGCCGGAATTTCGCAGAATATCGGCGGCCTCACCACGGACACTGGCCACCATGGGGCGCGCCACGGCCATGATCTCGAAAATCTTCGAAGGAATAAACGTTTCGAACAGCGGGACCGCCTTCAATGGAACCAGGCAAACGTCCGCCACGGAGTAATACTTCAGGACGTTCTCCCGGTTTGTGGGATCCAGGAACTGCACGTTGGGCAGGCGCGCTTCTTTCGCCCTCCGGACAAGCGCGGCTTTTTCGGCTCCTTCGCCAACGAACAAGAAACTGATCCGGGGCAACGAAGCCAGCATTTGGGCCGCATCCAAAATCCGCGCAAGAGCGTGTGATATGCCGTGCGCGCCCAGATAGAGAACGACGAAACTGCCGGTCAGGGACAGGCGTGCGCGCAACTCTGCATCGAACTCAGGCGGCTGCCAGAAGTCCACGTCCGCCCCGTTCGGCACGGTGTGGACCTTCGAGGCCGGAACACCGCGCGCGATGAGGTGGCTCCGGAATGATTCGGTTACGGTGACGACTCGCGTTGCGCGCCGGTACATCGCGAGTTCCCACTTTTCCAGGAGGCGGATGACTGCGGGATTGCGCAGAACTCCCAGGTCCACAAAGATGGCCGGCCAGAGGTCGCGAACCTCCATGATAAAAGGGATTTTGCGTCTCTTGGCAAGGGCTGCAGCGGCCATCGCGGCAAAAAATGTGGGAGACGTGCCGATGACGACGTCGGGCTTTGGAATCCGGCGGTTCGTCAGCAGGCAGGCAGCAGGCCAAAACGAGATGTGGCCGAGGGCCTTTTTGACGAAGCCCTTGTTCGGAGTGATGTATGACCAGTTTCGATAGACCTCAATCCCGTCGATGTTCTCATCCATGCTGAGACAAGGGGAATATCCCGGATAGAGCTTTCCCGTGGGGTGATTCGGGAGGCATGTCACCACCTCAATCTGGTGCCCCATTGACAGCCACTGCTTGGCGAAATCGTGAATGCGAGCGGACGGGGCGCCGATTTCGGGGGTGAAGTAATGGGAATAGTAGGCGATCCTCATAGGAGTATTGAAGCTTCCGCTCCTCCGATCTGGAGTGATGATGCCTGATTCCTCGTCATCGTCGCGGTAGAGAAAGAACTCACCGGATGGGCATGGGGACCCGTCACAGTCAGGAAATCATGTGCCCTGTGGGGAATCATCGACCACATTCGCACTTATTCATGGCGGCGCATACAGATTCGCCGGATGCAATCACTCCACTGGATCTCTTATTACTCCCCTCATCGTGGTTCGGTTGCCCAGCCAGTAGAGAACCACGATCAACAAAACCGCCCCGGGTATGCGATACTCGGGACCGAAGTCCTTGTCAAGGGCGCCAAGAATGCATACATCCACACCGAATGGTCGCTGGCCGACGGACGGAGTGTCCTGTCAAACTTGACGATCGGTGGTTGCGCGTCAGCCTCTGATTTCTCGAGACCTTGCCCTATATCGGCCACCTCCCGGAGCCTCCCTTGTTGCTGCGCGATCAGCCGTTCCTCCTCGCTCAAAGCGAAGGCTTGCGAACGGCTTGAGATCACAAGCCGGATCGATAGAGCCGCATGGATCAAGTATAGAAAAACGCAGAACGCAGCTACGGATCTCAGCCAGAATCCCATGCGGATGGCTTTTCTAGGCGATTTGCCGCCATGCCAATATACCCAGGCGGAGCACCCGATGATCATCATGCTGGTTAGAAGTGACTTCTTCGGAAAGAGAGAGAGCTGAAACAAAGAAACGATAGCCAATACAGGCAGGAACAACCATCGCCAATTCCGGCGAAGGAGAATCAGAAAAGTGGCGCTGACGGGGAGCCAGGTGTAGAGATTCACATACTCGAAGAACTTCAGCTTCGAGAATAGAGCCCACCGGGCGTGCACATAGGAGTTGTAGTCGGTCCAGGAGGCGATATTCGCAAAGGCCCCGGCTCGAACGAGCGAGATGAGCGCTACTGCGATTGAGAAGCTGTATGGCCCCCATGCCAGCCCCCCCTTTGCCTGAATCCCGGCTTTCAGGATCCCGAATTGCCTTGTTTGGAGAACACGGCGGCAACAGACCATTCCAGCCTCGTATCCCAGCCACAGGAGAATCGGCCCGCCATGCAGCAATGCCAGCAGGGCCCAGAAGGCACAACGGCTCAGGGAAGGGAGCCGGGGGCCTGAATAGAAATTAGTCCAGGCCCAGAAATCGTTGCTGATCAGGAACCCCAGCACTCCCAGATAGCAGGAGAAAAGATACATCCCCATGAAGATCAAGAGCGGCAGCCGCTCTGTGGTACTCACCCAGGTCCGATTCATCCCATCCTCTCGCTCCTAGGACTCTTTCTGGCGCTTTATTCGCACCCGAGAGCGAACGCGATACACAAGCCCTGCCAGCAAAACGTGCGCAAGGGAAAACGCCACGGCAGCACCTACTGCGCCGAAACGTGGAATCACTGCTAAAAACAAAACAACCATCGTACTGAAACTAGCGAGCCACGCAAGAGTGAGGCGAATCGGGAAGCCACTCGCATTCACTTCCTGAACTGCGATGGTTTGCCAGGCGAGAGCCCCGCCACCGACAGACAATGCCAATATAATGGGCCCTACCGTAGAGAACTCTTTGCCAAAAAAAAACTCCGCCCAAACATTGGCGGTTAAACCAGCCAGGATCATGGTTGCGATGGTCGAGAGTGGAAGCATCCGGCGGAGCCATCGCATTGACGGACTGTCCCCGTGACCTGCGGAAAAGGCGAACATGGCCTTTTGCCCGAGGAACACGGGTGCGATCTGGCACAGGTCCAGAGTCTGGATGGCGATGGAATACAGCCCCGTTGTCCGGGTGCCTGCGAGACTGGTCAAAATCAGGGCGTCCACGCGGCGCATCCCTGTGTGCAACGCATACGGCAAGTAGGCCTTTAGCGACCAATGCCTCCACTCCCGGGGCCAGGGAAGGACGCTCCGCGATGGCGGGGTCAGCGCACGCACGTACAGCATCCATAGGGCGCCGTAAAGAGCATCCAATGCCACCAGGCTGGCGAGGAACTGAACGATGGAAACCTTCAGATAGAATAAGGCCACCCACCCCCAGACGACGGTCCCGCTTCGATATAGGAACTCAATCAACGGGAGCCGGTCGACGGCGCCCAGAGCCTGGGTCAGCGAGGAACACCACCACAGGAAGATCTGGGTGGCCACCATGCCTGCAACCACGGGGCTCAATTCGATGACAATCGGTGGCAGCCATTCGGGGGCTATAAACCCGAACACAAGGCCCATCAGCAGCGCGGCCAATCCTGCGCCCGAGGCCGCCAGGAGGGCGCGCCTGATGGCACGGCGCCCGAGTTCAGGACGCGGCGCGACCACCAGGATTACTGCGGAATTCATCCCCAGAGCGAGCACGACGCCGGCAACCGATGCTGCAGAAGTACATGTATAAAGGAGTCCCCTCCCCTCTACACCCAAACCACGTGATGTGATCACGACGGACGCGAGAGAGGCGATTACTCCCATGACTCGAAGTCCCACGCCGGCGGCAAAGCGGCGGTATTCAGGCAGATCGTTTCGTCTCAATCCAAAAGACAGCGCGTCAGTCATAGACATCAACCATGCCGCTCCCGCTGGAATCCTGCTCCGTTTGCCCCAATCCCATCCTCGGCATCACCTGCCGGAGTGGAGCTCGGCACCAGCAGCCGGAGATCCCGTACCCGGGAATTGTTCGAAGCGAGTCAAGACAGCCCGGACATTCTGGTCCCAGGTGAACGACTCCATCACGAGTTTGCGCGCTCGTTGCCCAAGCTGCACTCGATCGGCGCGGTCGAGATTAATCGCGGCCTGGATTCCCTGGATGAGCGAGTTCACATCTCCCGGCTCGACCAGGATGGCGGCTGCCGCTGCTCGGTCCGACAGCGGCGGCGCCGGATCCGTCGGTTTCCACCCGCGAAGAACCCAGCCGATCTGGCCGAGATCGGAGGCAACGATCGGTTTGGCCATCGCCATATACTCAAACAACTTGGTGGGGCTGCCGAAAAAGGGACTCCCGTCCGGGTTGGGGATATGGGGCGACAGGCAGAAATCCGAGGCGGCCAGAATGGCGGGCGTTTCGTCCTGCGGACGATAGCCGGGAAGCGAGACGCAAGGGAGTCCCTTTAGAATCGAGCGGATCTTCTCACCATATTGCCCGTCCCCAACCAGGAGAAAATGAACCCGATGGGCTGCCAGAAACGCGCGTTCATGATCTGCAAGATGCCTTATTGCGGTCGCGAGGACTTCGGTGCCATGCCATGGCCCGAACGTTCCCACAAAAGTAAACAAGTCTGCTTCCGGAGCCACCCCAAGCTCGCGGCGAATCCGTTGCACAGATTCAGAATCGAACCGGTCAGGGTCGAACATCGAGCCGTCAACGCAGTTTGGATAAAACAAGACTCTGCGCTCCGGAATGCCCAACGCACAGACCCGCTTCCTGATCTCCTCCGAAACTACGACCACAAGATCCGCGGACCGAAGGTTTGCCAGTTCTATCCGCTCTGCAAGCGAATGAAAATGAAGAGGTTCTCCCCAGTGGCGCTGGATCCAGGTCTCAGACCCGTTGAATTCGAGAATAAGAGGGATCCCCAGCCTGTGGCGCAGGAGTATGCCGCTCATGTCGTCGAGACTGTATCGCTGGTAGACGAAGTCCGGCTTGAAATCAGCTACTTGCTGCAGCACCTCGCGGAGGTATTTGCTGTGGTAGCGAAAACGGTTCAACTCATGAGGATACGCGGCGAGAGCGGGAGGCTTGATGGTCACTTGCCGCACATTCGCACTGACCAGTGGCTGCTCTGTGGAAGCGGTCAGCCGCACTTCTATGCCGGCACGCGATAAGGCATTTGCTACACCGGCAATGTGGCCGACCGAGCCGCCGACAAGCCTTCCATAGCTGGGGGCGGATTTCAAGTAGAGACACCTGCTGCCCCGTGAGCCGGCAGGCCCTTCATGCCGTCCGGCCGCGCGAAGCCGCCGCAGCCGAACGGCGCATGTCAGTACCGCCGCAAATCCGAGCGCGATTCCGAGAAAAGTCCTGCCCAGCAAGACAGGGAGCCTGCGCCGCCTCAAGAAAACGGGCGTGCCGCCGGGCGGGGCATACCAGCGAGAGGGGCTTGAGACGGCGAGCGCCATCAGGGACAGGACGTCTCCGAAAACGGCAATATCACCCGCATCGCCCGTGACAGTGACGCTTGCAGGACGGCAGGAGCGTAGAGCCCGCAGCGTGCCGGACAAACCTCTCCGCCGCAGAGAAGCGAGATCCATGAACTCCGTAGAGTCTGGGGAATAGACCTCGCGCATTTCTCCTGAAAGCGGAACAGGTGATAGAACGAGTCTCCCCACTGGATTGACGACCTTGGTCTGGCCAAAGAGGCGTCGGCCGTATTCCCACGCCTCGGTGATGAGCTAAGAATTTGGTGCTATGGCCTGTTCGGCGCACAGGGTTGCACGATAACCGTCCTCGGCTGTCACTCCCAAGTCGGCCTGTCCTCGGAGAGCCTCGTAGAAGTTTTGCAGCTGCTCCTTTTGGCCCTTCTCGACCTTGGAGGTCTTGAGGCCCTTCGACTTGATCCCATAGACACGCAGGGACGTGAAATCGTCGAGGACGAAGCTCGCACCCCCGGCGAACACCTCGACACGCTCTTTTCCCTCTGCGCCCGATCCGCTGCCCGTGTAAACAAGGGTCCCGGCAGATCCATCCTCATAGTCAATGGTGACAATGCCTTCATCCCGCCTCTTTCCTCCCGGTGACGAGGAACGTACGGTGACTGGCTCGGAACCGCAGAGAAAGGACAGGAAGTCGAAGAAGTGAACGCCTTCGCCCAGAAGCCGTCCTCCTCCTTCCATGGGATCCATGAGCCAGTGTTCGGGGGGCAGTGCACCCGCATTGACCCGGTACAGCATGGTTTTTGGTCCGGCGAGCGGACGCAGGAGTTTCCTCAATAGGGCGGCATGTGGCGAGAAGCGCCGGTTGAAACCGACTGTGAGGATGCCTTTATTCTCCTCGACTGTTCGAACGAGGTCCCGGGCATCGGCGGAAGTCATGGACATCGGCTTTTCCACAAACACCGCCTTGCCTGCCTCGATTGCCGCGCGGGCAATCGGGTAATGCAGATTGTGGCGAGTTGCGACGTAGACCACATCAATCCCGGGATCGGACAGGATCTCGCGGTAGTCAGTGCAGCCGCGGGCAAAACCGTCTTTTTCCACCGCGCCGCGCACCGTGAGCCCCGTCAGATCGCAGACCGCTGCACAGGCAAATCCTGGGTGGGCCTTGATCAGGGGATACAGCGTCGAACGGAAATAGCTGCCGTATCCGATCACGCCGACCCGGAGCGCACGGGAAACCGACGCGGAAGCGGTAGAGCGCTTTGGGATATAAAAGACTTTTCGGGGTTCCATCTTTTCCCCGAGATGGTAGTCAATAAGAACTCCGATCGGCTTCTTCTCCGTTGCGAGCGACGCGTAGGCATCAGAAGCTTTCTCGACCGGATAGACCGCATCTATGAGCGGCCTTACCGCCAGGGATCCTGCCGCCATGAGGCGCAGCACCTCCTCCAGGTTTCGTCCTTCCGTCCAGCGCACGTAGGCAAACGGGTAGTCGTGCCCTTTCTCTTCATAGTCAGGGTCGTAGCGGCCGGGTCCGTAGGAGGTGGAAATGAAGAAGTCCAGTTCCTTCCTGTAGATTCTGTCGCGCTGGATGCGGATCGGGACGTCTCCCACGAGAACGACGCGTCCCTTCCTTCGGCAGGCATCGAACGAGCGGTTGAGTAGCGCCACGTCACCGCCCGCGGCAGTCACGATGACGGCGTCCGCACCGCGTTCCCCGGTTCGCTCCAGAACGCCTGCAACGAACTCCCGTTCGGCCACACAGAAACCGTCCGACATGCCAAGGGACAAAGCGCGCTCCACGCGGTCGGCTTTCATGTCGACCCCGATCGATACGCACCCGCTCGCTCGCAGCATCTGCCCGGTGAGCTGCCCCAGCAGCCCCAACCCGACCACGACGACTCGGTCCCCGAGCGCCGGCGCGCAGCGTCGGATACCCTGCAGGGCGATCGCCCCCAGCGTGCCGAATGCGGCTTCTTCAAATGAGACTGGGGCGGGAATCTTGACGGCCAGGTTTTGCGGGACGAAATTGACGGCGGCGTGGTTGGCGTACCCTGCACCACAGCATGCGACCCGGTCGCCCGGTTGGAAGCGGGTGACGTCAGCCGCGACGTCGACAACAATGCCGGCGCAGGAATAGCCGGCCGGCTGCTCGTTGGCAAGGCGGCTCTGAACAAGTTCGATCGTGCTCTGCAGTCCGTGGCTGGAAACGCGATCCAGGACCTTACGCACGAGATCCGGATTGCGGATCGCCTTCATCACGAGGCTCTCGCCTTTCCCGCCGCCTCCGATGCCCGCAGACTCGGTCCCGACACTGATTAGCGAGTGGCTGGTACGAACCAAAATACCGCCGGGCCGGAGCGCCGGTTCCGGGACATCCACGACGCGGATCTCCCCGCGTGACAGCGTGACCTGCAACACCCTGGCTCCCTCCTTTTCGACTTGCCCTAGCCCCCCTGAATTCCCATGGTCCAGGCCATTTCTAACGGCAGCCTCGTGCGAACAGAGGCGACACAAACGGGACGCGACACCCTAACACCGTACGAAGGGGCAAACCAACCTTCTCTTTCCGAAAAATCAACAGGGGGGCCGGATCGGCATTCGATGTGCGCCGCGAACCCGCTCGGCCACAGAAAGGCGAACGCGCGTTCCCCGCGGAACTGAAGTTTTGCCCCCGGCGCGGCGTGGAAAAAGAATTCAACCACATGCTCAAAGCTCCCCTCGAGCCGGTCGGTCAAATGCAGCAGAGGTGAGTTACGGTCCAACTCGAATGTTCTGAACACCGTAACGGGGTCGGAGAGCCGCCGGTAACCGGTATGGCCGGCGTGGAGGAATTCTCTTCCTTCCTCGTGACGGTATTGTACTTCAATGGGCTGGGCGTCGTTACCCAGAAACCAAAGGGTCGGCGGTGACAGGAAGCGATTCAACTCCTCGCCATCCACCCGGATCGTGTTGTGGAAAGCAGTCGAGCGGAAACGATCGCGCCACTCGGGTGACGCCGTGTACACGAACAATCCTGAATCTGTGAGGACCGGCCGCCCGCGTGCGTGCCACTCAAACGACAAACAGTCATTATGCCCATGCCCGCCCAAGCCTTTGAAGCCGACGGGTCCTGCATCAACAAACAGGTACTGATCGGGCGATCTGAGGACGTAGAAGCCGGCGGATCGGAAGGCGGCTGATCCGGCGTCCGTTTCTGCCGGCAGTTTTTCGTACTTCTCGAGGCTCGAAGGCCCCAGGATCCAGAGTGAATCCATCCAGAACTTGGCGGCTCGCCGCTTCCATCCCGCGCGTCCGAATAGCGCGCATCCCGTGGACAAGAGGTAGCGATGGTCTCGAATCGGTACTTCGTCGAACAGGAGGACGCGTCCGTCGTCGGCATCGCCTATGACAGGAGATGATCCATCCGGCAGCGTGTAGGCATGCACGAACTCGATCATTTTCTCTATCTTCTGCCAGTAGTTTTCGGACGGGGCGCATCCCGCCGACTGAAGGAAGCGTGCTCCAGTAAGAAAGATCTCCAGGCCCAGGCGATGATATGGGACCGAGGCTTCGATATCTACGCCGTCATCTTCAACCTGCAGCCGGATTTCCTGTTCGAGAATGCGCCATCCCTGCTCCAGCCATCTGCGGCCTTCCGGTAAGCTCTGGAATAGTGCCCCGCAGGCCACCAGGCCCAGGGCATCAGCAATATAGTGGTTCCCGTTTATGTGGGCGATCTCCAGGTTCTCATGGATCCACAGCCCGTGCAGGTAGAGCGTAGTAAGAACTTCACCAAGAAACTCATCATGACAAGGAGCATCGGCAAACAGGGCCAGAGCCCAGATCCAATTCACGGCCCGCAGTCCGACCTCCATCGTGCAGGTCCAGTGGATGCCATACCCGACAGGATTGGAACTAATCCAGGAGCGTATCTGCGACTCGAACTCAGCCAGTGCACGCTCGTCCCGGTCGACAAGCCAGGCCTGTCCGAGTGTCACGAAATGGTGCCCCCGGGAAAGTTCCCAGGCAACCTTGACGTCGCTGGGTCGGTCCAGTTCTGCATATTCGATCTTGTGCGAAGGCGTGAGGTCCCACCGCCGTCCGGATTTGAAGTCAAGATGCCAGTCAATCTTCGCACCCAGCTGCGTGGGGCCGGATCCCAGGAGGTCAAATTCATGGCTGAGTATGCTGTGCAGGCATTTCTGAAGAGACTGTCGTGCGTCGCTGCAGGATTCCTGGTGGAGGCGGCGCAACAGCTCCCGGTCAGAATCGCCATACAGGAAATTCTGCGATGCGATGTCTCGCCAGAAAGAGGCGAGCGAAGCACAACCGGTTGCGCGGGCCAGTCTCTCGGGCGTCAGGCGCCGGAGCCGCCGGCGGAAAAATCCAGAACGGACGAATCTTCCGGCTTCGCGCAAGGCGCGACGCGCCAGGTAGCCCGGCGGCTTGCCCGCGAGGCGTTGCAGCATTCCCACGGCGCTCACTTGACTCTTGCCCCGCTGGCGCCATCGATCCAGGTGTCAAACCAGGCGACGGCGTTGTAGAAGGCCCAGACATAGAGCGCGAACTCGGCGCGGCCTTCCCTGTGACGTTTGAGCATGTTCAGCACGGAACTGCGCCGAGCCGGGAACCGGTCGAAGAAGCGCGTCGACATCAGCTGCGACTCGACTGCGCGCCCGAAGTCGCCGCGCAGCCATTGCGCCATCGGTGCGCCGAATCCCATCTTCGGACGATCGATGATCTCGTCGGGAATCAGCCCGCGCACAGCCTGCTTCAGAACCCACTTCGGAGTGTCGTTCTTCACCTTAAGGTCCATTGGCAGGTTCATCGTGAACTCGACCAGTTTATGATCAAGAAAAGGCACGCGCGGCTCGATGGAAACCGACATGCCGATCTTGTCCACGCGCATCAGAAGAAGTTCGGGCAACCTCAGCTTGAATTCGGCGTAGATCATGCGGCTGAGGAGGTCGCTCCCCGGAGCAATACGGTCGATCCGGTTGAAGAAAGACCGGACGATTTCGAATGTGTCAGCCTTGTCGTAGGAGCGGGGCAGGAGGCCGGAGTTCCACATCGCCTCGGGAACACGAAGCGGCTCGAGCCCTGCCCGGTCGATCAGGCGGGACTTGCGGGACTCGCTGAGCACATTGGCGCCGCTCCAGAAGGGCTCGCGGTCGAGCCCGGCCCTGAAAATCACATCTATGTAAGGGTCGTGCCGGTCGTGAATTCCAGTCAGCCAATCCGCCATCCGCGCCGCCGCGCGCCGCGCCATGCGAGGGAACCGGGTAAAGGCGCGCCAGTATCTGCGATACATCTGCAGGTGCATCATGTAATTGCGGTATCCGCAGAACTGCTCGTCGCTTCCCTCGCCGACCTGGACAACAACTGTTCCACTGTCGCGCGCCAGTTTGGAGACAAAGTAAAGGGGTATGCACACCCAGTCGGCGATCGGCTCGTCTTGAGAGAAGATGAGCGACGGGAGATAGTCCTGCATCATCTTTTCGTCAATGAGGATCTCGTGGTGCTCGGTCCGGAACAGCTTCGCTATTTTCCGTGCGTACTCCAGCTCATTCAGGTAGTCGTGATCCGAGAAACCCACGGTGAAAGTTCGCACCGGGAGGTCCAGGTGCTTCGACATCAGCGCGACATTCGTGGACGAATCGATTCCTCCGGAAAGGAAGACGCCGAAAGGGACGTCGGACATCATGCGCTTTTCTACAGCGGCATCGAGCAGCTCCCGCGTACGCCGCACAGCGTATTCCTCGAGGCGTGCTCCGGAGAGCTTGCGCAGCTTAGCGAAGTCTTCTCCCGAGCCGGGGAGTGCATCCCAATAGCGTTCTGCCCTCATGGTGCCGGTTTCTTCGACGAAGGCGCGGTGGCCTGCCGGCATCTTGTAAATCCCGCGGAACATAGTCAGCGGCGCGGGGGTTGTCAGGAAGCTGAGGTAGTGGTAGACCGAAACCGGCTCGACGTCACGAGGAAATGAGGGGAGGCCCAGAATCGCCTTGATTTCCGAGGCAAATAGAAATGCGGTGTCGGTCCAGCCGACATAAAGGGGTTTGATGCCGATACGGTCGCGAGCGAGAAAAAGCCGGCGCTTTTCCTCGTCCCAGATCGCGATCGCGAACATCCCCTCGAGGCGCTCGACGACATTTTCACCCCACTCTTCGTATCCGTGGATGATGGCTTCCGTGTCGGAGTGGTCCGTGCGGAAACGGTGTCCCTTCCCTTCGAGCTGGCGGCGAAGGGCGCGGTGATTGTAAATCTCGCCATTGAAGACGATCCGTACGCGTCCATCTTCATTCTGCATGGGCTGGTTCGCAGCCGGCGAGAGATCCACGATCGCGAGCCGTCTGAATCCCAAGCCGAGCTTTTGATCGGGAGAAACCCACAATCCCGCGGCGTCCGGCCCGCGGTGGACCATGCAATCGCGCATCCGTGTGAGAAGCGCAGGATCCACAGATCCCGGCTCATCCAGCGAGAGCCACCCTACGATGCCGCACATTGCATCCACCCGCCTTGATAACTGCCGTACCGTCAGGTTGCATAGGTGCGACAAGAAGGCTGGAGAGACTGCCCTGTTTTCCAGTGGAACAGACCCTGTCCCACGAGCTCACTCAGAGTGATGAGTTTGCGCGATTATATGACTCAAGCGCGAAATCGGCCATGCAAAACCTGGCAACACCAGACTGTGAAAGATCCTCTCCGGCCTGGCGAATGCGCGAGCCATGCCACTTGATTCCTTTTATCTATATCTTGATGGCTCTGATGACCAGGTACCAGCCGAGCCAGCGACCCAGCGCCTCCGAATATCGTTCTGCCATCTTCCGGATCACTCCCCGACGCGAATTGCTCAATCCAAAATGACGCACGTGGATCCGAACGTCAGTGAAATGCGCAAACAGTCGGCGTGATTCCCGCCTGCTGTGCACCTTCACGAGAGGTACCGCGTCTGAAGCTTTGCGCCTTTCGATCTGGGACATGAGGCCGCGGTATCCCAAGCGGAGCAGCCCACCCTTCAACACACCTCGAACTGCCACGGTGAACAGCCAGAAAGCGCTGTCACGGTTGTACAGAGCAACAACTGCTTCGCCACCAGGCCGAAGCACCCTGTGAATTTCATCGACTGCGCGCTGAGTGTCGGGGGTGTGGTGCAGAACTCCAAATGAGTAAACCGCATCCATGCTCCGGTCCGTGAAGGGCAGGTCCTCTGCATCCCCTCGCGCGATACGGACCGGCCGGCCCTCAAGGAGCAATCTCCGCCGGGTTGCCTCTAGGTGAGCTTGGGTCAAATCCACTCCGAAGCACTGCGCTCCGGCACGGGCGAACGACATGAAATCAGTGCCCAGGCCGAACCCAACTTCAAGGATCCGTTTCCCGGCGAATTTCTCGAATCCGATCGTGCCGGGAATCCATGGCGCGTATTCGTCATAGCGCTTGCGCTCGACCTGGGCAAAAAACTCGCTTGTGCCGAAGACAGTGGATTCGTCAGCGCCGCACGGATCTGAGTTCCACTGTTTGATGGCCTCTGACTTCCAGTCTCTCCGCTTCATTTTAGTTGATACGAGGAGGGGAACACTTCGGTGAAGGTGGTGGAGGTGGCGGGAATCGAACCCGCGTCCGGAAGCCTTCAGCGAACAGAGACTACATGCTTAGCCGGTCCGTTGAGTTTCGCGGGCGCCCCGTTCGAACCGGCGGGGACGTCGCGCCGCTAGCCCCTTAGAGTTTCGGTCACCGCCCAGGGGCGAGAGCGGCAACCTAGCCTGCTAGTGGTCGCTTCACACCGGCTTCGCAGGCAAAACCGGGGAAACGTGACCGCTTTAAGCGGCCAGTGCTAACTGATTGTCAGCAGTTAAGTTTGGTTCCACGGTTTAACGAGTCGCGGAGCGCTCGGCATGCCTCTGCTGCCTCTTGACCCCCGTCGAATCCAGTTCACCCCCACAAAATCAAAGAGATTTTATTATAGCTCATTTCAGAACCATCCGCCATCCCATACTTCTCGGTGTCCGGCAATGCCAGGTCAGGCCGGAGGGCGGAAGCTCAAGGCGGCAGCGACTGCTCCTGTTCTACCGGTAGCGGCTCATGAACTGCCGCACTATTGGGCAAGAGTGGCTGGGATGTGACGTGGGATACAGCGTGGCGGTTCCGTCGGGTCTAGAGTTAAACAGGGAAGAGAAGTCCCCAGGGTGGTGTCAGAAAAATCCAATTTTTTGCATCTTTGGAGTTGACAGCCTTTGGCGGCAACCATAGAATGCTGTCCGTTTCGTGTCATCACCCTTGGTTGGGTCCTGTTTCCTAATGCATGATCCGCCCAGCCTGCTGATTTTGGCAGAAAGGGGGTCCTGTGCTGAATAAGCGGCTTTATACGTTCATCGTATCGAGTCACGCCGATGCCAGGCTCTGGAGGCTCTCGCTCCCGTACCCGCTCCTGTTGGGGATCGCCGTATTCGCAGTCATTGGTTTGATATCTGCGGGCGTGGCTACCTGCCATTATGGTCGCATGTTCCTGAAGGTGGCGGATTACAGCCATCTTCTGGCAGAAAATGACTCCTTCCGGGCCGAGAACCATAATTACCGCATACAGACCGCCCAGCTTGGGGAAAAGATCGATTTTCTCGAGACTCTGGCCAAGAAGCTGACCGTCTATTCAGGCATGGAGTCGGAACGCTCGGTCGGCGGCGTCGGTGGTTATTCCAAGGATTCCTTCACCCAGCCGCTGCCATCCACGGCCGGTACCTTGCAGGCCATTGACTCCTACAACAAGAGCGTCAGCAGCCTGGAAGACGGCTATCGGAAGATTGAGGACAAGCTGTCGTTGCAGACCCTTGTGAAGTCGGTCAC
>Ga0315273_10001978_pt1 | contig 23856 bp, 29 predicted proteins | sample YL17G02_0_MG_FD_205753 | JGI IMG/M metagenome (GOLD analysis project Ga0315273, IMG submission 205753) | Sediment microbial communities from Yellowstone Lake, YNP, Wyoming, USA - YL17G02_0 | ecosystem: Environmental > Aquatic > Freshwater > Lake > Sediment | place: USA: Wyoming | collected...
AGCTTCGAGGCTGCTGCTTCGATGTGCTGAAAGCCGCCGGGGTGGCGGTTCCGCCGAGTCTGCGTCGCTGAAGCGAGGGCTTGACCCGCGGGAGTGCTAGTGTAGTGCCAAGACGAGTTCGTGTGTCCGTAATTCCTTACAGGGGCAGTACATCATTTTACGTGGTGTAGAAGATGGGTCTGATTGTCCTCTTGCTTCTGATAGCTTTCTTCCTGGGAGAAAGGAGCCCGGCATGAAAGCAACAGAGCGACTTTTCCTGATCTGGGACAAGAAGCAAGTAGTCCCGGAAAGCAACCCCGACGCCACGTTCCTGCTGTGCAATCCAGGCGAAGAGATCCCGGAGGACGTGGCAAAACTGCTAAAGAAGCAACAGCAATCCTCGCAAAACGAATCGGTTCGCTTCCAACTCTGGGACGACGACGAAAGTCTCGGCAGTCCGGGCCGACCAATGGTCCGGTGCGGCCACTGCGGCAAGGAAAGCCCACTATCGCTGCAATGCGCCGACCCGGTGAATCCGCCCTGGGCAAGAGTTCCGCTCACCGAATATCGCTGTCAGGCGGAGAGCGAGTTCCCGGCAAGCATCGAGGAGCTGGCCGCGAAGGCGGTGTTGGAGGCAAAGCGCCGCGTATCCTCCGAGTGCGTGGCGCGCAGGGATCAGGCCCATGCGAAGCTGGCGAAGGTCGTAGGGGAGAGGACCGAAATGGGAAAAGATGGGAACGTGAGAACCGTCCGGCGTGACGGCCTGCTCGGCGAGAAAAAAGAGAGCCTTCTCCGCCTGGCTCAAAACGAAATCGACCAGGCAGCCTTCGAGGAGGACAAGGCCAGAAGGGCGTATGAACGCCTGCAGCAGCCGCGGCGTCGCAAGATCGAGGCACGAGTCGATGAGCTCCAGTTCCGACCCAGCCCCGGCTACAAGGCTCCTCCCCGCCTCATCATCGACGAGTGGGGGAATAAGGTCTTCGCCGACCAATCAGCTGCTTTGCGCGAAGTCATCGGTGATGGAAAGCCGGCCCCTACAGAATCCGCACCGCAGCCGACCGATGGCAAGGACGCGGACCTGCGAAAGGCCCGGACTCCCGGCGAGGAACTGGAAACCCACTCGGACGACCAACTGCGCGAGATCGCGGAGAAGCTCGAGGTCAAGATTCCGAAAGGCGGCCGGGAGGCGCTGATCCTGGCGGTCCTGAGGAAGGTCGGCTACGACCGGGAGGCCGAGGAGCGGGAGGCAAAGCCCGCCGCGGTCAGGAAAGGCTGAAGCGATGCAGGAATGCCCCGCCGGCGGGGAGCTGCTGGACGTCAGCCAGGCGGCCGCCCGGTTGCACGTTTCGCGCTCCTACCTTTACCAGCTCGTCGACCGTCGGGAGATCTCCCACGTCCGCCTTGGACGCCGGCTGCTGTTCCACGAGGACCAGTTGCAGGCCTACGTTGACGCTCATACCGTGAGTGCCGCGCCGGGGTCAGAAGCTGCCCAGTATCCGACGTCGCCGGCGAGCGCCGCAGGGGCCCCGGGCCGGCCGCGCCTGGCGGCGGTGCGGACCGCCCGGGGGTAGCATGGCCAAACCCAGCACGGAAAAGCGCGAGGCCGTGGAGCTGCCGCCATTTAAGGAGCTCGTGGACGACGACCCCTTCGAGGAGAAGCTCTACGCCGCCGCCGCTAAGGGCGATCCAGTGGCCGAAACCCTGGCCCGAGCAAAGCAAGAAGCTGACCGAGCTGCAGCTGAGCGCGCGAAAGCCCAGGATAACAATGGCCAAAGAAAGATCAGCCCGAAGCCGCGGAAGCTTCGGGTCACGACCTTGGCCGAGATCCGCAACTTCCCCGACCCTTCCTTCCTCGTCGAGAACGTGCTCATAGAAGGCACCATCACCTTGCTGGGGTCCTACGCGGGCAAGGGCAAGACCGTGCTCGCTCTGAGCCTAGCGCGGTCGGTATGCGACGGCTTCCCCTGGTTGGGGCGGTTCAAGGTGAGCCGGCAGGGCCCGGTGCTGCTGATCAACGAGGAAAGCCCCAGCTCCGTGCTCAAGGTCTACACAACCGCCTTCCGCGAAGAGGATCCGCTTTTCGTGACGCACTTCCAGGAGGTGCGGATCGACTCCGCGGCGGGGTGCGCCCAGCTGGTGGAAGTCATCCGAGAGATCGATCCGGTCCTGGTCATCATCGATTCGTTGATCCGCGTGCATGGGCACGACGAAGACGCCAGCGTTGAGATGGCCCAGGTCATAAAGCACTTGCGCGGGATCGCCAACGGCGGGGTGACGATCGTGCTGTTGCACCACCACAACAAGGGCAGCGGGCCTCTGGAGGTCCGGGCCCGGGGATCCTCGGATATTCCCGCCGGCGTGGACCTGGAACTCGCCCTGTTCGAGAAAAACGAGCGGCTGCTGCTCCAGTCCGTAAAGACCCGGTTCGCCCCCTTCGAGCCGATCCTGCTGGAGATCGTGGACCGCGACGGGGCGCCGGAGGTACGGCTCACAACGTCCGTTCGGCAAGAGGCCTGGCAGGCCGTCCGGGAATGCTGCACGGCGGCTCCGGTTGACTTCGCCAGCATCCGGGTCCGGGTATCCGAACAGGGAATCGACGTAAGCGAGCGGGCCCTGCGGGACATCATCCGGGGCATGTCCGACCTGGAAACCACGCAGGGGGAACACGGGAAGAAACTATACCAGCTTGGCAGCTTGGCGGAGGTTGGCAGTGAGTAGTTGCCAAGCAGAGGGTATAGGGGGTGGCTGCTTGGCAGCAGCTTATTACTATAAGCTGCCAAGCACCCACTACCCGCCTTTGAAGACAGGAAAAAGACGTGCTTGGCAGCCAGCTTGGCAAGCCGGAGAGCCTACAGGAACGTACATTGTACGCTTTTATGCGGTTCAGTACGCTTCGCTCTCCTGCCCCGACACTGAGCCTGACACTCTCGGCCTCTTCCTGCTGCGCCGCCCGCAGGAGTCCCCGGAGCTGCCCCCAGACCCCCGCCGGGAGGCGCGCCTGGAGCGCCGGCGCCGCCTGCTGGCACGGCAGGCACGCCTGCTGGGGGTAGCCCCGTGAGCCTGTTGAACGAGATCCAGCAGAACCGGATCGCGGAGATCGTGAAGCTGCACGTCGAGGTCGGCGGCTACCTGAAAATGACCCTGGACAAGGCGATCAGGATCGGGGAATTGCTACGGGAGCAAAAGGCGGAATGCGGGCACGGTGCCTTTGAGTCCTGGGTGCGCCGGAATGCTCCTTTCAACGTGCGGACGGCGCAAAGATATATGCTGTGCTGCCATGGGCGCGACCGCTTAAAAAACGACAATGTGTCGTTTTTGAACGATGCCCATAAATTACTCGCTAACACCGGCACCCAGTTAATAGGTGTCCTGATCGAAGAACAGCAGGGCGAAGTTGACCGCAGATTTCGCACCGCAACACCGGAAATGTATGCCGACCGTGAGATTGTAGTGCTTACCGTGCGGGGGAGCCCGCAGGTGTGTCTGGCTTTAGGCCCCGATTGGGAGCATCCCTATCTTGAGACGGCGCAATTCACACTTTCAGATGCCGTGAAACTTGACCGTTCATGGTCGCAGGAGCAGGCGTTTCATCATGTCCTTGAAGCCTATGAGAACGGGGAGGCGGTCTGTACGGAGGCGGGCACCTGGGGGAACTACTTCAACCCGAAGGCGGACGGGGGCTGCTCTAAACATTTCGTTCACAACTACCGTAACGGGAGCGGCAGCAACTTCTGGTTTAAAAGCGGTCTGGAACATCGCCTCCCGCGTGAGGCATTCAAGACAGATTTGAGCATCATCGAGGTTGACCCACGGACAGAGGAAGATAAGGCAGAGCAGAATTGTGCTTATTTGAGGCGTGACGTAGAGCGGCAGGAAAAGGAAAGCGCGAAAGCGATCAAGAAACTTGCGAAGGCTGAGGCAGAACTGGAGCAACTTCGAACAGAACACGTAGCCAGCGAGGTGACGGCATGAGCCTGCCGGCCGCCTCGATGCTGTCCTACGCGGAGTACCTGGAGAGCAAGCACTGGAAAGCCCGCAGGTGGGCGATGCTGTGGCTCACCGGCAACCGCTGCCAGGTATGCAAGGCGGAAAAGGATCTCGAAGTCCACCATGCCAGTGGATACACCTCATTGATCGCCGAGCGCCCGGAGGACCTGGTTGTCCTGTGCCGGCGCTGTCACGGGATCCTGGAGGACTCGCTGATTATCCCCGCCCCGCCGGCGCAGGTGGAGGTCCGTCCATGAGCGCCGCCTGTGAACAACTTCACCAGGTCCGGGCAAGTACCGATCAGAAACAGGGCAGGAAGCACTGGCATGCTGCAACACTCATGGCACTGGAGGAGCGCTGCCGACACATCGAGCGTTTGCCCAATGAGAAGCGGCTCACCGCGGCCGCAGAGTTACTCGTGGATCTGTTCGGCCTGGCCGAGGACTTGTCCGCTACCTGCTGGCGGATCCGCGGCCTGCTCGGCGTACGCTCCCGGCCGGAAGAGGACGATACGAGGCAGTTTCTGACTGCGCGCTCCGGGGCCCTGGGAGGGCGGCATGCTGGGTAAGCCCGAGATCGCCCAGCAGCTCAACCGCGCGCTCCGGGAGGATCTGCAGAACGCGCTCGCCGCAGGGGCCGCCCTGGCCGAGCTGATCGCTATCCTGCGCCTGGCGATCGCGCACACAAACGCCGAGGGCGCCGGCCTGGTGGCGGCCTCGATCCTCGGGGAGAGCGCGCCGCGTTGGCGCAAGCTGTCGGCGGAGATCCGAGCTCACATCGAGCAGCAGGAATGCACCCTGGAGGCGGACTTTCTCATCAAGGTGGTGGGCCGCCCTTGGCGCGAAGGACCCTCGGCCGTGCTCCAGGTCCTGGCAACACAGACCCTCGGCGCCGACGTGGTCGGGGCGGGCGAAGAATGAGCCGCGATCGGGGGAAGGCCAAGAGGGCGCCGGCCAGGGCCGGGAGGCCGCAGGCGCTTCGGATGACTGATAAACAGCGGCGGAACAGACAGCCGCCGAAGAAGCGTCTTCCGCAGCGGCGCAGCGGCGGCTCCTGGAAGAAGGGGCAATCCGGGAATCCCTACGGCCGCCCGCGCAGCGGGCACGCTCTGGCTGAGGTCCTGCGGGAGTACCTGGAAGATCCGCACGGCCGATCGGGCGTTTCGCGAAAGTGGCATCTGATCGACCGGCTCTACAAGCTGGCCGTAGCACGGGAGGCGAGCGTTTCCGCGGGCCGTCTCCTGCTGGAGCGCGCGATGGACTTGGATCTTGAGCACCGCGTCAAGGAGCTCGAGGAGCAGCTGGCCCGGGTGTTGAGGCTGGTGCGGGGAGCGGCGGCATGAGACGGATCCCGACGGGGCTACTGAAGAAGAAGCTGGCCGATCTGGAGATCCAGGCTGCCGAGCTCACGCGGATGATGCACTCCCGCGGGGAGCTCGCCCAGCAGCTCGCGCTGCGCACGATCGGGGACGAGGAGCTGGACGCGCTGGAGGCCTGCACCCGGCGGCTCGAGCAGGATCCGGCGGCGCCGCTCCTGCCCGTAGAGTTGCTCGCCCTGGCGCGATTCCACGAGTTGGAGGAACGATACGCGGCCTGCCGGACCGCGGAGGAGGCGGCCGCGATTTACCGCGGCTATTTGCCAGAAGTGCAGCTGCAGGGCATCGAGGACCTGGCCCGGCAGCTCACCGCGGTGACGTCGGCTGTGCCCGGCAACGGCCGGGGCGGCCGGCAAGGAGGGAAATAATGGGGACGACCTACAGGAAGCGCTGGCGCTTCAACGGGCGGACTGGGCAGTGGGAGTACGAAACCATCGAGGTTGGCGAAAACGCTCAACAGAGCTTTGCGAAGAGCTCGCCCTTGTCGTTGTCCGCCGAGGACCGCGCGGCGCTGGCGAGGATTGAGCATGACGTCCTGGAGGTGGGCCGCCGGGTGCAGGATTCCCTGATGTACCACTGCACAGAGGTGGGCGGGCAAGCGGCGGCGCCGAAAGTCCGGGAGGCCGCCAGCAAGGCCATGGAGACGTTCTCAGGCTGGCTTCCTGTCCCCTGGCCCGTGAAACTGCGATGGTTTCTCCCCGAGAACCAGGCCGAGCGCGACTACGTGAAGAAATGGGGTTGGCGGGACTGGGAGGGGTTCTCAATCGATGAGCCCGTGACGGGCACGACTAAGGCCGCGGCCGATCATATCTGGATCCACGCGGGACGGGACCAGGTCGATACCGTCCAGACGATCGCTCATGAGCTTGTGCACGTCATGGACATTCAGAAGCGCTTGAGCGAGGAGGAAGTTGTTCGGCGAGCGAGAGAGTTGATGCAGGCATTTTTCATGACACACCCGCTGTAAGCAGGTGAAGAAATCAGGGCCTCGGAGGCCCTCGAGGAGGATCGAATGGACAGACAGGTTTCGGAGTTGAGGAAGAACGAGGCCCTGCGGCAGGAGCTGAAGCGCGAGATCTTCGGCCGCCTGCTGGGCCACAGGGTGGGCTCAGGCTACCCGAGAGTCTACGTCGAGCGCGAGGACGGCGACTTCGAGGTCTTGCGGACCGACGTGCCGACGGACGCGCGGGAGGTCAACCCGGCCTCCGGCCAGATCGCCCCCCGGGCGTACCTGGACACCCTGGTGGGCACCTGGCTTTTCGTCGAAGAGCCGGCGGCGAAGAACGTTGAGTCACCCCGCCCGTACTGAAGGGCGTCAGAAGCCAAGACGTGTCTTAGGCCAGCTCGGCGACTGGGCTCTCCTCCTCATCCTGCCGGCGGAGGATCCTGCGGCTCAGCGTCTCTGGGAAAAATCAGAATGTTCCGCGGGGGAACCTGTTTCAGTGCTGGCTCAGGAAATATTCCTGCACTTTCAAAAAAACTCAGGATCAAGGGCTCTTTCTCTTTTAATGCTGCCAGGGTTGCTGGGGAAGGGGAAGGATGTAAAGACAGGACCGGGTAGGAACGCTTCTCTCGGAAGAGAAACGTTAGACCATAACGACCGCCACCGTTTCCGCCAGCTCGCCGAGTATGCGAAGCAAGTGATGGAGCGGCTGGAAACGGCGGACAAGGAAGATAAGTGTACTAGAACCGCACTCCTGCGCGTGGTCAAAGATGCGGAACGGAATGATATGAGAGCGGAGAATGAAAGACTTGCCAAGAAAACCGATCCGCTTCCCGATGGTCCGTTCCAGACGATAGTCATCGATCCCCCGTGGAGCAGGGAAGATGAAGGCGATGTAGATCAGTTGGGCCGCGGTCAGGAAGGGCTGAGGCGATGCAGGAAAGCCCCGCCGGCGAGGGGCTGCTGGACGTCAGCCAGGCGGCTACCCGGCTGCACGTGTCGCGCTCCTACCTTTACCAGCTCGTCGAGGCGAAGGCGATCGAGCACGTACGGCTCGGCCGGCGCCTGCTGTTCACCGAGGCCCAGCTGCAGGCCTACGTCCTGGCCAACACGGTAAAAGCTGAGCCGATGTCAGAGGCTGGCAAGTATCTGCCGGCAGCGGGCGCCGCAGGGGCCCCGGTCGCGGCCCTGCGCCTGGAGGGGCGACGGTAGATGTTGCCCACGGTTCACGTCCGACAGGATGCCCTGGCGAAATGGTGCGGGAAGATCGACGCTGCTGATGCCCTTCTCCTGGCTCTTCTTCGCAGCCTAAATGCCGACAACCCAGCCGTGGCAGCCGCCATGTGGAAAGGCCACTTCCTGTTCAGCCGATCCTACATCCACGAAATGCTGCCGCTGCTTGGCATATCAGGAGACCGGATCGGCCGGCGCCTGAAAAAGCTTTCGCAGGTAGGCCTTATCGATCTACGTCGCAAGCTGACAAGCAAGGGACAACGTCTCTACGCACAACTATCGAGGCTGTATTGGGCGGAGGAAGACAGGGCGAACCGCAAAGCTGGTAGCCATACGTCGAAAACGCCACGTGGCGAAAACGCCAGCGGGGATTCGGCCCCAATCCAGCCTGCATTTGCGCCCACAGATCATATATATGATCATGAAGAGACACAGCCCCCCACGCCGCCCGCCGACGCCGTCCCTGAAGCGGCGTCTCTGGCGGCTGCCCTTGGGGGTGCGGACCAGGGCCCTCCTGCCGGCCCCGAGGCCAGCGAAGAGGCGGGGGCTCTTGAGGCCCCGGCCGCGCCAGGCGATGAATCGACCGGGTTAAGCAAGCTGTGGGAGGACCTTCCTCGCACCGAGCAGCTCCGCCAGGGGTGCCTAAGACCTGAGCGGAAAGCCGAAAAGTACCGAATCATGAAACACTACCCTGCGCCGGAGGAAGTCAACAAGGAGGAGGCCGAGGCGGACCTCGCCCGGATCCGGGCCGGCCTGGCAGCCGAAGAATTGGACGACGACCCCTTCGACGAGCGGGAAGCCGTGGCCGCCGGCTCTGCCCCGGGAAACAGCAACAGGGGGCCCGCATGAGCCTGCCGGCCGCCGCGACGATGTCCCTGGCCAAATACTTACTTACGCCCCACTGGAGGCGGGTCCGCTTTGCGGCGATCTGGGCCGCCGGCGGCCTCTGCGCGATCTGCTCCTCGGAGAAGAACCTGACGGTGCATCATCGCAACTACGATCACCTTTTCGCCGAGACGCCGGCCGATGTCACCTGCCTATGCTCGCGCTGCAATGACGGCTTCGAGGAGATCCGTTTGCTGCCCGAAGCGCCGGCGCGCGTGGAGCAGACAGATAAGTGTTAGAAATTGACACCTTTGGAGGAGGGACGGGTAGATCGGCCAGGTCATGACCGCCCCCACCTCTGGGGAGCCGGTGCGCGGGGGACTCGCCGCGGTGCCCATTCCGTGCCCCCGCCGCCGGTTTTCCTTCGCCTCGGCGATGAACCGTTCGAAGCGGTCCTCGGAGATGTCCGCGATGCGCTGCCAGGTGGAGGATTCATCACGGGTCACGCCGAGGTCGTTCAAGGTCGGGCCAATTGTCGGAGCTTTCGACAATTGAGGATTTCCAGGCTTCGGTCCCTGGTCCCGCAGCAGCTCCCCGGCCCGCCGTTCGGCGCGCAGGAGGCCGCTCCCGGGGGGTATCCATCTGCCACCCCGCCCCCGCGCGTCGATTCTAGGGGCCTCTACGCGCGTCTGGAGGGCAAAAATATAGTTGTTGACAACATTTCCAACATGTTGTAGACTGACGGCATGGTGGAAACTATGGTATCAGAAGGCATGGCCGAATTGAGGATACGCGCCGTGCCGGAACCTTTGCGTCGAGAACTGAAAAGCGCCGCCGCGCTGGAAGGTATGAGCCTTAATGCGCTCGTAATCGAGCTGCTTTCCGAGGCTCTTGCAGCGAGGAGCAAGAGGCGGTAGTTTGATGTTGCCAGGGATAGGGTAGCTCCCGAAAGCCGCTTTCCGGGCGGTTTCCCTGGCACTCACTTCCGGAGTGGTGGCTACGGAGGTTACCATGAACGATCTGATCCTTTCGGGAGAACCCGCCGAGGTTCTCCGCCAAGTTCAATCCTACTTCCCCAATCTCCTCGAGGCAATGCGCAAGGCCGGGGCGCTGTTCGAGCGCATTCACAGCTTCGAGGACGTGGAGACATATCTGCTCCGCGGCGCGGGGCTCAGCCCCAACACCTACCGCTCCTACCTGACCGCGGTGAAGCAGCTCTACGCGTTCACGGCCGGCCTCAACCCGCTGCAGGTGACCCCGGGGCACATCGAGGCCTTCTACGATCGCCTGGTGGCCCGGGTCGACCGCAACACGGCCAGCTTGCGGATCCGGGGGCTCAAGCGCTTCTTCGCCGGCGTCTCCAAGCTCGTGCCCGGCTACATCAGCCCCTTCGAGGTCATGGAGGAGCTGCTCGTCAAGAAGCTCAACCGGACCAAGAAGGGCAACCGCACGAAGAAGGCCCTGACCGTGGCCGAGGTCAAGCGCCTCCTGCCCTGGCTGGAGGAGGACCGTTCCGTGATCGGCCTGGAAAACCGCTCGATCGTGTACATGCTGGTCACCTCCGGACTCCGCGCGGCCGAGCTCGTGCAGTTGCACTGGAAGGACCTGGACCTGGTCGAGGGTAGGTGGACCGCGCGCTTCGTCGGGAAAGGCGCCAGGGAGGCGGAGCAGGAGTTGTACACGCCGGCGGTGGAGGCCTGCAGGGCCTACTTCCAGGCGCAGTTCCGCCGGGATCCGGGCGGCGAAGATGCGCTGTTCTGGACGCAGCCGTCCTTCCCTGGCGATCAGCCCCGGCCCCTGCCCTATCACACGCTTTGGCGCCGGGTCCGGGAGCTCGGCCAGGCAGCCCGGGCCGCGGGGATCCTCGCGCGGGAGCTGGACTTCTCGCCTCACCTGTTCCGCCGCTCCTACGCCACATGTCTGTACAAAAGCGGAATGGGGATCAAAGCGATCATGGAGAAGACCCGGCGCGCAAACATCGAGGTCCTGGTGAAGCACTACATTCACGACGAAGAGCCGGCCAGCCCCTACTTCGAGCGGATGCTGGCCTGAAAGATAACCGGAGGAAAGTGACATGGTCGATATTCAGAGATTCAAGGACCACGGCCAAGAGGCCGCACTCCCGAGATACGATGCTGACAGAATCGACCGGCTCAGCGAAGCCGAAGCGCTAGAAACGATCAAGCAGGCCAAGACTCTTTGCGCCCAACTTTGGGAGCGCATTAGGAAATTGAGGACAGCGGACGCGAATGAACTTATCGCGATTCTGCGGGAGGTGGACCATGGATAACGCCCCGGTAATACGCTTTGACAAGGGATCGGCAGGAACGGGCTTTAAGGGGATCATCAAGCATGTGAACGCAATCCCCGCGCTGCGGGGAGGCGCCGCAGTCCGGGCGCATCGCAATGGTGCCGCCCTGACACTGTGGGAAATGTTTCAGCAAGTCTTAGCGAGAGACGATGCCCGCGTTGAGAAGGAACTGAAACAATCCCGCGTTAACCATGAACTCGGGCTGCGAGTTCGTGCCATGGAGAAAATCCTCAAAGAATATGGGGAAATTCTTCATAAGGATGATCGGAAAATCACCTTTTACTGTATCTCGTGCTCAAGTACCTTCGAGCTGCACGAATCCGAGGCAGCGGCGCTGGACTTCGCGGCCTTGTGTCCTTCCTGCCACGGTTGGGCCCTGCCGGGAGTACCGGCACCGCCTGCCGACAGCATTCCGGTGGATCCATCTGCTGTGAAAACGCACTCCGGCAGGACGCGAACAACCAAGGAAGTAGCCCAGGAGTTGAATTGCAGCACGGCCTGGGTAGTCAGCAAGGCCCGCGAGCTGGGCGGCCTGGGGAGGTCCTGGGGCGGGGGCGGCACCGGAAATATGCTGTACTTCAAGGAAGCGGAGTTTGACAGATTGCGGGAACTTCTAAAAGCCAAGTCACTGTCATTTCCCCGGCCCCCCGCTGCGGGCCTCCGGTAGCAAAGATGTAGCAAAAGAGGTCTCGGTTCGTACTGTCGATGAATTGTCGAAGAATGCCTGAAAAGCAGTGGACGTAGTGGACGTAGAGCACGAAAACAACCGTAGAAAAGGTAGTGCGAAGCCTATGGTAGCCTTCCAAGCTGGAGATGTGGGTTCAATTCCCATCGGTCGCTGAAGAGCCCCGCCCGCCCGACTCCGCGGGCACCGTTCAGGACAGCCCGACCAGTCTCCGCAAAGCCGTCAGCGGCTCATCCTCCAGCCCCAGCTCGTGCATCAGCCAGAAGGTGTTGTAGCGGCTGCGCAGCAGTCGGATGTGGGGAAAAGGCAGGTAGGCGTCTTTGGACCCGATGCCATAATCCTGCGGGTCGAAGGGCAGGCCGATCGCGCGCAGGGCGGCGACGCCCGCCTCCAGGTCACGCAAGGTCTCCTCGGCCAGGCGGCGGATGCGTTCTTTTTCCCGCTCGAAGGCGGTCAGGCGCCGCTGCCAGGCCGCCGGGCCGAGCTCCGCGGCACCTAGTTCCGCGCGGATGTGGTCGGCGAAGGCTGACATGGCCGGGTCCAGGTGCTCCTCCCAGGAGGGTTCCGCGGCCAGAGCGCGCAGGCGGGCCGGGATGTCCACAGTCAGCGACGGCAGACCGCGGTAGAACTCCCGATAGACCTCCAGCACGCAGCGGCTGCCGAGGGCGACCAGCAGGCCATGGAGGTTGAGGCTGGCGTTCCCGACCAGCCCCGCCAGCTCCCAGATGTGGGCGGCGACATGCTCGGCGGAGGAGGCCGGCCGGGAGTTGCCCAGGGCCTGCATGAGAAACCCGGTGGTCAGCAGGGCGTCTGTGAGCGCCGGCAGGACGGCATGCGTGTCTTGGCCCGGCTTCAGCATGGCCAACGGGCGCAAGGCCGATTCGCGGGCGATGCGGATGGCCTCGGGGCAGAGGTACTCCCCGGAGACCAGGGAGGAGAGGTTCCAGTCCAGGTACACGAGGTACTTGGCGAGCAGGTCCCCCAAGCCGGACAGGAACATCTCGGGCGGCGCGGAGGCCATGACCGGCAGCTCGCAGAATATCGCTTCCGACGGCGTCACCCAGATGGTCCGGTGGCGGGAACCGCTCTTGAATACCGAGTTCCCCGAGCTGTAGGCGTCCACGGAGGGGGCCGTGGCCACGCACCAGCTGGGCACGCCCAGGTCGTGGGCAACCTTCTTGCCCAGGTCGCTCAGCACCCCCGAGCCGACGGCCAGCACCAGCCCAGGGGAGTGCCCCCCCGCCTGCCGCGTCAGCTCTTCGGCCAGCTCCAGGGTCGGGCGCGGCTTGGGCGAGCCCGCAAGCACCGTAGCGCTCAGGCTCCATCCGCTCAACAGTTCCTTGCAGCGCGCCCCGGCTGCCCGTTCCGTGTTGTCGTCGCTTAAAACCCACACGCGCAGGTCTCGGCCGTAGCGGTCGCTCAGCAGGGCGGGCAGGTCGTCCAGCACCTTTTCCCCCACCAGGACGTTGCGGGTGCCGATGCGGTGCCTGCGCCCGCAGGTGCAGTCGAAGCCGCCGTCGGCCTCCAGGCGCTCGAGGTACTGTCTGTAGAAGTCCATGTTAGGGACGGAACAGCAGGTCGATCAGGCGGTTGACGTAGCGCAGGAACAGCTCCTGTTTGCGGGCATCCGTGAGGGTGAACTCCACCCTCGGTGCCGCCGTCCCGGCAGCGGCGGAGCCCGCTATTTGCGGCGCGGAGCCCGCTATTTGCGGCGCCAACGCGGCCACGATCTGCTGGATGTCGCGACTGGTCAAGGTGGGAGCCGCGGGCTCCAGCAGGGTGCGGAAGCTCAGGCGGGCATCGGCCAGTTGGGAGAAACGCACCTCCCGGCCGGAACGAAGATCCGCCGGATCCAACCATCCCGCCAGGGCCAGGCTCTCCTGCTTCCCCTCCAGGATGACGCTGCGGCTGCCTTCGATGCGCGCCTTGCCGGTCGCGTCCACCTGGGCTACACGCGCGGCGAAGCGGGACTCCAATGTGTACTGCTGCCGGCCGCGGCTCGACATCTCCCCGCCGCTCCGCGCCTGGGGCAGGAAGGAGAACAGGTTGCCGAACTCCCCGCCCGAGAACTCCAGGGTCAGGCTTTTCGCGTCGCTGGACACCGCCTGGAAGCTGAGCGAGGTGGCCCCGTCGATCTGCACGTAGACGATGTCCCCCGCGGCGACGGCGGATTTCGAGGTCAGGTAGCCGTCAAACGCAGGAGTCCACAAGCTGTCCGCCCAGCCCCCTAGGCTGGCGGCCAGGATCGCGGGGATCAGGATGCGTGTCACCTTCATTGCGCCCTCCTACATGTATTATCTGTAGGAAGCCGGAGTGGATAAACTACTTCTTCTTATGCCGGTTCTTCCGGAGCTTCTTTTTCCGCTTGTGCGTGGCGATTTTGTGTCGCTTTCTCTTCCTACCGCAAGGCACTGATGTGGGCCCCTTTCAATGGATTCTGTCAAGACAAGACGGCTCATTATGCTGAAGGCGCCCCCGCGCGTCAAGAGGCGGCGAGAAATCCTTCGATCCGGCGGACGACCCTTTCGGGTTCAGCGGCCGGCAGCCACTCCACGCCGGGGAGGGACTTGAAGAAGGTGATCTGGCGCTTGGCGTAGTGCCGCGAGTCCCGCTGGATGGCCTCGCGCAGGTCGGCCAGGGTCCAGCAGCCCCGGCGCATGAAGAAGAATTCCCGGTAGCCGATGCCCCGCAGTCCGGGATCCCCCGGGCCATAGCCCCTGGCCAGCAGGCCGGCCACCTCGCTGACCAGCCCAGCGGCGAACATGCCCTCGACCCTCCCGTCGATCCGGCGGTACAGCTCCGCGCGCTCCCGGGCAAGGCCGAGGGTCAGGAAAGAATAGTCCGCTCGGGGACGGTCCGGATTGACGAAGGAGGAGAGGGGACGCCCCGACGCGCGGTACACCTCCAAAGCGCGCAGCGCGCGGTAGGCGTCGCGGTCGGCCACCGCGGCTCGCGTGACCGGGTCCACCCGGGCCAGCTCCGCGAGCAGAGGGTCGAGGCCCTTTTCGGCCAGCTCGGCTTTCAGCCCCCGGCGGACCCCCGGGTCGGAGGCCGGGGCTTGAGCCAGGCCGCAGATGAAGCTGCGCAGGTAATACGCCGTACCCCCGCAGAGCATGGGCAGGCCCCCGCGGGAGCGGATGCGCTCGACCAGGTCTTCGGCCAGATGCACGAACTGGCCGGCGTCGAACTGTACGCCGGGGTCTACCACGTCCAGCAGGTGGTGCGGAATCACCCGCAGCGTCTCGGAGGAGGGCTTGGCAGTGCCGATGTCCAGGTGCCGGTACACCTGCATCGAATCGGCGTTCACAATTTCCAGGTTGGGGAAGCTCCGGATCAGGTGGGTAGTGAGCTCCGTCTTGCCGACGGCGGTGGGTCCGAACAGGACGACGAGAGGCCTGCTCAAGTCTCCAGCCGGTAGGTCACCTTCTCAGTGAGGATTTGCTTGACCGCCGTGGACACGACCTTGCCCCGGTTGACCGCCAGCTCCGGATCACCGGCGAGATGGATCTGCATAGCCCGCTTGATGGTGGCGCAGGTGAGGATGTACATGTTGCCGCTGTACCTGATCAGTTTGTCCAAAGGAAGAATCACTCTGTTTGCCCCCGTTAATTCTATATATATAAATACCTTGAAAAGATCAAGCCCCGTCGCGCCCGCCCTAGGGCGCCTGTACCGCGGCCAGGATTTCCCCCATGACGGACGGGGGCTCCCCGGCTTCCGTGTCCACTACCAGGTCCGCCAGGCCGTAATCATCGATGTCGATCTGGTAGAGGCGCAGGTAGCGGTTGCGGTCCCGGGCATCGCGCCTCTCCACGGCGGCTAGGGCCTGCGTGGGATCCAGCCCCTCTCGTCCTGCGATGCGCCGCGCCCGCTCGCCCAGGGAGGCGGTAAGGTAGACCCGCAGGTGCGCGTGAGGCAGCAGCCAGATGGCCAGCCGCGAGCCCAGCACGCAGCCGCCGGAGACGGCCAGCTCCACCTGCCGGCGGTCCAGGTACAGGTCGTACTGGTTGTCGCTCTCGGCCAGGCGGCAGAGCTCCTCGAAGGCCAGGCCCTGCTCGCGGGCCATATCGTGAAAGGTGTAGTTGATGAGGCGCAAGCCGAGGCGCTCGGCCAGCAGCCTGGACACCGTGGTGTTCCCGCAGCCGCTCTTGCCGGAGATGGCGATGGTCAGCTCACTCGACATTGCGAACCTGCTCGCGGATTTTTTCCAGCGCGTCCTTGAGCGCCACCACCGCGGCGTCCACCTCCACCAGCGCGTTCTTGGCGCCGATGGTGTTGACCTCCCTGCCGAGCTCCTGGCACAGGAAATCCAGCTTCTTGCCCATCGCCCCGCTCTCGGAAACGGCGGCGCGGAAGCTCGCGAGGTGCGCGCGCACGCGCATCAGCTCTTCGTGGATGTCCGAACGGGACAGCAGCACGGCCGTTTCGGTGAGCAGGCGCGCCTCCTCCACCGAATCCCCCAGGACCTCCCGGAAACGCGCGCGCAGAACGTTTTTCAGCCGGTCCTCCAGCAGCGGGGCCAGGCCCTCGATGCGGGCGATCTCGGCTTCGAAACCGGTCAGGATCGCCAGCACGTCCTGCCGCGTGGCCTCGCCTTCCCGCGCGCGCGCCTGGTCGAAGTCCTGGAAGGTCCTGGCCAGCAGCGCCTCCAGCGCGGGCCAGAGCTCCAGGGGGTCGGAACGCGCCTCGGTGCGTATCACGCCTTCCAGCGCCAACAGGTGCGACAGGCGCAGGCGTTCCCGTAGGCCGGCTTCGCGCGCCAGATCCCGCAAGAGCTGGGCGTACACGCGCACCGCGCTGCGGTCCAGGCTCACCTTGGGGGCGTCCTCGAGCTCGGCGGCCTTGAGGTACAGCTCCACCCGCCCCCGCAACACGCGCTCGGACAGGTAGCGGCGCACCTGCGGCTCCAGCACAGCCAGGGAAGGCGGCAGGTACACGAACAGGTCCAGGAAGCGGTTGTTGTACGACTTCAGGGTCATGCTGAGCTGGCGCTTCTCGTCCCGGTGCTCCCCGTAGCCGAAACCGGTCATGCTCTTCAAGGGCTTCCTCCCAGGCGTTCCAGCAGGGCGCGCCCCACCTTCCAGTTGTCCCCCGCGCCCATGGTGACGAACAGATCGCCGGCCGCGAGCCTCCCGGCCAGCACGTCCACAGCCTCCAGCGGCTCCTCGTAGTACTCCACCGCGGGGTGACGCAGGGCGACTTCGCGGTACAGAGTCCGCCCGTCCACCCCGCCGTGGTTCTGCTCGCGGGCGGAGGCGTAGACGCGGTGCAGGACCACCGCGTCCGCGGCGGCGAAGCACTCCGCGAACTGCGGGAGCAGAGCCCGGGTGCGGGAGTAGGTGTGCGGCATAAAATCCACCACCAGCCGCCGACCGGGATAGAAGCTCCTGTAACCCTCCAGGGTGGCGCGGATTTCCGTCGGGTGATGGCCGTAGTCGTCCAGGAAGAGTACGCCCCCGGCTTCCCCCACCACCTCGCTGCGCCGGCGGGTGCCGCGGAACTCCGCCAGCGCCGCGCGCAGGCCTTCCAGCTCCCGACCGGCCAGCGTACGGCCCTCCCCCTCCAGCAGGGCGCCTGCCAGCGCCAGCGCCGCCGCGGCGTTCCAGGCCATATGCCGGCCCGGCAGCCGCAGGCTGAACTCCCCCGGCAGGCCGCTCAGGCGGAAGCGTGTGCGGCCGTCAGCGCTCTGGACCTGTTCCAGCCGGAAGGCTCCTTCCGCCCCTTCCCCGTACGGGAGCAGGCGCAGGTCCCCGCGCTCCGCGCGGACCCGGTCCACGACGGCGCGGGCACCCGGGTCGTCCGAGCCGTAAATGAGCGTCCCCCCGGGCGGCAGCAGCCGCACGTAGCTCACGAAAGCTTCGAGCACGTCCTCCAGGTCCCGGAAGTAGTCCAGGTGGTCCGCTTCCACGCCGGTTACCACCAGGCGCCGCGGACGAAAGTGCAGGAAGTGCCGGCGGTACTCGCAGGTCTCGGCCACGAAGTAGCGCTCCCCGCGCACCAGGGTCGAGCGGCCGCCGAAGCCGGCGACCTCGGAGCCCACCAGCACCGTCACCGGCAGGCCCAGAGCGTCCAGCAGGGTCCCGGCCAGCGCCGTGGTGGTGGTCTTGCCGTGGGTCCCCGCCACGCCGGAGGAATCGGCGGCCGCGGAAAGCCACCCCAGGGCCTGCGGGTAGGAGAGCACGGGGATGCCGCGCGCCAGGGCTTCCCTGAGTTCCACGTGCTCTTCCGGCGAGTAGGCGGGGGAATGGATCACCAGTTGCACCCCCGGCTCCACGTTCGCGGCGGCGAAGCCTTCGCGGTACGGAATGCCGAGCCGGGCGAGCAGCGCGTCGGTGTAGAAGCGTTCGGTCCCGTCGGAACCGCTCACCGCGGCTCCCCGGCAAACCAGGATTTCCGCCAGCGCGGCCATGCCCGTGCCCTTGATCCCCACCAGATGCACCCGGTATCCTGCCAGCGAGGCCGGCCAGGGGTTCTCGGCCATTGCCGTCACTATAGCCAAAGGCCCCGCCTTGATCAATTGCGGCGCCTCGAGCGGAAGATCTGGATGCCCTGCGCGGATTGCGCCGCGCTTAGCGTGGGATCAGGATCGTGAAGCCGAAGTACCCCTGCCACTCGGGGAAGGCCGTGATGGTGGGCACGAAACCCACCGTGGGCGCGACCTCCAGGAACAGCTCCAGCACGTTGTCGACCAGGAAGGCCTGCAGCCCCAGCGGGATGCGCGCCCCCAGGCCGAAGTCAGCGGGGTTGAAGTAGAAGTGCGTGTACACGCCCACGCCGAGGAAGAAGTGCAGGAAGTCGACGATCTGGTAACCGCTCACGATCCTGTAGTCGGCGCTCAGGAAAAAGTTTCCGGCCTCGGTGAAGTTGTAGCCGATCTTGAAGTCGAAAGGCGCGGGCCGGATGATGAGCACGGCGTTGGGGTTGCCGAACTCTAATCCGAGCCGCAGACTGCTCTTGCCCCTGGCCGAGGCGCTCACGGCGGCCAGCGCCAGCAGAACCACGAGAATCGTCATTACTTTCAGGCTTTGTTTCATGGTTGCCCTCACCTTCATCTCCTAGGGGATTCGAACCCCTGCTGCCGGGATGAAAACCCGGTGTCCTAACCACTAGACGAAGGAGACACGTCGCGAAGCGACTATACGGCGATTGCGCCGCAGCTGTCAACCATTGAGCCGCGCAGGACTCGAACCTGCGACCCACAGCTTAAAAGGCTGTTGCTCTACCATCTGAGCTAGCGGCCCGCAAAGGCACGGGCACTATAGCACCCGGCCTCCCGGAGTGTCAATTAAAGGGCTAATGCCAGCTCGAGCGCCAGGTTGAACACCGGCCGCAGCCCCGGTTCGGGTGAAAGCTCGGTGCCAAACATGGCCAGGTTCAGGGTGAAGGCGCCCAGGTCCAGGCCCAGGCCCAGGCCGGCGCTGGCCAGGCCCTGATGGAACCCAGCCCGCAGCGCCAGGATCTCCAGCAGCTCCAGCTCCAGGCCCAGGCCGACGTGCAGCACCGGGTTGGTGGCCGAGGCCGGGTGGGTCAGGAAGTCCAGGATGTCCGCGTAGTCCAACGCCAGTTTCAGGTCGCTCACGTAGCGGCCCAGTCGGCCCAGCGGCGGCCGGAACATCAGGCCGGCGGACAGGTCAATGGGCTCCAGGCCCGACGAGGAGGCGGGCACTTCGGTGCCGAAGAACCCGTCGAGGGTCGCGTAGTCGTAGTAGAGCACGGGCGCGTACAGGTTGCGGCCCACCACGCCGACGGCCAACCGGTCCTTGTACGAGAACAGGATCCCGGCGTCCAGGCCGATCCCCACGCTGAGCCGGAAGGGCGCACCCAGCACGAGGCTGGCCGGGTTGCTGAAGGCCGTGAAGAAGGACAGCAGGTCCTTGTCCAGCGAGCTCTCCCCGCCCATCACGGCGCGCAGCTCCCCGCCGATGTCCAGGCTGCTCTTCCATCCGGGGATGGGGATGCGCACCGCGTACCCGCCGGCGAAGGTGAATGTCTCCCCCATGGCGGTGGTCACCGTGGGCACCGCCCCGCGGGTGGCGATGCGCGTATAGCTGCGGGTGAAGAAGCCGAAACCCAGGCCGTGGCCCACGTAGCCGAAGGCGATGGGCCCGACCAGGTCCAGCGCCGTGTACAGGTTCTGCATCAGCGCCTGCACATCCGGGTCCGCGGCCAGGTCCGCGGAATCCTGTCCCGCCCCGGCGATCATCACGCTGGCGATGTCGAAGATCGGTCCGGCCAGGTTGAGGGTGATCTCGCCCACGGCGAACCGGGGCTCGGGGCTGCGAAACCCCGCTGGGTTGGCGAACAGCGTGTCCAGGTCATCGGCCAGCGCCACGTGGACCCCCCCCATGGCCGCGGCTCTAGCCGAGGGGATTTCCCCGCCCGAGGCGCCAAGGGCCCCGGGCAGCAGGAGCAGGAGGCACAAAACGGTCAGAAGGACGCTGCGGCGGCGTGCGAATTGCTGCCTCATAAGGAGTCGATCTGATCCAGTAGATCGAAGGCCGGATCCTCCGGCGCCAGGTTGCAGGCTGCAATAAAGGACTGCATTTCCGTCAGGTCAGCGTCCGGTGGACCGATAAACACGCCGCCGTTGGCCACGACGGCTTCGAAAGCGTAACAGAGAGCAGCCACGACCATATCAGTGCCGGTCAGCTCTCCCGTCGGGAGTGCCGCATTGAACAAGTCGGCCGCCTCCCCGGCATACGTCGCATCCAGCGAAGCTACGAAACCCTCCAGGTAGGTCTGCAGGGTAGGCTGGCCCATGTTGAGGATGTTCTCTAAGTCCGCGATGGCGTCCGCCAGGGCTTGGGTCACCCCGGACAGCTCCGCGGCCAGGCTGGCGGCCAGGTAGGCCTGGTCCGGGTCGTCCTTGACCAACTCGTAGGCCTGGGCCATGGCCTGCGGGTCGCCGCTGGCTAGAGCCTGCTCGGCCCAGCTCACCTGCTGTTCGGGGGGCAGGTCGGCGGGGTCGCGCTGCAGGAAGGAAAGCGGGCTGTAGGTAAACACGGCCTGGCAGCCGGCCAGCAACGCCAACAGGGCCACCCCGGTCACCGCCAGGATCGATGCGCTCCGTCGGTTCATCATCTCCCCTCCATTATCGGCGGCGAGCCTCTAAAGCCGCAGCGCGGCCTCCAGGGCCAGACCGGAGCTGGGCCGGTCCCCGAGGTGACGCCCCATCTCCCGGGTGAAGAAGGCCGCATTGATGTCCAGCAGGGGCAGCCTCACGCCCCCCCCGAAGGTCAGGTAGCCCTGGTTGAGGCCGGCGCGTAGGGCCAGGAAGCGCAGCAGGCGGACCTCGGTGCCCAGGTGCAGCATGGCCCAGGGCGAGCGCTCGCTGCGGATTACCCCAATCACGTCGCTCAAGGCCAGGTGCACCACCGGGTCGATGATCCTTGGGGCGATATTGAAGCGGTAGGAGAGCCCCACGCTGAGCTCCATGGGGATCACGTGATCCTCCGCGACGGCCGTCCCGCCGGCCGGAAAGCCGCCCGTGTCCCGAAAGGAGTCCAGCACCTCCCCGAACGTGCTCTCCGTATAGCCGATGCGGGTCCCCAGGAAATCCCGTACGGACACCCCAACCTTCAGCCCCCCGAGCTCCAGGATAGCTCCCAGGTCGATGCCGAAGCCGAAGCCGTAGAGCGCCGGCGCCGCTTCCAGCGCGGCGAACGGGTCGCCGCCGCCCTGCAGGGAATCGAGGAAAACGAACATCGCGGTATAGTCCACCGGGACGCTCAGGCGCAGGATGGGGCGCAGGTCGCCGCCCAGGGAAAGCCGGGCCCCGAGGATCTTCAGCGGTACGGCGAAGCCGGCCACGAACTGAAGGTCGGCCTGCATGCTTCCACCCGCCCCGAGGGCCGTTGGTCCCCAGACGTAGGAGTCCGTGCTCAGCACCGCGCCCAGGCCTAGCCCTCGCCCCACGTAGCCGACACCGGCCGAGGAGCCGACGCCGAAGCCGCCGGAGGTGACCTCTGCCTCCAGGAACTCCGTCAGGGCCACAGTGTCGTCCCAGCGCGGCAGGCTTTCGAAAAACCGCACGGGATTGGCGTAGACCCAGCAGGAGGCGGCGAGCAAGGTCAGCTCCCCTTTCGCGGAACTGAAGGCAGCCGGATTGTAGAACAGCGCGCTGTACCCGTGGGCATTGGCGGTGAACGACCCGCCCTGGGCCAGCACCTCCGGGCTCAGCGGGACCGCGGGGGGTTCCAGCGCCTGCGCACCTGCGGCACCGCCGGCCGCGAACGGGTCCTCGAAAGCCTGCCGGGAGGCCAGCGCTCCCGCCGGGATGATGTCAGGCAGGAGGGCCTGCAGAAAGTCCACGACCTCGGAGGAGTTATTGAAGTCCAGGCTGCCCGGGTCCTGGTGGAGCAGCGCCGCGGCGTTGTTGACCGCCTCGTCCTCCAGCAGCTTCTCCACGAACACGGGTGAGGCGAGCTCCTCCCCCAGGTAGTTCAGGGCTTCGCCCTCGGACATGGCTGCCAGCTCCTCCTGTGTGGGCAGCGGGAACAACACCGCCGCCGGGCCTGAATGCTTCATCGGACCTCCGGACTTTGCCTCGAAGTATACTCCGTGCCGAGGCGAATATCATCCTTAGGCCGGGGCCAGGAATACCGCCTCACAGGGGTCGCCGTCGCTTTCGATCCTGGCCCGCACCATCCGTCCGGCCGGCCCCTCCGGCACCCCGCGCACCGCGCACGGAAGATAATTGGCGCTGACGCCGGTCCAGACCGGACTTCCCGAGGGATCACGGCGCTTTTCTAGTACTACCTCGACCTCCCGCCCGACCCAACCGCGGCGGTATTCCTGCGCAAGCCGGTCGCTGAGCTGCGTCAGCGCCCGTACGCGTTCGTCGCGTACCCGCTCCGGAACGTGACCGGCCATCCCGGCCGCCGCCGTCCCCGGCCTGGGCGAGAAGGGGAATACGTGCAGCTTGGCGAACCCCAGGCTCTCCGCCAGCGTGTAGGTGTCCTGGAAATCCTCAGCCGTCTCGCCGGGGAAACCAGCGATCAGGTCCGTGGCCAGGAACGGCGCCTGCCTCGCGGTGCGCAGCAACCCTACGGCCCGCCGGACCTGTTCCGCGCGGTAGCGCCGACGCATACGCAACAGCACGCGGTCGGAGCCGGACTGCACCGGGAGGTGAAAGTGCGGGCAGATGCGGGGGTTGCGGAGGGCCTCGACCAAGGCTGGTTTGAGAGTCTCCGGCTCCAGGGAGGAAAGCCGCAGGCGGACCATGGTTGTGGCGGCCAGCAAGCGCCCCAGCAGCTCGCCCAGCCCCGCCTCGCCCTGCGGGGTTCCCACCCCGTTCCGCCAGGCGCTGAGGTTTACCCCGGTCAGGACCACCTCGCGGTAGCCGGCGCTCTCCAGCGCCCGGGCGCGCTCGACAGCCGTGGCCGCCTCCAGGCTGAGCGAGCCGCCCCGGGCCAGGGGGACGCGGCAGTAGGCGCAGCGGTGGTCGCAGCCGTCCTGTATTTTTAGAAAGGCCCGGGAGTGGAAGCTGTAGCGCTCGACCTGAAAACCGAACGGGTCAGGTTGGCCGCCCTGCCGGCGCAGCGCGTCGGCCCCGAAGGGCGCGATACTTCCTTCCTGCAGGCGGCGCGGCAGGTCCAGCAGCAGACTCTTATCGCCTTGTGAGACCACGGCCACGTTGGGCCCCAGGCTCTCCAAGGCCCGGGGGTCGAGCTGGGCGTAGCAGCCGGTCACTACCAGCAGCGCGCCGGGACGCTCGCGAGCGAGGCGTCGGATGAAGCGCCGGGCCTTCTGCTCGCTTTTCCCCGTCACCGTGCAGGTGTTGATGAGGTAGACCTCGGCCTCCTCGGCCGGGTCCACCAGCGGAAAGCCCCGGCTGCGGAAGGCGGAGGCCAGGGCCTCGGTCTCGAACTGATTGAGCTTGCAGCCGAAGGTATGGAAGGAGGCTCTCATCCCCCGGGGGACTGGCCCTCCACGCGCGCCTTGCCACGCTGCGCGTCCACCAGGTTGGGGTTGAGCGCCAGCGCCTTGTTGTAGGCCTCCAGGGCGTAGCGGGCGTCCCCGCCCTTCTCGCGCGCATATCCCAGGCGGGCCCACCAGTCGGCGATGTTCGGGGAGTGGTACAGCGCGGTGGACAGGGCGATGTCGGCGTTGGCGAACTTGCCCTGCTGGATGTAGATCTCGCCCATCAGATAATACACGCTGTCGATGCGCCCCCCGGTCGGGGCGATGGCGGCGTACTCCTCCAGATATTTCAGGGATTCCTGCCGCCGGCCCAGGTAGTACTGGGCCTCGCCGGCTATCTGGATGATGCGCGGGTCGTAGCGGGAAACGGCGAAGGCCTTTTGGCTGGCCTCCAGGGCCTCCTGGTAACGCCTGAGCTTGATCAGGCTCCAACCCAGGATGGCGTGGGCGTCCAGGCGCGCGGGCATCTCCTCCAGCTCCCTGCGGCAGATGTCGATGGCCGCCTGGAAGTTGCCGCCGCGGTACAGCTCCAGGGCGTCCTGCTTTTCCTGGGCGTACAGCAGCGCCCCGGCTAGGAGCAGGGCCAGGGCTAGCGG
>Ga0315273_10001979_pt1 | contig 23852 bp, 21 predicted proteins | sample YL17G02_0_MG_FD_205753 | JGI IMG/M metagenome (GOLD analysis project Ga0315273, IMG submission 205753) | Sediment microbial communities from Yellowstone Lake, YNP, Wyoming, USA - YL17G02_0 | ecosystem: Environmental > Aquatic > Freshwater > Lake > Sediment | place: USA: Wyoming | collected...
TCTTTTTCGACGAAATCCAGGAATCGAACAACGCGCTCAATTCACTCAAGTATTTCTGTGAAGAAACCCCGCACTATAACATAGTTGCGGCAGGATCGCTGCTGGGAGTCAAACTTTCAACCCCGAAATCCTTTCCGGTAGGCAAGGTAACGCTGCTCTCCTTATCGCCCATGACGTTTCCGGAATTTCTCTCGGCAGTCGGTGAGACGCGATACCGGAATATGCTTGAGGAAATGACTGCCGTTGAGCCGTTACCCGACCTTATCCATAACGAACTTATAGAGATCCTCAAGGCGTATTATTTTGTCGGCGGAATGCCGGAGGCCGTTGCACGATACGTCGATTCACGCTCATTTGAGCAGGTCCGAGCCGTTCAAAACGACATACTCAGGGAATATGCGCTGGATTTCGCAAAGCACGCTCCTGCAAGCGATATTCCTAAGCTTTCAATACTGTGGGACTCGATTCCCGGCCACCTGGCGCGGGAAAACAAAAAGTTTATTTTTTCAGCAATATCAAAAAGCGCCCGGGCCCGCGATTATGAAAACGCGTTGAGGTGGCTGTGTGACGCCGGACTCATCCAGATGGCGCATGCGGTCGAAACCATCCAACAGCCCATAGCCGGCTTTGCGGATCGCCATTCGTTCAAAGTGTACATGCTCGACATAGGCCTTCTCGCCTGTCTCAGCCGGATTCCTCCAGGCATGCTCATCGACGGTCATGAGCTGTTCACCACGTATCATGGTGCGTTTGTGGAAAATTATGTGGCACAGCAACTCGCTGCATTAGGCAGCCCTTTGTATTACTGGAAAAGCGGCGGCAACGGCACAGAAGTGGATTTCCTCTATGAGCATGAATCCATTGTTTTCCCACTGGAAGTTAAAGCCGGGATTAACCCGAAGAGTAAGAGCCTTCTGGCGTACGATAAGAAGTTCAAACCGAGGATGCTTGTACGCTCGACGCTCCTGAATCTTATAAAAAACGGGAGGATCCTCAACATTCCCCTTTATGTTGTCAATTATCTCGACCGCCTTATAGCGCAATCAATCGCGTAATTCTCTTCCGAGAAGAAAATCAATTGTTGCATCTTTAGCAACAGTTCCCAAAGAAGGTGAACATCGCATTAAAAAAAGACATGACAGTTCGTGGCGACCTCGCAGGTCAGAGCAGTTCCGCTGTTCAGGTAATTTCCGCAGGGGCAGAGCAGTCTGGCTGAACTGCTATCCGTGATTTCATGTCGAGGTTTCAATCAGCTTTCAAAAACGGGTTTTTTATCCTTACGCCCCGTATGATCTGACCGTCGGACAAGTCTTCACTCAATATCACTCCGCATCGAGCGGATTCAGCGGCGACCACGATAAGCGAATCCCAGAAGGAAATCCTATTCAGAACCGAGCAGTCTATTGCTTCGGCAATAAGCTGTGTCGTGATAACCACGGTCTCGAAGTTCTGAAAATGGCGGATAATCTCTTTTGCCGCCAGCGGATCAAGCCCGATCTTTTTTGTCGTAACCACGTAAAACTCCTGAAGTACCTGCGTGGACAGGACACCACAATTCGATTCACCCGCCTCGCGGAGAATCTGCCGGGCCCTCTTCCTTTTTTTACCATCGCCCTTATCGAGGGCGTGTACGAGAATATTGGTATCAAAAAATATCTTTTCAGACATCATACAGATCCTCCCGCGACCACTTTTTCCCCTTGGAAGAGACCTTGCTTCTGTCCATGAGCAACAGGCACTCATCGATCCAGAGGTTCGATCGCCTGGATGCAGTGTTCTGCAGCAATTTCCGGATCAGACTATTGAGCGATGTGTGCCGGCGTTGGGCATACTCCCTGCTCGCCTGAAGCAGGCGCTCGTCAACGGAAAGGGTAACATTTTTCATGGTTATCTTCCTTTCTGATGGAGGATTCGTTCTTAAATATACACTTATTATGTGCGCACTGCAAGTTTGGAATTCTTTCCGGCGGGAGCAACATGAACATTAATACAGACACGCATCAAGCACGGCCAGAACATCGGCCAGGTAATGCGGCGGGGCTTTGTCGATGAATTTTGCACTCCGTGCCGCGAAATCAACCGACTTAACCTGATCGACCATGACAAAACCAGTCAGCGCGCATGATTCCGGAACCTTAAGGTGAAAAGGGATTCTTCGGTCTGTATTAGTGAGCGGGCAGACCATGGCAAGACCCGTCTTCTGGTTGAAAAGGTCATTGCTTATCACGAGAGCCGGTCTTCTCCCCTTCTGCTCACGGCCCGACTGCGGATCAAAGGTCAAGGCGATAAAATCGCCTTTCCGGGGCGTATAATGAGACATTACCAGCTCTCCCTGCCGACGTACTTGCCCCATTTCACCTCAGAAGACCTGTAACGGGCAGGCATTTCCGCTACCAGGTCTTTAAGCCTGTATTTTCCGCGCGTACGGACCGACGGCTTGACGACGATCTCACCGCGTCTGACCGAGATATCGACTTCCTCACCGACGACAATGTAAGCCTTCCGTAGAACATCACGGGGAAACCTGAGCCCCTGACTGTTGCCCCATTTCTGCACCTTTGCGATCATTGCTAACCTCCGTGCCGTGTTTATACTAAGTATATACATTGCCAGAAGAAAAAACAAGAATTGTCCGGGGGAAAAATAACGTCCGAACCAGATTTTATAATTTTAGCGGCTATGCAACCTAACCTGTGCAAAATTTGCACAGGTTGCCACTGAAGGGATATAGCTGACATGTTAGCTATTTTGAATATAAAAAGAATTATTTTAATTAACGTAATGCAGTGGAACAATTCAGTTGTTGCATTTTTTGCAACACCTTAAAATGAAAGGACGTTTATAATGAACTGCCTCTTCTGCAAGATCATCAAAAAAGAGATCCCTGCCCCGCGCGTGTACGAGGACGAGCACGCGATCGTGATCAGGGACATCAACCCGCAGGCGCCGGTCCACCTGCTCGCCCTGCCGCGTAGGCACTTTGCTGGCGCCCATGAGGTCGGTGCGGCCGATAATAAACTTTTCGGACAGCTTTTTCAGGCAATAGGCAAGGTAGTGGTACAGGAAAAACTTGCCGTTCAGGGGTATCGTCTTGTGGTCAATTACGGGGACAAGGCCGGACAGACCGTGCCGCACATCCACGTGCATATCCTCAGCGGTCGATCTTTGCAGTGGCCTCCGGGCTGAGGCCTTTTCCTCTCACGCGGCAACCGGCAATTTATGCCGGGTCGCTGGTTTCACCCTGGCGCTGACGACATGAGTGCTTCGGTCGTGCGTATTGTACCAGAAAAGCAGTCGGTCATCAGTCTGCGTAAAGCACGTTGAAAAATTCCTCTCCCGTGAGCACGGTAAAATCTTTTTGTGCTTTTGTTTCGCCTTCCTGATCAACCGCCGTTCCAGTTCATCCATAAGCGCCTCTTCCCGGATGTGCCCTGACGCGGAATTAAGAGAGGCGCTCCGGGAGGCACGCCTCTCTTACAGAATACGTTTAACAACCTTATTTACTGCATCTGTTTCCGCAGGAACGTCGGAATGTTCGTGTCGTCTTCGTACTGGGTCATCACGCTTCCCTTGGAAACATACACCAGCGGTTCCTTGCGCATCGCTTCGGGCTTCAGGAACGGCGGAAAGTCGAGCGCTGACGCGCCTGACGTACCGGCCGACTGATGCTCTTCAGCGGCTGCCGGCGGCGGATTGCCCGCGGCGGCACCCTGCCCTTCGTCATGATGTTCCTTAGTGTATTCAGCCTTCTCGCGGCGGAGCGGGAACTGCAGAGGCATGGTGATCTGTTCGACCTTCTTTTCCGCCTCTTTGCTGCCGGCGGAATTGACGGCCGCTTCCCGTCTCTGCGCAGCGCTCTGCTCGTTGAAGCCGGTGGCAATCACGGTCACCCTGATCTTCCCGTTCATTGAAGGATCAGTCACGGCACCGAAAATGATGTTGGTCTCGATTCCCTCGCCGGTGCCGACCGCCTCGTTGACGACCCGTGTCGCCTCGGAGACATCGCAGAGTGTCATGTCGGTGCCGCCGGTGACATTGATGAGAATGCCCCTGGCGCCGCTGATCGAGATGTCATCAAGGAGCGGATTATGGATCGCTGCTTCGGCCGCCATAACCGCGCGCTTTTCGCTGTCGCCTTCGCCGCAGCCGGTGCCCATAAGCGCTTCGCCCATTCCTCTCATGATGGTCCTGACATCGGCGAAATCAAGGTTGACCAGGCCGTGCTGGGCAATCAGGTCCGCTATGCCCTTGGTCGCCTGATAGAGCACGTCGTCCGCGGTCTTGAACGCGTCGATGAGCGTGGTTTTGTTGTCAACGATGGTCAGAAGCTTCTGGTTCGGGATCACGATGATAGTGTCCACAAATTTATTCAAGTCCTCGATGCCCCGTTTTGCGTTGCGGTCGCGCACCTTGCCTTCGAAAAGGAAAGGACGCGTGACTATCGCAACAGTCAAAATTTCCTTCTCGCGGGCGATTTCCGCGATTACCGGGGCGCCGCCGGTGCCGGTGCCGCCGCCCATGCCCGCGGTGATAAACACCATGTCCGCGCCCTCAATCGCCATCGCGATCTTCTCGCGGTCCTCCTCCATGGCCTGCCGGCCGATGTCGGGATTCGCGCCTGCGCCGAGTCCCTTGGTGATCCGTTCGCCGACCTGAATGCGGTGCGGCGCCCGGTTGTTGTCCAGAGCCATAGCGTCGGTGTTCACCGAGATGAATTCGACGCCCGAAAGCCCCGCATCGACCATGCGGTTCACCGCATTGCCGCCTGCGCCGCCAACACCGATGACCTTCATCTTCGCCACGGTGTCGAACTGTTCATCCATCTGAAAAACCATAAAACCTCCCGGAAAAAGTGAAAATGTTTAATCGTCCTGTTAAAAGAATTCCTTCACCCACGACTGCATTTTATCAAGTATTCTCTTGAACGAATCATCACTGCTGGATGATTTTCTCGCTTTACCTTTTCCTTTGCCCCTGCCCTGCTGCTTTTTGTCCATCTGTTCGATCGCGTAGAGGCACAGACCCACGCCGGTCGCATGGATCGGCGTCTTGGCGGCCTCGGTGAGCCCGCCGAACCCCGTAGGCATGCCGATCTTGACCGGCAGTTCAAGCACCTTTTCCGCCAGGTCCTTGATGCCGTCCATAAGCGCGCAGCCTCCGGTCAGCACCACGCCGGCGCCGAGCATATCGGCGTATTCGGTCCGCTTGATTTCCCGCAGGGCAAGCGACAGAATCTCCTCCATCCGCGGTTCTATGATGGAGGCCAGGACGGCACGCGACACTTCCCGCTGTTCCCGACCGCCGACGCCCGGCACGCTGATGAAGTCCTTGCCCTTGACAAGCGCAGAGCAGGCGCACCCGTACTGCTTCTTGATCTCCTCGGCGCGCTCAATCGGCGTCCTGATGCCGATCGCGATGTCGCTCGTCACGTTCCTGCCGCCGAGCCCCACGACCGCGGTATGGCGGATGCTCTCGTCGAAATAGATCGCCACGTCGGTGGTGCCGCCGCCCATATCGACAAGCGCCACGCCGAGTTCCTTTTCGTCTTTATCAAGAGTCGCGTAGCACGAGGCGAGCGGTTCCAGGACGAGGTCGATCACCTTGAGACCGGCCTTGTCGACGCTGCGGAAGATGTTCTGCGCGCTCGTGACCGCGCCGGTGATGATATGCACCTGCGTTTCGAGCCTGACCCCGCACATGCCGATCGGCTCCTTGATCCCTTTCTGGTCGTCCACCACGAACTCCTGCGGGATCACGTGCAGTATCTCGCGGTCCATGGGTATGGAGACGGCTTTGGCCGCGTCAATGGCCCTCAACACGTCGATCTCCGCGATCTCGTTGTCCGACCGCGAAATTGCCACCACGCCGCGGCTGTTGATCGCCCGGATATGGTCGCCGGCAATGCCGACCCATACGGAATCAATGTCGACGCCTGCCATGAGCTCGGCTTCCTCCACCGCCTTCTGTATGGAGCGCACGGTCTTGTCGATGTTCACCACCACGCCTTTGCGCAGGCCCTCGGAAGGCGCGACGCCGACGCCGATGATCTTCGGCTCGGTGATCCCGTCCGTTTCGCAGATGATGCAGGCGATCTTGGTGGTCCCGATGTCCAGTCCGCTGACGATAGTCTGTTCCATACGTGTGTCCTTCCGTTTATAGACGAGGTCTGACTTTTGTTTTCTTTTCCATGGCCTGCTTTGATTTCACCGCCGGCCGGCACGCGGACCCCGTTGACACGAACGCCAGGTTCCGGCATGAAAGATCGATCCGGCCGGGCCGCAGCGAATCGCCGCCCGTGGCTTCCCACACCAGCATGAGGCGCTGCAGATCCCGGGCGGCGTCTTTTTCGTCAAGCGTTATGACCGTCGGACTTCCCGCCACCTTGATGCGCGCAATCCTGTCCGGCGTGAAATGCGCCTGCGTTATATGGCGCATAAAGGCGGAATCGACCTCCGCCGCAGTGATGAAAAACCGGTTCATCCGACCGCAGTCACCGGCAGTCAATCTCCGGACGCCGTACTCTCCGACCGAATCCGCCAGTCCGGAGACAAGGGGAAGTTCGCGCACCGCCTGCGGGTCGAGCGGGAGGCAGACGCCTTCAGCGTCAACAAGCGCTACTTTCGCCCCGTCACGCATCTGCACCAGGGCGACCGGTCTGCGTTCAACGATGCCGAGGGTGACAGTCCCTTTTTTTGCTGTCATGAGATGCACCTTTTCGATCCACGGGCTCGTCTTGGACAGCACGTACAGATATTCCCGTTTCAACTGGTCCAGCGTGACCGGCAGTTTCATGCCGCTGCGCCTGATGATTTCTTCAGGCGTCTCATGCACCGCGCCCTTCATCACGATGCTCTCCACCGTCGCACGTTTCAATTTCAACCGGCCAGCTATGCCGTCAATACCCGGCAGCTGGTCTTTATATCTCACGAGCAGTGCGGTTCCAGCGGCGAACAGCCCGGCGTACAGGATCCCTGTTGACATATACCGCATAAAACCACTGCGTCGCAACGGCCGCTTTTTGCGTTCGGCCTTTTTCTTGCGGACATTCGCTCCCAGGCGCTTACCCATGACGCAGCGCCTCCACGATACGACCACCGATTTCGGTTATATCGCCGGCGCCCATGATAACGACCGCGTCGCCCCGGGAAACCCGTTTGACAATGCGCTGCGGGACGTCCTCTTTGCACGCGCAGAAATTCGCGTCCTTATGTCCGAGCGCGCGCAGTTTTTCCACGATCGCCTCGGCGGAAACGCCGGGTATGGGCTCTTCGCGCGACTTGTATATATCGGTAACGATGACGGCGTCGGCTTTGGCAAGGCTTGCGGCGAAGTCGTCAAGAAAGTCGCGTGTCCGTGAGAAAAGGTGGGGCTGAAAAACGGCGGTAATACGGTTAAACCCGCTGCGGCGCGCCGTGTCAAGCGTGGCCCTTATCTCTCCGGGATGGTGAGCGTAATCGTCGATGACCGTGACCCCGCGCTCGCGGCCCGTGGTTTCGAAACGGCGCTTGACACCGGCAAACCGGGCGAGCGCCCGCCGCGCGGCCTCGAAAGGCACGTCCAGTTCCATGGCTGCCGCGAGCGCGCCCAGCGCGTTGACGACGTTGTGCATGCCCGGTATGCTCAGGGTGATGCGGCCGAGCGCCGTTCCCTGCCGGAAAGCGTCGAACGTCGCTTTACCTTCGGTAAACTTGATGTTCCGCGCCGTGTACTCAACTCCGTCTTCCCTGCCGTAAGTTACGACCCTTCCCTTAAGGCGCGGCAGTATGGCGCGCACGCCCGGGTCGTCCGCGCAGCAGACGACTGCGCCGTAAAAAGGCACGCGGGCCGCGAAAGCACAGAATGCGTCTTTTATATCGTCAAGGTCCTTGTAACAGTCAAGATGATCGGCCTCAATATTGGTAATGAGCGCCATTGCCGGATACATGGCCAGGAACGACCGGTCATACTCATCGGCCTCGGCCACCATGAGCGCGCTCCGGCCCACCACGACCGGCGCCCCTTCGGCGCGCAGCGTGCCGCCGACGAGCACGGTCGGCTGCAGTTTCGCTTCGCACAGTATCGCGCCTAAAAGCGACGTGGTGGTGGTCTTGCCGTGGGTGCCGGCGATGCAGACGGTCGTGAATGACCGCATGATCTGGCCGAGCGCGTCGGCGCGGCGCAGTTCGGCGATCCGGTGCTCGCGCGCGTAAATACGTTCAGGATTGTCTTCGCGGACCGCGCTCGAATAGATAAGTATCTGCGCGTCCTTTACAAGGTCCGGCGAATGGCCGGACTGGACGCGGACCCCCAGGCTCTGCAGCCGGGCAGTCACGGAGGAGAGCGCCTGGTCGCTGCCGGTCACGGTATGACCGTGGCTGTGGAGAAGCTCGGCCAGCCCGCTCATGCCGGCTCCGCCGATGCCCACTAAATGGATGCGCTGTTTGAAATGACGCATCATCGCCGTTTCTCCCTCCTCATTCGCGCGCCGGACGGGGCCGCTTCAAGGTCTGCCAGCCTGCCGGTGGAACGGCTCGCTATATTAAGCACAATACCCATACTGGCCATGGTGAACACAAGGCTCATGCCGCCGTAACTTAAAAACGGCATGGGAACGCCGGTGGTGGGCATAAGGCCGCTCGCGACTGCGGCATTGATGAGCGCGTAGACCGCTACAGCCGCGGTGAATCCGAATGCCATGATCTGCCCCATCCGGTCCGGGGCGTTGAGCGCGATCCGCAGGCCGCGGTACACGATGAACGCGAGCACCGCGAACACGGCCAGAAGCCCGATAAAGCCGATCTCCTCGCCGAGAATCGATACGGCGAAATCGGTGTGCGGTTCGGGCAGATAAAAGAATTTCTGTTCTCCTTTGCCGATACCGGCGCCGAACAGACCGCCGTTACCGAGTCCCACGAGCGACTGAAAGGTCTGATAGCCGATATCATTCTGATGGCCCGAAAGGTCTAAAAAACTGATGAGCCGCCTGGCGCGGTAGGGTGTGCGCAGCACCAGAACCACCGCAACCGGGACTGCCGCAAGTACAATGGCGCCGAGGTGCCAGAACCGCGCTCCGGACACGAAAAGAACCGCGAGCGCCAGAAAAGCGATGATTGCCGCGGTCGAAAAATTTGGCTCCGCAAGCACCAGGCCGCAGATGAGGCCGATCATCACCAGGTGCCTGATGAAAACGCCGGGGCGCTCACAATCGTTTCCGGCCTCTTCGCATTTACGGGCAAGAAACATGATAAGGGCGATGCGGGCGAAATCAGAAACCTGGAACTGAACGGGCCCGAGAGCCAGCCACCGCCGCGCTCCGTTCACCGCGTGGTGCGCCGGAATGAAAAGCAGCGCGGCCAGAAGCACGATTGCCGCGAGATACGCGATACCGGAGAGACGCCCCCATTGGTGGTAATCGACGTTGATGCACACCATGAAACAGGCGATGGCAAGGAGCGCCCTGATGCTCTGGCGGGCGAGGTAAAAATCCGCTTCGCCGTATTTCTGCTGCGAAAGCGCGAACGAGGAACTGTAGACCAGCACAATGCCGAACCCGAGCATGACGAGGACCGCGCCAAAAAACGGCCAGTCCAGGCCTCCCTGTCGCCCGTTCATCGGATTCCCCTTTCCGTGCCCATGCCGGCCACGATTTTCTTGAAGCGGTTTCCCCGCTCCATGTAATCGGTAAACATGTCGAAACTCGAACAGCCCGGTGACAGCACCACGGTCTCGCCCGGGCCGGCAGCGCGGGCGGCCGCCGCCACCGCCTCTTCGAGCATGGTGCAGCGGTATAGCGGAACGACGCCGTCCCACTCGGCCTGCATGCGGTCGGCCGCCTCGCCGATGAGGTAGACGGCGCGCACGTGCTCCCGGAGAGCGCTTTTAACTAAAGAGAAATCGCACCCCTTGTCCCTGCCGCCGGCGATCAGGTGCACGCCGCTTTTGAACGTCGACACCGCGGCGAGGATGGATTCCGCGGTCGTGGATTTTGAATCGTTATAGTATTTCACGCCCCCTGCCTCGCCGGCGAATTCGAGGCGATGAGGCAGGCCGCCGAAACCGCAGATGCCTCTGCCTATGCCGGCGTCGCCGACGCCCGCTATTTTTGCAAGTGCGGCCGCGGCGCAGGCGTTTTCGTAGTTGTGCCTGCCGTTGACCCGCATCTCCTTTACGTCAAGAATAGTGCCCTGGCGTCCGCCGAAACGGTAGCGCACTGTTCCCGCGTCCTCGTCATACCAGAAGGCGTCGCCTTCGCCGTCTGCGGACCCGAAGAAAACCACGTTGGTGCGTTTTTTCATCGCGTCCGCCCAGGCCACGAGCCTGCAGTCGTGAAGGTTCAGCACCAGATAATTATCTTTTGTATAGTTTCGCGCGATTGCCTTCTTCGCGTTGTAATAGTCCTCTTCGCTCTCATAGCGGTCGAGATGGTTTTTCATGAGATTAAGGACCGCCGCGCCCCGGGGCCTGAACTTCTCGATGTTCTCAAGCTGAAAACTCGACACTTCCGCGGCCACCCACCCGTTTTTCGACATGCCCGCCACGACGCTTATGACCGGTACGCCGATATTGCCCGCGACCACCGACTCTCTGCCTTCCGCCTTGAGCGCCTCGCCGAGCATGGACACGGTGGTCGTTTTTCCAGTGGAACCCGTCACCGCAAGAAAAGCCGCCTCGCTCGCGCGGAACCCGAGCTCCATTTCCGACCAGACCGGAATGCCGCGCTTTTTCGCCTCAAGAATGACCACGATCTCGGAAGGAACGCCCGGCGACAGCACGATGAGTTCGCTTTTCAGCACCTCCGTTGTATGGCCTCCGGATTCGCGCGAAATGCTTTCCAGACCATTATCTGAAAGAACCTTTTCAAGCTGTTCCGAAGAGCATGAATCACTGACGAACACTTCCGCGCCTTTAGTACGGAAATACCGGGCCGCCGCAATCCCGCTCTTTGCCGCGCCGATGACCGACACGCGACGCGGGAAGGTCGTTCTCAGGTCAAACACCGGTTTATTATCAGTCATAGTACGTATCTGTTTTTCCGCTTAAAATTTCTCCAAAACGGTCTCGAGGTGGACACCGCGTGAGCCCTTGAGCAGGACCACATCGCCCGGTTCCACGATGCTTTTCGCCATTGCCGCCGCCTCTTCAGGTCCGGCGGCCGTGAATATTTTTTTCCGGTCCATTCCGGCCTTCTTTGCGCCGTCCGCGACGTCTTCCGCGAACTGCCCCGCGGCAATCACCTTGTGTACCCCTCCGTCAACGAGCATTCCGCCGAGCTCATGGTGCAGACGCTTCGCGTACTTCCCGAGTTCGAGCATGTCGCCGACCACCGCCACGCGACGACCGGGGTCAGCAATGTCGGCAAGCATCGCGACCGCGTTTTTCATTGACGAGGGGTTCGCGTTATAGCAATCGAGGATGAACGTCACGCCTTTCCGCTTTTCCACGGTCCCGCGCATGTTGAAGGGCCTCTGCGCCGCAAGCGCTTTCGCGATCTTTGCGTCAGGGATGCCGCAGCGCCGCCCCAGAAAAACCGCCGGCAGCGCGCTGTAGATGAAATGACGGCCAGCCACCTGCAGACGGAAATTACTCCCGTCAACGGCAAACTCAAGGCCGCGGCGCAGGTCGAACCGGACGTTTTCGGCGCGCACATCGCAATCCGCCGAAAGGCCGAAATAAACTGCCGGGGCTTTTATTGTCCGTGCATGCGCGACAAGCCGTCCGTCATCGCCGTTTAAAAGCAGAAACCCGTTGTTCCGGTTGAGCCCGTCAACAATCTCGAATTTCGCGCGCGTCGTGCCGACGAGCGACCCGAAGAGTCCGACGTGCGCATACCCGATGTTGGTGATGACCCCCACATCCGGCTCCGCGACCTTTGACAGTGCGCTGATTTCGCCGGTGTGGTTCGCCCCCATTTCAATCACGCCGGCCAGATCTTCCCCGGTAAAACGCAGGACGCTTAAAGGAACGCCGATGTGGTTGTTCCAGTTTGTATAGGTCTCGCCGACCGGCAGCGCCGTTCTCAGTACCGACGCGATAAAATTCCTGGTCGTGGTTTTTCCGCTTGAACCGGTAACGGCTATAAGCAGGATGCCGAGATTCCGGCGGTATAAGGTCGCGATCCGCTGGACCGCACGTAAAGGGTCGGTCACCGTGATGAGTTTTTTCCGGTCACGGGCCGCGCACTCTACGCTTTCTTTCCGGGAAACGATGGCTGCGGCGGCGCCGGCGGCGAATGCGGCCCTCACATAACGATGGCCGTCATCATTTTCAGTGGCGATGGCGACGAACACGTCGCCCGGCGTTACCTTGCGGGAATCGTTCCAGACGGTTGCGACCCTTCTGCCGTGCGCAGCCGAGGGCAGACCGGAAACGCCCCGCCCCCAGGCGATAATGTCGCCAAGGGTAAGGCCGCGGCACTGTGGGTCATGTAACGTGTGCATGCGCTGCAAGCTCTTCATAAGTTGTCGTGACGATTTCTTTATCGTTAAACGGGTGCTTTACGCCCTTTATCTCCTGATAGGTTTCATGCCCTTTGCCGGCTATGACGACACAGTCGCCGGAACGGGCAATTTCCAGCGCCTTCCGGATCGCCTGACGCCGGTCCCCGATCACCGTATGCGGAAAATCAAGCGGCATGCCGGCAAGTATTTCCTCGATAATCGCTTCAGGACGTTCGCTCCGCGGATTGTCCGAGGTGACGATAGCTTCGTCCGAGAACTCCGCCACCGCCTGCCCCATAAGCGGGCGCTTGGTCCGGTCCCGGTCGCCGCCGCAGCCGAAAACACAGATCAACCTGCCTTTTGTCAGCGGTTGCGACGTCCGGAGAATGTTGACGAGCGCGTCGGGCGAATGCGCGTAATCAACGATGACCGAAAACGGCGCCTCAAGCGCGACCCTGTCCATTCTTCCCGGCACGGTCTCGATTGCCGCGCAGGCGCGTTCCATCTCCGCGCCGTCGAACGAGAGCGCCGCCGCGCCGGCGCAGAGACCGGTCATGTTGTACACGTTGAAAAAACCGCGCAGGGCCGAACGCACGCGCAGCCGTTTTCTCCGCACGTCAAGCGTAACGTCCGTACCGTCCCAGCTGCAATCGGCATCGACAATGCGGACATCGGCGTCCGCCGATTTGCCGAAAGTCATGCGGCTCCCGCCGCCGATTTCCCCTGCGAGACGCCTGCCGTAAGGATCGTCGATATTGATAACACTGCTGCCGTCTTTTTTCAGGAAATCAGTGAACAGGCGCTTTTTCGCCTGATAATAATTTTCCATATTCTTGTGAAAATCAAGGTGGTCCTGGGTGAGATTGGTGAAAACCGCGGCATCAAAGGCGAGTCCGGCCACGCGGTCAAGCGCGAGGGAGTGGGACGAAACCTCCATGGCTATAGCCTGCGGACGCTTTCCTTCGACGCGGCTGCCGATGAGGCGGAACACGTCGAGCGATTCAGGCGTGGTGTGGGATGCGGCCACGCGTCCGGCCCCGAGCTTGAAATCGATGGTGCCGAACATCCACACCCGTTCCGTACTGAACCGCTGTTCAAACAGTTTTGTGAAAAGGTGAGCCGTGGTGGTTTTACCGTTGGTGCCGGTAATGCCGACAAGCTGCATCGCGCCAATGTTCACCTCCCAGAGCGCTCTTCCGAGCAGACCGAGCGAACGGCGCGGGTTATCCACCTGCGCCCACGGCACGGACACGCCGGCGGGTTTATTTCCGGAAACCACCGCCACGGCGCCGCGGCGCACCGCCTCAGCGATATACGCATCGCCCTGCACTTTCGTTCCGGGAATGGCGACAAACAGGTCACCTTTTGTAACGGCGCGGGAGTCGCAGGTGATGCCGGCAATATCCGCAGCGCCGCCGCCCCCGGCTTCGATTACCGGAAGACCCGCCTGTTTCAGTAATTTGTCTAATATCATGTTCCGCCTGCACCGGCTTGATTGCCGGCAATAATTTCTTTTTTCCGTCGGGCGTTTTTCTACCTTCTACCCGCCGAAAGAACAGATCAGCGTGCAGGCATGCGCGGTCTCCCTCATGCTTCCCGCCGGCGGCGACTGCCGCTCGACGACCCCTGCGCCGATCACGAAAGGCACCAGCCCGTGAATGTTTATCATGTTTATGGCGTCGCGCGCATCCCTGCCGCGGCAGTCAGGCACCGGCCGCATGCCGTTGTGTCCATTGATTGCCGCGCTGTCAATGACGGCCGGCGTTTGAGCGATGACGCCGGCAAGGACATTTCCCGCCCCTGCCGTCCCCCGCCCGGGCATGGCCCGGTTATTCAGTATTTTTTCCGCGTACTCAAGTCCCGGTTGGCTTATGATCTGCGTCACGATTTTCCTGAACACCGGCGCCGCCGCGGTGCCGCCCATGAGATTGTCCGCCGGTTCGTCAATGACTATGCCGCAGAGAAGCACGGGATTTTCAACAGGCAGGAACCCGAAGAACGAGGCCCACGATTTGGTTCTTGAATAGACACCCCCCTCAAGTTTCTGGGCGGTCCCGGTTTTTCCTGCTACAGCTATGTTTTTTATACCAGCGTTCCTTCCTGTTCCACTGTCAACCACCATTTTCAGCATGAGGCACAGACGGCGCGCGGTCTCTTCCGAAAGCACGCGCCTGACCGGCTTCACGGACGGCTGTTCAATCAGCCTCTTGTCGTCAGTTACTATTTTTTCGCAGATCAGCGGACTGACTATGATGCCGTTGTTGGCCACTGCCGCATACGCGGCCATCATCTGCAGGAGGGTCACCGAAATTTCCTGACCGATGCCCATGGTCACGAGCGTCCGGCCCGACCAGGAGCGCACCGGATGCAGGATGCCGCACTCTTCACCGGGGAGCGCGATGCCGCACCGCTCACCGAAGCCGAAATCCTGCGTGCACCGGAACAGACGATCGGCGCCGACCTCTTTGGCAATTTTGGCGAAACACACGTTGCTGGAAAAGGCCATCGCCTGCGCAAAGGTGAGCCTGCCGAACGGCTCATGGTCGCGTATCGTCTCGTGATAGATTTTATAAACTCCGTTGTCTCCGTCCAGTATATCGCGCTCTTTTATGATGTTCTCCCTGAGCGCCGCGGCGGCGTTGACGAGCTTGAACGTGGAACCGGGTTCGTAGATGCTGCTTATGCACGCGTTCTGCCTCTGGTCAAGTGAAAAACGGCCCGGGAAATTGGGGTCAAAGGATGGCTCGTTGGCCATGGCGAGGATTTTTCCCGTCACCGGGTCCATCACCACGCACCTGCCGCCCCGCGCCTTCTGCGCCTCAACCGACTGTTTGAGCACACTGTAGACGATTTTCTGGATTTCCGCGTCAATAGTGAGATAGACGCCGCTCCCGGAACGCGGCTCCTTGTACGGCATGCCGATCTTGCGGTACCGCTGATTGCGTCCGTCCCTCGACACCATCGTCCACCCGTCCTCACCGCGCAGTTGTTTGTCAAAGGAGAATTCCACGCCGCCGAGACCGTAACCGTCCTTCCCGATATAACCGACCAGCGGACCGGCGGCTTCCTGCAGAGGGTAAACCCGTTTTATGCGTTGTAAACTTTTATTATCCGGCTCCTGCGCACCAAGCAGGTCGTCCGTGAGCGAAAGATCGCTCTGCGTGCATGCCGCAAGCACCCGTCCGTTCCGGTCATAAATAGCACCGCGGTTGGCCGGCAGTATGCAGCGCTGCTGAGACTGCGACCTGCTCCGCGCCGCAAATTGCGGGCCGCGGAGCACCTGCACTATAAACAATCGCGCCGTCACGGCCGTTGCTGCGACCACAAAAAGAACGGCGAAAAATATGAGCCGCGCTCTGAACCGGTTCACTCGGTCCCGCCTTTCGCGCTTTGTCCCTGAACAATGGCCATAAGATCTCCGACCCCGGCGGCCAGACCGCGTTTTTTCTCGATGCTGCCTACCGGGATAATCACGATCCGGTCCGACGACGGATATTCAAGGCCCAGCCGGGCGCGCGCCACCCTTTCAATGCGCTCATTACTTGACAATCGGCCACGCAGAAGCTGCAACGTCGCGATCTTCCTGTTCAGCGCCGAAACGGTGTCGTTCATCGCCTCAATCCGCATTGACGCGCTGGCGATATAGGCCTGTTTCCAGACAAGGAGCAGCGGACCGGCGATACCGAGCGTTATTACCGCAAGGACCACGGCCATGAAACGGACACGCACCAGCGGCGCCGGCCGTTTTTGCTTAAACGTGTTCTTTCTCATCGCGTCGTTCCGGTCCTTTCCACCGCACGCAACCGCGCACTGCGGCAGCGCCGGTTGTGCGCAAGCTCAAGCGCAGACGGCCGCACCGCTTTTTTTGTTAGGCGCTTAAACAACGGCGACCGACGGCATACACAGCGGAGCGATTCCGGCGGACATATACACACCCGCTCGTTCTCCCGCATGTACTGTTTCACGATCCGGTCCTCGAGCGAATGGTAGGAAATGACGACAAGGCGGCCTTCGGGCTTCAGAAAGTCAAGCACCTTGGCGAGAAACCGCCTCAGCTCCCCCAGTTCGTCGTTTACCGCTATGCGCAGCGCCTGGAATATTTTCGCGAGGAGTTTTATTGACAAGTGGTTCGATTGTGATTTCGAACAGCAGGCACGCAGGTCGGCGGCGGTGCGGAACGGGCGTTCGCTGTTCGCCCTTTTAATCGCGGCGGCGATTTTCCTCGCCCCTCCCACTTCGCCAAAATCGCGCAGTATGGCGGCGAGCTCGGCCGCGCTCAACGTCCGGATAAGTTCCGACGCCGGGATTCCCGCTCCAGGATCCATGCGCATATCGAGGCAGCTGTTTGCAAGGTAACTGAAGCCGCGGTCCGGGGAATCGATCTGACGGGAGGAAACACCAAGGTCAAGAAACAGGCCGTCAAGCGAAGGTATACTGTGGCGTTTGAGTACCGTATCAAATTCGGAGAACCGCTCCTGTTCGAGGATCACTGCGGGGCGGCATGACGGCATCCGGTCGCGGTTCCAGAGAACAGCCTCCGGGTCACGGTCGATGCCTATGAGTGTACCGGCGCTGTCAAGCTGCTCAGCCATTGCCCTGAAATGTCCTCCGCCTCCGAGCGTTCCGTCAAGGAACACCCCGCTGCTTGTGTGAGGTAAAAAACGGAGCACTTCTTCCAGCAGTACCGGCGTATGATAGTCATGCGGTTCACTCATTTTTTAAGGAGCCCGGCCTGCACCGACTGGTAAAAGGCAGTATCAAAATCAGTATCTTTTTCGAGATAAGCGGCATACCGCACAGGGTCCCATATCTCGATATAATTTTCCTGCCCGATCATCGTCACCGGCCTGGTGATTCCCGCGATCTCCATCTGATTCGGCATGAGGGTAATTCTTCCCTGAGCATCAAGCGTTGATTCGGAAACGGCGTTATACAGCTTCCGCTTGTACCCTACGGTCTCCGAAGTCTCAGGCCGGGAATTAAGCTCAGCGACATACGTGTTCCAGTAATTCTGCGGAAAAGCGCGAAGACATTTGTCCGGTGCTTGACAAACAATAAACGTCTCCGCGGCCTCGGGAGCGAGCACCTTGCGGAATTTCGCCGGGATGTTGACCCGTCCCTTGGCGTCAACCGAATAGTCGTATTTTCCATGAAAACCGGGCATATTTTCTCCCACAATCTACCACAATTACCCATTATAATAAATTATTAAGGGAAAGTATGTCAAGTTATTTTAATAATAGAAAAGAAACAAAAGGCAGGGATGAGGCTCTTGCCAATGAAAAATCACATTGTATTGTGGTTATATTAAAAAGCAATACTATATATTGTGGAAAGACTGATCATGAAAAAGAGGAGGAAAAATGTCATTATGGCGCTTCCGATTCGTCTCTTTACACGTCATCCGTTGATTTCAAGACCCTGTTCAGTGCTTTTCTAAGAGGTTTACATCGGTGCCCGCAGCAGGTTAAAACACTATTCCGGTCCGTATTGACGCCATCAGCCCGTTATTCGAGAAGGTGTACTCGGTGTTCTTTTTTCCAAGAAATGCGTTAAGGTAGAACGAGAAAAGGAAATTATGGAGCGATCTGTAATCAATACCAGTGGAAAGCATGTAGCAGGCCTGGCTGAAATTACCGATAACATTGCACGTAAAGGTCATGTCGCTCACGATGAAGCGGCTTATTGATGCGGAAAACATGCCGTAGTATTTTGAGTAACTGTTCGCTTCGTAAAGACCCATGACCGCCGCGGTATCGTTTGTCGCCAGCAGCGTGTTCAGAATGAGCTGATAATCGATCAGGCCTCCGCTGAAGATGTTCGTGGTGTATCCCGCATGGTTGTAATAGAATTCCGTGGAGATCGTGAGCCGGTCGGCTACGCCGCCGAGGGGGAAAAATTTCATAAGGTTCAGTGACGCGCGCGGGATCCAGGTATTTCCCATGTCGGTTATGGTGGTATCGTTGAGATCAAGCGTATTCATGTCTTTTCCATTGCGCAGGGAAACCTCACCGGCGATCTGCACATTGAACAGTTGCGACGAGCAATCAAACCCCACTATCGGTTTCATGCCTTTTTTTCCCCACATGGACAGGGCAATTTCGGTGCGGCCGACAAGCACCTCGGCTTTTCCCGCCGCGGCGAGGCCGTCGATCGCCAAGGCGTCATGAGCATCAAGGAAGGAATAAAAATTAAAGAGGGTTTTATAGGGAATATGCAGCTTGAGTCCGTAGGTACCTTCCCGGTGGCCCATTGTTTGAAAAAACGTTTTCCTTTCCACATTGACGAAATCGGTCGGGTTCCAGAGAAAACAACGCCCCCACTGCAGCACCTGTTTGCCAACCCTGACATACACTTTTTTATTGTAATTTGCATCGATGAAAAATTCCGGAACGTTAAAGACCGTTCCGCTGTCTACATCTAACATGCCGGTGGACCGCGCCATGTCGTACGACGACACCGGAACATAGGCTGCCTCCAGGTCTGCGAACGCCTTGGCGCCCTTGACGAGCCGGACATCAAAGAGCCCGTTAGCGACGATGCGCGACGGGAAACCCACTCCGGACAGTTCAGGATCGTCAAACCAATCCCTGCTGACCGACGGGGTCAGGAAGACATTTACCTCACCGCTCCATCCGACCGAATTCTTCTCCTTTGCGTCCTGTATCGCGGCCTGCGTGTTCACCACCGTCGCGCTGTCCACGACCGACGACGTATCGGCGAACATCGCGCTCTCGTCGACTTCATCCTGGGCTGCAACGAGCGAGGAGCACAGAAGATAAACAGAAAAGACAAACCTGAATTTATCGTTTTTCCCTTTTATCATTTGCTTAAATTTTCCAGATAAGCCTTTGTAAATATCCGGTCGTCCAGTTTTTCCGTAACGATGCCGGAAATTTCCACAGTGGTCTTGTTGCCCTTTTCGAACTCGTCGATAAAAAGCTGCAGTACCGGCACGAACTTGCCGAGGACGGTCGTGTACTTGCGATAATAAGCCGTGCTCATGAGCGCCTTAGAGCTCGAAAACGACTGCTCCTTTAAAAGCAGTCCGTTGTCGGTGCGCACCCAGAAAATCTTGTACGGGTACGACACGTCAGACACCTTTGCACGAACCTCAAAGCGGTACACCGCAATGGAACCGAGCTTTCCCTCTTTAATGATCTCGTTCCCGGCCGAATCGGCCGCCGGTTTATAGAGTTCCGTGAGCTTGCGCGTCTCGAAGTCCTCTCCGCTCGCATCGGAGCCGCCGATCGACTCGTCGCGGTTGATATGCTGGAAAGTACGCGTGTTGCGGCGGTACATCCAGAAATTGTCGCCGATGCGCAGGTAGCCGTTCCCCTTCTCGGCCTCGGGCGCGGAGAACACGATGAGGAAGGCGTTGTCCTTGTCGCGACGGTAGTACATCATCTCGAAGTTCTTCACGCCCTGATTGGGCTTCTGCTGGGTGAGCATCACCTTTGCGCGCGCATCCGTGGAAATAGAGATGTTGTTCTCCATTTTTTTAAGAAGCGAATCAATGGCCGGCATGTCTCCGGCGTAGCCCGACGATAGAACGGTTATAGCACTAAAAAATAACGCGATAATGGTGCGGGTACGCATGGTGTCCATCCTTTACTCGTAGTGCCGCATGGCGTTTGCGGCGGAAAGGTTTGACGCGCGGCGCGCCGGAAAATATGCGGTGCCTATGGCGATAACCACGATGAGCGCATTATACGCAACAGTAGCGATAACGGTCGGTGCAAAATAGAGATGACTGTTGACAAGAAGCATGCCGAGCGGATTATCTCCCGTATCAATGGTGACCCAGGAAAGCACCCGCATGGCAGCAAAGGCGCCCCCTGTACCGACCAGCGAAGCGAATAGTGCCAGCAGCGCGGTCTCGAGAATAAACATCAGGCGCACGTCGCTCTTCTGCATGCCGATGGCACGAACGGTGCCTATTTCACGGGTGCGCTCCCTGATCGTCATGCGGAGCGTGTTGATGACGCCGATCAGAATGATGAAAAACAGCACCATGCCTGCAATGAGGGTGATGAGGTTGAGCGCAAACTCCAGTTTGAGGACCGCGGACGCGGTCTCGTACATGGACTGGACACTCACCATGATGCCTTTGAACCGTGCGCGGCCCATCTCGCGCATGATTTTCGTCACCTCCTGCGTGGTGGCGCACCGTTTCATGAGCATGTACTCGGGCGCGAGAACCGACCAAATCGGGTTCGATGAATCCGGCATGGATATCATCACTTCCGGACGCGCGGCCGGCGGCAGCGACATGTAGTAGGCGCGGTAAAAATCACGTTCATTGACAAGAAGGACATCATCTGGGACGGGCGCCCCGCTGTCCGCTATGCCGGTTACCACGTACTTTATTGTGCCTCCCGCAGTATCATATTTGCCTTTCCAAGAAAACCGCAGCGTATCGCCAGCTTTGACCTTAAGAGCGGCGGCGAGGCGGTACGCGATCAGGACCCCTTCGTAACTGAACGTCTTTGCGCTGTCCCCGGCCGCAAGCTTAACTTTGACGCCCAAAAATGCGCGCGATGCGGAATCGGTGCGGAACCCGAGCGCCACCAGATCAGCCCGCTCTCCCCTGCACTGCGCCGCGCCTTCAATAACCGCCAGTCCCGGCTTGAGTGCGTCGTGAATACGGTCGGCCACTTTTTTGGCCGTGTGCTGCGGGTCATTAAGGGTGATCTGAATGGCCGCGATATCGTGCGGCCCGTACCCCGCCAGTCTCCGGATGTCCTGCAGCTCCAGAAAAATCGGGAAGGACATAAAGACGTTCGCGGGTTTGAAGATACCGGCCACCACGAGCTGGGCGCTCGACATCTGGTTGGTGACGCCGGTTAAGCGTACGCGCAACGCGTCGCCCATCTTTACTTTAAGGTATTTCGCCTTCTGCTCGGCCAGCAGCACCGGAATCCCGTTGCTCTTGTCCTTGAGCGCATTGAACGAACCGTACAGCAACTTGAAATTCGATTCGTACTCCTTCTGCTCCTTTTCGGTCAGTTTACCGCTCATGTCGACGCCCACCAGGATCACGTTGTCAGCCTGGCCGTTGCCGATGGCGCGTCCGAACATGCCGATCGACTCTTCGCTGCGGACCGCCTCGGTCGCCGCCTTTCTGATCGCCTCCATGATCCGCGCGTCGTCGTGGAACACCTGGTTCATCATCTGGCCATTGCGCATGTACGACACCGACACGTGACCGGAAGTATAGCGGACGATGCGTTCGAAAAGCACCTTTGATATCCCGTGCGAAAAAGAATTGGCAAGGATGAGCACCATGGCGCCGAACGCGATGGCAATGCCGAGAAGAATATTCCTCCGTTTCTGGCGGATAAGATTCCTGTAACTTATACGTAGTACCTGCTGCATAGCGGTTCCTATTCTCTGGAAACAGCATCAATCGGCGTGATACTGCTCGCGACGCGGATCGGGTAGATGACGGCGATGAGCGTAACAATCACGAGCTGGATGACTGCAAGCCCGATGTCGACGATTGACAGGAGCGGCCTGAAGGTGTCGCCGCCGTACAGGAGCTGCACCATATCGTTATCGGTGGTGATGTTGAATACCGCGATAATATTGACCACGATGATGCCGGCCACGATCCCGGCGCCGCCGAACACGGCGGAGAGCACGGCCGTCTCGCCGAGGAACATGGTCCGTATAAACCCCTTACGGGCGCCCACGGCCCGCATCATGCCGATCTCCGACGTCCGCTCGATCGCGGCCATGGAGAGCGTGTTGATGATGATGATGATGGCCACGAAAAACAGAAACATGACGAACACGAACAGCGAACTCTTTATCAGCACCGCCATGGAGCCGAGCGGGTTGATGGCTTTATTCCAGGGGATGGCCCGCACGCCGAGTTTGCACTGCTCCAGATTCTTGGTGAGCAGCTTTGCCGTGTTGTCTGCATTCGACCCGTTTTTAAACCTGACGAGCACCATGTTGAAGGTACCCGCGTCAAGGTCCACGGCGCCGCGCCGCACGGTGTCCCGCTTGACCGCCAGACTGCCTGCCGCGAGCATCTGGGGCGCGAGGTCGCTCTTTTTCTGCGCAGTGACGATATCGCCCTCGCCGAACATGTCGTCAAGCGACTGGTCCGCGGCGGAAAGCAGGTCGAGCGCCTCCTTCCTCACCGGTCCGGATTTATCCTGGGCCGTGAAATAGCCGAGGCATTCACGGTACGACTCGATATCCATGATCGGAAACTGGCCCCAGATCGTATTGAGCGACCGGTATTTTACGATCGCCTGGATGGGCACTCTCACGTCGGTGGTGGAATTATCGGTATTCATGCCCATGTACGCGATGTCGTGCTTCCGGCCCATATCCGAGAAGTTTTCCATGATCTCCTTGCTCAGCGTCGACGTATCGATCCGGTCGCCTTCGGGCGTGAGGATCAAGGAGTAGTATTCCGCGTACTGCTTGCGCCACCCGGTGGGAACGAGCACGAACGGCCGGCTGTTGTCTTCCGGGAATTCGCCTTCGATCACCTTTAAATTGTTGCTGAAAAACTCCTGATACTGCCTGAGGTCCACGCCCAGCACGAACACGCCATCGGCGATGCCGCCATCCTCATTGAGCGCTACGGCCGTGTTTTTCCCCATCGGCAGCCACTTTTTCGCGAACGAAAAAGTGCGCAACAGCGAGTCGATGGCCTTGAAATTGTTGATCGGTTCGAGCGGTTTTCCCATGGCATCCAGGAACACGTTGTCCGACTCGTTCTTCGCGGACACCAGTACCGCGTCGCCGCAGAACCCCTCCACGATGTTTTTCTGCAGGCCGCGGTCCATGCCCGAAATCACGCCATTGCCCACGGTCATGAGAAAGGCCCCGAGGAAAAGAATGGTGCCGATAATCAGGCTCTTGCCGCGGTGGCGCATGATGTTGCGCCACGCAATTTTTATGATCAGACTCATAATACGACTTTCTCAGCAATAATGCCGTCTTTGATCTTCACCGCGGTCCGTGCGTATTTAAGTACGTTAGCATCATGGGTCGAAAAAATAAAAGTCGTTTTTTCGCGGGCGTTCATCTCCTTCATGAGCTCAAGAATCTGGGCGCCGGTCACGGAGTCGAGGTTCGCGGTCGGCTCGTCGGCGAGTACAATATCCGGATTGGTCACCAGCGCGCGCGCGATGGCCACGCGCTGGCGCTGGCCGCCCGAAAGCTCGGCAGGCCGGTGGTGCATGTACTCTCTGATGCCGACCTCCTCGATGAGCCGCTCTGCTTTTCTGCGGACCTCCGCGCGCGAATCTTTTTTAAGGAGCAGCATCGGGAACTCCACGTTTTCAAGCGCGTTAAGCACCGGGATCAGATTGAAGGTCTGGAAGATGAATCCGATCCGGTGGAGCCGCAGGTCGGTCACCTGCCGGTCGTTGAGTTTCGTCACCTCGTCGCCGTGTATTGTCACGCTTCCGG
>Ga0315273_10001981_pt1 | contig 23841 bp, 16 predicted proteins | sample YL17G02_0_MG_FD_205753 | JGI IMG/M metagenome (GOLD analysis project Ga0315273, IMG submission 205753) | Sediment microbial communities from Yellowstone Lake, YNP, Wyoming, USA - YL17G02_0 | ecosystem: Environmental > Aquatic > Freshwater > Lake > Sediment | place: USA: Wyoming | collected...
CCTGAGAAACGGAAACAATATCAAAAAGCAAGAGGGAAAGGTGGTTTACGCAGGGTAAGCTGGACGGAAGCCCTGGAACTCATTGCATCTGCAAACATATATACAGTTCAGAAATACGGTCCCGACAGGCTTGCCGGGTTCTCTCCAATCCCGGCAATGTCGATGATTAGCTATGCTGCTGGTTCCCGTTTTCTCCAGCTGATGGGAGGATTAAACCTGAGTTTCTACGATTGGTATTGCGATTTGCCACCTTCATTTCCCGAAATGTGGGGCGAACAAACTGATGTGGCCGAAAGTGCCGACTGGTTTAACTCCAAATTTGTAGCTGTTATGGGTGCTAACCTGGCAATGACAAGAACACCCGATGTTCATTTCTTCGCCGAATCGCGCCACAACGGAACAAAAACGGTAGTTTTTTCACCTGACTTTAACATGGTTGCCAAATATGCCGATACCTGGGTTCCTGTTCATGCCGGACAAGACGGCGCCTTCTGGCTGGCTGTTACACACATCATATTAAAGGAAGCGCATCACGAAAAGCAAATCCCGTATTTTCTTGACTATGTTTCAAAATATACAGATAGCCCATTCCTTGTAGAGCTTGAAAAGAAGGGCAATGCTTTTACTCCTGGAAAACTGCTGCGGGCCAACCGCGTCGAAAAATTTAAATCAGCTGAGCACGGTGACTGGAAATTTCTTAATATCGACAAGGAAACCGGCAGGCTTGTATGTCCACGAGGCAGTGCCGGTCACCGTTGGGACAGTAAAGATGGTAACTGGAGTACACTTACTATCGACGGAGAAGATAACACAGATTACTATCCTCTTCTAACATTGTTAGATAAACATGACGAGGTTTTTCAGGTTGAGTTTACTGAATTCGGGCATGATAAAAAACGATTGAGGGGCGTGCCTGTAAAATACATTGAGACAATTGACGGAAAAGTACCTGTTACCACAACATACGATTTAATTATGGCCCAGTATGGTGTTGGTCGTGGCTTAAAAGGCGAATATCCGCATAGTTATGAGGACAAATATTCTGCATACACCCCTGCCTGGCAGGAAATGTTTACAGGCATCGGAAGTGATACACTATTGCAGTTTGCAACCGAATGGATCCGAACAGCCGAAGCTACCAAAGGAAAGTGCATGATCATTATAGGAGCCGGCATAAATCACTGGTATCATTGCAATTTAATATATCGCGCAGGTCAAATGGCACTTGCACTAACCGGATGTATTGGCAAAAATGGCGGAGGGATGAACCACTATGTCGGGCAGGAAAAACTTGCCCCAATAGATTCATGGGCAACAATAATGTCGGGAAAGGATTGGCAGGGGCCTGCACGATTACAGCAGACACCAATCTGGCATTATCTGAATTCTGACCAGTGGCGCTACGATGGAAACCACTCAGATTATAACACGGTACCTAAAAACGAACTTACTGAAATGCATACGGCTGACATGATCGTGAAAGCTGTCAGAAATGGATGGATGCCTTTTTATCCTCAATACGATAAAAACAATCTGGATATTGCAAAAGAAGCCATTGCAAATGGTGCAAACGACGACAATGAAATAGTTAAGTATGTAGTTGAACAACTAAAAGCTAAAAAGCTGACTCACTCGGTTGCCAATCCCGATGCCGAAATTAATTTCCCGCGTGTGTGGTATATCTGGCGGGGAAATGCATTGATGTCAAGTGCCAAGGGTCATGAGTTTTTTCTGAAACATTATCTGGGAACACATCACAATTCTATAGCTGAGGATGTCTCTGAAAACCTTGTAAATGATATAAAATGGCATGATGAAGCGCCTCAGGGAAAACTCGACCTGATAGTGGATATAAATTTCCGAATGGATACTTCGGCATTATATTCCGACATAGTTCTTCCAACAGCATCATGGTACGAAAAGAACGATCTGAACAGCACCGATATGCACTCGTTTATTCATCCCTTATCGGCTGCGGTTGACCCTTCGTGGGAAGCAAAATCAGACTGGGATATTTTTAGAAATATAGCGCAGGTTACTTCTGAAATCGCAAAAGTTCATATTCCGCTACCCGTTAAAGATATTGTTAATTTACCCATTCCCCACGATTCTATAGGAGAAATTAGTCAGACTTCTGTTAAAGACTGGAGCAAGGGTGAGTGTGAACCTGTTCCCGGAAAAACTATGCACAATATAGTTGTTCAGGAGCGCGATTACACTCAAATCTACAACAAGTTTATTTCCCTTGGGCCAAATGTCAGAAATGGGCTGGGAGCCCATGGCAACAGCTATAATTGTTCGGATTACTACGACATGATGTTTAAGGATAAAGATCATCTTCAGGAAGTAAACGGTATAATGTACCCTTCGATAAAAGAGGATGTAGAAGCTATCAATGCTATTTTGCACCTTTCATCGCTCACGAATGGAGTACTTGCAAACAGGGCTTATGAAAATGCTGAAAAACGTACAGGTTTAAAACTTACCGATTTGTCGGAGGGAAATAAAAATGTAAAACTGAACTTTGATGACTTAAAATCTCAGCCACGCAGATATATCAATTCACCAGTTTGGTCCGGGACCATGGGAGAAGGGAAAGCTTATGCCGGCTTCACTTACAATATTGAAAAATCTGTTCCCTGGCGCACTCTTACGGGAAGACAGCATTTTTACCTCGATCATGAACTCTACATCAAGTTTGGAGAAAATCTGCCGACTTACAAACCCTCGCCCAAACCAGGAGTGCTTGGTGATTTGAAAAACTCAGTAGCAACCGGAAAATCAATAGTATTGAATGTACTTACGCCTCATGGCAAATGGGGAATTCACTCAACCTTTACCGATAATATCCGCATGCACACTCTATCGAGGGGAATTGGCCCTTGCTGGATGAGCGAAGAAGATGCTGATGCCTTAGGTATTAACGATAACGATTGGGTAGAAGTATTTAATGACTATGGCGTATACAGCACCAGGGCAATTGTTAGTGCACGCATCCCAAAAGGAATTTGCCTGGTGTACCATGCAACCGAACGAACCTATACAGTTCCAAAATCAGAAGTACGCGGCGGGAAACGTTCAGGTGGTCATAATAGTTTAACCAGGTTGCGGTTAAAGCCTAATCTTATGGCTGGTGGATATGGACAATTCACATACCACTTTAACTATTGGGGACCCGTTGGAGTAAATCGCGACACCTTTGTTATTGTTCAAAAAATGAAAAAACTTGAGTTCTAAATAAGAAAAAGAGAAATAATGGATATCAGATCGCAAATAGCAATGGTATTTCACCTCGATAAATGTATTGGATGCCATACCTGTTCAATTGCCTGCAAGAATATCTGGACCGACAGAAATGGAGCCGAGTACATGTGGTGGAATAATGTTGAAACAAAACCCGGTACCGGATATCCGACCAAATGGGAGGATCAGAAAATATACAAAGGCGGATGGTTAAAAAATGGCGACAAACTTGAACTCCGGGTAGCAGGAAAACCTAACGGCCTTGCAAAACTCTACCACAATCCGGATATGCCGGTTATGGACGACTATTATGAGCCATGGACTTATGATTACGATCATTTGTTCGAGGCCCCGGCAGACTCCGACCAGCCGACTGCCACCACCATCTCGCTGGTTACCGGCGAGCCTGTGGATGTAAAAGGCGGACCTAACTGGGACGATGATTTAAGTGGCACTCCCGACTATGCCAGGAATGACATCAATTTGAATAATATCAGCGCTGAAGACCAGGAATCGATGTTTCAACTCGAACGCATGACGATGCATTATTTGCCCCGCATATGTAACCATTGCCTGAACCCCTCATGTGTGGCCGCCTGCCCAAGTGGTGCCATTTATAAACGTGGCGAAGATGGAGTTGTTCTCATCAATCAGGAAAAATGCAGGGCCTGGAGATTATGTGTTACCTCATGTCCGTATAAAAAATCATACTACAACTGGACCAGCGGGAAGTCCGAAAAATGTTTATTGTGTTATCCCCGCCTTGAAACAGGTCAGGCTCCGGCATGTATGCACTCGTGCGTGGGACGTATCCGCTACCTTGGAGTGCTCTTGTACGATGCAGATAAAATAAAGGAATATGCCTCATGCCCCAACAATCAGATCATTGACAGGCAGATGGATATTTATCTGGATCCTTTCAGCGAAAAAGTAACTAAAGAAGCCAAAAGAAATGGCATAGCCGACTCTACGATAGATGCGGCCCGGGAATCGCCTGTTTACAAATTTGTGAAAGATTGGAAAATTGCACTTCCCCTGCATGCTGAGTTCCGTACTATGCCCAGTTTGTTCTATGTGCCGTCAATGCTCCCGGTCATAGGTAAGATGACAAACGGTTTATACGAGTCAACCACTGAAAATTTATGGGGGAAAATTGAAGATTCGAGACTGCCGGTCCAATATCTTGCCAACCTTTTTTCGGCAGGGAATCCGGATAAAATAAAAGAAGTGCTTAAAAAACTTATGACTGTGCGCTATCATCGCCGAAAAGTAACTGTTAATGATATCGACGATACGTTAATTAATGACGCTTTTAAAACGACAGGTTTAACAGCTGATATAGCCGATGCCATTTACAGGCTGACTTCATTAATTAAATACGATGAGCGGTTTGTTATACCACCGGCTCACCGCGAAGAGGCAATCGAAATGATTGAAAGTACCGACGATCGAAAAGGGAATACCGGTTTAGGCGGGAATAACGGAACAAGAAGGGTATTTTGATCATGGAAATATACTCTTATATAGCCCAATTATTCAATTATCCTAATGGTGATTATCTTGAAACTGTCGAGCAATTGCAGACAGAACTTAAGAAATACGGTGAATCACATGTTGATGAATTTATTTCTGTAGCCAGTCATTTTACATCCAATCCGATTTCGGAATTACAGGAATATTACATACATACGTTTGATGTTAATGCTTCCTGCTATCTCGATGTTGGATATGTTCTATTCGGGGAAGAATCCAAACGGGGACAATTTCTGTTAAACATGAAAAGTGAACAGCTAAAAGCAAATAACGACTGTGGAACCGAATTTCCTGACCATTTGCCTAACGTACTTACCCTGCTTCCAAAAATTGAAGATCATTTATTCACGGAAGAGTTGGTGGTTACCATGCTGCTTCCAGCCTTAAAACAAATGTTTGGGAATTTCAGTAAAGAAGATAACAATTACAGGTACTTACTGAAAATACTGATTGATCTGCTGGAGACCGATTTTAAAGACAGTTCTTTCGAACCTTACCAGATAAATCAAAAAGAAATAGCATGTGCCGGGGCATATTCCTGTGGAATGGAATTCACCAAACTCAATATCAAAAAACATTAATACAGAAGCTATGATTAATTCATTTTTATTAATCGGGATACCCTATGCTACTATAATCATTTTTATAATAGGTAGTATTCTAAGGATAAAGTATTCAGGCTATACTGTAACAAGTCATTCCTCACAATTTCTCGAATCAAACAAATTATTCTGGGGAAGCCGGCTTTTCCATTCAGGGATTGTGGTGTTGTTTATAGGTCATATTATTGGGTTTTTAATACCCAAAAGCATAATTTTTTTATCTGCTGTACCTTTAGGATTAATGATTCTTGAAATAACAGCTTTTGCTTTTGGAATACTCACATTCATCGGAATTGTATTGCTGATTATCCGCAGGATACAGGTTAAACGTTTGCATTCCGTCACATCAACAATGGACGTAGTCGTTTATTCAATTGTTTTTGCCCAGGTGCTTAGTGGCATTCTTGTTGCATATTTCCATCGTTGGGGGTCAGTCTGGTTTGCTTCCTCCTTAGTGCCCTATTTGCGTTCAATACTTATATTATCACCCGACATATCAGTCATTTCAACCATGCCCTTTTTAATTAAAGCACATGTAGTTTCTGCATTCGTAATTATCGGTTTAATTCCATTTACCAGATTAATGCACTTTCTGGTTTATCCCATTTTTTATTTATGGCGTAACTATCAACTTGTAATCTGGAACAGGGATCAGAAAAAAATGCGAAAATCAAAAAATACACGCGAAGGAATTAAACCAATTAATAACTAATTCACTCAATAAAAAACTATTGCATTTTACATTTGAACTAAATAAAAAATTATGGCAGCAACAATTGAAAACTGGAATGTAGAAGACAACCAATTTTGGGAATCTACCGGAAAAAAAATTGCATGGAAAACACTTACCGTAACCACACTGGCGCTGATGTTCTCGTTTGCAACCTGGTTCATGATGAGCGTTATTGTAGTGAAATTGCCTGGTATCGGCTTCAAGTTCACTACCAACCAATTGTTTTGGTTAGCTGCCATGCCTGGACTGGCAGGAGGAACCCTGCGAATAATTCACACCTTTTTACTGCCTATTTATGGTACACGGAAAATTGTAACTTTTGCTACCCTCCTGAAATTAATTCCAGTGATCGGAATTGGCCTGGCTATTATGGACCCCACCACGCCGTTCTGGGTATTCATGGTACTGGCATTAAGTGCAGGTTTTGGTGGCGGCGACTTCTCGTCGTTTATGCCCAGCACCAGCCTATTTTTCCCGAAAAAACTTCAGGGAACAGCTTTGGGAATTCAGGCTGGTATCGGAAACTTTGGAGTTAGTTTAGCTCAATTTCTAACTCCGGTCATGATTGGAATTTCAATTTATGGAGCTTCAGAAGTTTTCACCAGGGTAAACCCGAAAACCAGGGAAGTTTTGGGAACGTCAAACATTTACCTCCAGAGTGCAGCATTCTGGTATGTACCAATCTTAATTGTTATTGCAATTCTGGCATGGATTTATTTGCGTAGAATCCCTGTAAAAGCCTCATTTAAAGAGCAACTCGACATTTTCAAGAATAAACATACCTGGTTTTGCACCATCACCTATTTAATGACTTTCGGTACGTTCGCTGGTCTGTCGGCTGCTTTTCCGCTGATGATTAAGATTCTGTACGGTGGTTTTGAAGGAGCACCCGATCCGCTTGTTTATGCCTTTTATGGCCCGCTGATTGGCTCGGCCAGCCGCGTATTGTTTGGATTTGTTGCCGATAAAACCGGAGGTGCAATTCTTACAACCATCACTGGCATAGGTCTGGCAATTGGAGTTCTTCTGCTGATAACGATGGGGCTTGTTGCACCTACCGGAATAGAGCAATTTCCAATGTTTGTGACCATTATTTTAGCTTTATTCTTTTTTGCAGGTATTGGCAATGCGGCAACTTTCAGACAGTTTCCCATAATTTTTGGACACAATCCACGTCAGGCAGCCGGTGTAATTGGCTGGACAGCAGCCATTGCAGCTTACGGCCCATTCATTTTTGCAACCATTATTGGTGCAGTAATTTCGGCTAACGGAAATGCAAAAGCCTTCTTCATTGGCTTACTCATTTTTATATTTATTGCCACATTTACTAACTGGTATTTTTATAACAGAAAGGGTTGCGAATCACCAAGTTAGTTTTTGTCCGCTGTGGATGAATAATTTAAAATGCGTTAAAGACAATCAAAGTATGTTCAATAAAGAAACAGAATATGCATTAAGGGGACTGGTTTACATTCAAATTCAAAATCTGATTGGAAGAAAACCCGGTGTAGCAGAAATCGCCAAAGAAATAGACGCACCTCCATTTTTTACTGCAAAAATTTTGCAGCGAATGGCAAAGCGGGGGTTTGTTGAATCGCAGAAAGGAAAAGGCGGAGGGTTTTATTTTGATAAAGATAAATCTGACCTTCCGATTAAAGATTTAATTGTAGCAACTGAAGGTGGCTCTCTATTTGCCGGGTGTGGAATAGGACTCAGATATTGCGATGTCAATAGCCCATGCCCGCTGCATGAAAAGTATACCCCAATAAGGGATGCAATTATTAATCTGGTTTCTACTGAAACCATACAATCGCTGGCTAAAAAATACTCTAAGTCAATAATTCTTCTTTAAATATATTGAAGGTGTTAATCTCAATTCTTTTAATATCAAGAGGTTTATAACCGGTTGCAACTCTTCCTTTTCCGCTACGCGGAACTTCGTCACGGAGTTTATCCCGCGTTTTGGTAAAATTGGATAGCCGGTTTTTAATAAAGAAATTTGAACTTCCCAGAAGAGCTCAGTTTTAGGATAATGTCAAGAAGAAACTTTCCAGCGGTATGATTGTAGTGTTAAATATAAACATTCAATGAGAATACTTCTAACAGGTGCAACCGGTTATATTGCTCAGAGATTATTGCCCCTTTTACTAAACAATGGACATGAGGTAATTTGTTGTGTGCGTGATAAAAGCAGGCTTTACTGGTATAATGTCCTTCCGTTTCATGAATTTATTTTCAGGGGGATGATAAGAAATATTGCAAGAATCACTGATAAACTATAAGTTTGAAAGTTTTAATATTTAAAAATTATCATAAATAACAAAATGAAGCCAATTCAGATTGGAGACATATTACCTTCTTTTTCCCTTAAGGATCAGCACGGGAATCTATTTGACATAAACACTTACATCGGTAAGAAAAAACTGGTAATCTTTTTCTATCCAAAGGATGGCAGCCTGAACTGCACGAGAGAAGCCTGCTATTTTCGGGATCTCTCTGACGTATTTGAAGAGGCAGATGCAGTTATTATTGGCATAAGCGGGCAGTCGGTTGAAAGCCATAAAGATTTTGCAGAAAAAAACAGACTCAAATATACCCTGTTAAGTGATAATGAAAATTTTGTAAGAAAATTATTCGGTGTTCCCGGCAGGGCTTTCGGATTATTTCCCGGACGAGTGACCTATGTCGCTGACAGATCGGGTAAAGTAGTTTATATTTTCGATTCACAGATAGAGACTCAGCGTCATGTAGATGAAGCTCTCAAGATCTGTCTCGTGCTGAAAAGAACTGACATTATAGTCTCCCCCCTAAATCGGTCAAGTTAAATTTTAGATTAAAATTTTTATGGATATTTACATGTTCTGATTAACAAAAAAAATTAAACCAATGCTGAAAAAATTTATTCCATTTGAAGTCCTGGAAAAATTCATGGTGAATGTTATGGTAAAAGCAGGCATACCAGAAGAAGATGCCAAAATAATTGGTGATGCATTGCTTCAAGCTGACAAATTTGGATTTGACTCCCATGGAGTAAATCGCCTTAAGAGCATATATCTTGACCGAATTAGTGAAGGTATACTAAATCCTGTAACCAATTATAAAATCATAAAAGAGGGTCCCACAACAGCAGTAATAGATGGGCAAAATGGAATGGGCCATGTCATATCGTACAACGCCATGCGGATGGCTATTGAAAAAGCCGGAAAATATGGCATTGGTATGGTAACTGTTCGTAATTCAAGCCACTATGGTTTTGCCGGATATTACCCGCTGATGGCTGTGCGAGAGAATATGATTGGTATCACGGGCACCAATGCACGTCCGTCCATTGCTCCGACCTTTGGTGTTGAAAACATGCTGGGTACAAATCCTATGACCTTCGGTATACCAAGCGATGAGTCCTTTCCGTTTTTGCTTGACTGTGCCACTTCAATCACTCAAAGAGGAAAAGTAGAGCTTTATGCCCGCGAGGGAAAGGATTTGCCAAAAGGATGGGTAATCGATGAGAATGGCGAAAGCAAGACCAAATCATCAGAAGTACTGGAAGATCTTATTGCTGGTAAGGCTGCCCTAACCCCACTTGGGGGAGTGGGTGAAGAAACTGCCGGATATAAGGGCTACGGATATGCCACTGTTGTAGAGATTCTTTCTGCGGCATTACAGCAAGGCGGTTTCATGAAGATGCTGATCGGCTATAAGGATGGGAAGAAAGTACCTTATAGTATTGGCCACTTCTTTATTGTTATAGATATCAGTGCTTTTACTGATCCTGAGGATTTCAAAAAGACCACAGGTAACATTCTGCGTGAGCTCAGGGCTTCTAAGAAAATGCCCGGTCAAACCCGTATTTATACTGCTGGCGAAAAAGAACATGAAACCTGGCTCGAAAGGAAAGATAAAGGTGTGCCTTTTAATAATGAACTCCTGGAAGAATTTCGGGGATTATGTAACACTTACAACCTGAAAGGATATCTGTCGTATTTTGAAGGCTGAAATGATCTCTTCTGTGACTTTTATTCTATAAACACGAAAATGCCATTCATAAAAACTATAGCCGGAATCAGTATTCGTTCGCTGATCTCAGGAGTGAGTATTATTTTAATATTAGGTTGCATAGCATGCCATGGCGATCGCCAGACCTGGAAGAGAGGCTCGGTTCCTTCAGGAATATCAGATTCAACCAGACAGAGTGGCAATCCTGATGAATACCAGCCGGTTAATGCTATTCTGGTATTACCCAAAAATCCGGGTCCCGGAGAACCATTCCGGATTTTGATGATTGGAGGGGAAAATATCCGGAAAGCGAAGATCATTGTAACCAGTCCATCGGGTAGTTTAGAATCGCTGAAGAGCAAAACCGGGCAGGAAATGCCTTATTGGCGTATTGATGATTTTTACGGAAGTTCCGCTGGTAAGTATAAGGTCAATTTAATTGTGGATAAAAAGGTGGTCAGTAATCTGGAGTTTATAATTTCTCCAGTCGATGCGGCTCCCCGGGCAGGTGTGGTATGGAAAACCCTCCGTGGATGGGACAGCAGCTCGGAGGCAATCTATTCTTCCTGGATAAACATTTTGTTTCATGGCTGCGACGAGCGCTCTTCCTGGTCTGCCCTTCACGAAGTGACCCAAAATCAAAATCAGAATTTCCTATACAACTATTTATCGCTTGGGGAGGATGACCCTGACGGAAAAAACAGGTTGATTATGCAGCCTGATTGTGCCGATAATCCATTTTTCCTGAGAGCATATTTTGCATGGAAGCTGGGTCTTCCGTTTGGTTACCACATATGCGACAGGGGTTACGTTGGACGAAATCCTAAACCCGGACAATGGATCACCAATGAATCTCCAAGTTCTAAAATCAATCCGGTTGATGTATTTAATAACTTTCTGAGAAAAATTCGGGATGGGGTTCATTCAGGCACAGCCCGGACAGCCCTGGATGATGAAAATTCCGATTATTATCCAGTTCCTCTTGAACGGGGAGCCCTGCGTCCTGGCACTGTTTATGCCGACCCTTACGGACATACACTTATCCTCATAGGCAGTGTACCACAAACTGGTGACAATCCGGGATTACTACTTGCAGTAGATGCCCAACCCGATGGTACGGTAGGCATCAAGAGGTTCTGGAAAGGAAATTTTTTGTTTAACACATCCGGAGTGGTCGGAGAACCAGGCTTTAAGGCTTTTCGTCCCATTTCAGTCAGGAAGGGTCAGCTCTACCTGATGCATAACAAAGAGTTGACAGCTGAAACGGGGTTTGTACCCTTTTCGCTTCAGCAGAGAAAGATGAAAACCGATGTTTTCTACCACACTTTGGAGCGGTTAATCAACCCGAAACCGCTGAACCCTGAGACTGCGCTGGTTGGACTCATACAGGCATTGCACGAACAGCTGATGGTACGTGTTACTTCAGTAGCTAATGGTGAAGCTTATTTCAGATTACATCCTGGTGCCGCTATTCCCATGCCTTCCAGCGCTGCCGGGATCTTCCAGGCAGGTGGTCAATGGGAAGACTTTTCAACTCCTAACCGCGATCTGAGGCTTTTGATTGCAATGGATGCAGTGCTCGATTTCCCTGATCTGGTCGCGCGATCACCGGAGGATTTTAATATCACCAGTCAAGTGTCTCCGGAGAAGTTTAAAAATAAACTTCAGTCGATCATGGATAAAAAGGCTTCTGAACTATCTATCAGCTATACCCGTACAGATGGCTCTTTACAAAAACTTACTGTAGGTGAAATACTAAAAAGGAGGGACGCTTTTGAGATGGCCTATAATCCTAATGATGGAATTGAAATACGCTGGGGAGCACCGGAAAAGAGTGATGAAAAAGCTACATGCCGTCGTCATGCTCCTTCACACCAGATTGAAAAGATGCGCTCGGTACGTACCTGGTTCAGCAAACGCTTGCATCCGCCAACATAAATTAAAGGTGTAACGGCACAAAGGTACAATGGCACAATGGTGCAACGGTATAATTGCTTAACGATGTGAAGGACGATAATGCGATCGGGTGGAATATTTTCTAATCTCCCTCAGTTTTTGGATATTTTCTTTTCAGGAAAAAATAAACCGGGATACCTGAAAATATAAGGATCATCCCTATTGCAGCTTCCCGGGGCCTGGTCATAATTGTATTAAAAAACAGTCCGATACAAAAAAGAATAAATATAGCCGGCACCACAGGATATCCCCATACTTTGTAAGGTCTGTGCACTTCAGGCATCCTGCGCCTTAAAATAAATACACCAAGCGTAGTGGCTCCGTAAAATATAAAAACGGCAAATATAATCATGTCCGTCAGCTGATCGAAGGTTCCGGACAGAACCAGCACCGACGACCATATTCCCTGCCACAGGAGTGCGTTGGACGGAACGTTGGCATTGTTAATCTTCGCGATACCTGCAAAGAAAAGCTTTTCACGAGCCATCGCATAATAGGGACGGGCTCCTGTAAGTATGCTGGCATTGGTGCATCCCAGAGTAGTAACAAGTATTAACAACGAAATAAACATCACGCCTCCTGTTCCCCAGAAAGTTCTTACCGCCTCAACGGCAACAATCTGATTGCCTGATCCATGAATGTGCAAAAGCTGTGGAATGGACAAAAGAGCCAGGTATGTGACATTGACCAGCAAATAAATGAATATCACAATAAAAACACCTGTCACAATTCCTTTCGGGATGTTTCTTGTAGGGTCTTTAACCTCTCCACCTATAAATCCGACAGAAACCCATCCCTGATAAGCCCAGAAGGCAGCCAGCATAGCTGTATAAAAGGCAGAGAGCGTAACGGTTCCGCTTGTCAACTCTTTAAAGTCCATAAAATTTGCAGGAATGGTTGTAATGCTGCTCAAACCAAAGATGACTATAGTAAGAAGGCCTGTGAATACAAGCAACATGATTGCCTTACTGACCCCTGCTCCGCTTTTTAATCCTGAGATGTTCAGCCCTGTTAAAATTAAAATCAGCAGAATTGCGGTCAACTTAACTCCGAAATCCTGGAACGGGAAGAAAACTCCTCCTATTGTAAAATGTTGGAAGGAGTTAAAAATCACAGGTATTGGGATGATACTGTTCAGGGATTGTGCAAATACATAAGCAAGGGATGAGATCGTAGCAGTCTGAATGACTGTAAAGAGTGACCACCCATACATAAACGAAAAAAAACGGTTGTAAATTTTTTTTAAATAAATAAATTCGCCTCCTGTATCGGCAAGTAATCCTGCAACTTCCGCGTTGCTCAATGCTCCGAATAGAGTGATAATTCCACCGACAATCCATGCCACAAGTATCCAAGCCGAAGAGTGAAGTTCTGCCGCCATCGGAGCAATTTTTTTATATACTCCTGATCCGATAATATTGGCAACTACAAAAATAACCACATACCCAATACCCAGGGTCCTGACCAGATTCCTTTGATTGCTCATAGAAGTGTTTAAAAATTGATGACGATCACAATATAATAAATTATTCAGGAACCCTCCAAACAAATAGGCTTTCACTAATCGAGAGCTGCACTTTATCTGACTGCTAGATCAATAAATGACTTTGAACAAGAATGCTGCCAAACAGATTAATAGGTTTAGTAATGGCAATAAAAGGGGATTGACGCGTGCATCGAGAAAGCAGTTGAAGTGCTGCTTCAGGAGCTTAAAGACAGACCAGTAAAAAAGGTAAGTGCTCCTGCTGCGCCTGACAGGTCCAAGTGGCGGGAATAGGGGCAATTTCGGTTAGTTTTTAATAAATTTTTTTGTGACAAATATTTCTTTGTCCTTAATCATCATTACATATATACCTGGTTTGCTTTCAGATAAATCAAATTGTTTTAAAGTCTCTTCTTTTAATACCGGGCCATAATAAACCTGTTTACCTGCTATATCGGTAATTATTACTACACTTTTATCATTCTGTAAGGGATTGATAAATTCAATCGAAAAATGACCATTATTTGGATTCGGATAGAGTTTAATAACTTCCGAATTAGGGTCGTACTTTACTATGGTCCCAACTGCAAATTCAATGGGTGATGAAGTAGTGGTTGCATTAAAATTGTCCGTTGCAACAGCTGTTATAGAATAGTTTCCTGCTTTAACATCTTTCCATGTATATGTATAGGGAGCTGAAGTCAGTTCGACAAGTTTTATCGTCCCACTATAAAATTCGACCTTACTGACAATACCATCCGGATCAGAAGCAATTGCATCGATTGTTATGGTAGAGAGTTTTTCAAATTTATTGCCTTTGAGTGGATTAGAGATTGAGATAACAGGGGGAATGTTTACAGCAGGTGTATTATTAACTACCAAAATTGATATCGCAGATGAAGTGGTTTTCGCGTTCAGGTTGTCAGTAGCGATAACAGTCAATGAATAAGTACCCGCGGACACATTTGTCCAGGTAAATGAATATGGAGCAGCAGATTTTGATCCAAGTTTAGTGCTTCCGTTGTAGAATTCCACTATACTAACAGATCCATCAGCATCTGAAGCATTTGCAGTAATAGAAATATTTTCTGCAGCTGGAAATGAGCTGTTGTTAACTGGTGAAGTTATCACTGCAGTTGGAGCAACATTAATGCAATTATTAATTACCGGCTTGTTGATCAGACTCACGGCTATTCCACCAGAGGTTGCCTGCAAAGGATTATTCGCAGGTTTTGTGTATGAAACTGTCACAATGTCACCTGCAATGATACGACTTGCCAGAGTCAGCTGAACCTTTGACCCTGAAACTGCAACTGAATTAATTGTTCTGGCTGCTGAATTAACGAGTACCGAAAAGGAGGAAACAGCAGGAACTATATTAGCAAGAGTCATATTATAAGTCATTTCCAGAAGAGATGGCGTTGCATTTGCAACAGAAGAACTTAAATAACCCAGGACGACGGAATTGACTTTATTTGTGACTGCCTGAACGCTGATAGTTAAGGCCTGTCCTCCTGATGCCGTCTGAATTGGATTAACTGAGGGTTTTGTGTAAGAAACGGTTACAACATCACCATATACGATTGGATTTGAAAGTGTTAACTGAACCTTAGTTCCCGAAACAGCAACCATATTAATTGTTCTGGCCACTGAATTGACAAGAACCGAAAAGGAGGAAGCAGCAGGAACAGTGCCAGCAAGAGTAGTATTATAAGTCATTCCCAGGAGAGATGGAGTTGCGTTTTCAACTGCAGAAGACACATACACAGGAATAGTAACAGTTGAACCAGTCTGCATTTCGAATGCTCCAAGATCGGGAGCATTTCCATTATATGGGATGCCAACATTTATGCCTGCGTCTATTAGATCCGATCCTGCAACAAGATGCAAAAAATTAATGTCTGGCAAACTTCCGTCGGCTTTTCGTGGACGTGATAACTCTGTCGCATCAATACTTGCAAAGTCAGCGGCAGAACTCACTAATCCATTTTGCCAGCTATTATGGTCAATTGTACTGCCACTGCCAAATTCATAATTAGTGCCATTGCCATAGGCAATGTTATTTCTAAATGCAGATACATGATCCCAATAATATTGAAACCCTACCTTTGTATTGTTTGCTGTAATACAATTATATATTGCATGTCGTACATTTGTAGTAGTACTGCTGGCATTTTGATCAATACCGGGTCCAAGATTACCTATGGCCAAACAATTTTTAAGTGTCCTTTGAAATCCTGATTCAATTGAACCTGTTGTAGGTCCTAATTTAAATCCGCTGCCATCACCTTTTGTATAAGCAATTGGGCCACCTGCATTACACCAGCCATTATTAAATGCCCAGCAATTTGTAATTTCTATATAACCACCACCGCCAAACTCATCCCATCCGTCATCACTACAGTTCCAGGCTCTGCAACCAGTATAATATATATGTGTTCCCGGAGCAGGAGCGCAATAAAATCCATTAGCTAAACTGCCGGGTAATGCACCTGAGGGATCATTAAACGAGTCAGCAATTTCATAAACATCGCAGTTTGTATAGTAAATATAGTTATAACTGTCCCTTAAGGTAAATCCATCACCACAATGATGAATAGTACATAGTGTATGAGTTATATAGGTAACATTACTTTCATAAAACCCGGGGGCCGCATAAGCATTTACAGCATGTTGAGTACAGTTGATGACTGTCAAGCCATTAATATCCAAATAAGTGGAATTATAAATACCAATGCCTACATTTTGTGCATTCGTTGCATTTAATGCTGAACAATCTAATACAGGAGTTTCTCCAGAATAGGCTGATATTGTAACATGACTGCCTGATGTGCCTTTAAGTCCATCAACTCTTACTCCAAATTTATTGGTACTGCCACCTGCTAATCCTGTATAGGTTCCTCCTCTTATATATAATATATCTCCTGCAGTAATAGAATTAAATCCCTTTTGCCAGGTAAGCCACGGACTTGTGATGGTTCCCGTATTATTATCATTACCATTTGTAGCTACATAATAAGTGGTAGCATTGGTAACAAGTGGGATCAATAGAAATAGTAATATTATTGATTTTAACATTCTAATTGGTTTTGACGAATAAATAAAAAAAATTGACTAACACAGACTATTAAACGTCATACATATGTTTTTATTACACTAATATTTATTATTATTTTTTGTCGGGCAATATAATATTCTGCTCTTCGTTCTTAAATAAGTCTGCACCATTTAAAGGCGATTCTGTAAGCCTAAGAATGGGACACTGTAAAATTAAGGTTTAAAAACAATACATTAATTGTTCAATTTCAGGGATAACACAAATAACCTGCCTGATATTATGAACAACTGATGATAAAAAACTAAATACTATGAAATTAAAAATGATTTCAATCTGTCTGATTTTTGTCATAATATTTATTTCATGTAAAAAAGAACCACTATTGGTTGTCGGAAATTCTGAGGTTCTGTTGCTGAGTAAGGTCTTAACCGATAATCAGCCTTCCAATGAGTATTTATATAATGATTTAAATCTGATTATTGAAGAAAAAAGCAAATTCGATTTTACGTCTTACCATTACAATGGCAAAGGTCAGTTAGTAACTGCCGAATTTTACTCAAATGATGATATATTGAGTAATGATCTCCGGATTTTTCAAACTGCCATGAATTCAAATATATTGATTACTCAGGCAAACGGTAAAAAAGTTGGTACGATCACATATGAATATAATAATAATGGAGAGTTAATTAAAACTACTTATACGGGTCTCCTAGCAGGCAGTACAGAGTATTCGGAGTTCACCTACGATTCTAATAACAGGATAAGCAAACAAACAATGTATTGGGGGAATACAGCCATGGGCTATATAGATTATTCATATGACATAAAAGGAAATTTAATTAAAGAGATACTATATAATTTGCCTTCAACAGGAGTTGCAGAACTGATCACATCCACACGATATGATTTTGATAACAAACAAAATCCGTATAGATCTTTTAAACAACAGATTACTCCAGGTATTAATACAAACCAGAATAATATTATTAAAGAAACTTATACGATTCATTTAACACCAGAACAGGGATCAGATAAAGAACAGATTACCGAAACTTCATATATATATATTGCCAACGGATATCCGACAGGCAAAAACGGGAATGTTGTTTATGTATATAAATGATATGATATACGTCTTTTGAAGTGATCTTCATTCTCGTTTGTCAATACATTTTCATCCGCAAGACTTCTATTAGAAAGCGTGTAGCATTAGGTTGCCCCCTACTGAACGTGTACCAATTGCTGCAACTTTACTTTTATGCATCAGGGATATTTTTTTTCGCATCCCGGCTTTGATATTGTAAGGCAACAATTTATTTACTCTTGTCAGGGTTGAAATAATTTCATAAATTTATTCCCAGTTTCTGCAATCCTTAAAATTAATGTTATGAAAAACACCAAGCTCGCTTTATTTTTTTGCGTAACCATCTTAGCTTTTACCGGATGTACTCCCGTGCGAATATATTCAAACAAAGATCTGACTGAAAAATCAGGGTTGAAATATTATACTGTAAAACCATTTTTGCAGGTTGAAAGAGATGCCGAAACAAACAGGATTCTAAAAGCAACTGTCATCTATCTGCCTGATCTTGCCAATCCCCAGTTCATGATTATTCACGAAGGACTGGGTTCCAAAAGAGTCAATCTGAAGTTTACAGATGGATCAATAAACACTTTTGGTTATTCATCCGTTCCAAAAGTTGCCGAATCTGGCGATGCCCTTGCAGCTTTGATCTCAAAAAGTACTGATGTATTAACAGAGCTCAATGTCCTTAAAGGTCTGCAGGCAGTAAAAGCTCCATCAAATACAGTGGAATTATATGAAATCATTTTCGGAGCTGACAAGACAACTCTCAGAGAAGTGACTATTGGTAAAGAGTGATAATCAAAATGTCTGTTTGTCCTATTGTCTATTGACCTTCATTATTCCAATATCCCAATACTACAATACAATAAATACTACCTTTGTTTGTTAATACTTACAAGATGTAAATATGAAAAAAGCAGTTTTAATTAATATTAAATCAGTATTTACCATGAACAGAATATTCAGAAAATTAACCTTCATTTTTTTCTTAGGATCCTTTAGTCTTTGTGCGATGGCTAATAACCCTCTTGCAACAAAGCAACAGTTAGGGATGTTTAAAAACTCCAAAACGTGTGTTGTAATGGATGATGGCGTCAGTTTCTTTAATGCACCTGTTAGAGATGCTATCCGGAAATACTGGAAATCAACTAATTATGAGTTTATTGACCAGCAGGAGTTTGAAAAACGAAAGACCGATCCGAAGTATTCTTTTATAGTCCTGATGGAAGGAGCTTTCGATAAAGACCCGGGTGGTGTGAGTTACAGTTATATAAGCCTGGTACTCGGAGACGCATCAGGTAATTTGACCAGGATGCCTGAATTCTGCAGCATACCTCTTTCATATTCAGGTGATAACGATGCTGATTATGAATATGTTATACCTTCAGTTATTAAGTTCATGCAAATACATATTAAAAATCTTGAGAAAGATCGTTTACCCATTTCATTAAATGGATTGAAATATTACAATAAAACAGGTTTTAATGACAAAGTTTTGTTATTGAACAAAGAAAAAATGGCTTCAAATGCTGATTCTCCTGAGAAAATTAAAACAGTATACACGAATAAAGTTAAACTGCTTACTACTGATCAGATTCAGTATGAACTCGTCGCAAGTCCATTGAATTCATTGTTCCATTTTCATGTGGGCCCGCCGCAGGATGCCGGAGCAGGAAAATGTTTCGAAATGATATTTGATATTGAAGGAAACCTTTACTATTATAATTCCCGGAAGATCACTAATGACAATGCAGATGGTTTTAACCTCAAGGACTTTAATAATATTAAGTAGTGCGATCATATAGTGTTTCACCTAAATGATTACAGCATCAAATCTCAGTATCCAGTTTGGAAAACGAATCTTATTTCAGGATGTAAATCTCGTTTTTACACCTGGGAACTGCTATGGGATAATAGGAGCAAACGGAGCAGGAAAATCAACATTTTTAAAGATGCTCTACGGAGGTGTGGAATACCGCACCGGTTCAGTCTCTTTTGGACAGGGGGAACGGTTGTCTGTTCTGAAACAGGACCATTTTGAATTTGATGAATGCGTTGTCCTTGATACAGTTATGATGGGCCATGACCGGTTATGGAATGTCATGAAAGAAAAGGAGCTCCTTTATATGAAAACTGATTTTTCGGATGTCGACGGAATAAAAGCTTCCGAACTTGAAGAAAAATTCACTGAGATGGATGGATGGAATGCGGAGAGTAATGCATCCAGTCTGTTGAGCGGTCTGGGAATTAAAGAGGAGCAGCATCATAAACTATTGAAGGAGATTACAGGAAAGGAAAAGGTGAAAGTGCTGCTGGCCCAGGCACTGTTTGGGAAACCAGATAATCTTTTGCTTGATGAACCAACCAATGACCTTGATCTTGATACAGTCAACTGGCTTGAAAATTACTTGTCTGAATTTGAGAATACGGTTTTGGTTGTATCGCACGACCGGCATTTTCTTGATTCAATATGTACTCATATAATAGACATTGATTTTAGCAGGGTACAACAGTTTTCCGGTAATTATAGTTTCTGGTATGAGTCAAGCCAATTGGCTCTCAGACAGCAACTTGCACAGAACAAAAAAGCAGAGGAAAAGAAAAAGGAACTGCAGGAATTCATCGCAAGATTCAGAGCCAATGTAAAAAAATCAAAACAGACAACCAGCAGAAAAAAAATGATTGAGAAACTTAATATTGAAGAAATTAAGCCATCGACACGGAAATATCCGGGAATTATTTTCACACCCGGACGCGAACCGGGGAATAATATTCTGACTGTGAAAGGACTGAGCAAAAGTGTTGAGGGTAAAGCACTATTCAGGGATCTGAACTTTACTGTAAATAAAAATGACAAAATAGTCTTTCTGTCAAGAGATTCCCGTGCCATGACAACTCTTTTTGAAATCCTGAAGGGACATGAAAAGCCTGATAGCGGATCGTTGGAGTGGGGCCAGACAATTGTTAAAGCCTATCTGCCACTGGAGAATGAAGAGTTTTTTAAGAAGGATATAAACCTGATAGACTGGTTATCGCAATATTCTGATGATACAAGTGAATTGTACCTGAGAGGTTTTCTTGGTAAAATGCTCTTCTCAGGAGAAGATATCTATAAGAAGGTGAATGTACTTTCAGGTGGCGAAAGGGTAAGGTGTATGATTGCACGAATGATGATAAGGAACGCTAATGTTATGCTCCTCGATACACCCACCAATCACCTCGACCTTGAATCAATCCAGGCATTTAATAATACCCTGATCAGATTTAAGGGAAATATCCTGATGTCCTCTCATGATCATGCGTTTATTCAGACTGTCTGTAACCGGGTCATTGAAATAGCACCCAAAGGAATGATTGACAAACAGATGGAATATGATGATTACATATCGGATGAAAAACTGACTGAAAAGAGAGAGAAATTATATTAAGTAAACCTCTTACAAATTTATATAGTATTTTGTTTCAATTCTATTCATTAACATGTTAAAATAAAATTGACATAGTCTTTTATAAGGTGTAACTTTGAATAAAAGGTATTGAAAGACAATATCCAACTACCTGACAAAAGCAAAACATTTGTATAATAACTTCTATAATAAATTAACATGTATATGAAAAGCTATCTTAGAACTGTATTGGTAGTTTTCTTAGCGGTTGTTTTTACAGATATGCATGCTCAGATTAAGACTGGATATATATTTGGTTTGAATCTGTCAACAATGACAATGAAAGCTAAAGATATCAGTTCAGCTCCGGAGACACCGGTAGGCATTCATTTTGGCGGATTTTTTGAGATTCCCTTGAAAGGCAATTTTGCTTTGGAGCCAGGCCTTTTATTTTCTGCTAAAGGAACAAATTATAAAATTGATACTTTAGAGTTTTCTATATCTCCAATTTACATTGAAGTTCCTGTTATTGCAGTATATAGCTTTGGTTCAGATGTGATAAAAATATCTCTTTTTGCCGGCCCTTATTTCGCCTGTGGTGTGGGGGGTTATAAAATAGAACCAGGAGGTGAATTAAAAAATATAAGTTTCGGATCAGGCAAGAATACTGATTTAAAACCATTCGATATAGGATTAAATTTTGGCGCCGGAGTAAATATCAAAGGTCTTCTGATTTCTGCTCAATATGGAATAGGTCTGGCAAACATATCACCTTTGACAACAGATGATTCTGAAATGAAAAACAAAGTGATTGGGATATCAATTAGTTCATCATTTGCAGTAAAGCAATAACAATCTGAATATTTCACTTTTGATGTTAATTCAGCGGATTATTCCAACCGCGGGCAGAGATAAACATCAACCTGTTTCACTATCCCTGTTCTGTTAAATATTTCATTACTGGCTAAAATATCAATTTTTAGTCCCTCTGTTTCAAACATTACCCCATCAGTGTTTGTAATACCTAATGAGCTTTGCCGGGCAATATGATAGATAAATGGCACCTGGCAAAATGTAAATGCAAGGCAATTCTCAGTCAATGAAATGGTAACATTTTTCTTATTTACCGACACAAAATGATAATCATCCGGTTCAGCAAGAAACTCTGATTTCCTGAGCAGTCCGGGTTTTATGACTATTTGTCCATTTTCAATTATAACACCAAGTTCACTTAATCGGGAAATAATATCTTCTTTTACCTGGCCTGTCATACCGGGTTGTTTGGCTCCTCCGTTTCCAGGGGTATGGGAATAGGCATCTGTCGGGAATGCGCCATATACTTCCGGTGATTTATTGAGACCGATGCCAGCTCTTACTTCATAATAATGCTGCGCCAATTTCCCAAGTTGGATTTCATTGGCATTATTATCAAGTGCGGAATAATAAATTTCATTAATTGCAAGTAACAGTTTTGATACCATGTGCCAGTAAATACATCCCAGCCCTTCATAACCATAAAATGTGCCTGACCTGCCTGTAAAGGACTGATGATCGAAGACCTTTTCAAATACCTCGAGTACCTGCTTATTCCCCGATTGTGTTGATTTACCGCCAGATTGAAGCGTATCCAATGCTTGATTTAAATCTGATGCATTCCTGAAATTACTATTAAAGTGGTACAAGCCATATATGTCTTTATACACAATCTTTGTGTCATTGTCGGCAACAAGCTGGGAAAGCAATTCACTGCTTTCGATTAATGCTGCAGGAATGACATTTTTTTCAGTAAACCTCGGCAGCTGCCTGTCGGGGTAAAGCATATAGCTGAATTGATCAGCACGAAACATAGAGCTTCTTTTTAATGCATCGAGAACCTGTGTTACTTCGTCAGTATCCAAAACACCGGAACTTAAAACGGCTACCTGTCCTTCAAGCATTTCATACAGATGACGGATCGAAACTGAATCTTCATTAATAGTAATAAGGTTGTAAGAATGATATAAACTATCAGGACGCTTGTTTTTACGAATAGTGTGATCAATGTACCTCAATGTAATTGAGAAGAAATCTGAAAGATCGGTCACTCTGATTGATTGTTTTCTGCCGGAAAAACCTTTTTTATAGATTTTTTCACGATAATCACTTGCCGCAGTTCCCAGATCATCGAGGATTAATTTCCGCACTTTGTCAGAAACATCTCCGGTCAGCAATGATTCAAATCCAATAAATGTATTGCAGATCGATTTAAAGAACACTTCTATCTCCTCAGATACCTCAAATTGCTTTTCAGTTGTTTCATTGAAGAGATTCATGCAAAATGCCATAAGCCGTCGCAAATAATACAATGTAACCATGGAAACACCGTTGCCGACAAGTGCATTGTTGGCATCATTCCATTCGGGGCGTTGGGTATTTAGCCATATGCCGGCTTCCGGAATAAAATTGGAAAGTTTTGCGAGTATCGTCACCAGGATTTTTTCGGTAAAATTCACATGCATAACCTCACCGTTCTTATCCCAGATCAGTTTGCCATCACTGCCTGTTTTCTTAACTTTTGCCAGAGTGATTTTTTCGGCCTCATAGTCAAAATCAATTGTTACAAAAGGGTTCTTTACAATATCATTATAGCTCTTAATCTTATATGGAACATTGCCGTATGCAAATATATTTTCAGAAAGCATTTTATTTAAGACACCGGGATGGTACCTGTGGGAAGCCTCGAGTAATTTCAGCAAATATATGACCTGATGGTCACCCCAGTAAC
>Ga0315273_10001982_pt1 | contig 23835 bp, 16 predicted proteins | sample YL17G02_0_MG_FD_205753 | JGI IMG/M metagenome (GOLD analysis project Ga0315273, IMG submission 205753) | Sediment microbial communities from Yellowstone Lake, YNP, Wyoming, USA - YL17G02_0 | ecosystem: Environmental > Aquatic > Freshwater > Lake > Sediment | place: USA: Wyoming | collected...
GGCCGCGTGAAAATCGAGTTTGTCCTCAACGGAGCGCTAGTTTCCGTCGAAGCCCCGGCCGACATCAGCCTGCTGGCACTCCTGCGCGATCACTTGAATTTGACCGGCACCAAGGAAGGTTGCGCGGTCGGTGAGTGCGGCGCCTGCTCCGTGCTCCTGGATGGGCGGCTCGTCAATTCGTGCCTGGTTCTGGCCCCGCAGGCCGGCGGCAGGAATGTCATCACGATCGAAGGGGTCTGCGGCCACGATGGCGGACCCACCGACCTGCAGCAGGCATTCATTGACTACGGTGCGGTGCAATGTGGCTTTTGCATTCCGGGGATGATCCTTGCCGGCGAGTCGGTCCTGGCCTCGACGCTCAGCCCGACCCGAACGCAAATCCGGGAGGCTATCGCAGGCAACTTATGCCGCTGCACGGGATACCAGCAGATCGTCGATGCGATCGAGGCCACAGCAGCGCTCAGACGTGAGGGGGCCATCCGATGAGCGATACAAAGTACGTCGGCAAGCCCGCGACCCGGGTGGATGCACTGGAAAAGGTCCTGGGTACGGCCAAGTATACGGCCGACCTACGACTCCCGGGTATGGTCTACGCCCGTTGCCTGCGCAGCGACGTGCCGCATGCCCGGATCATCAAGCTAGACGTGGCGCCGGCCCTTCGAGTGCCGGGCGTTCTTGCAGCCATCACGTGCGACGACTTCGTCGATCACGGCCGGTTCGGCTTCCCGGTGCAGGATATGTACATGCTGGCCTACGAGCGCGTCCGCTACGTGGGAGACGCGGTGGCAGCGCTGGCGGCGGAGACGGAGGAGGCGCTGCAGGCAGGGTTGGCTGCAATCGTGCTCGAGCTGGATCCACTGCCCGCCGTGTTCGATCCGATAGAGGCGCTGGTTCCCGGATCGCCGATTGTCGGCGAACGTCCTTGGGACGCGCCCGAGACACCCCGCGGTAACCTCCTGGTGGACTACAAAGTACGCCTGGGAGAGCCGGACTCCGTGTTTCCGAAGTGCGCTGCCACAGTAGACGACCAGTACAGCACCATGCACCAGGAGCACGCCTACATCGAGACCGAGGGCGCGGTGGCCGTGCCCTGGCCCGATGGAGCCGGCGTTACGGTTTACGCCTCCTGCCAAAGCCCCTACATCAATCGCGATAACATGTGCAAGGTGCTGGGCATGGCGCCGGAGAACGTGCGGTCGATCCAGCCCCAAGTGGGCGGCGCGTTCGGCGGCAAGGATGACCAGATGTACCAGACCTCGGCGCAGGTCGCCAGGCTGGCGCTGATCGTTGGCCGGCCGGTGCGGATGACCTTCACACGCGAAGAGTCCATCATCGTCTCGTACAAGCGCGACGCCATGCAGATGCGAATCCGGGTGGGCGCCGACGCCACCGGCAAGCTGTTGGCCAGCAAGATCCACGCCGTAGTCGACAGCGGCGCATACGCAGCTATCACACCGTTCACGGCCTGGCGGTCGAGCATCCATGCTATGGGGCCATACCGTTATGAGGCATGTCACGTAGACACCGAGGTAGCCTACACCAACAACGGCTATGCGGGCGCCTTTCGCGGGTTCGGCAACACTGAGGTGTGCGCGGGCATCGAGCAGGCGCTCGACGAACTGGCCGAGAAGCTGGGCAGGGACCCGATCGACTTGCGCCTGCAGAACTGCTTGCGCCCCGGCGACACCACGGCCCATGGTCAGAGGCTTGGCGATGACGTTTCACTGGTCGAGTGCCTCGAGCAGGTGCGCAGCGATTCAGGGTGGGACCGCAAGCGCACCGCCTATGGAAAAGGCCGAGGGGCGGCTTCGTACGAGCCCGCGCGCGGGATCGGGGTCGCGGCTATGTTCCACGGCATCTCGCTGGGCGCCGAGGGCACCGATCTGGCCCTCTGCAGCATCGGTGTGAACGAGGACGATACCCTGACCTTATCTTCCGGGCTCACCGACTACGGGACCGGCTCGCGCACGGTGTTCACCCTGATCGCCGCCGAGAGCCTGGGGCTGCGCCCCGAGCGGTTCCACATGCCGCGGCCTGATTCAGACATTCCAGTGAACAGCGGCCCCACAGTGGCTTCGCGTGCCACGGTGCTCGGCGGGAACGCCGTGCGAGTCGCCGCCACACGGCTGGACAGCCTTTTGACACAGGCTGCTGCGGACATGTGGTCATGCAGCCCCGCCCAGGTGCTGCGAGACGGCGAGCGTTACATCGGCCCTGCCGAGGAGCCCGCGTCCTTCGAAGAAGTCGCCCGGCACGCGCGCCAGTTGGGACTGCAGTTGTCGGCAATGGGCCGCTGGCAGGCCCCAGACAACCACTGGTCGTTCGAATCAGGGAGCGGGAAGCCCTATTTCGCCTATCACTACGGCGCACAGGTTGCCGAGGTCGCCGTGGACATGGGCACCGGTAAGGTGGCGGTGACCGGCATCTGGGCAGCTCACAACACCGGAAAGGTGATCTTCCCTCAGGGCGCGCTGGGTCAGCTCTACGGGGGCATAGCACTCGGGCTGGGATACGCGATCATGGAGCGGGTCGACTATCATCAGGGCTACATCCAGGCGACCAACTTCGATGAGTACCTGATTCCGACCGCCATGGACGTCCCCGATATCGTCGGCCGGTTCGTTGAGAAGCCGTTCGCCGACGGACCTTACGGCGCCAAGAACATCGGCGAGCCCGGCATGGTGCCGGCCGCGCCGGCTATCCTGAACGCCATCTACCATGCCACCGGGCGGCGGATCAATCACCTGCCAGCCTCCCTGGAGCGGGTGTTGTTAGGCCATGATCTGCGGCCGGAGGGCTCTAACCGGGCCTGCAAACTGGGCCTGAGCGCCCATTAATCATATCGGGAGGAATAGCATGCACAAGAAACTCTTTATCCCGGGCCCCACCGAAGTGCGGGAGGCAATCCTGCAGGCCATGGCCACCCCGATGATCGGCCACCGCTCGACCGCATACGCCGACCTTCACAAGTCCGTCGAAGAGAAGGTCAAGAAGCTGCTCAACACCGAGGGGCGGGTGATGCTCTTTACCTCCTCCTCCACCGGCGTCATGGAGGGCGCCGTGCGCAGCTGCGTCGCGAAGAAGGCGCTGCACACCCTCAACGGCGAGTTTTCTCGCCGCTGGTTCGAGATCTCCAAGGCCAACGGCCTGGCAGCCGAGACGCTCGAAGTTGAGCCCGGTAAGGCCATAACTCCCGACCTGGTGGACGAGGCGTTGAGCAAAGGCGGTTTCGACACGATCTGTCTGACCTTCAACGAAACCTCGACCGGCATCCTCAGTCCGGTTGCGGATATTGCGAAACTGGTCAGGGCGAAATATCCGGAGGTCATCATTCTGGTGGATGCGGTGAGCTGCATGGCCGGAGTCGAGATCAAGAACGACGAGTGGGGACTTGACGTCTGCCTCGCCGGGGTGCAAAAATGCTTTGCCCTGCCGCCCGGCCTGGCGGTCACGACGGTAAGCGCACGGGCGATGGAGCGAGCGAAGACGATTCCCTTTCGCGGCTACTACTTTGATTTCATCGAGAACGAGAAGTACGCTGTCAAGTACAACACGCCCGCGACGCCCAGCATCAGCCACATCGCGGCGATGGACAAACAGATGGATGACATGTTCGCCGAGGGGCTGGCCAATCGATATGCGCGACACCAGGCGATGGCCCAGCACTGCCGGGCTTGGGCCAAGCAGCATTTCGCGCTCTACGGCGACCAGAGGTACGCTTCGCCCACCGTGACGCATATCACCAATACGACCGGCTTCGACTTCAGCGCCATGAACAAGGAATTGGGCAAGCGCGGCGCCCAGGTCTCCGACGGTTACGGCACCTTCAAGGGCAAGACATTCCGCATCGGCCACATGGGCGACCTGACGCTCGCCGATTGCCAGTGGCTTACCGGACAGATCGACGATATTCTGAAACAATAGGAGGCCACGATGAAGGTTCTGGTCTGTGACTCAATATCGGCGCGCGGCGTCGAGCGCATGCGCGAGGCCTGCATCGACGTCGACGTTCAGGACACCATCACCCCCGAGGGGCTGCTGCAGGTCATCCCGGGATACGACGCGATGGTGGTGCGCAGCCGGACCAAGGTCCGAAAGCCGGTGCTCGATGCAGCCAAGCAGCTGAAGGTGATCGTTCGAGGCGGTGTTGGCGTCGACAACATCGAAGTAGACTACGCCCAGGCCAAGGGCGTCAAGGTCCTCAACACACCGGCTGCCAGCACCGACTCGGTTGCCGAGCTGACGATCGCATACATCTTCGCCCTGTCGCGCCCCATCGTCCAGGCAACGGAGTCACTCCGGGCTGGCAAGTGGGAGAAGGCCAAGTTCCACGGCTCGGAAGTCCAGGGCAAGACCCTCGGCATCATCGGCATGGGGCGCATCGGCATGGCCGTAGGAAAGCGGGCGGCAGCCCTGGGCATGATCGTGCTCGGCTACGACAGCCGAACAGTCGGCGCCGCTCCCTTCATGATGATGGTCGGCATAGACGAACTGCTGGCGCGCGCCGACTACATCACGGTGCACATCCCGCTGACCGAAGAGTCGCAGCACATGATCGGCGCAGACACGATTGCCATGATGAAGAAGGGTGTCAGGCTGATCGACTGCGCGCGTGGTGGCGTGATCGACGAGGAAGCGCTGTACGATGCGCTCGTGTCCGGCCATGTTGCCGGCGCTGCCCTCGACGTTTTCGAGAACGAGCCGCTGACCGACCACAGGCTATTCAGCCTGCCGCAAGTGATCGGCTCGCCCCACATGGGCGCGAGCACGGCGGAAGCTACTGAGCGCATTGGCGATGAGGTCGCTGATCTTCTCGTGACCGTCAACCGGGAAGGTTGCTCCTGATCAAACCGGCATGGGCACCTGTGCATTCTCTGGTCCCCATGCCGATCCAGCCTATGCGGACACCGGGTCATCCGTCATGACAGCAACATCGATAGCCGTTCAGATTCCTAAGATCCTTCTACCGCGCCCCGGCGTGGAGCTTAGCAAGTGGGCGGTGATCGCCTGCGACCAGTTTACCTCCGAGCCCGAATACTGGCGGCAGGTGGCCGATCTGGTCGGGGATGCACCGTCCACCTACCACGTCACGCTCCCCGAGGTCTACCTTGAGACTCCGGAAGAGGCGCAGCGCGTCCGGTCAATTCGGAGCGCGATGCAGGATTACCTCCAGCGAGGGCTCTTCGTCGAGAGGGAAGGGCTCATCCTGGTGGAACGGACGGTTGCCGGTCGGACGCGCCACGGGCTGATGCTGGCGCTGGATCTCGAACACTACGACTACAGCCGCGGCTCGACGAGCCTGATCAGGGCCACCGAGGGCACCATACTGGAACGCATCCCACCGCGCGTCCGCATCCGCTCCGGAGCGCCCCTGGAGCTGCCGCACATCCTGGTGCTGATCGATGACCCGGGGTGCACGGTCATCGAGCCGTTGGTCGCTGCCCGCGCTGGCCTCGAGCCACTCTACGACTTCGATCTCATGCTCGGCAGCGGACATCTGCGCGGCTACCTCGCGGACGACGGACCCAGGCGACAGGGCGTGCTCGATGCGTTGCGGCAGCTGGCCGAGCCGGATGCCTTCGCAGACAAGTATGGCCTTGAGCCCGGGCAACCTGTCTTGCTCTTCGCGATGGGGGACGGCAACCACTCGCTGGCCACTGCAAAGGCGATCTGGAAGCAAATCAAGTCTCAGGAGGGGATCGACCATCCGGCCCGCTACGCCCTGGTGGAGGTCGAAAACATCCACGACACTGGACTCGAATTCGAGCCCATCTTCCGCGTCCTATTCGGCGTGCAGGGAGATTGGGTGGAGGCATTGACCGGCTTCTACCTCGGAAGGGTGCGCGTCGCTGAGTGTGTGAGCGTTGAGGAGATGAAGTCCGTGGTCGATGACCGCCGGCGGCCCGGCGGGGAGCATGCGTTCGGAATTGTAGGGCCGGAGGGCGTGTGGGTGGCATATATCGCGCAGCCTCCCTCAAATTTGCCCGTCGGCACGCTGCAGCCTGTCCTGGATGCGTGGGGCAAGCGCGGCGGTTTCGTCAGGATCGACTACGTGCACGGCGCCGATGTCACGCTTCGCTTGGGCGCGCAGCCTGGCAATTTGGGGGTTTACCTCCCGGCGATCGACAAGGGAGACTTCTTCAAGACGGTGATCTTGGACGGAGCTCTGCCGCGTAAAACTTTCTCGATGGGCGAGGCCAAGGAGAAGCGCTTCTACATGGAGGCGCGCCGGATCGCCTGATCGCTCGCTGGCGTCGGGCCCGCGCGAGATGATGCCGGGCGACCGGCGTGCAATGGGCCCCAGGGGTTACCTAACATCAGGAGGGTAGGACATGCCAAACAATGCTCTCGGTACGGCGGTTGTGGCGGTCGGCGGCAACGCCTTGATCTTGGACAAGCAGCATGAGGACGTGGGCTCCCAGGTAGCAGCGGTTGACGAGACCTGCAAGCACATCGCCGACATGATCCAGCGCGGCTGGAATGTGATCGTGACCCACGGCAACGGCCCGCAGGTGGGCTTCATCCTGCGCCGCAATGAACTGGCCTCGGGCGAGGTACACGAAACCCCGCTTGACGTCATTGGCGCGGACACCCAGGGCTCGATCGGGTACATGATCTCGCGGGCCCTCGACAACGAGTTCGCCAGGCGCGGCATCAAACGCTCGGTGGCCGCCGTGGTCACCCAGGTGCTGGTCGACCGGAATGACCCCGGCTTCAAGAACCCAACCAAGGGCATCGGCGGATTCACTTCGGCCGAGAATGCTCAGAGGTTCGCCGATCAGGGATGGATGGTCAAAGAGGACGCCGGCCGCGGCTGGCGCCGCATGATCGCTTCGCCCATCCCGCTCAAGATCATCGAGTTGGACGCCATCAAAACCCTTGTCGGCGCCGGCTTCATCGTCGTGGGCGTCGGCGGAGGAGGAATTCCCGTGATCGAGGATGAGCGAGGCCAACTCAAGGGTGTGTTCGCGGTCATCGACAAGGACCGCGCCAGCGCCCTCCTGGCGGCGGAGATGAAGGTGGACGTGTTCCTGATCTCGACCGCGGTCGAGAAAGTCGCCATCAACTTCAACAAGCCGGATCAGAAGTGGTTGGATCGCATGACGCTGAGCCAGGCGAAAGCGTACTATAAGGAGGGCCACTTCCTGTCAGGCAGCATGGGACCGAAGATTGAAGCGATGATCGCGTTCCTCGAGGCTAACCCGACTGGCAGAGGTCTGATCACCGATCCGCCGCACATTGTGGAGGCCCTCGACGGCAAGACCGGCACTTGGCTGGTGCAAGACTGAAACGCCAGGTTAGACCGGGCGCGACCCCGGGCAGGAGACCCAGGCTCATGAAGAGTGGTACGGCTGTGGAGCGCGTTGGCATCCTCGTCGGAGGTGGGCCTGCTCCGGGCATTAACGGCGTAATCCATTCGGCCACTATCGAGGCAGTCAACAATGGCCTCGAGGTCTACGGCATCTATGACGGCTTCAAGCACCTCATGGAAGGCAAGCTGGAGGGGATGCCGCTGGCGATCGATGATGTGAGCCGCATTCACTTCGACGGTGGGTCCATCCTGCGCACCTCGCGGGCCAACCCGACACGTTCGCCCGAGACGTTGCGCCACTGCGCGAATGCGCTCTCCGAAGGTGGGATCTCCTGCCTGGTCGGGATAGGCGGCGACGACACCGCCTACTCGCTCTATCGCGTGGTGCGTTACGCCCAGGAGAAGTTGGGCCTTACGATCCGCTCGGTCCATGTACCGAAGACCATCGACAACGATCTGCCCCTTCCGGAAGGCACCCCGACCTTCGGGTTCGAAACCGCCCGCGAGCTGGGGACGCGGACGGTGATGAATCTTATGGAGGATGCGCGCACGAGTCAGTGCTGGTTCATCGTAGTTACCATGGGCCGCAAAGCGGGGCACCTGGCGTTGGGCATTGGTAAGAGTTCCGGCGCGACCTTGACCATCATCCCGGAGGAGTGGCGGGGAGCGGAGATACGTCTCCAGGAGGTTGTGGATATCCTCGTGGGGTCGATCTTGCGCCGCATTGCCGAGGGCAGGAACCATGGTGTTGCTCTGGTCGCGGAGGGGATCCTGGAGTACCTGTCGCACGACGATTTGCAAACGTTGGATCGAGTTGAGCGCGACGAGCATGGCCACGTCCGCCTGGCAGAGATCAATTTCGCCGATGTCCTGAAGCGCGCGGTTCTGCGGGACTTGGCCGGACTTGACGTGCAGCTCCGTCTGATCGACAAGGAGCTGGGCTACGAGCTGCGCTGTGCCGCCCCCATCGCCTACGACATCGACTACACCCGCAGCCTTGGCGAGGCCGCGATAGACTTCCTGTTGGCCGGCGGCAGCAACGCCACCATCACGCTTCAGCACAACCAGGTAGTGCCAATCGCCTCGGTGAAGATGATGGACCCCGCCACCGGGCGCACCGAGGTTCGCCTGGTCAATGTCGACTCCTTCACCTACCGCTCGGCTCATAAATTCATGATCCGCCTCGGGCCGCAACAGGCCCAGGACACCGCATTCCTGGAGCGTCTCGCCCTGCAGACCAATTTCACGCCTGACGAATTCCGCGCCCGCTACGGGTACCTGATGGGTATCGCACCGAGGCCGTTTTAGGCCGTCGCCCAACGCCTGCTCCGCCGAGCGGCCCATGTCCCGATATTCAACCGTGGTCAACTGTCCTGCTACGCAGTTCGCCGGCAGTGGGGTCAGGTGCTGCGCCGGCAGGTTGCTTGTTGACCGGTATGGGCCACATTTCCCCTACGCATGATGTCCAACTCGTGCTAGAATACTGCCGCCGGGTTATCACGCCGGCACCTGCCGGTTCGTCGTCTGGCCTGGGAATGCCCCCTGGGCTGTTGCCACGGCGAGCGGGGTCGATATGCGGGGTCCGATGCGTCCAGATAGGAAGAGAGATGGCCGGCGTCCCCATCCGGGTGGTAATTGCAGACGACCATGGCGTCGTCCGCCAGGGACTTCGCACCTACCTCAGCCTCGATCCCGATCTGCGGATCGTGGGTGAAGCCGCCGATGGCGCCCAGGCCCTGAGCCTTGCACGCGAGCTGAAGCCCGATGTGGTCCTGATGGATTTGCTGATGCCTGTGATGGACGGCATCGCGGCCACCAGTGCTCTCCGTCGAGAGTTGCCCGACGTCGAGGTGCTTGTGCTGACTGGCGTCGTCGAGGACCGCTACATTACCGCGGCGATTCGGGCCGGAGCCATCGGGCTCGTGTTCAAGGACGCGAGCCCTGGCGATCTGTGCCGGGCAATCAGGGCAGCCGCGGCCGGACACATAGCGATAGAGCCCCGTGTGGCCGCCAAGCTGGTGGAGGATTTGCGGGCTCCCGAAACCGTCGAAGCTCTCACGGAGCGGGAGACCCAGGTAATGCGGCTGCTTGCGCGGGGTTTATCCAACAGGGAGATCAGCGAAACCCTCGATATCGGCGAGAAGACTGTCAAGACCCACGTCAGCAGCATCCTGAGCAAGCTCCGCTTGCCGAGCCGCACTCAGGCAGCGCTGTACGCCATGCGGGCCGGCCTCGGTCCTCTCACGGAGTGACGGCGAAGTCCCGATCCGACGCTACCCGCCAAGTCATGAGACACTTCGGCGGGCTGCGCCCAGGAACTGTTGCCTGCTCGATCAAGGAGCCTTTGCCGCACGCCGGTCTGTTGAGTCATCTCGGTCCTCCTTCACGACCCTCGGACTCCCAGCCGCCCCCTCAGCCTGGTATTCTGACCCTAGTCAGTCATCCTTGCTTGTATCAGACTTAAGTCTGATGATATTCTACGCCTTTAGTCTTAACCATAGTTGATACGTTAGGGGGTTTGCAGCGCCTGCCAGAGGCCCTATGATGGGCAATAGGACCAAAGTACTATATCGCTTGCTTGGCCTTCCCTGTCGAGAAAGGATTCGACGATGCCGTCATCGCGGCCTGTGGTGATAGGTATTATCCTCTGGCTAGTTGCTTCATTGGTCTTGCCGGTTTCATCTGCGTTCGCCAACCCAGGCCTCCCTCCGGGCCAACCGGTCGCGCCACCCGCTCGCCCCTACGTGCCTCCGCTGAGCCCACCCGCTCGCCCGGCCGCGCCAGCGGCGCCGGCCGCGCCCAGCGTAACCGTCACCGATCCAATACTGGACATGAAGGTGCTGGTGATCCACCGGCCAGGCGACGAAGGAACCCTGGCAACGGCCACCGCGTACCTGGATATCATGGGCATCCCGTACGACGTCATCGACACATCCGCCCGGACCATTGCATCTGCCGATCTGTGGGATGGCGTGAATCACGGCCAATACTACGCGGTGTTCGTTACGACGAGCTCCGTCTGGGACGCCCTGAGCGCCGGCGAGCAGACGGCCCTCGCGGACTATGAGCGGATCTTCGGCGTTCGACAGGTGACCTGGTACGCCTATCCCTATGCGGTGGACTACGGGCTGGACTTCGTGGCGGTGACGTCCGATCCCGGTTGCGGGGGCGTCACGGGGATTCCGTTTACCGCCACGCTCACATCAGCAGGGCAGGCTGCCTTCGGGTACTTGCGGCCCGACTTGTCGCTGAGCATCGAGGGACCGTGCATGTACGGCTACCTAGCGCAGCCGGCGGTTGGAGCGGATGTGACGCCGCTGATGGTCGATGAAGCGGGAAATACCTTCCTCGCCGTGTTCCGCCCGGGGGACGGGCGCGAAAGCATGGTCATGACCGAAGGGGCGTACTACCCGGCGATCCCGCCGGCCTACCTGCATGCGCGGGTCCTGCCCTTCGGCATGATCAACTGGGCCACACGTGGGGTCTTCCTGGGCGAGCGCCACGCCTATTTTTCGCCGCAGATGGACGACGTGCTCGAGTGGGGCGACCGCTGGGATGCAGTACACCACCGCTATATCTGGGACACCGGTTATCGCACCGCCCCAGCCGACCTGGAGAATTTGGCTGCCTGGAAGAACAGCTTCAAGGCCGCGACGCCCAACGCCACCGGGTTCAAGATCGAGCTGCCGTTCAACGGCGATGGAACGTTGGACGATGTGGACGAAGGCGGGCAGGTGATCCCGGGCACTCTGACCGCCAAGGCGATGCAGCTTCAGGCGGATTTCTCCTGGCTGAATCACACTTACACCCATCGGGACCTGAACACCAACCAGGTGCCGTATCCCGGATATCAGATCTCCTATGAGGAGATCCTGTCGAACACCCAGACCGCCGCTGCGCGCTACCGCCTCGTGGACGGCCTCCTGAACCTCACAGGCCAGGGAGAGGAGTATCTGCGGGTCAGCGGAGACTACCCGCCGGGAACCTACAGATACCGCGGCACCCTGACCGACACGATCGGCGGCAGTTCGGCGATGACCGTCAACATGACCTTTGTGACGTCGCCATCCGTCACCGGCCTGAACCTACACCAGTCCATCGACAAGAGCGCTTGGTCGAGCGTCGCCGGCGACCTGAACACTGGCTTTCGCATGAACCTGGCCACGTCCCAGCCATTCTACTACCTCAACACGCCCAGCCTGACCGCCTCGACCCCGTTGACGGATGGCTTGCACGCCTTCCTCCTCGATACGGGCCAGCTGCCGGCCGGCTTCTACGAGTACTGGGCGGTCAGGGGCGTCATAGAGGGCGCCGGGGACTGGCAGGGCGTGATGTGGGAGATCATCAACGGCCGCCAGCCCATCTTCTACCTCAAGGCTGACGCCGGCCCCAGCTACCGTCTCGTCGACGGCCTCACGTACCTCACCGGGCAGGGGCAAGAGTACCTGCGCGTCAGCGGAGACTACCCGCAGGGCACCTACAGATATACGGGTACCCTCCATGATACCGGCGGGGGCACCTCCAGCCTGAACGTCTACATGAGCTTCACGGCTTTCCCCGGCATTGCGAGCCTGGATTTGCTGGAGTCCACCGACAAGAGCACCTGGTCCGAGGTCCCCGGCAACCTGACCGATGGCTTTCGGATGGGCCTGGCCCATGCCCAGGGGTTTTACTACCTGACCGCTTCGGCGGTGGCGGCCAACGAGCCGATTGCGACAGGACTGCACCCGTTTTTCCTCGATGCGAGCGCGCTGCCGGCTGGCTTCTACGAGTACTGGGCGGTCAGGGGCGTCATAGAGGGTGCCGGGGACTGGCAGGGCGTGATGTGGGAGATCATCAACGGCCGCCAGCCCATCTTCTACCTCAAAGCCGAGCCCGGCCTCCTGGGGTTTGTCGACTTCGATCCCAGTGCTCTTCTTACCGGCGACTACAGCGGGATTAGCCCGCCTAATCCGGATCTGGCGCAGGCGGCCCATGACCTGGGAGTCCGCTACATGGAGGTGAACGCCTCCATGACGGGGTACGGCAATCCAACGCCCAACACCGGCATTCCGCACCCCACTCAGCCCTCGATCCTTCAGGTGCCGCGCTATGCCAACAATATCTATTACGGCGCGACCAATCCCGAGGAAGAGACGGACCTCTACAATTGGATCTACTGCAGTGGTTATCAGCAAACTCCGACCCCGCCGCGCTGCTACGATTACGCCTACGTCACCGAGAGTGTGACGAGCCAGGCGCTCGAATTCCTGCTCAATTTCAGTGTTAACGCGACGATGTTCCACATGAACAACTTCGACAACTATGGCGGCGGTCGTACTTTGCTGGCTGATGTTGTCGACGCACTCTACGGCAAGTACAATGCAGTGCTCAACGGCAACGTGCCCGTGCTCAGCCTGCGCACCCATGAAATCGGCCAGAAGATGCGTGACCGCATGGCTTACAACGCCTCCGGCGTTACGGGGCAATTGAGCTGCGGCGGCGAAATCTCGCTACACGCGGAACATGCGGCTTCGATCCCCGTGACGGGCGTTGACTACGGACCGAGCGTCGAAAACTACGCCGGGCAGTGGATCTCGCATATCCCGATGGACGTCGACACCACCGTAGTCATTCCGGGTGCGCCGGCCAAGGTCGCTACCGCCACGACCGGCCTGAGCGCGAGCAGGTCAGGCTCAGATGTTGTTCTGCACTGGCCTGCCCTCACGAAAGCGATCGACGGCAGCCCGTTGAGCGCCTTTGAGTACCGGGTCTACGCCCGGGCCGATGCGCCCTACTTCACGCCGTCCCCGGCAGATCTGATCGGCGTCACGGCGTCGGCGACGTTCACGCAGACGAACGTCGCCGGCGCAGGCTTGGGGGGCTATACCTACGTCGTCACGGCCGTCGGCGACAACTGCTGGAAGCGCGAATCGGCGCCGTCCAACCGGCTCAGCAGCTTTGTCTTCTCGCTCGTGCCGGGCCAGTAAAGGGTGCACCGGCCGGCACAGGAAGGGATCGGACCCGTGCAGGACCTCGACGTCGGCTCTCGGCCATTGACCGTCTGCCTGGTCACGGAGGGAACCTATCCGCACTACAAGGGCGGCGTTAGCACCTGGTGCGACATGCTGGTGCGCGGGCTGCCCCAGGTGCATTTTGTGCTCGTCAGCCTGGTTGCCGACCCAAGCGCCACCCCGGTCTTCGACCTGCCCCGTAATGTGGTCGCCAGCCTGGCCGTCCCCTTGTGGGGAACCGGCGAGGTGCTGGAGCTTCAACGCGGATTGAGCCTCACGGAGGTGACCCGCCGCAAGCAGAGCGCCCCCTTGGATGTCATTGAGCGCGAGTTCATCCCGCATTTCCGCCGCTTCCTCGGCCAGTTGTGGGGAGCGACCAGCGAGCCGGCCGTGCTGGGCCGGTCGCTGTTGGAAATGGCGCAATACTTCAGCCTGCACGACTACGACCTCACGATGCGTTCAAAATTGGTTTGGCGTACCTTTCTAACCGAAAGCAATCGAGGATACAGCCAATTCAGCGGTTTCATTGGTTGCCGCGAGGCCGCGACGCTCCTGGACATGACTGACGCCATGCGGTTGCTTTACCGCTGGCTCACCGTGCTGACTATCCGCACGCCTCCGGTGGACATTGTACATGCCGCCTCAGCTGGGCTTTCCAGTATCCTGGGCATCGTCATGGAAGGCCGGGGGGCAGCCTTCCTGCTCACCGAACACGGGGTCTACCTGCGGGAGCGCCTGCTCGCGCTCGCGCGAGCCGAGGACAGCTTCTTCGGACAGGTGTTCCAGGCTCGCTTTGCCCAATGCGTAACCGAGGCAAGCTACTTCTACGCCGACCGGATCGCCCCAGGGAGCAATTACAACCACCGATGGGAGATGTATAACGGCGCCAGGCCTGAGAGGATCCGGACCATCTACAACGGGCCCAATCCAGGCGACTTCACGCCCGCGTGGGACAACCGGCCGGCCGAAGCCCCGCCCACGATCGTCTGGCTCGGCCGCGTCGACCCGCTCAAAGATCTCGAGACGCTCATCCGGGCCGCTGCCATTGTCCATCAGGAGATGCCCAGAGTGGAGTTCGTGCTATACGGCAAGGCGCCGAAGGGCAACGAGTGGTATCAAGAGCGCTGCACAAAGCTGCGGGATGAGCTCGGGTTGAGAGAAACAGTCATCTTCGCGGGGTTCGCCGCCAGCGCGGAAGCTGCGTATAACGAGAGCGATCTCGTCGTTCTCTCCAGTATTTCGGAAGGCTTCCCGTACAGCGTGGTCGAGGCCATGATGTGCGGTCGGGCGGTCGTCGGCACGGATGTCGGCGGCGTGCGCGAAGCGCTTGAGGGTTGTGGCCTGGTCGTGGAGCCCCGCAATCCGGCTCTGATGGCGGAGGCCTGCCTGCATCTCCTCCGCGAACCTGAGTTGAGGCGGCATTGCGGAATCAAAGCTCGCAAGAAGGCGCTCGAGTGTTTCAGCCTTCAGCAATGCAACACCGCCTACCTGGCGTCCTACCAGAGACTTACTGCCGAAGCTCGCAATTGCCAGGCGGCGCAGGTCACTGCCGAGTCTGGCTCGGTGGAGGCCAGCAAATGGGAGGCGCTGAGGACGATGTGGTCCACCAGTCTGGGGCGAGGCAGGCGCGCATGAGCATGTCAGTGGGAGCGGTATCCGTCCTGGAGCAGCCTGCGGCGGCTTGCGAGAACCTGGACCGCCTGGTCGAGGAGGTGCAGCGCTCCTGCGCTCACCCTGTCAGCATGTTGCAGGTCGCGGCGTTACTGGAGTCGGCAGGCGTGACGGACGGTGTGGCACGCAGCCGGTATCAGGAACCGGACGTCTTTGCGCTGGCCCAGGCGGTGACCCGGAGCTATCCGCGGGCCTCTCTAGATACGAGCGCGGCGAGCGCTGTTCACCTGCCAGAGGAGCGGCTGTCGGACACGCTAGCTGATTACTCGCGTGGGCTTCTGGCCATCGTGCCAATTCTCCTTTTGACGCTGACCATCATGGTGTACCAGGGATTTGCGCGGTGGCGTACCGGGCAGGTGGTGGCGTTGAGCGTGGCAATGATCGGCAGTCTTCTTGTGACCGGCGGCTTCGTGCAAGCGCTCAGCAGGAAGGGGTCGAGCTACCTGAGCCAGGGCTACATACGGGCGGCGCAGCGCGTGGTTGCGTTGATCCTTGGCGTTGCGGTGCTGGCGATGCTCGCCGTGGGCGCCCTTTGTGTCGCCGCACTCCGGCTCTCGGGGTGGCTGGCGCCTGAAGACATCGGGTTGATGGCCGTCGCGTACATCGCCCTATCGCTGCTGTGGCTGGCTGCAGGCTTGCTCCACCTGTTGAAGGAAGCACCCTGGTTCGGCGTCGCGCTGGGGATCTGCCTGGGGCTCAGCAACCTCTGCTTGAGAGAGCTGAAGTGGACTAACCTGCCCGATGGCGCCATCATGCTCCTGGCAGCCGCGGCCGGGTTGGCCGGCGCCCTTGCCGTGACGCTCCTGGTCGCCCGCGCAGCGCTGTCGCGCGAGGCGGCCGCCTCACCGGTCGGTGATCACCACGTGGTCCTCGCGCCATCCGCGCAGCTGATAGTTGGGCTCGCGCCCTATTTCGTCTACGGACTTCTCAGCGTCGTCTTCGTGCTGTCCGGCCACCTCGGCGGTTGGGCCGGCGCCTTGCGTACGGAGGCTGCGCCTCTGCAAGGCGTCGCCACCATCGAGATCGGGCTGACCGTCGCTCTGATAAGCTACATGCTGGCCGGCGGCGTGGCAGAAAACACCATGCGCCGATTCTGGCGGCGGATCAAGGTGTACCAGTCCGGGACCTCCCAGGCAGGGCCGGACGCGTTTAACCGGGCACTTTGGGATTTCTTCGTGGGTGAACAGGCGCGCTACCTGATAGCGCTGTCGCTGTGCAGCTACCTCGTTGCGTCAAGCGTCCTGGCCATGGTCCAGTTCTCTGCAGGGCCCGGGGTGGCAGTTTTGCCCTGGTCAGCGGAAACCACGGCTGTATTTCTGATCGGACAGGCCGGATATTTCCTGATGGGGATCGGAGTCTTCAGCTGCATGTTCATGATCACGCTCTCGCAGCCGGGCCGTGCACTGGGCGCGCTGGCGAGAGGCACCGCCGCCACCGCCGCCGTAGGTCTGGCGATCGCTCTGGTGCTGCCGTATCAGTATACGGTATTTAGCGTAGTGGCGGGCGGCCTTGTGTTTGCGATCAGCGCACGTGTCACCCTGAGGGCGATGCTGGCGGACGCCGACCACGCTTACTATGCGTCGTTCTAATCTTGAGGCCGGCCGAAGAGGGGAGTAGCGCGATGTCTTGGACGAGCACCAAGGTCCTGGTCACAGGGGCGGGGGGGTTCATCGGAAGCAGCCTCGTCGAGGCGCTGGTCCGCGAAGGGGCCAGCGTGACAGCGTTTCTCCACTACAATGCCCGCGGGGATCCCGGTTTGTTGCGCTACGCTGATCCCGAAGTGCGCAGGGGCGTCAGGCAATACCAGGGCGAGCTCCGCGACCCGCAAGCGATGCGGCAGGCGATGCAGGGTGCGCAGATCGTGTTTCACCTGGCAGCGCTGATCGGCATTCCCTATTCGTACGCCCACCCGTCCGACGTCATTCAGACGAATGTGCTCGGCACGCTGAACGTGCTCTCGACGGCGCGGGACCTGGGCGTGGAGCGCGTGATACATACCTCTTCGAGTGAGGTCTACGGCACCGCCCGTTACGCACCCATCGATGAGAGACATCCATTGCAGGGGCAGTCGCCCTACTCGGCCAGCAAGATCGGGGCCGACAAGCTCGCCGAGAGCTTCTGGCTCTCGTACGGGCTGCCTGTCTGCACGGTGCGCCCGTTCAATACGTTCGGCCCCCGCCAATCGGCCCGCGCGGTGATACCCACAATCATAGTCCAGGCGCTCACCCTGGACCGGATCCGGCTGGGCGCACTCGCTCCACTCCGCGACTTCAGTTACGTCACCGACACGGTGTCCGGGTTCCTGGCGGCCGCCGCGAGCGAGCGAATGATTGGCGAGGTGGTCAATCTCGGCAGCGGGCGCGAGATCAGCGTCGGCGATCTCGCAGGTTTGATCTGCCGGATCGTGGGACGAAGCCCGGCCATCGAAGCCGATGAACAGCGGTTGCGGCCGCAGGGCAGTGAAGTGGAGCGCCTGCTCGCCGACAACCGCAAGGCCAGGGCCATCATGGCCTGGGAGCCGCAGGTGACCCTTGAAGACGGGCTGGCACGTACGATCGACTGGATCGCGGCGCACAGCGATCTCTATCGACCGGATTTCTACACGGTCTGATGCCGGTGAGGCCGGAGAGTAGCGAGAGCTCCGGCCGGGAGGAGGAGACGCGATGAAAGCAGTGATTCTTGCGGGGGGCTTGGGCACCCGCCTGGCCCCATATACGACGGTGTTGCCCAAATCTCTAATGCCGCTCGGCAATTGTCCACTGTTGGAAGTCATTATTCGTCAGCTGCGTGCGCACGGATTCACCGACATCTGGCTGGCCGTGGGTTATTTGTCCCACCTGCTCGAAGCCTACTTCGGTGACGGCGAGCGGTTCGGCGTCAGGATCCGCTACTCATTCGAGGAGCAGCCGCTCGGAACAGCCGGCCCGCTGACCCTCATCCCCGGCCTGGACGAGCCGTTCCTTACTATGAACGGTGACGTCCTGACCGACCTGGACTACGGGGAGCTCTATCGTTATCACGCGGCCCAGGGCGCGGCCCTCACGGTCAGCATGTTCTCCAAGAAGATCAAAATCGATCTGGGGGTGTTGGAGCTGAACGCGGCGTCGGAAGTGACCGATTATATTGAGAAACCCACTTTCGCCTACCCGGTGAGCATGGGGATCTACATGTTCTCGCCCCAAGTAGTCCGGCTCCTGCCCCGACAGAAACGTGTCAACCTCCCGGATGTGGTGCATCTGCTGTTGGATCGGGGCGAGAAGGTGGCGGGTTACCTCTTCAAAGGACAGTGGCTGGACATCGGCAGGCCTGAGGACTACGCGCAGGCACAATCTTTGTGCCGCGAGGCTGAGGCCGCTTACTCCATGCCATTTGCTGTGCCGGCGCCCGAAGGGGCTGCCGTGGCCGGCGCGGCGGGTCGCTGAAGATGGCACGCAACCGTCCGATCCGCGCACTGGTGACCGGTGGGGCCGGGTTCATCGGACGTCATCTCGTCGCCCGCTTGCTGCGCGAAGGCTACGCGGTGTCAGTCGCCGACCGGATTTTTCCGCCGGAGACTGCGGACTGGCCCGTGACGCGCCTCGTGTGCGACGTGCGCGATGCCGAACCACTGGCCCTGGTCGTGAACCAGACGGCGCCGGAAGTCGTGTTTCACCTGGCTGGGCTCGCGCGAGGCGATGACCTCGCTCAGCTTCTCTCGGTGAACTTGTTTGGAACCAGAGCCCTCCTCGATACGCTCCGGCGGTGGCCGATACCTCCGCTGGTCGTCATCCCCGGCTCCTCGGCGGAGTATGGGCAGATACGTGAGGGACATCCGGTCGCCGAGACCGCAGCCCTGCATCCCACTTCGGCCTATGGCCTCAGCAAGGTTGCCCAAAGCCTCTTAGGAGTAGCCTACTCCGTGCGCGGCGAGGTGCCCGTAATCGTCGGACGCTTGTTCAACATCACCGGTCCGGGCGAGCCTCCTTCGATGCTGCTCGGCGCCATGGCAGAGCAAATCGTGCAGTGCGAGGCCGAGAACCGGCTGCCCGTGCTCCAAGTCGGGAACCTGTCCCCTATCAGGGACTTCTTAGATGTGCGCGATGCGGCTCGGGCATTGTGGCTGTTGTCGCTCTCGGGCAGGCCCTCCACGGTGTACAACATCTGCAGCGGGCAGGGCCGCTGTGTGGAAGACGTCGTGCGCCAGCTCGCCGCCCTCTGCCCGATGGAGATATCGCTGTCGCCCGACCCCGCGCGCCAGCGTCCCGCGGATGTGCCCTACTGCGTCGGGAACCCCGGCCGGCTTCGCAACACCACCGGATGGATCCCCGAGATCCCCTTCGAGGAGAGCCTCACCGCCGTCCTCTCGTCGCGTCGCGAGGCCTTGCCGCTTCCCGTCCTGATAGCGGTCTGAGCACTGCCGGCTCATGAAGTCGCGGGGAGCAGGTCAACTTCCGAATTAGGGAGCCAATCGAGCGCCCTCGTACCCACGAACGACGGGAAGCTGTAGGCTTGGGCGCGCGTCTCAGCGAGATGCCGGAGCGCTTGCTCGTGAGGGGCCGCGTAGTCCAGGGCGAGAACCTCCCAAGAGTCGCTGAGTCTGCGCAGCCGCAGCGCTTTTTCCTCAGTCCAGGCCAGGCCTGCTTCTCCCCACGCCCTGTACCGGTCGCCCGCATGATAAGTAGTGAATGCTTCGAACAGGACGGCGTCCAATGACGACACCAGGGCGTCCAGCACAGAAAACCCGCGATTGGCAATCAACATCAGCCCCGGATAGGTGGCGCGTATGCGGTGCACCAGCGCGGTCACGCCTGGGCGCGTTTCCGGGTGGCTCTCCTGCACATCCAGGTTGTCCAGCAGCAACCCTTGAAAGCCCCGGCCGAGGATTGCCGGGATGCTCTCGTCTAGCACGTGCGCCTGCCATACTGGCGAGCCGCAGTCCACCCAGAGGGCATCCCAGCCCGGGTTGCCGGCGGGGCGGCCCGTGAATGGGTCGATCACATGCCAATCACCGCCGGCCACCGGATTCGCCTCGCTGCCGATGGAGAGGTACGCCGCCACGCAGACGCCGCGCGAGCGCAGATCAGCTACCTGGTCCTGGTCGTAGTGGCCAGGCTGGAGAATGACCAGGTCGTAAGCGGCGAGATCGTACAGCCGGCCGAGCCCGTAGTAGCATGCATATCTGAGCGGCTTGTTCGACAATCCATGTCTCTCCGAGGCAGGATCAAGTCAAGTTGCTGGGTTAGCCCGTGGGGGCAACCACTCGCCCTGCCCTCACGACGATGCTCCTGGCCAGACGCGCTGTCAGACGTGGTTCCTGTGGCACCTTCCAGCCAGACTGCATTTTACTCTCTCTGCGCCGGAGGTGCAACCGCGAGAGTGGTTGGGACCTCACCCACTTCGCCCGATGCAGCCTCGTCACGCCTCGCCACCGGGGCAGGCGTGTCCTCCGATCGGCATTCGGTCGGCTGTTCGCGCCCGGCTGGCGCCCCGGTTGCGCGTAGGCTGAGCGGAGGGCAACCGCCGGTGGATGCTGTGGCAAGCGGATGGAGATCGCAGGGGGTCCATCTTGTGAAATAGCGTCCATAATGATATAGTATAATAGCTGAGGTTTTTGCTCAGCATACCCCGCCTCACGGAGGTGCATAATTGGACCACAAGCCGCCCTTCGGGGCGCAGCGATGGACCAGCGGTGCTCGCAGTGCACGAATGCGACTTATGCGTTTTCTTGGAAATTGGACTTTGGCGACCTGCCTCGCCTTGGCGTTTGTGATCTACTTACCTCTCAGCCTGGGCGGTCCCGCGGCAACGACGCCGGGGCAGCAAACGGTGGCGCTACCGTGCACGAGCATGATGACAACTATTGGCACTACCGGTACATCGTCCCCTCAACCTCTGAACATGCTGGATCAGAGCGGAACGCAGGACACTCGGTCCAAGTACGTCGAGTTCGTCTCCGTCCCGGCCGGACACGCCACCGAATGCACCTACATCCTGCCCTCCGGCATTTCAGCGAACAGCATCACCGAGCTGCGCGTCCACGTCAACTACAGAGGATCTACCCGCAGCGTGCAACGCTGGGAGTGGGCTCTGAAGAAGAGCGCCGGTGGCTTGGTCTCCCTCGGGGACAACGGCGCGGCAGCCAGCTGGCGCTGGGGGGAGATGATCTTCGCCGTGCCAGGCAACCCCGCTGACTACATCAATAGCGGCGCCCTCAGGCTCGTTTACCGAACCACCCGGTCCCTTCACGCAAGCGACCTGGACTATCAGGTTGTCGAGCTCGTCCTTGGCGGCGCGCCAGCACCGGCACCTCCAACCGCTGCTCCGAGCGGAAGTGCAGAGCCCCCCATCCCGACGCCCACAATGGCTAGCGCATTGCCGACTGCCACGGGCACCCGTCCTGCACCGACCGCCACTGCGACCACGCGCCCGGCGCCATCGCGTACGTTTACCAGCGCGCCGCCGACGACTACTTCCACCCCACGTCCGGCGCCATCGCTGACGCCCACCAACGCGCCGCCGACGACTACTTCCACCACGCGCCCGGCGCCATCGCCGACACCCACCAGCGCTCCGCCGACATCAACCGCCACGACTCGTCCGGTGCCATCACCCACGCCGACCTCAGTCCCCAGCGGCAGGTCGTGGAGCGCCGTCAGCAGCTGGGTCTACCAGCTCAGCGGCTACCAGAATAGCCGCCTCGACCAGATCGCCGCCTCCCACTTCAACCTCGCCGTCGTCGACCTCGCCCGCGACGGCAGCACCGGTTACTTCACCCGCCCCGAGGTCGCCGCCGTCCAGGCCAGCGGCAAGTTCGCCCTCGCCTACTTCGAGATCGGCGCCATCGAAGACTACCGCCCCGAATGGTCCCAGGTCCCCAGCGATATGAAGCTCGGCGCCGTCGGCGGCTGGCCCTCCGAACAATACGTCAAGTACTGGGATGAGCGCTGGTGGCCTATCGTCAAGGGCCGCGTCGACCAGGCCATCGCCGCCGGCTTTGACGGCGCCTACCTCGACATGATCGTCACCTACGAGGAGATCCCGGCCGACGCCGCCGGCACCAACCGTAACGACCTCGCCGCCAGGATGGTCGACCTCATCGCCCGCCTCTCCCAATACGCCAAGAGCCTCGACCCCAACTTCAAGGTCCTGCCCCAAAACAGCCCCGAGCTGCGCACCTGGCCCAAATACCTGCCCGCCATCGACGGCATCGGCATGGAGGAACTCTACTTCCTGGCCACCGACCAGGCCTGCAGCCAGAGCTGGTGTGCTGACAACCGCAACAACGCTGCCGCCATCCGCAGCGCCGGCAAGCGCGTCCTGACTATCGACTACGCCAACAACGCCGCCAACATCGCCAGCGCCTACAGCCAGTCGCGCACCGCCGGCTTCGTGTCCTACGCGTCCGTCGTCAACCTCGACACCATGCGCATCAACCCCGGCTGGGACCCCTGAGCCTTGGGCGCTCCGCGCCCGGACGGCTGGCCGGGGGACCCGCCGGCCAGCCAGGTACCCTCGTTCGCTAGCATGGTTCCCGGGCACCGCTTCTATGCGGTGGCCGGGAACCGGAGGTGCCAACTCACCCCGCCGCGAATTTCGATTTCCTCCGTCCAAGGGTCCGCGTCTCCATAGGTTTCCTCTGCGGATGTCCTTCGGCTCGAGCCGAGCAACGGCACGCTCCGAGACGGGACAGCCGTGTCGGGACAATTGTCAGGGGTCAGCGGCGGTCCCGCCTTCACCGGCATTCGCCGACACCTCGCCAAGAGAGCCACCAGCTATCACTACAAGAATACCTGAGCTAGACCCCGGACCATTATCCCATTGTGCGGTGGCGCGCGAACTGCTATTCTCGCTAGGGCTGGACCTACGCATCGAAGTGAGTGCCCAGCCTGGAACGCGCTGGGGCCCGGGCAACGGCGGATCCGACCACCTTGGCTAAGGGAGGTGTGAGTTGAATCCCATGCCAGTCTCAAAGACGGGAGCGCGCCGCGTTTCAGGCTGGGCGACGATGCTGGTCTGCCTAGGGCTTATGATGGCCGTCCCGGCCGTCGTCGGGCAATCGGCTTTCGCAATCGCTTCCTCTTCTCCGACGATTGTGGCGGTGCCCTGTTTGAACTTGGTAACCGCTCTGGGCACCACCGGCACATCGTCCCCTCACCCTTTGAAAATGCTGGATCAGAGCGGAACGCAAAGCACTTGGTCACGCTACGTCGAGTTCTACTCGCGCAAGGGCGGAAACGCCACCGAATGCACCTACAGGCTGCCCACTGGCCTATCGACGGGCAGCATCACTGAGCTGCGCGTCCACGTAAACTACAAGGGCCCGCAGCAAAGTGAGCAGCGCTGGGAGTGGGCTCTGCAGGATCGCTCCGGCAGCTGGGTCTCCGTCGGGGACAATGGCGCAGCCGGCAATTGGCGCTGGACCGAGATGATCTTCGCCGTGCCAGGCAACCCGGCCGACTATATCGCCAACGGAACCCTCAAGCTCCTCTACCGCTCCACCCAGGCCGTTGACGCTAGCGACCTCGACTACCAGGTCATCGAATTGGTGCTGGATGGGACGCCCGCGCCCGCCACGCCCACACCGGCGCCCACTGCCACCACCGTTAGGGCGGCCGCATCGCCGACTCCAACGAAAACGGCGCCATCAACTACCAACACGGCCACCAGCGTGCCCCCGACAGCTACCGCCACCGCACGCCCGGCGTCTTCACCCACGCCTACCTCGATCCCCAGCGGCGGATCGTTGACCGGCGTCAGCAGCTGGGTCTACCAGCTCAGCAGCTATCCGAATGACCGCCTCGACCAGATCGCCGCCTCCCACTTCAACCTCGCCGTCGTCGACCTCGCCCGCGACGGCAGCACCGACTACTTCACCCGCCC
>Ga0315273_10001983_pt1 | contig 23831 bp, 15 predicted proteins | sample YL17G02_0_MG_FD_205753 | JGI IMG/M metagenome (GOLD analysis project Ga0315273, IMG submission 205753) | Sediment microbial communities from Yellowstone Lake, YNP, Wyoming, USA - YL17G02_0 | ecosystem: Environmental > Aquatic > Freshwater > Lake > Sediment | place: USA: Wyoming | collected...
ACTTCCAGCCTTCTGGGGGTGGGGGGGGGGGGGGGGGGTGGGGGGGGGGGGGGGGGGGGCGGGGGCGAGCGGTTTCTTTCTCGCGTCGCTCCCCCCCCCCGCGCCCCCCCCCCACCTGCCCGCCAAACGTGATCCCGAGCGAATTGGCGTGCTGCGGCATGATCAGCTGCGTCATGTGCGCCAGCGTCGACCCGGGGCGCACGCGCGGCGGCGGCGCGCCCGCGCGCGGCGGCGGCGGCGCGCGCGCGAGCGACGCCGCGCGCGCGCGGTGCGTGACCGGCTCGAGGCGCGGCGGCTGCTCCTCCGGCGCGGCGCGCGCCGCGGCGCGCTTCGCGAGGCGCGCCTCGCGTCGCGCCGCGGCCGCGGCGTGGGCGGCGGCTTGGGCGGGGGTCGCGGGCGAGACGGGGGGCATCAGCGCGGCGGGGCCGAGCGCCGACCGGCCCAACGAGACAAACGTCAGGTACGCGGACACGCAGTGGGACCGCGCCCCGGTGCGCATGCACTCTTCCTCGACCCGCACGCCGACCTGGGGGGGGGAGGGGGGCGGCGTCGCGCGCCGGCAGAGGGCACACCCCTGGAGCCCTCGACCCGCCCCCGCCCCTCCCCCCACCTCGGCGCTCGACGCAAACACGCGGTTGACCGTGGCCGCCACGACCGCGACCGACCCCGCGCGCGCGGGGCGCAGGAAGTGGACGGCGTCGACGGACGCGGTCACGACGGGGCCGCGCGCGAGCGTTTTGGCGGCGAGGCCCGCCGCGACGTCGATCCAGGACAGCACCGTGCCGCCGAAGCAGATGCCGAGTTGGTCGGCGTCGGCGGGCACGATGAGCTGGTGGACCTGAGGGGACGAGAGGGAGGGGAGGTTGGGAGGAAGGGTTAGGGTCGAGGTGCCGGGGCGCGGCGCTCTGTGTCTCTCCCTCCTCTCTCACCACAACCCTTGTCGCGCTCATGGGCACCGCGTCCAACGACGCGGTCGACCGCGCGCGGGGCGGCGGCCGCCCGTCGCGCGGCGGCGCGTCGCCCGCGCTCGGCGGTTCGCCGCGCGCGGCGGCCGCGACGGCCGAGTGCGTTTTGGGGGGGGCGGCCGCGATCAAGGCGGCGAGCTGGCGCTCCAGCAGGTCGACCTGGAGCGAGGAGGGGTGAGGGGCAGGGGGGTGGTGTGGGCAAGGAGGCACGTCGCCCCCTCGCCCCCCCACCCCCACCACCCCTCCTCCCCACCCCCCGCGCACCCGGGCCCCCAAGCGGCCGACTTCGGAGATCTCCGGCAGGGACGCCTTGCGCCGCATCGGGTGCCCGCCCGCCCACCCGCCGGGGCGCGCGCCGTCGTCGTCGTCGACCGCGACGGGGTGGGACGACACGGGGGGGGGGCGAGGCGGGGAGGTGGGCGGCATCGGGGCGGGGCCGCGCCGGGGCGGCGCGGTGTGGCCGGGGCGGCGGGCGCGGCCTGGGGAGGGGTTCCGCCCCACGCTCTGCCCGCGCACAGTGCTCACACATCCCTCCCCAAATCATCGAGGCGCCCGAGGCGCCGGCGGCGGCGCTCGCGGCCGTTTCGCCGTGCCGAAACAAAAAAGCTCGCTCCCCGCCACTCCCCAGCGCGACCGCACGCATCCCACCCATCCATTCAGTCACCGCGCCTCAAACTGGACGACGCGCTTGGTGCGCTTCTTGTACAGGATGCGATAGCCACACTCGCGGCAGCGCACGACGTCCCCTGCCTTCAGCTCGTTCTCGTGGCCTAAGAGAAGATGAGGGAGAGGGGTGGTGGGCGGGCGGGGTGGCGGCGAGGCCGGCGGCGGCGCGCCGCCGCCGGCCGGAATCCGCGCCTAGCGCCGCCTCCGGCACCGTTGCCCGCGGGCGCGGGCGCCGGTCCAGGCTGGCGCCATCGCGTGCGCGCCACGGGCGCCGCGGCGGGCGCGCTCACGCGCGGCTGCCACCCCCCCCCTCCCCATCTCTCTCACCGCAGTCGCCGCACACATACGCCACCCCGGGCGCGGCCGGCAGCTGGGGCGTGGCTCCCAGCATGGCGGGAGGGGTGGGCGCGCGCTGTGGAGGTGTGGGCGCGGCGCGCTCGACGGCGGCGCGCAGGCCGCGTTTGCCGCGAGTTGGCATACAGAGCTGCGTGCTGCCGCCCCCCCTCAAAAAGAAATATCACCGGGGGCGGCGGAGGGCGCAAAACAAGGGCAGACCGACCCAAACCGCGTTTTTTTGCTACAAAAAAATAAAAAATAATCTCGCGGACGGTAGGACTCGAACCTACGCGGGTTACCCCATTTGATTGCCTCGCCGCTGTCCGAGGACAAACGCCGCTTCGAGTCAAACGCCTTAACCGCTCGGCCACGTCCGCCGGTCGAGTGTCACGATTGAATTAAACAGAGGATCATAAAGGCATTGAGGGAGGCGTGCTCGCTGCGCCGTTGTGGGGCGGCTCCGGAGGCCGGGCACGGGCCGCGCGGGAGGTTGGACGCGAGGCGGGCGAGAGTGCGGGCGCTGTGGCGAGCCGCCCGCCGACGCGCGCGCTGCCCGCCGCCTCCCCACACACCCCGGCCGCCGCCGCTCCCTCCACGCGCGCCGCGGTCGCCCTCCCGCCGCGCCCGTGCGCCACCGGTGCGTCGCCCGCGAGGGCTTGGGCGGTCCCGCCCACGCGCGCGCCCGGCTCGCCGGGCGCGCGCAGACGCGCGCGCCCTCCCGCCCCCTCCTCCCCCCGCCAAACAACCTCGTCGCCCGCCAAGCGCGGTTTGAGAAACTCGACGTCGCACGGCGGTGGCGGCAGGGCGAGAGACGCTCCCCACCCTCCCCGCATGCCGCGCGCGCGGATGCCGACCCCGCGCCCCCCTCTTCCTGCAGCCATGGCCGCCCCCTCCCCCACCCTCGCCCTGCCGCCCTCCCTGGGCGCCGCCGCCCCCACGTTCTCCCTGCACCCGACCGCGGTCCGCCCCGCCGAGCACGGCCGCCTCGTCCTCGTGGGGCGCGACGGCGGCGAGACCACGTACGTCATGACCAAGGACACGGTGGTCATTGGACGGTGCGAGGAGCGGGGTGGCGGAGGCGGCCGCGCGCGCGCCGCGCGCGCGCCCACCCGCCTTTGTCCCTCTCAGCGACTCCGCGTGCGACCTCGTCCTCCCCCGCCGCGAAGTCTCTCGCACGCACGCGACGCTGACCGCGCGCGACGGCGGCGTGTGGCTGGCGAGTGCGGGGCGCGAACCGGTGTGCGTCGACGGCGCGCCCGCGCTCCACCCGGTGCGCTTGCGTCCGGGGGCGGTCATCGAGATCGCGCTCGAAGGGCGCAGCAAGGTTATTCGGTTTGAGGGAGGCGGCGGGAGCGGCGGGGACGAGACGGTGGCCATCGTCGGGCGCGGCGCACGCGCGGTGCTCGGCGCGCTGCCCACCAACGTGCCGCTCGCCGGCCCGCCCCGCGCGTTCAAGGCGGCGCCTCCTCCTCCGCCGCCGCCGCCGCCGGCGAGGGCGGGCGGTGGCGGGGCGTCGGCGCTTCTGCCGCGCGCGGCAGCCGCGCCGCCGCCCCCTCCGCCTCGCCCCGCTTTCTCGCCGGGCCAAATCGCGCGCGCCGCCGCCGCCCTGGCCGCCCGCCGCGCCGCGGGCGGCGGCACCGCGGGCCCGCCCGCGACGCGTCTGGCGCCGCGCCCGCGGCCGCCGCCCGCCCAAGCCGCGGCCGGCGGCGTGTTTGTGCCGTGCCAGAACGAGCTGGCGGCGCGCCGGGCGGCGTTGCGGCGCGTGGTGCGGGCGGTGGGGGGCGAGGCGACTGCCGATACGGCTGCTGCCGACGCTTCGACGCCCGGCGCCGCCCTCCCTCCCGCCGACCCCAAGCGCAAGTCGGTCCGCTTCGCCCCGCTGCCGCCCCTGGCCGGCACGCCCGACGGCGTGGTGGCGGACGCGACGGCGTCCGTGGGGCGGCCGCCGCGCGGCCGCGCCACCCCGCTCGTCGACCTCTGTGCCGCCTCCACGCCCGCCCTCGCCGCCTGGGCCGCGGGCGGCGGCACGTACGCGACCCCGATCGCCCCTTTATCCGTCGCCTCCAAGCGGCTGTCGCGGTCGGGGTCGCGCCACGGCACGCCGCGCGCGGCGCTCCTTCCTCCCCCGGCCCGCACCCTGCGCCTGTCCCTGGCCGACGCCGACGTGCACCTGCCGCCGGCGCTCTTTGCGGAGGCGCCCGCGGGCGGGGTCGCCCTTGTCGTCCCTGCCGCGCTTGCGGCGAGTGGCGACGTGCGCGTGCTGATCCCCGCCGCCGCGTTCGTGCGGTCCGAGCTGCCCCACCCGGCCGCGAGTGGCGCGGACGACACGGTGGCGGTGCCGCTCGGCTGGGTTGCCGAGCGTGAGGGAGGGGGCGACAGCCAAGGAGGGGTGGCGACCGCGGCGTCGGCTGCCGCGGCCGTCGACGCCACCGTCGAGCTCCCGCCTTCGCTCTTTGCCTCACCCGAGCTGGCCACACGCCAGGCGGCGGCGGCGGCGGCGACGCCGACCGCGGGCGCGGTGCGCGCGCTGGTCGCGCGCGCGCTCGCCGCGGCGGCGGCAACCTCCGCGCCCTCGCCTTCCGCCCACGCGCCATCGCCCGCCGCCACCGTGGTCGCCGGCGACTCGCCGCCGCCGCCCACGGTGGAGGCCACCATGCGGCTGCCCGCGTGGCGGTCGGCGGGCGGCGCCGCGCCGTCGCCCGCGCCCTTCGACTCGCCGGCGGCGTCGCCGGTCGCGTCTGCGGAGCCGACTGCGGAGTTTACGGATGCTGAAGATGACGACGCGGGCGACTGCGTGGCCGGGCCGATGGCGCCTCCCCCCTCCTCAATCGTCGACCTCCCACCCTCCCTCTCTGCCGCCGCCGGCGGCCCCGCCCTGGCCGCCGCGCGCGCCGCATTTGCGCGGGCGGCGCGCGCCGAGGAGCGGCTGGCGGCGGCGCTGGCCGAGGCGGACGGGTTGCGGAGGGCGCTCGCGGCAGCGGTGGAGCCCTCGCCGCGGCCCTCGCCGCCGCGCCGCCGCGTCATCGTCGTGCGCGGGGGCGCGCCGGTGGTGGCGCCCGCGCCGGGCGCGGTCGTGTGCGGCCGCGTCGTCGTCGTCCGGGGTGCGAAGAGGGCGGCGGTGGCGGCCGCGGCGCCCGTGTCCGCGCCCGCTCCTGCCCCCTCTTCCTGCGGCGCCTGCGACTCGACCGCGGCCCGAGGCGCCCTGCTCCACTGTGGCAGTGATGGATGCACCAGCGCTGCCCACGTCAAGTGCGCGGGGCTGGCGCGCGCGCCGCGCCGCGGCGCGTGGCGCTGCACCGACTGTGCGGCGCCGGCGGCGGAGCCGGCGGCTGCTGCGGCGGCGCCCAAAAAAGCTGCGCCCCGCCCCAAGCGGGCGGCGGCGGCGGCGGTCGAGGCGGCGGCCGACGGCGCGCCCGCGCCGCGCGCGACGCGCGCGCGGCGTGCGTGAGGGCGTGGTGAGATGGGGGCGTGAACGCGGGCTCACAGCCATGGCGGTTTGTGAGTGCACGCAACTTTGTGGGGGTCTCCGGGCGGGCGCAGCCTCGGCGCACACCCTCTCTCACCGCGGCCGGCTGCCGCCCCCATCCTCCCCCTTTGTCCTCCACCCACACACCCTCCCGCCCACGCGCACACGCTCCTCACACAATGTCCTACGTGACAACGCCCGACGGGCGCCAATGGGTGCGCGCAGGGGCGGCTAGCCGCCGGCGCGCCGGGCGGCGGCCCGGGCGGCGGCGGCGGGAGCGGCGGTGGTGCCGGGGTGCGGGCCGGCAGAGAGCTCACGCCCGAATGGGGACGGCGGGAGCACGTGGCGTGCGCGGAGCGGCTCGATTGGGGGCCGTGCCGCGGCGGCCGACGGCTGACCCCTGCCTTTTCTCTCAGCTCGAGGAGGAGCTCCAGGACGACCTGAAATGGTCGATTTCCGTCACCAAAGTCCTGCACTCGGGCAAGAGCGATTTCCAGTCCGTGGAATTGGTGGAGTCGGGCCCTTTCGGCACGGTTCTCCTCCTCGACGGCAAGGCGCAGTCCGCCTCTGCGGACGAGCGCGTCTACCACGAGATGCTGGTGCACCCCGCCCTGCTCGCGCATCCCAACCCGAAGACCGTGTTCATTGCGGGGGGGGGGGAGGGCGCGACCGCGCGCGAGGTCTTGCGGTGCGTGAAGCGGAGAAGGAGAAAGGGTCGAGAGAGGGCGGCAGCGGGCTCATTCTCGACCCCTCGAAAGCCTCGCTCCAACCACATCTCCCACCCCTCCTCCAACCAGCCACGCGTCCGTGGAAAAGTGCGTGATGGTCGACATCGACGCGGTCGTCTGCGATTTCTGCGCGGCCCACCTCCCCGCCAACGCCGCCGCGTTCGCCGACCCCCGCCTCACCCTCATCGTGGACGACGCCGCGGCGCAACTGGAGAAAGCGGCGGACGGCGCGTTCGATGTGATCATTGGAGACCTCGCCGACCCGGTCTCGGGCGGCCCCTGCTTCCACCTCTACACGCGCGAGTTTTATGAAGGGGTTATCAAAAAGAAGCTGGCGCCCGGAGGCGTGTTCGTCACGCAGTCGGGGCCGGCGGGCGTGTTGAGCGCGGGGCAGGTGTTTTCGTGCATCCACGCGACGCTCGCGTCGGTCTTCCCGGCCGTCGTCCCGCTCGCCGCGCACGTGCCTTCCTACGCGGACGCGTGGGGATGGAACGTGGCGCTGTCGGACCCGGCGACGGCGGCGGTGCCGGCCGGCGCGGCGGCGGTCGACGCCGCGCTCGCGGCGCGCGTCGCGGGGGAGCTGACCTTTCTCGACGGCGCCACGCTCGTCGGCGCCGCCGCGCTCAACAAGATTGTGCGCAAAGTTCTGGCGGACGAGACGCACGTGTACACGGTGGACGCGCCGTGAGTCGGGCGGGGTGGAGGCAGGGGGTTGGGGGGGGGTGAAGGCGCGCGCGCGCGCGACTGAGAGAGGCTTTTCGGCGCCCCGCCGTGCCCGCCACACCCTCCCATGCCTCCTACCTTTTCCCTCTCAGGCGCTTCATCCACGGCGAGGGCATGCAAACCCTGGTGTGAGGCCACGGGCGCGGCGCGGCGCGTGCTGCAGCGCGCTGCGCGCCCCTCCCCCCCCGCCCCTCCTCCTCCAACGCGACGAGAGACACAACTCCACCCTCCGCGCGCCCGCCCGCCCCGCAACGCCGGGGCGGCGGGCCGCCAGCACTGCCCCCGAAACCGCACCCGGCCGCCGCGGGAGGCGCGCCGCCACGCGCGTCTCTGCCGCTCGCCCGCTTGCCCCAGGGAACCGGAAAAAAGAAGACGGCGGGGTGGCGGGTCGATTGCGCCTGTCAAGATCCATTGCCGAACGCCGGGGCCACGGGCCCGGAGGGGTGCGTTTGGCGGGAGACCGCGCGTCAGCCTCGTCGCCCAGCACAGTCGCGGAAGCCAGCCGGCGCCCCGCCCGCGCCGCCGACCCCTCCCCCCCCCACCGTCGACCGCCCGCCGCGCGCTCGCCGCGCGGCCCGAGCCCGGTCAGCGCCCGAGGCCGCCCGTGGCTGGCGCCGCGTCCCCTCTGGTGTCGGCGCCCATGCTCCTCCCGCCGCCCGCCGCCGCCCTGGCCACCGCCTACACGCGCGCTGCGGCGCCAGTTCTCGAGGACGCGCACGCGGCCGGGGTGAGAGAGGGGCGGAGAGGGTGGGGAGGCGCCTCGCCCGGCGCGGCGCAGATGCGGGGGCCGCTTGCCCGCCGCGCGCCCCCCCGCTCGCGCCGCAAAGTTGAACAAGGCCAATGCGCGGGCCGTGGAGGGGTCATTGCCCACCTCCCCCCCTCCCTCACCCCGACATCAGGAGGTCAAGGCCGCGCACGTCCTCCTCGCCCGCGCCGCGGCGTCCGACGCGGGCGGCGGCGCCCCCGGGCTGACCGCGTTGCTCACCGCGGAGGACGTGAGGTGAGAATGGAGTCGGCGGGAGGGCGGGGAGGGGTCGGCGGCCGGTTGCCGCCTTTTTGGTCGGCCGTCGAGCCGGCCCGCGGCCGCCGCGGCGTCGGTCGGCGCCCCGTCCGATGCATTTGTCGCGCCGCTCTCGACCCCGTGGAGGCGGTGGCGGCGGGCGGCACGCCCGGGCCGCGCCGGATCGCCGGGGGCGCGCGCAGGTGGCGCCGGCGACGACCCCGTTGGGCGCCTTTTTTCCGCCGCGTCGCTCCTCTGAACCCGTCTCCCTCTTTCTTCAGCCTCACCACCTTCCTCAAGGAGCTGCCCGTGCTCGCCAAGCGGCTCGACCCCCTCCTGGCGGCCCTGCGCCCCGCGCGCGCGGCGCCGCTCGACCGCGCTTTAAGAGTCAGGGAACTGCAATCCGCGTACGTGTACGGCACCGTGCTCGCCAAGAAAGCGCGCGACATGTTGCGGCCGCTGCTCGCGCCGGGCAGCGTGTCGGCCGACGCCGCGCCGCGGCTCGCGTGGGCGCTCTTTGCGTCTGCCAAGGCCGCGACGCTCCCGCCGCACCCCGACCTGGTCACCGCGTTCGCCCTCCTCGTCGCGTCCGTGGCCTGGGTCCTGGCCCACGTGCCGGCGGCCGACCTGGCGCCCGGCGCGGAAGGCGTGCTGCAGGCCGCCGACCCCTCGTCCCCCTCGCCCGACCTGGCCGCCGCGCTCGCGTCCCTGCACCGCGTGCCGCGCGACCAGGTCGACCCGCTGACCGCCGCCCTAGACGCGCACGCGCGCGCGGTGCTGGGGGGCGGGTCGGGCGGGGCCGCCCGCGACGCGCGCGGGTGGGGGCCTGGGGGGCGCGTCGCCGGCCTCCTCTCCGACCCCGCCGCCACCGCCACCGCCCTCGCCGCCCTGGACGCCGCGTACGACGCCGCCCACGGCGCGTCGTCAGAGATCGACGAGCGCCCCCTGCTCGACGCGGCGGCGGCGGCGGGCGCGCGCGCGCCGCCGCGCACGCCGCGCGCGGCGCCCGTCACGGCGCGCTCGCCCGCGCCGCCGTCCCTCTTTGGCGCGTCGCCGCCGCCCAAGTCGCACCTGGCGTCCCGGCTGGCGACGCCGCCGACGCTGTCCCGGTGCGCGCTCGCGTCGCCCGCGTCGCCTGCCGCGACGCCGCTCCGCACGGCGGGGCCGGCCGCGCCCTCGCCCCTGCGCACGCCGGGGGCGGCACCCGCGTCGCCGTTCCGGTTGTTGCCCGGTGCCACGTCCACCGGCGGCTACGCGCTGGGCACGCCCGGCGGCCTGCTCGCGCGCGGGCCGCCCGCGGCGGGCGCGTCGACCCCGGTCTCCGACACCCTTGCCTGCCTCGCCTGGCTTCGCGACGCGGCCCGCGACGACGACGACGTCGAAGCCGCGCTCACGGTCGCGGTCGCGGGCTCGGGCGCTGACCCCGCCTCGCTCGCGGCCGCCGCGCGCGCGGGCGCCGCGCGCGTGTTTGGCCCCGGCGCCGGCGCCCTGCCCGCGGCGCAAGCGGATCGCCAACGGGAGGCGGTGGCGCTGTACGCGCGCACGCTGGACGCGGTGCTGGCGGCGGAAGAGGCGCGCGCGGGCGTGGCCGCGGCCGCGCCGCCCGCGCTCGCGCGCTCGCCCCGCTTCCACGCCGTCCTGCTTGCGCTCGCCTGCGAGTGCGTGGTGGCGGCATACCGCACGGCCACGCTCCCCTTCCCGGCGGTGCTGGAAGCGCTCGCCCTCCCCCCGTTCGACGCGTGCAAGGGCGTCGACGCGTTTGTGCGCGCGCACCCCGCCATGCCGCGCGAGGTGCGCCGTCACCTCTTTGGCCTGGAGGAACGCTGCCTGGAGGCCGTCGCGTGGGCGCCCGGTTCCCCCCTGTACGTGCTGCTGGCGGCGGGCGCCGGCCCCGCGCCGGGCGATGCGTCGCCCGTGTCGCCCGCCGGCACCCCGTCCTCCACGCCCGCGGGCACGCCCGCGTCCACGCCGTCCAAGCGCAAAGCGGGCGGGGAGGCCGGGGACACGCCCAGCAAGCGGGCGGCAGCGGGCGGCGCGCCGTCGACGCCGTCGGCGCCGGCGCCGACCGCCGCGCCTGCGGGCGGCCTCTCGGCCCTGCTGAGCCCCGCGCCGCCCGCGTCGGCGACCGCGGCGCCGCACCCGACCCCCCCTGCCGCTTTCGGCCCCCCGGAATCGGCCCGCGCCGGCCCCGGCGCCACCACCGCCGCGCGCCGCCGCGCGGTCGCCGCCGCCTTCCTCGCCCGCGCCGAGCGCCTGGCCGCCCTGCGCGCTGCCGACCTCTGCGACTGGCTCGACCTGGCGCCGCCGGGCGGCGCAGGGTTGGACAGGGCCACGTGCGCGGCCCGCGTCGCGACCCTCCTCCACCACTGCGTCTGGTCCGCCACCGCCCTCTTCTACGGGCGCCACGTCGACCAAGTCATGCTCTGCGCCCTGTACGGCGTGTGCAAAGTGGCGCGCGCGCGGCCCACGTTTCGGGACATCATCGCGGCCTACCGCCGCGCGCCCCACGCGCGGCCCGACGTTTTTCGGTGCGTCGCCATCGAGCTCGCGCCCGACCTCACCCCCCTGCGCACGGGCGACATAATCGAATTCTACAACTCCGTGTTCGTTGGCGCGGCGCGCGGCGCCCTGCTCGCGCTCGGCTCGGGGCGGCTGCCGCTCCTCCCCGCGCCAGCGCGCCGCGCCGCGTCGGCCGGCGCGCCGCCGCCCGCGCCCCCGCCCTCGCCCGGCGTCTGGGTCTCCCCCATGGCCGCGCCGCCGCCGGCCGCGCCGCGGGGGGCGGGTCCGGGGTCGCTGGAGCTCGTGTTCGGCGCGCCCGCGGGCGCGGCGAGCGCGGCGCTCGCCGCGCGCGGGTCGTCCGGCTCCGGCGCGTCGGGCTCGGGCGTCGGCGCCGCCTCGTCGTCCGGCGGCGCCCCGCCGCGCGCCGCCCCGCCCCGGTCGCCGCGCGCCGCGCGCCGGGACGAGGCGGCGGCGGCGGCCGCGCTGCGCGGGCTGGTTGCCGCTGCGCCGGCCGCGACGGGGTCGAGCTGAACGAGGAAAGCAGAAGAGAAGCTCGCCCGCCGCCCTCCCACCCATCTTTACGTCCCATTTATTCACCTTCCCCACCCCTCCCCTTTGCGCGCCGCGCAGCCGGGACGGCGGCGCCCCGCCGCCGCCGCCCCGGCCCCGTCTCAGTCGCTGTCCCACCGCCCCCCCGCCCGAGCGCGCGCGCGGCGGCCTGGCGCCGGCCTGCCGCGCGCGCGTTCTTTTCGGTTAAGAAAAATAGGGCCCGCCGTCCGGCGCCTCGCCCCACCCCGCCCCAACGACTTACGTTGCTCGTTTCTTTTGTTTCACGCGCCCCCCCCCTTGCGCCCCGCCTCCCCGCGCGCCTGGTCGCAGCCCCACGAGGCAGTTGTAAGCGTCTCTTCCCCCTGCCCCCCCCCCCCCCCAGACACGCCGTGAGCGGAGAGCGTGAAGCGGCCGACTCACGCGGCTGCTGCCGCGGCCGCCAGTCCCTCCACGAGGGCCGCCAGCTCCGCCTCGCCCGTGGCGGCGTCGACTTCCCACCAGGGGAGGGCCGCCGCGCGCGCGCCGCGCGCGCGCGCGCCGCGCGCGGCGACCTCGGCCCCGCCGCGGCCGCGGTCGCGAGGCAGGCGCGCGTCGTAGTCTTCGGGGAGGCCGATGAAGAGAGATATGGTGGATGGCGAGGGCGCGGGGCGCGTGAGGCAGAGGTCGACCGGAAACCCCGCGCCGTCGGCCGCGGCGGGGGCCGCGCCCCAGCCCGCCGCCCGCGCGGCCGCGGCCAGGCGCCGCAGCCGCGGCTTGAGCGCGACCAGACGCGCGCGGGCGGGCGGCGAGCGCCAGGCCTGGGCTCGGGAAGGTGGCGGCGGCGGGGCGCGCGGGGGGGCGGCCGCGGCTGCGGCTGCGACCACCTCGGCCAGCTTTGCGGCCGACAACCCCGCGTTCGGCCTGGGCAGCAGCACGGCGGCCGCCGCGCGCGCGGCGGCGAGGCCGGGCGCGCCTGGCGCGAGCCGGGCGCGCCAGTCGCGCGCGCCGGTCGGGGGGGCGCCGCTCGCGGCCGCGGCCGCCACCTCGTCCAGCGTGGCGTAGCGTTCAGCCAACCGTTGCGCCGTGCCCTGGGCCAGGCCCGCGCCCGGCACGCCCGCGCGGCCGCGGCCGAGCGCGGCGGCGAGCGCCGCGCGCGCGGCGCGCGGCGGCACCGCCACCGCGCGCGGCGCCGGCCCCGCGCCGGCCGCCCACCGGGGCGGCAGAAGCGCAAAGCGAGCGCGGGCGGCGGCCGCGGCCTCGCCCCAGCCGCCGTCGCCCGAGGCGACGACGACGGCACCCGGGTCGACGCCCGCCGCCGCCAGCGCCGCCAGCACCTGCGCCGCGCCGTCGTCCGCCTCAAACTCGGCGCCTGGAGTCAATGGCATAAAACCGGCGGCGCGCGCGGCGGCGGCGAGGCCGCCGGAGGTGGTGGACGCTGTCGCCGGTCGCTCGGGCGGCCGCTGGCGGTCGGACAGATACCGCCCGTCCTCCGCGCGCCGCCCTACACCCTCCTGCGTCACCCTCGGCGGGTCAAACAGGGCGACGCGGACCGCGGGCCATCCCTCGGCCGCGGAAAGCCACGCGAGCGCGGCCGTCGTCGCCCCCCCCAGGCTACCCGCCCGCGCCCCAGACGCCGCCCGCCACCGGGCCGCGATGGAGGCGGCGCCGGATGCGACGTTGGTGCCGTCGACGATGAGGACGGCGGTTGGAGGGCGGGCTGGCGGCGGGCCGGGGCCGGCACTGGCCGCGCGCGCGGCGGCGGCGGCCGCGGCCGGCGGCGGCCGCCCCGGGCCGGCCGCGCGCCGTGGCGCCGGCATCCGCGGTGTGTCGCGCGGCGCCGATTGGAGTGTGCGTCGCGCTGCGGGGTGCGTGTCTTTCAAATACCCCCTAAAAATCGTTTTATGACACCCCGCCTCGGCCGCGCGACCGCTGGTCGGTCGCCCGGTCGAGCCTCAGCGTGCGTGCCCGAGTGGTCAAGGGGCGGGTCTTGAAACTGGAGGCCGCGCGAAGAAGGGGTGGAGAGGGGTCGCGGCTCGCCCGCCTCCCCCTCTCCACCCCCCTCTTTGCGTGGCGCCGAGGCAACCCGTGCGGTCCCCGCGCCCAGGTTCGAACCCTGGCGCACGCGCTTGGGCGGCTGGAAGGTCGCCACTTTTTTTTTCCCTCGCCGGCGCGGGCGGCAGTTGCACACTCTCGTCCCCGATGCAGGTCCAAACGATGCGCCTCCCAGCCCCCGCCCGCAGGTGTCGGGCCGCGCCCGGCCCGCGTGCCCCCCCCAGCCGCCGGTGCGTGTGTGTGTGGGGTGGGGGCGGTTTGCGCGCGCTGGGCGGGACATGCGGCCGCGCCCACGGCCGCCCCCCGCGCCCGCCCCCCCCCCCCCCCAAACACCCTTGTCGTGGCGCGCTCTAGGGTTGCGGCCGGCGGCGCATCCAAAATCCGACGCCCTTTCACCCGCCATTGCGCAGCGCACCCGCCGCGCCGCGCGCGGCTGGGCAGGACGGCCCCGCCTCCTCCCAGCCCGACTGGCGCTCCTTCCGGGCCGCGCTCGTCGCCGCCGAAGCCACTGGTGGCCCGACGCCGGCCGCCGGGTCGGCGCTGCCCGCGGCCGCAGCGCGGTGGGCGCACGCGCTCGCTGCGCCGGAAAAGGGCTGCCTCCTCGTGGCCGCGAGGCCGGACCTCGGCCCTCTGTTCACGCAGGCGGTGGTGCTGGTGGTGGACCACGGTGCGGGGGGAGGGGCGGGGAGGGACGGGAGGGCGCGACCGCGCGAGCCGGCGCCCGCCCGCCCACACCCCTCCCCCCCGCCCCCCCCTTCCAGACCCCGCCGCCGGCTCCGCCGGCCTCGTGCTCAACGTCCCGTCCCGGGGCGTCATCGCGGACGTCGGCCTGGACGCGTCGCTCGCTGGCGCGTTTGCGGCCGAACCGCTCTACTGCGGCGGCCCCGTCGCGCGCTCCTCGCTGCACCTCCTGCACGCGACGCCGGGGTTGCCGGGGTCGCACGTCGTCCTGCCGGGCGTGTTTGCGGGGGGGCTGCCGGCCGCCAACGAGCTTGTCGCGGCGGGCGGCGCACGCGCGGCCGCCGCGGGCGGCTTCCGCCTCCTCTCCGGCTACGCGGGCTGGGAGCCCGGCCAGCTGGAGGCCGAAGCCGCGCGCGGCGCGTGGCACATCGTGGCGGCGGCGCCCGCGCTCGTCGCCGACGTCCTCCGCGGCGACGGCGCGGCCGGCGCCGGCCGCGGCGACGTCTGGCGCGCGGTCGCCGCCGTGGCGGGGCTGTCCCTGGCGCCGCCCTCGCCGAAGAAGAGGCAAGGGTGGGGGGGTGGGGGTGGGGACTGAGGGGGAGGGGTGGCGCGCGCGTGGCCGCGCGCGCGGCGCAATTTTGGGCTGGGAGGGGCGCCGCACGACACACACCGCACGCACTGCACACACACACACCACGTTGGGCGCCCTTGATTTTGACGCAGCGGGGACGGGGGGCGGAGGGCGGGGGCGCGCACCTGCAACACGAGCCGCACATTCCCCTTGTCTCAACACACGCCGTCCACCCCCAAGAATGCGCCACCCGCCCCGCGTTGCACGGGCAGCACGCGCAGCACGTCGGCGGGCAGGATGGGGCCGTAGAGGTGGGGGAAGGTTTCCCCGGCAAAGTCGGCGGCGGGCGGGGTGTCGCCCACGGGCGCCGCCGCCTCCCACTCGACCGGGCCGCCGGCGGGAGTGTCTGTGAGCTCGAGGAGGACCCACGCGTGTGGGTCGCACTTGTAAAACTGGTTCCCGACCGCGATGAGTTTCGACGGGTCCGCCGTCAAGTGCACGAAGCCTCCGTCGGATTCAAACGTCGGCGGCTTGTACGGCGCGTTGGATTCGACGCACGCGGCCCATGCGGGCGCGGGCGCGAGATGGTAGAGCACCATGCGGACGGGCGCGGCGGCCGCGCTGCGGTCAGTGACGAGCCGGGAACGATCCCGTTCAAGGCACGAGAAGAGCGAGGGCGGGAGCGCGAGGAGAGGAGTGAGCGGCCAATCGACCCCAAGGCAGAGTGCGCCGCGCCTCCGCGCGCCGCGCGCGCCCACGCCCACGCTCCTCGCCGATGGCGACCGCGGCGCCACCAGGCGGGCGGCGCCCGCGCCGCCTCGCCCTCTGCGTCGACGTCTGGGCGTCCGACGCCACCCTCGTCACCTGGTCTTTCGCCCGCCGCCTCTTCCTGCGGGTGCGAGGGGTGGGAGGAGGTGGCGCGTGTGGGTGGCGGCGGCGCAATTGGGCGCGGCGAGCGTCCTCGGGCCGACGCCCGACCCCCACACCCCAGAAACGGCGCGGCCCCGACGGCGCCGACGGCCTCGACCCGCGCGACCGTCTCTTCATCGTGCACGTCGCGCCCCACACCCGCAAACCCACCCGCGCGGCGGCGGGGTGGGACCGGGGCGGCCCGCTCGTGCCGCCACTCACGGCCGCGCTGGCGGCGTACCCCTTCACCCTCGTCGCGCTGGAGGCCGCCTCCCCCGCCGCCGCCATCGTCGAGTTTGCGGCGGCGTCCGCGGTGGACGTCCTGATCCTGGGCGGCCGGGACGGCGGGCGGTCGGCGGCGTCTGGCGCGGGGACGGCCGACGCGGTGCGCCGGCACGCGCCGTGCGCCGTCCTGTGCGTGCGCCCGACGGCCTCCCGGCACGGCCTGCGCATTCGCTCCGAGGCCGACCTCGGCGCCCTGCTCGCGCCGCCCGCGCGCGCGGGCGGCGGCGGGCCGGCGGCGGGGGGCGGGGCCGCGCGGGCGGCGCGTCCGCGGCCCGCGCGGCGGATCATGCTCGCGTTCGACGGCGCGCCCGCCGCCGCCCGCGTCGCGGCGCGCGCCGCGGCCGGCGTCTTGTTCCCGGACGACGACGTCGTGCTGGCCGCGCTGCGGCGGGCCAAGGACAAGGACAAGGAGAAAGAAAAGGAGGGCGACGGCGACGGCGCGCACGCGCCGGACGCCGACGCGGCCGCCGCCGCCGCCCTGGACGCCGCCCGCTCATCCCTGACCGCGTACGCGACGACGGCGGTCGTCGTCCCCGCGGGCGCCGACGCCAAGAGCGCGCTTATCGACGCGGCGACCGCGGCGGGGGTCGACCTCCTCATCCTGGAAGGCGCGGCGCCCCCAAAGCGCCTGCGCAGCGGCCTGGGCGGCGCATCGCTGGCCGGGCACGCGACGAGGCGCGGGCCGTGCCCGGTGCTGGTGCTGCCGCCGCCGCCCCCGCCGCCCGCGCCCCCCTCACGGCGCAGCCGCCGCCGGGGCGACCGCGCGGGCGCGCTCTCGCCCGGCGGCGACTCGCCCCGATCGCCCGCCGCGGGCGGCGGCACGGATGACGACGAGCGGCGGCCGGGCGGCGGCGGCGCGTCGTCCGACGGCGGCGCCCCCGCGCGGCCCGTCTCCCGCACCTCGTCCCTCGCCGCCGCCGTCCTGTCCGGCCTGCGCCTGGGGTCGCGCGACCGCGACCGCGCGGGCGGGTCGCCCCCGGGCACGCCCGACTCGCGGGTGGGGCCGGCGCCGCCGCAGTGGCCCTGCTCCCCGCCCTCGCCCTCGGCGCCCCCTCCTCCCCCCCCCCCCCGTCCCGACCCGGACGCGGCCGAGCTGGCGGTCGTGCGGTGGCGGCTGAGCGAGCGCGACGCCGAGGTGGCGGCGCTGCGTGCGCGCGTCGCCGCGCTCGAGGCCGCCCTCTCCGAGCGCGGCGGCGGCGGCGCGCACGACACGGACGAAGAGTCGGATGGCGGCGGAGGCGGGGGTGTGGCGGAGGAGGACTGATTTGGTGGGTGCGGCAGAATTTTGTGTCGCGCGCCGCTCCTCCTCTCCGCTCTCTACAGTTCGCCCTTCATGAGTTCCTCGAGCGAGAACTCGTCCTCCATGGCCTCCCCCTTTGGCGCGTCCGCGCCGTCCCAGGGCGCGACGGTTGCCGCGGCGAGCGCGCCGCGCGCGGGCGCCGCCCCCGCGCCGCCCGCGCGAGCGCGCTCGACAAAGCGCGCGATGTCGGTCGCAGTGAATGCGCCTTTCAAGTGCGCGATCTTGGGGGGGTCGTCAGGACCTGCAGACGGCGGGCGGGCGACCGCCACGAGGGCGGGGAACCCATAAGTCGCCTCGACCGCCGCCTCGAGCCCCGGGTGACTACCGCCGGCGGCCCACGCCCACGCGAACGGCCGGCCCGCGAATTTGAGTGACGCGGCCTTGAGCGAGGCGATGGTCACCGTCCGCTCCGCCGCGGTCGTGTCGGCGATTTGAGGCAGCAGCGCCAGCAAGCACAGCCGCGTGCCGTCGGCCAAGCAGTCGCCATCCAGGTCCTCTTGCGACGTGATCTCAACAATCTCCGGCTCGGGAGGCGGCGCCGCGGCGGCCGCCACGTCGGCGAGCGACGCCGCGTCGCGCGGCCCCTGGTAGGGCTCCGCGCGCCCGCCGGGGTGGAACACGATGAGCGTCGGGTAGCCCTGCACGCCATGCGTTTGGCAGAGGGCCTGATGGACCGTGCAGTCGACGGCGCCCATCGCTCCGCGGCCGCCGCGCGCGACCGAACGAGCGGCTTTCTCAAAGTCGGCCGTGAGCGCTTTGCAGTGCCCGCACCAGGGGGCATAAAATTCAACGAGGCCGATAAAGCCGGGGAGGGTCGTTTCGCCCAGGGAGTGGACCGGGGACTTATTGGACTGATAAAACGCGCCCGCGTCCTTGGCCGCCGTCGTCGCTTTGCCGCCTTTTTTGGCCTTTTTCTTCTTGCCGCCATCGCCTGCGGACGCGTGCGCGTGCGCGCCGTCGCCCGAAGCCGACGCCGACGCGGCCGCGCCCCCTGTCTTGCCGCACCCACACGCCGCCCCGGCAGCGGCCGGCAACTTTTCCCCCAGCCGCGCCTCGGCCGCCGCCCGCGCCACGTCCAACGCCAGCCCGACGGCAGCGGCCGCCGTGGTGCGGCTGGTGACGGGGAGCGGGTCGGAGCGGAGGACGGCGGCGCCTTTGCCGGCCGCGAGCGCGACGAGTGTCGCGCCGCCGCCGACGGCGCCGGCCCGTTTCGCGGCCGCGGCGTCATCCAGCGTGCCCACGCGGGCGATGCCGGTCAGGGCGGCGGCGACGGACGGCAGCTTGGCCTCGGCAAAGGCGTGTCTGAGGAAGGTCGACGTTGACCGAATCCGGAGGGAGCGCGTCGATCCAAGCCCCCAATGGCCCCCCATCGCCTCACCTTTTGCCCGCGCCAAACAGGGCAAGCGTCACGCCGCCGTCCGGCGCATCGACGTCGGCCGCGGCGAGCGGGACAGGCGCCGCGCCAGCGCGCGCAGACGCATCGCCGCCAAACGGGGGCGCCGCCCCGCCGCCGCACTGGCCGCCGGACGCCGCGGCGACCGCGGCCGCGGCGGCGAGGAGAAGGAGGGTCGCGCGGTGGAGCATGTGAGGGCGGTTGTGTGGGGGCGCGAGAGACGACAAAAAAATCACAGCACCGCCACGCCCGCCGGCGCCAGCACAAACCGCGCGAGCGCGACGGCAACCGCGCCCTGGTCGTTCGTCTCGGCCAGCACCACGTTCGCCGCCGCACGCGCTGCGGCGCACGCGTTGCCGACCGCCACCCCGGTCCCTGCCAGTTTCAGCGCGGTGACATCGTTCTCGCCGTCGCCGATGAAGAGCATGCGCGCGGGGTCGATCCCGGCGGCCGAGGACTCGGCAAGCAAGCGCAGCAGGCCGTCCCCTTTGTCGACCCCGGCCGGCACGCACTCGACCACGCCCGGCAGCGCCGACGTCGTGTCGGCCAACCCCGCCAGCAGTTGCCCCGCCGCCTCGCGCGCGTCGGCGACGGCGGCGGGGGGGCCGATCCAGATGGCTTTGTGGACGCGGAGGCCGAGGCGGGCCGCCTCGGCGCACGCATCGCCGGCCAGTTCCTGCGCGGGCTCCCCATACCCTTCAAGCCGGCGCGTGTGCTCGTCCACGCGCGTGACGAGGACGTGGTGCGTCCCCGAGGCCGCGTCGGAGCAATAGAGCGCGAGGGCGACGTCGAGCGCCCCCGCCAGCGCCTGCGCCGCGTGCGCCACGTCGCCGTCGAGCGTGGCCGCGTACAGTTCCCGCCCGTCCGCGTCCAGAACCAGCGCGCCCTGCAAGAAGACGCCCGCGCGGGGGCGGCCGCCGAGCGCAGACCGCAGTGGCGCGGCCCACGGGCCGGTCGGCGCCTTGCCGGTGGCCAGCACCAGGGGCACGCCGGCTTCACGCTCGCACGCGGCGACAGCGGCCGCGACGGCGGGGGTCAGGGCGTGCGCCGAGTCGAGGAGCGTGCCGTCGACGTCGGTCGCCACGAGGTCGAACGCAGACGCCCGTGCGGCGCGCAGGAGGTGGTGCGCCGGGCGGCGGCCCGCGCCGCTGACGCGCGGGCGCCTGGCGAGTGCGGGCAGCCGCATCGGAGAGTGGCCGAGGCGTCGGTTTGCGCGCGGCCGCACTCTGCCGCCACCCGCCGCCGGCGCGCCACCCTCTGGCCGCCATGGCGGGCCCGGGCGGCTGGTTTCAGCGCAAGGTTGGTGGGTGGGCCCGCGCGCGCGGGCGCCGCGGCGCGCGTCCGCCGCGCCCGCCGCGCCCCCATTACGCCTCCACCTCCACAGGCCACGCTCGCCGCGGTCGACATAAATCTGCGCGCACCCGCCGAGGGCGATGGTATGAGAGAAGGAGGCGTGAGCGGGGCGGGGCGGCGCGCGCAGCATGCCGCATGCCGACGCGCCCCCCTTTTCCTCTTCTTCAACAGCCAAACTCGCCGCCCTGGCCGACGCCGAGCGTCGCGCTGCCGCCTGGCGGACCCGTTGCGAAACCGCAGAGGCCGCCCTGCGGTCAGCGACCGCGCGCGCGGCCGCGGTCGACTCTGAAGCCGCCGCCACCGAGGCCGCCGTCGCCCAGCTGACGGCCGACCTGCAAGTCGCCCGGGACGTGGCCGCGGCGGCAGGGGCGGACGCGCGCGCGGACGCCGCGGCGACGCGCGGGGGGGCGGGAGAACTGTTGGTTCGCCTGGAGGACGCGCTGGCGGCCCGGGACGAAGCCATGGCTCTGGTGGAAGCTGCCGTGCGATCTCGGGACGAGGCGGATGCGGAAGCTGCGCGCGCGCGGCGCGAGCGCGACGCGACGCTCGACGCAGCGGAAAGTGTCGTGGCCGACCGCGGCGTGAGCGCGACCGCGGCCGAGCGGGCGACGGCCGAACGAAATGCCGCTCTGCACGCGGCCGAGCGCGCCACCGCCGACCGGGACGCGACGCTGCGCGCGGCGGAACGCGCGGTCGCCGACCGAGACGCCGCGGCCGCGGCCGCGGCGGCCGCACGCGACGCCGCGCTGCGCGAGCGCGACGCCGCCTTGCGCGAGCGCGACGCGGCATCTGAAGCCGCGGCCGCGGCCCAGGCGACGACCGCCGCGGCGCACGCCGATGCCTCCGCTTCGCGCACCGCTGCTTCAACCGCCTCCGGCCACGCCTCCGACCTCGCCGCCGCCCTGGCCGCCGCCCGCGCTGATGGAGGCGGCGAGGGCGCGCGCGCCGCGCTCGAGGCGGCGGCCGCGGGGCACCGCGCGGCGCTCGACGCGGCGGCTGCGGTCGCGCGCGAGGAGAGAGAATCCCTCATCGCCGACCTGACGCGCGCGCGCGCAACGGCGGACGACGCGCTGGCCCAGGCCGAGGCGTTGGAGGCCGACCTCGCGGCGGCCAGCGAAGCCGTCTCGCTCGCCGCGGCCGACGCGGCGGCGTCGCGCGCGGCGGCGGCGGCTGCGGAAGCGGACGCGGAATGCGCGACGTGCGACGCGGAGAGCGCGCGGGCGCAGGCCGAGGCGGCGGCCAAGGGCGCGGTAAGAGAAGAGAGGAGGGAAGGAGGTCGAGGACTGCTCGCCCGTGGCCCACCCTCTTCCCCCACTCGCTCAGGCCTCGGCGTCCAGGAGAGCGGCCGACGCTGTGGCCGCCGCCGACGCGCGCGCGGCGGCGGCCGAGGACGCGGCGCGGCGCGCGCGCGCGCGCGCGGCCGGCGCCGGGGCGGCCGACGCCGAGATGGAGAAGCTGCGCCGCGACTTGGCGAGGGTCAAAGGCTTGCACGACAAGCTTCAAGCCGACCTGGCCTCGGCGCGGCGCTTGGCGGCCGACGCCGACGCGCGCCGCGAAGCGGCCGCCGCCGCCGCCCGACGCGCCACCGCCGCCGCGGCCGCCGCCACCACGCGCGCCGACGCGGCCGAGGCAGGGGCGGCGGACGCGTGCTCGCGCGCTGAAGAGTTGCAGGCGCGCGTGGGCGGTTCCGAGACAGCGCGTGCGGCCGCCGAGGCCGCCGCTCTGGCCGCCGCCACCGACCGGGACGATGCTCTTGCCGCCCTGGCCGACGCGACCGCGGAGCGGGACGACGCGCTGGCTGCGCTGGCGGACGCGGGGTCGGCGTCCGCTGCGGTCGCAGACGCAGGCCGGCACGCGGCGGTTGCTCGCCGGCGGGCGGTTGAGCTGGAAAAGCAAGTGATGGCGGCCCGCAAGCGGGTGGCCGAGGTCGAAGGGAGGGCGCGAGAGAGGGCGCAAGCGGCGGCGGCTGCGGCGGCCGAGACGGCGGCGGCCCTGGCCGACGCCAAAAGGCGCGCTGAACGTGCCGACATGGCTGTGGAGGCTGCTGAGAGCGGTGCGGCTGCGCTCGAGGCTGATCTTGCGGCCGCGGTCGACCGCGCCGACGCTGCCGAGCGGAAAGCGGCGTCGCTCGAGGCCGACGTCGCCACTGCGAACGCGCGTGCCGACGCCGCCGGGCTGAAAGCGGCGTCGCTCGAGGCTGATCTCGCGGCCGCGGTCGACCGCGCCGACGCCGCCGAGCGCCGGCTCGCAGAAGCCTCGACCGCGGCCCAAGCCCAGGTCACCGCCCTATCCGACAGCCTGGCCATCGCCCAGGCGGAAGCCGCCTCAAGCACCGAGGGTGCGGCAGCAGCGCGCGCGCGCGCAACCGCCGCCGAGGCCCAGGCCGCTGCTGCCGCCGCCACCGCCGCCGCCGCCGCCGCGCCCGCGACCGCGGTCGTGGCTGCCGCCCGCGCCGAGGTGGCGGCCGCGTCGGCCGCCCTGGCCGCCGCGCGCGCCGACGCTGGGGGGGCGCGCGCCGACGCCGAACGGCTGGCGACGTCCCTGGCCGCCGCCGCGTCCGACCGCGACCGGGCTGCGGCGATCGTGACTGGTATGGCCAAGAAGGTGGACGAAGCGGCCGCGGCGGCCCGCGCGGCGGTCGCCGCGTCGGACGCCGCGCGGTCCGACGCCGACGCCGCGCGCCTCGAATCGGCCGGCCTGCGCACCGCGCTAGGTGCGGCGCGCGTGCACGCGACTAGTCCACCGGAGGCGGACGCGGCGCTGGCCGCGCTGCTCGCGTGCGCGGCGCGCCGTGCCGCGTCGGCCGAGGCCGCGCTCGCCCGCGCGGCGGGCTCTGGAGCCGCCGCCGCGCCCGAGGAGGCGCCATCCTCTTCATCATCGCCTGCCTCTCTCGCCTCCCACCTGGACGCCGCCCTGGCCCGGGTCGAGACCGCCGCCGACGCGGCCGCGACGGCCGCGTCGGCGGCCGCCGGCGAGCGCGCGGCGGCGGCGCTCGCGTCCGCGCTGACGGCGACCAAGATCTCGAGCCCGAAGCCGCAGCACGTCGTATCTGTGCGCGCGTCGAGCGCGGGCGGCGCCGCGCCGCGGCTGCCGCCGCGGCGCACGCGTGCCACCACCCGCGGCCGCCTCGCGGCCGCCCTCGCGGCGGCGGCCGTGCTGCAAGTGACGATGCTGGCGGGCGGCATGGTCGCCTTCCAGGCGCGGTGTGCGACGTGAGGAAAGGGAGGGGGTGGCGGTGGTGCGGGGTGGGACGTGTCGCGGGTTGAGGCGTGTTGCGCGGACGACCACGGAACCGAAAAACGCGGCTCTCTGGCGGCGCGGCGCGGGTCCGGGGCGACGCTGGGGCGGCCTCAAAAAGCGGTGGGGCAAGATTTTGTTGGCGAAACTATCTAGCGAGCCCAGCGCAGACAGCCATCCACCACTTTTTCGCTCGCCAACCGCTTCGCCGGCCATGCCGGCCCCCACAGGCCGCCCCCCGCCCACCAGTGAGGTAAGCGTGATGGGCCTGGGGCGGGCGCATGGCGCGGCGCGCCCGCGCCGTCGCGGTCGCCGCGCGCCGGCGCGTGGAGGGTTCGCGCCATCCCCGCGCCGTCCGGCCGCGGACGACCCCTCCCAGCCCGCCACATGAGCCAACCATGTCCCATCTTACCCCGCTTAGGAGGCCGCCGCCGCTCCGCCTTCCGCCCGCGCGCCGGATGGCGCGTGCCCCCCCGCCTGCCCGCGCGTCGCGCACGGCGCCCACACGTCGCCCGCCGCCCCTTTGCCCGACTGGGAGAGGCTGTCGGGCGCGAGCTCCGACCCCACGGGGTCGGCCGGGTCGGGCGGCGCCCCCACGGACGCCGCGCGCGCGCCCGCCGCGCGCCGCCCGCGCGTCGTCCCGCGCCGCGCCCCCGCCGCCGTGCGCTCGCTCGTCGCGCCCGCCGCGGCCGGCGGCGACGTGGACGCGTATCTCATGAAGCTGCTGCGCCCCGCGGACGACGGCGGGCGGTCGTCCGACGCCGACACGGCGACGGTCGTCGCGTCGCCCCGGCCGGTGCGGCCGGTGGCGTCGGCGGCCGGGGCGGCCGCGCCGGCGCCGGCCACCACGTGCGTGACGTCGGCCCAGGCGCCGACCGCGGCCAAGGCGCGGGCGGCGCTCGGGGACGGACCCTACGCGGCCGTGCGCGCCGCGCTCGCCGCCCAGTCGGTCCAGCACGCCGCCCAGGTCGCCGCTCTGCACCGCGTCGTGGCACGGGCGCGCAAGGGCGGCGGCGGCGAGAGCCGGGGCGGCGGGGGGTCGTCGGCAGGGACCGGCACGCGTGCCTCGCTGCCGCGCCCCGGCGCGTCGACGTGCACCGTCGACGGCGCCCCCCCCCCCCCCCCCCCCCCCCCCCCCC
>Ga0315273_10001986_pt1 | contig 23826 bp, 22 predicted proteins | sample YL17G02_0_MG_FD_205753 | JGI IMG/M metagenome (GOLD analysis project Ga0315273, IMG submission 205753) | Sediment microbial communities from Yellowstone Lake, YNP, Wyoming, USA - YL17G02_0 | ecosystem: Environmental > Aquatic > Freshwater > Lake > Sediment | place: USA: Wyoming | collected...
CGGAATCTTAACGGTCTGGATGTCCGTTCTTTCCTTAAAGAACTGCTCAAACATTTCAGGGGCCCCATGGTCCTGTTGTGGGATCGGGGGACCATCCATCGACGTAAAGAAGTCAAGCAGTTCCTTCTTGAACATCCTAGGATTCATATGGAATACTTTCCGGCCTATGCTCCTGAACTTAACCCCTCAGAATATGTCTGGAATCAGACAGATCGTGCCCTTTCCAATAGTGCACCAGAAGGCCTGGCCGATCTCAAAGCAATGTTACGAAACACGGTACGACGACTCCGGAAATCCCAAAGACTTCTTTGGTCTTGCATCTTTGCTTCGGATCTTCCGTGGACCAGATAGTTCGTTCCATTACTTATACGAAACTCAATAGTTATCGGTGATTGGGTCATTGAGTCATTGGTCATTAAAAACAATGATCAATTAATCTTGTTGTCTACTGCCTTCTGCTTTTTGCCTTCTGCCTACTTCAACTTCAGTGCAGCATCTTCAATGGCTTCTATGATTTTCTTGTATCCCGTACACCGGCACAGATTGCCTGATATGCCCTCCTTGATCTCCTGTTTTGCTGGACGGGCATTTCTGTCAAGAAGAGCCTTGGCCGAAACGATCATTCCAGCAGTGCAGAAACCGCATTGAATTGCTCCGTGTTTGACAAAACTTGTCTGAAGTGGATGAGGCCTTTCAGGCGTGCCTATGCCTCGAATCGTCACAACTTCTTGGCCGTCAGCCTGAAGCGCTAATGTCAAGCAGGCGTTAACAGCCCTCCCATTTAGAAGGACTGCACAGGCTCCGCAATCTCCTTTCCCACACCCCTCCTTGACCTCCGTGTGACCCAGTTTCTCTCGGAGGGCATGAAGGAGGGTTTCTCCGGCAAAAACCTCAGTTTTCTTCAGTTCGCCGTTTACCGTCAATTCAATGGGGTAGCTCTGCTTTTTCTTCATAGATCTCCTTAAAAGAATACCTGGTGCAAAAGTCTTTTTAAAAGAACGGAGGCCATGAAGCTTCTGTATTCGGCAGTTGCACGGACATCGTTAATCGGCTGGATCTCCCTTTGGATCGCCCCACAGCAACGGTCTATCAGTTCTTCGCTAACTACTTGACCTGCAAGAAGTTTCTCTACTCCATAAGCTCGCCGGGGAGTAGGTGCAACTGCTCCCAGAGCAATCCTCACTTGGCTGCAAGCTCCCTTCTCCACCTCTACAAGTGCTCCCATGCTTATCACAGAGATGGCCATGGCATTTCTGAGCCCCATTTTGGAGTAAACCATTCTTGAACTCAGCACTCGTTTGGGCAAGACGATCTCACGAATCAATTCGTCTCTCTTTAGCACAGTCTTGTTCGGTCCAATAAAGAATTGGTCGATTGGAATCTGCTTCGCCTTGTTTTTGTGCCTCTCCACAATCACGCTGGCATTCAAAACAAGCAGTGGTACCGCACTGTCCGCAGCTGGAGAGGCGTCTGCCAGATTTCCAGCAAGGGTGGCACGGTTTCTGACCAGAGGGTTTCCAATTTGACGCGTTGCCTCAGCAAGAATAGGGAAGTATTTTTGGATAACCTTTGAAAAAGCAATCTCAGAAATGCTGGTCAGAGCTCCTATCCGAATATTCCTCTTTTGCTCCTTGATATAGGAAAGAGTTCTCAAATGACTCAGATCAATCAGTGTTCCTCTGTCAACGGTTTTTGCTCTTATCTCCGGGACAACATTCGTCCCTCCTGCAACCAGTTTGGCTTTGCCATTCCACTTTTTCAAAAGCTGAAGAGTTTCTGAGGCACTTCTAGGTCTGAAATATTCCCAAATCACGTGCTTTCTCCTGTGAGACAATTAGAAAGGTTTTACTTGAGATGGCATTGTCATTTAGTAATACCAGACTCTCGCTTATTTCAAATTGAAGACTAATCTCTGTTTCGTTAAACGAAATATAAATTCATTGAATGGAACAATATGAAATAAGTTCGGGAAGATTCTCTTTCATTCATTCCCTAATGTGATGGTACGTAGCATGACACGTGATCTGAATCTACTTTTTCGGAGCGGTAACATAGTCTTCCCAGCGAATGTTCTGAGGGGTCGAAGTCTTTTTCCTCTCAAACTCCTTGAGCAGATTCATGGGGACAGTTGCATCAATACCCACCCGTCCCCAGTGCCGTTGGGAGGGGTCTCTTGCAAAGGATGGCACCCCTGGGATAGTAAACATATCTTTATCTGGTCTGCAGCGGGTGGAAATCGCCCAGATGACATCTGAGGGATTATGGATATCGACGTCCTCATCTACCACGACGGCATAAAGAATGCGATTCAGTTCGGCTCCAAGCGCCGCAAGAAGCGCCTTGTGCTCTTCGCCATCCACCTGTTTCCTCATTTTAATCACGCAGAATTGCAATGTGGGCCAACAGGCGACGTCCACGACCGAGGGAACGAAGACCCTGATCGCCTTCAGGATGGAACCTGCCATGGGAACCCCGGTCAGCATCAGCTCTTCCCTGGACCCAGCGATCACCGCATAGTAAATAGGGTCTTCCCTCGCAAAGATCCCTTTGATTCGGAAAACATGATTGGGGCCCACGATCGTGTAGTAACCCATCCATTCGCCAAAGGGGCCTTCATCCCTCCTGACATGAGGAAGGATCTCTCCCTCCAGGACCATCTCGGCATCTCCGGGAATTTGAAGATCGATTGTCTGGCATTGGCGCAACGGCCATGGGGCACCAAGAAGATGGGAAGCAAGGTCAAGCTCGCTGACCGAGGAAGATAACGTCGTTGCCGCCGCGAGCATCGTCAGGGGCGAGTTACCGACCAAGATGGCACATGAGAGAGGCTTGCCTTCCTCCTCGCAAGCCTTGTGGTTTGCAAACAAGTGGCCTGACGGGCTTAAGCGAATTCCCAACTCATCCGTTCCCGTCAACTGGACCCTATGAAAGGAAAGATTGATCTTCCCTGCCTTCGGATGTCTCGAGAGAACGATCCCTCCTGTCATGTAAGGTCCGGCATCCTTATCATGAAACACAATCTTCGGAATTTTATCAAGGCCTACCTGTTTGATCGAAGCCGTGGGTTTCGAAAGTACCCGTTGATCGAACGACGGTATTTCTTCAATCTTTTTTGCCCAGGTATTTGAAATATCTTGAGGGGAACAACTTAACGCGAGTGCAACATTTCGGTGGCTTCCGCAGACATTGCTTGCTATGGCCCCGACAAATCCTTCCACATTTTCGAATATCACGGCCTTGTTGACCGTTCGTTGAATATCTTGAACGATGCTAGCGAGCTCAAGTTTTGGGCTCACTCTTCGGCTGATGTGAATCAGCTCGCCGTGTTGATCCAAGAACCCGAGAAAACTCCGAAGGCTTTGAAAATGCTCTGAAGAAAGACTTGAACCGGTCATCTCGCCCCCTGCTGACCAATATCTCGTCTGTGAGGTTGTGCAGAATACACTGCCTGCCAGCCCTCGCCATTCAAATCCAGGCGGTTATGGTGTTGCCTGAAATGCCTCTTACACCTTAACAGATTCCATGCGTGTTGAATAGATCCTCTAATCCTAGCCTCTCTATCGTATCCTTCTCGGGAACGCCCGTATCTGGATCCCATCCCATGGCTTTCCGATACTCGTAGGCTAGCGTGTCGATGTCAATCGTAATCCCTGCCAGTGGACCCTCCCCTTTCGGTGGTTTGCCACAGAGGCGTGGAGGCAATTTTATTTCCGATGTTCTGATTCCTTCTCTAAGGTTAAATGCTTGACACAAGGTTTGAATTCGAGCTCCCGATTCCAAAGCCTCTTTGATATTCATATCCCACCCTGTCACAGCATTAAGGAATTCTATCACCGGATAATTGGCGCCAAAAACAACCGGGAAGAGACAAAGCCCCGCACACGTCGCTACTTGCCAATAGCACGATGCAGCCGCGCTGTTGCGAAGGCCCAATGTTTTGAGCTTTCCCTCGATGAACTTTTGGATCTCGAGTTCCTCCCCTGTCACACTGGGGATGGATACCAGCGTTCTCAGAAACTCCACAATCTTCGATCGATTCTTTTCAATGTTTTCGAGGACCTTTTGTTCGCTCTCTGGTTTCAAGTCTCGATCTCACTTCACGATATTCAGGATCGCTTTGACGATTTTGACGTATCCCGTACACCGGCACAAGTTTCCAGAGATCCCCTTCTTGATCTCCTCCTCAGTGGGGCGAGGGGTCTTCCTCAGAAGAGCTACGGCGGACATCAACATTCCCGGGGTACAGAATCCGCACTGGACTGCACCGTTCTTGATAAAGCTTAGCTGCAAGGGATGGAGGTTTTCCTCGGTCCTTAACCCCTCGACCGTCTCGATCTCCTTCCCTTCGGCCTGGAGGGCCAGCACCAGGCAGGCATTCACCGCCTTTCCATTCATGATGACCGTGCACACCCCGCAGTCGCCCTGGCCGCACCCCTTCTTCGTCCCCGTGAGATGGAGCTCCTCGCGGAGCACGCGCAACAATGTCCACGTGGGATCGACCCGAACTTCGATCGGCATTCCGTTGACCTTCATCCTCAGCATCTGTTTATCTGGCATCGTCCTCTTCTCCGGCCTGCCGTTGTATCATGTGCTCTTGTCGGACGCGGTACAATGCTATTCCTGCAGCAATTGCTTCAGGAGCCTTCGGCAGATGTTCTTGAGGACCGGCACCTTGTAATTCGTTGACCACCTCCGGCCCGTCACCTCCACCATCTCCTCCGCCAGGGCCTCCACCGAGGCTTCGATCAACGACGGCTCGGGCTTCTGTCCCAGCAGCTTCTGCTCCGCTCTCCTGGCCCTCCTGGCCACCGGCATCACCGCCCCCGGCACGATCCTCAGATCTGCGATCCTTTCGGCTTGGTCCAGCTGGAGGAGGACGGAGAGGTTCATCCTCGCCCGGGCCATGGCATTTCGCCTCCCGAGCTTCTCAAAAGCCGTCTTCGTCCCTGGCCCCAGTTTTTTGATGAGAATCCCTGTCAGAAGCTCATGGGGTCTAAAATGGGTCCTGTAGGGAGCAGCAATGGCTTCTGAGAGAGCAATTCTCCTGATCCCTGATGGTCTCGATCGGAGTTCCAGTTCTCCCTCCAGGGCTAAGACCGCAGGCAGGACATCCGCTGCCGGAGATGCATTGCCAAGGTTTCCCCCGATCGTCCCGCGGTTTCTCACCTGAGGTCCTCCCACCGATGCAGCGGCCTGAACCAGGAGGGGAAAGTGGCGGTTCAAAAGGTCCGAGTCCATCAGGCCGGTGAAGGTCGTCGTGGGACCGATCCGGACGGTGTTGTCCTCCTCGTGGATTCCCTGGAGATCTTTGAGCTCCAGGATGTTGAGGATGAAGTCCGGCCGGATGTCTTCGAGCCTCAGGGCCGGGATCAGATCCGTCCCTCCGGCAATGATCTTGCAGCGCTCTCCTTTCTGGTGAAGGTAGCCCAGAGCGTCTTCGACGGATGACGGCGCATAGAACTGGAACTGCTGCATCTCACTTCTCCTGCTTCGAAGCCTTCCGCTTTGCTTCGATCGAGGGGTGAAGGTTTTCAAGGTTGGCCGGAAGCTCGTCGGTCATCGTGTTACCTTAAATGACCTTTCACCTTCACAGATCCCATGCGTGTTGAATAGATCCTCTAATCCTAGCCTCTCTATCGTATCCTTCTCGGGAACGCCCGTATCTGGATCCCATCCCATGGCTCTCCGATATTCGGAGGCCAGCATGTCGATGTCAATAGTAATTCCTGCAAGTGGCCCCTCATTTTTCGGAGGTTTGCCACAGAGGCGGGGAGGCAATCTTATTTCCGATGTTCTAATTCCTTCTCTTATATTAAACGCCTGCCGCAGCGTCTGAATTCGAGCCCCAGATTGCAACGCCTCCTTGATATTCATGTCCCAGCCCGTGACGGCGTTGATAAATTCTATTAGAGGATAATTCGAGCCAAACACAACCGGAAAGAGACAAAGCCCAGCGCAACTGGCTACTTGCCAGTAGCACGATGCAGCCGCGCTGGCAGGCCCTTTGGTTTTGTACTCATATCTGCCAAAATCAGGGAACTGCAATTCCGGATAGGGTCCAAGGCTTGCTGCGCCTACATCAAGTCGTGAGATTGCCGCACCTGTGATATGGCGACCAGGAGTAGGGTCGCAAACAAACCCCGTACCCCTTCCCGGCAGGAACAAAGGATTGTGAAAGCCCGGTTCCTGTCCCCCGACGTGCATTGCGCATTCCTCAGAACCTTTCCCTATCTTTCGGGCTGCAACCTTAACTCCGTCGGCCAACACGTCTCCAAAGCCTTCGCGATTTATGATCTTCTCGAGCATGCTGATCATGCCCTCCGCGTTACCCCAGGTTAGGTCCATCCCATCGAGGTCATCGCGGGTGATCATGCCCCTTTCAAAACATTCCATCGCGAAAGCGATCACGTTTCCAGCCGAGATGGTATCCAGCCCGGATCGGTTGCACATGTCGTTCAACTTGATGATGGAGGACAGATTGTCATTCATGCACAGCGTCCCAAAGGCCGCGATCGTTTCATACTCGACCTTATGAATTTCTTCGACTGGAAACGCTCCTTCAGGAACCCTTAGAATGCCTCCACAAGCAATAGGGCAGTTAGCACAAGCATACTTTCTCACTTGATATTGCATGATCGCGTCCCCATCCGCGATTTTATCTACTGTGGGGAACGCTTGCTCTCCCGCTAAGATCCAGTTCTTTATGGGTGTTGCCCCTCCGACAACCGAGGACGCGGTGAACCCGCAGGTCCCATAATCCCGCAGTGTTCGAAATGTGTTTGGCCGTTCACGAAGGTCCTTGAGAAAGGCTCTCCGCAATTCCTCGAGCTTTGCTTCATCAGCGATCGTCACTCTTCCTTTGCCCCGTACGGCCATAGCCTTCAATTTTTTCGAGCCCATCACGGCCCCTACCCCGGAGCGAGCGGCGATCCGCCCTTTGTCATTGACAATGCCGCTGATCAAAGAAAGCTTCTCGGAGGATGGACCTATGCAAGCGACCCTTAGCTTTGGATCTCCTGCTTCAGCCCGAATCATGTCTTCCGCATCCAGGGTGTCTTTGCCCCAGAGGTGCGATGCGTCCTTCAATACCACTCCACGATCGTCGATCAAAAGATATTGGGGAGAGGAGGCTGCGCCGGATATGAAAACCGCATCCCATCCGGCAGCTTTCAATTCGCTTCCAAAATATCCGCCTGAATTGGCATCTCCCCATCCACCAGTAAGCGGCGATTTGCATACGACCATATGCCGACTGCCACTCGGTGCTGGGGTCCCGGTAAGCGGCCCTGTAATGAATCCAAGCATGTTGTCGGGTCCCAAGGGATCTATTCCTGGTTTTTGGTGGTCGAACAAGATACGTGCCCCGATCCCATATCCCCCTATGAAGTCACGAAATAGCCTCTCGTCGAGCTTCTCTTCTCTTATATTCCCTGTTGATAAATTAACAAAACCAATCCTTCCCGCGAATCCTCCAACCATTCTTTTTCCCCCTGCTCCATTGCTGATACCCCGATCCGTCGGTCCATTCATCCGCCTTCCACATCCGACCGTGGATAGCAATTATATTTTTTTCACCGAGTCCTAATACGGAAGCCATTTCGCGATACCTAAAAATCTTCCATCAGCCATGAGATTCCTCTCTTTCACGCATTGTTTTCGCGGCCGCGAGTACAGCTTCAATGATCTTGATGTATCCTGTGCAACGACAGAGATTTCCTGCCAGGCCTGATTTGACCTCTTCTTTGGTCGGATCCGGGTTTTCGTCCAAAAGAGCTTTTGCAGAAAGGATCATTCCTGGTGTGCAGAACCCACACTGAATGGCTCCATTATCGACAAAAGCTTGCTGGATTGGATGAAGCTTATTCCCCTTGGCCAACCCCTCGATGGTGGTAATTTCAACATGTTGGACCGAGACTGCCAGCGTCAGGCAGGAAATGGTAGATTTCCCATCAATCAATACCGCACATGCTCCGCACTCCCCGGCTAGGCAGCTCCATTTCGTTCCTGTCAGGCCAAGATCGTCTCTCAGAACCTCGAGCAGCATTCTATGAGGTTCGACCAAAAGATCATGAAACTGACCATTCACCCTAAGCCTTATTTGTTCCTTCATGCTTTAAATCTCCGTTGCCCTCTTTATACTGAGCCTCAGCGCACGGCCAGTCAAGACCCGGATCATTTCTCTACGGTGTTGCTCGCTCGCCCGGACGTCGGTTATTGGGGCTGTCTCATCGGCGGCTGCGCGGGCAGCGTCTTCGATCGACTTCTCTTGGAATAGACTCCCCTTGAGGATCTCTTCTGCTCTTATCGCTCGAATCGGAGTGGGCGCAACACATCCTAAAGCGATACGAACCTGCTTATATCTTCCCTCTCTCACCGTGAGAGCTGACGCTACGCTAACTTTTGCCAGATCAACCTGGCTCCGGCCTGCCCGTAGGAACGCCGTGCCCGTGCCTCGATCCAATACGGGTATATGAACCTCTGCAACCATTTCATCGTGACTGAGGATCGTTTTACCAGGCCCTTGGAAGAACTTTTCGAGGGCCACCATCCGAACATTGCCAGATCGCATGATCTTTACACTTGCATTCAGACAAAGGAGCGGTGGAATCGTATCTCCCGACGGCGACGCCCTGCAGATATTCCCCACAAGGGTGCCCATGTTTCTCAATGGGGGTGTCGCCATATGACCCAGAGCCTCCGTCAAAAGAGGGTATTTTGACCTCACCGTCTCAGATGACTCGGCTGCCCTCAACCGAACCAGGGCACCGATCACCAATCCACCTTGCGTATCATCCCGTATGTGGTCCAGATTCGGGATTTTTGTGATGTCTATGATATACCTCGGCGTCACAGATCGAGCACGCATCAAAACTAAAAGATCCGTTCCCCCCGCCAGGATCTTAGCATTACACCCGTGCTCAGCAAGCAAAGACGTGGCTTCCTCAAGAGATTTGGGTTGGAAGTAACGTTCAAAAATTGGCAATGTCTGGTGATAAACGAGTTTCAAAGGTCCCCCTTAGGGTCATCTCTCTTCAGACCCAATGATCATGGCCCTCGTAGTTATGAAAATCCCACACCCTCCTGCCTTCTGTAATCATAAGGCCTTACGACTTCTATTGCGCAATCCCTCGAGGATTCTCTCCGCTGTCATCGGCATTTCAGTGAATCGAACCCCAACTGCATCATAGACGGCATTGTAGATGGCAGGAAGGACACCTATTGCCCCTGATTCCCCAACGCTTTTAGCTCCGAAGGGGCCTGAGGGGGTTGGCTCTTCAATCAGGATGACTTTGATCTCTGGAATATCGAGAAATGAAGGAATTTTATAGTCTGTCAGGCTGTTGCTATCCAGGACACCATTCATCTGGTTGATTTTAAAGTCTTCGGTGATTGCATAGCCAATGCTTTGCACGACTGCCCCTTCAAGCTGTCCCTCCACAGTGTTGGGGTTGATGGCCCGACCGATGTCATGGACGACTACGACCTTCAATATCTTGACATCACCACTTTCTGTGTCGACTTCCACCTCGGCAAAAACGGCTTGAGAGGGATTTGGATTTGCCGTTGGTTTCCACGTACTTTGGCTAGCAATGGTTTCGTGCTTACCCGAGCTGTAAAATGCTTTCTTAGCGACCTCAGCAACAGAGATACCTTTCTCTGCTGAGGTCTTCACGAAAATCCGTCTGTCTTTGATATCCAGGCTGGGGGCCGACTCGTCGAGCATGATCGCCGCTTGATCCAGCAACCTCTCTTTTACTTTCCGAGAAGCTTCTATAACGGCATTCCCAAGAATATAGCAAGAACGACTGGCAAACTGTCCAAGATCGTACAGGGTAGTGTCTGTGTCGCCACTTGTCACGTGAATGTCCTCAGCGCAAAGCCCCAGCTCTTCAGCCGCAATCTGAGCCAAAGCTGCCAGAATTCCTTGACCGAAGTCGCAAGCACTTACGATCAGATTAGCGGAACCATCTCCATTAAGTTTGATAATCACATTACCCTGTTCAAAGTACAAAGGGTAGGCAGAGCTGATATACATCATGACCGCCATACCGGTCCCACGTTTCAAGACACCTTCCTTCCGTTCCCTCCTTCTTTCTTTCCAACCAAATTCCTCACCACCTCTTCTTATACAGTCCTCGAGGGCAGAGCTCTCTATTGGAATGGAGGGAATCCATGAAGGATCACCTACCTTTTTGAGATTTCGCAATCGAAAATCAAGTGGGTCCATCCCTATCTTTTCGGCGGCCATGTCGACGAGTTGTTCTAAGACAAACATCGCCTGAGGAGTGCCATAACCGCGGTGTCCACCAGAGACAGGCGTATTGGTATAGACAATATTGGCGTCACAAGTGACGTTTGAACACCGGTATAAAGATTTGAACATGCAAAGATCAACGGCCGTTGTGTTTCCACTATGGGAGAAGTACGCTCCCGCGTTGCTGATCACTCGCATCTCCAGAGCGGTTATAGTCCCGTCTCGCATCACACCCATCTTGCCAACCTGGATAAAGGGCTGTCGTGTTTCGGTTGCAACGAAATCCTCCTCCCCAGTATACTCGAGCTTGACCGGCTTCCCTGTCTTTAGTGCCAGGGCAATGCAGATCGGCTCAGCCCTGAGGCTTTGCCCATTGCCGAAGGCTCCACCCACATGAGGTGTACGCCAGCGGATCTTTCCTTCAGGAATATTGAATAATTCTGAGATCTTCTTCCTAAAAGGGAAGGCATGCTGCCCTGGAGACCAAACCGTCAGCCTTCCGTTGCTGTCCAAAGCGGCCACACAGGCAGTCGGCTCGATATGGCACACCTTCTGCTTTGAGGTGCGGAATGTCGCTTCCACAACAAAATCAGCTTCTTGAAACCCCTTTTCGGCGTCACCAGAGGTGAAGGAATCCCCGATGTGCATTGCAATATTTCGTTCGGCGAAGTCGTGGATTCTGGGGGCATCGGTTTTCATCGCCTCTATTGGGTCAAATACGGCAGGCAGAACTTCGTAATCCACATCGATAAGTGACAATGCTTCCTCAGCGATATCTGCATCTGATGCGGCAATGGCAGCCACCGTATCCCCAACAAATCGAACCCGCCGATCGAAGATATATTGGTCGCGCAGTTCTCCCTCTGGATTGACCAAAATTGCATCGGCCATACTGCGATTGAACGGAGTTCTTGGAACATCTTCTATGGTTACGACGGCGGCCACGCCAGCGACCCCCTCCGCTCGTGATGTGTCGATACTTCGGATCTTTGCGTGAGCATAAGGGCTTCTAAGAACTTTCCCAATTAGCATGTTGGGTAGTTTGATATCAATGGTGTACCTCGCGGCACCAGTGGCCTTTTCGACCGCATCGGGTCGAGGGAGCCTCTTACCGACAACTGATAAATTTTCGGCTTTCACGGATCAAATCTCTCCATCATTTTGCCATGGTCTCAAAACCCGCCCGGTTCATCAACAATGTCGATCTTGATCCCTTGCCGGCCGAAGCTGATAGTCACGGCAATAGGTTCATCTCCTTTCGAGATCAGACGAATCCTTCGCCTGACCCTTAAGCAGGTTTTGTCTGGCCTGATTTCGCCCCACGGAATCAGACGTAGCGATATTCGTTTTCGAGCCCGGGTGTGGGCTCTCCTTTTCTCCGATAGCTCTCATGACCTTTTCAAGGGTTAGCGGCAGTCCCCGGATTCGAATCCCCACCGCATCGTAAACGGCGTTGCTGATGGCCGGAGCGATCGAATTCACAGAGGGTTCTCCCACTCCTTTGGCTCCGAACGGACCTGTCCCATCCCCCGATTCCAGGAGGATCGTTTGGACCTTCGGGATATCCAAAGACGTCGGAACCAGATACTCGGAAAGAGAAGGCGTTTTGATCACCCCTTCTTGAATGATCACCTCCTCTGTCAGCGCATACCCCAGTCCGTAGATCGCGCCCCCCTCCATCTGACCCTCCACGCTCTGGGGGTTAATTGCCTTCCCCACATCGTAGCAGGCAATAACTTTGAGAACCGTCACCTTCCCCGTTTCCAGGTCCACCGCCACTTCCACCGCATGGGATCCATAGGTGAAATCGGCAAAAATATCCCCTTCGATCCGCTCAATCTGGGTGAGATCGCGCGACGGGGCCTTGTATAGCGCCAGATGATAAAGCGGCAGACCTTCCGCCGCGCACGCTCTGACCACATCGACAATGTCCAGGCGCTTCTCCGGATCTTCGTTGGCGATCACCTCCCGATCAACCAGATCCAGCGTTTCGGGGTCTTCCCGCATCAATTCGCCAGCCTTTTTGAGGAGCGTCTTTCGAACCTCCTTAGCCGCCATCAGGGTGGCGTTCCCTGACATGCAGAGTTGCCGCGTTGCGGTCGTCATGCCCGAAAGAGGAGTCAGGGCTGTATCGCCGATATAGATCTTGACGTCCTTGAGCGGAACACCCAGAATTTCAGCTGCGATCTGACACAGCGAAGACGCCTGCCCCCCGCCAATATCCTGGATACCGGCTCTGATCGTAACGCTTCCATCCATTTCGATGGAAACGTGTGAACGCGATGTGTCATGGAGAAAAAGCATTCGGCCGTAACTCGTCATCCCGGACGCAATTCCGCGCCCTCTTCTCATCCCCCCTTGTGAAGGGACCTTTTTCCCGAGCGCTTCATAGGCCCTCTTTGTTGTTTCCGGCAGTGCAACATGGGTCTTCAAGATCTGTCCGAAGGCGAGCGATTCCCCTTGGCTGAGATAGTTAATCATGCGTATTTCACAGGGATCCATATTGAGAGAGGCCGCTAGCTCATCCATCTGAGACTCGTAGGCAAAACAGACCTGGGGAGCTCCGAAACCCCGATTGGCACTCGTGTAGATATTGTTCGTCAATACCGTGTAGCCATCCACTCTGACATGGGGGATGCGATACGGCCCGGTGGCTGCCCCCGTGGAATAGAGAAGAACCCAGGGGCTCAGGTACGCATACGCTCCCGCATCGGAAACCAATCGCACTTTGAGGGCAGTGAGACGTCCATCCCTCTTTGCGCCGACCTTGTATTCGAGGATATAAGGATGGCGCTTACTGTGGCAGAGGATGGACTCCTCACGACTGTAAACGAGCTTGACGGGTTTTCTGGTTTTGTAAGCCAGGAGGGCGATAAAGCTTTCGACGGTGATATCTTCCTTCCCTCCAAAGCCACCTCCCACGTACGGGGCGATGATTCTCACTTGATTGTGGGGTAGGCCGAGGATGTCTGCTACACTCCTGAAATGATCAATGACCTGCGTCGACACACGGAGGGTAATCACTCCATCGTCATCGACCCAAGCAACGCCGCATTCGGTCTCCATGTAGGCGTGGTCTACGAACGGCACCTGATAGGTGTTCTCCACGATGACGTCAGCTTCCGAAAAACCCTCGTCGATGTTTCCCTTCACGACTTCAAAATGTGTGATGATATTGGACCTGCCGTCTTCGACCTGGGGAGCTCCTGCCTCCATGGCCAGAAGCGGATCGAAGACGGCGGGCAGCGACTCGTATTTCACCTTGATCAGGTTCACTGCCCTTTCAGCCGTTTCTTCCGTATCGGCAGCCACCAACGCTACGGGCTCTCCGATATAATGAACTTTTCGATCCGCCAAAACACGGTAGATCGATTCGAATCCACGCTCTGTGCTGCTCCGGCCAAACTGAGCAACGGTCTCGTTCTTGGGAACGTCGCGCGCAGTCAGCACGGCTTTGACTCCGGGGAGCTTTTCCGCAATCGATGTGTCTATGGACTCGATCTTGGCACTCGCATACTGGCTTCGCATCACTTTCGCGAAAAGCATTCCTGGGAGTGAAAAATCTTCAGCATATCTGGCGAGGCCCAAGACCTTGTCTCGAGCATCGTGCCGCGGGACCGGTTTTCCGATGATTCTGAAATCTGTCACTTTACCCTCTGACCTTGGTGAATAAGTGTTTGTATCACTGAGTCTCTGGCCTGTGACGCAAAGCTCCTGAGACCTATACACTTTCTTTCTTCTCAGCGACGGAGAGAATGGCATCCACGGTTTTCTTATATCCTGTGCAGCGACACAGATTTCCCGAGATCGCTCGACGCACTTCCTCTCGTGTGGGGCGGCGATTCTCATCGAGCAGGGCCTTTGCTGTAACAATCATTCCAGGGGTGCAGAACCCACACTGGATGGCTCCATGCTTTATGAAACTCTCCTGAAGTGGGTGAGGTCTTTCCGGAGTTCCAATTCCTCTGACGGTCACTACCTTTTTCTTATTGGCCTGAAGCGCCAGAGTTAAACAGGCATTCACCACTCTCCCATCAAGAAGCACAGCACAGGCCCCACAGTCGACCTTGCCACATCCCTCTTTGACTTCGGTATGACCCAACCGTTCTCTTAAAACGTAAAGAAGTGTTTCTCCGGGGCGAATCTCTACTTTCTCCCGTTCCCCGTTCACCATGAATTCCAATGAATAAGTTTTCTTTTCTTTCATCTCACTTCTCTTTGAAGATCTGCTGCAGGAGGCCTTTCAACAGCACGGACGCCATCCACTCACGATACTCTGCACTTGCACGGATATCCGAAATGGGTGAGATTTCTTTTTTCACCATTTCGCAGCACTCTGCAATCAGTTCCCTTGTAACTTCATTTCCGGTCAGCATCTCTTCAGTCCTATAGGCCCTGATGGGTCTGGGAGCAACCGCTCCAAAGCCAATTCTCGCCTTATTACATGCTCTGTCCTCTATCTCCACGAGCACGGCCAGACTCACCACCGAGATGGCCATGGCGTTTCTTAGGCCGAACTTTGTGTAGGCCATTCTTGCATACCGACCCGGTTTAGGGAAAATGATCTCCCTGATCACTTCGCCGGGTTTGAGGACGGTTCTATTGGGACCGACGAAGAACTGTTCGATGGGGATCTGCCTCGATTTTGCCCCGTGCTTCTCGACGACGACCATCCCCCCCAGAACGAGAAGCGGAGTGGCGGTATCTGCCGCCGGAGAGGCGTCAGCCAGATTGCCCCCCATGGTCGCCCTGTTTCTCACTAGTGGATTGCCAAATTCCCGCGCAGCTTCCGAAAGGACCGGGGCACATTTTTCGATGATGTTCGAAGAAGCCAACTCAGAAATCGTGGTAAGCCCTCCAACACGGATTGTTTTCTTCTCCTCCTTAACGTACGAGATATCTTTCACATAGCTGATGTCGACCAAGGCGTTGGGAGTTAAAATCTTCGCCCTTATGTCAGGAATAACAATCGGTCCACCCGCAATCAAGGTAGCTTTACTTTTCAATTTTCCAAGGTAACGAAGCGATTCATTAAAATTCTTCGGACGAAAATACTCCATCTCCTCCACCGTTTCGGGAACTTGGCCCCTGTCCGGGTCAGTCTTTTTTAGCAAACCCTGTTAACAGACGTTCTGAATGTATTCAAACTGCTAAAAAGAATAGAATTCTTCTTCTGGCATGATTTCCCCAAAAACAACCCCGCTTGGAGGCACTGGGAATTGGATGTTGGTACCAAGGACTCGAAATATGAAGCAGATCGTCAGGATCGAGATTGCCAATGAAAACCTGATTAGGCGGGTAAGCAATAGCTTCATCAAAGACCCGTAGAGAGTCCAAGAAAGCCGAAAGAAGCTCAGGATCTTTTTTGATTTCTCGAGAGGGTTTTGATCTGTGCCGAACCATGTCAGGAACGTGCGCTAAAAAATACGAGATGTCCTTTATAGCCGGAGTCACCACATTCTGGCCCGAATCCATGAACAATTTCTCCTTTCCTAATTGTGACATCTAGTTAATGTACTAGGTTAAAGAACGTTAATACGTAAGACGTTATGACCTCATACTGCCTGAGGAAAGGCGCACTTGGCTCTCAGTTGTTTCCGGAAGTTTGATAAATAAGTAACCGGCACGCCACAGACTTCGGACGAGATTACGTGCGTAGTTTTCCATCTCCACCGGCTTTTTTTTCAGCCCCAATTCATCAATACATTCCTTGACCGTATTTTCGCCATTAACATTCTCGAAGAACGCGGCCTGGATGTTATCCAGAGCGACAGGAGGCATTGGATCACGCTGGATAGTTAGAGGTCTGCCTAGCAATGCGTTTGATGGTGTGACGTTGGTGACGCGCTTTGCTGGAATGAACTTTAAAAAGTCGTTACTATTGAAGTTGATGGAGTAGGACGTCTTAGGCCTGTCCTCTCGGCAAGCGAAAAAAAGGTGCTTACTAATATCTCCACAAAATAGTTCCATAGCACACCAGATTTCCGGCTCACTCATTTCGTCAATTTTCGTAAATAAGGGACTATCTAAAGAAACTTGTAACTCTGGGTAATAAAAACCATTTTCTATCCAGCCTTGAAACTTTAAACCGCACTCACTTAGCAAGTTAAAACAATCCATTACCGTAAAAGACCGGTCCCTCTTATGCAAAAAAGTATCAACCAAACCGCTGTCACAGTCCAAATCTGGTGCTGAACGCAGATAGGTGTTTGCGGAATGATGCTGTGAAAGTTCTTTCAATGTTGCCTTTACAATCATTAGGTCTTCTTGTGTCTGTTCCAGGCCCATGAGGCGAAAAAGCTTTTGCAACATGTATACGCCTACACGCTTGTACGTTCCATAGAGCATCGATTGAAGGACACCTTCGAGGCGTAGAACCTGCTTCAACGCAGTGAGTCCCGCGGCAGGATCGGCCAGGTGATGGATGACCCCATTTGCCGCCACGAGGTCGAAATTCAACTTTAATTCGGAAACCTCTTCAATGGCGATGTGATAAAGGGATAGGTTAGCCAGGCCATATCTCTCTTTCAGGAATTCCTCATGCCTCAGGCTCGAAGCACTCACATCGATTCCAACGACCCGGGCAGTCGGATTATGATAGGCATACCGTGCCGCCTCGTTTGTCCCGCATCCGGCGACCAAGATGTCCATGCCCTCCCAATATTCTCTGGTAGGCCAATACGCATAGTGCATCAGGGACGGGTCGCCCGCATCCCGTATTCCGGTTTGATCTTCCGCAGCAAGATCCGTGACGGGCTTTGGATAAGCCCATCTTTCATATTGCTTGGCAACGGAATCTGTCCGGACGTTCCGGATCGACCTTAAACCGATCATGTGTTTCAACCCACGTATCAAAGAGACGGGTTCTATTTAAAGCCGCCATACGTCATGGAAAGGCCCCGGAGCACTTACAGACACATCCTGTCTCTTGGCGTGCGTGCCTTTCGGGGCCTCTCCATGAGGCGCTCGACGCTTCCTCCGCCTCGAATGTCCTACCCCGTCTTCACTTCCTTCTCTAGCGCACTCAGTGCCTGAAGAACGACTTTCCTCCTCAATGATCTTTCCTCTTCAATCGGCAGTCCAGGGTCCCCTGTGGGATTCGTGATGGCCACCCCTTTCACCACTCTGTTGCAACCGATTTTCTTAGCTACCTCTGGCATGGCCGTGATGATGGCGGTCGGTATTCCTGCTCTCTCAATCTCCTTTGCGATCGTTGACCCGCAACGAGTTCCTGTTCCTCAGGTGGAGGTGAGGATCACCCCGTCGACCCGCTCTCTTCTCAGGTATTCCGCCATTTCGCAGCCCATCCTCTTGGCGCTGTCCGTCGTGCATACGTTTCCGCTTGTGGTCAGAAGAAAATCAGCCACTTTACCTATTCGACCTTCTTTCTCCAAAGCACGCACGACATCTAAAGGAACTGCCCTATCAGGGTCCTGATTCACATTCGTATTTTCATATCCTCCGTGCACAGTTTGGTGAGTAGTACTTGTGAAATCATCCAGATGAGAAATCGGATATTTAAACCACCGTTCTTCCGACCATGATACCAACCCATCAGGATTGCCTTTAGGAACTACACCAGACTCTGTGACCAATGCTATTGTCGCCTTTGCAATCTCATTGATCGCGGGAGGTGGGGGAATAACCTCATATTTTGGCAGCGGCACTTCGGTAGTAAAGTCCTCAGCTTTAAGCTTAGCCCATAAAAGTGGAAAGAGTCTGTCGGCTCCAGTGAGTGGATCTATGATGTTTACCCTCCGCCCAAGTGATATATAACCTTCAACTTTACTATCACCGATCGCTTGTCCCTCCACCAGTTTGAGCACAAATTTGGATATTCTTGTTAAGACGTTATCCATGGTGGTGGCCATAATTTCTGTTGGTAATACATATGCTGGCATACTCATCACATCAATCCCCGGGTTTTCGGGATGCATTGCCGTTACCGCTGGAATTTTTAGCTCCTTCGCAACAGTGCTGGTTATGGTTGCACAAGCAATCCCATGTCTGCCAGAACCAAAAGCAGGTCCTGCAACGAAAACATCTGGTGATGCTGACCTTATTCTCTCTAAAAGTTCACCTTTTACCTTTTCAGCATTCTCTGCAAAATAGTTGTCTCCACAGGATACTGTCTTGACAACTATACCCTTCCCTCCCAGCTTTTTCTCAAACAGTCTCGCTGGGCCTACTGGGCCCTCAAATTCAGTAGGTGGCTCATACGCCTTATCCTCACCGCCAATTCCGGCAAAGAATTGGTTCATGTAATATACAACTCTCATGCGATTGCCCATTTTGCCTCCTCCTTCTATGTTAATGCTTTGGCAACAAGTGTTCGTGAAAAACTATTTTCGATCTTCATAAACGGATCTAACTCGCGCAGCTCCTAACATCGAATTGACACAACATATATCCTTTATGCGGACATCATTCGCAGCATTGGCAGCTATCTCTGTTTTAAGGTATTTCTTGCCCCCATATGCAGTCTTCACTGGCCGGAGATGCACAAATTCATCTACATTTCCAACGCTCACGACCAGATTCGCCTCAGGCACGAAATCTGTCCATGGAGAACCGGTACCATCTTTCCCAGTCTGCTCGATCATCACTACAGCTGTCTTGATTCCGCGCTCTTCACACTCCCTGCAGGCAAGCATGGTGTCGATCAAGATATGCCCTCCCCCTTCACTTGTTATGATAGCACCGTTGGCCTTTAAAAAACGAGCAAGATTCGCCGAATGACTCGCTATGCGTTCTTTGTCATTATATTCGTAAGAGTAACCACGCTGGATTATGACACCCACAAAATTGTGCCGAGTGCCGTGATGGCTGTGGAGATTCTCGATGAGGGGATTCTTCTGATAGTAATACGTCTTGTTCGCCGAACTGCTCGCCATGGACGAAAACGCGACCAGAGCACCTTCAGCCATTTCGTTCGGATGGACCAAGGTGGGGACCATTCCGATACAACTGCGCCCATACACATATGTGTCGAGGGTTGGCGACGTTCCGGCGACCACTAAAATGAGCACAATGTTCGGCAGGTCGGGGTTAATGGTAAACCTTCCTGGCAAGACCTCCGTGCCTGATGGGATCTTTTGAACAGTGGTATCCGCCAGGTACTTCGCCGTCTTCAGGCCCGCCCGTGTCACGGCCTTCGTGTATTCATCGATAGTAAGCTTCCTCTTCGCCTTCACTTCGACGACCACATTGACGGTTTGAGAGAAAGGGGTCATCTCTGCAATGGGTCCGCTCATGTCCACAACGCCCTCGCCTTGTTCCGTATACTCGTCGCCCTCCGAGGAAAGCTCGGTGCATGTGATCACGGCGGCGCGGGACAACCGGTGAATGGTCCCGATCGCATTGCCACTCGGCGGAGCCAGCCATCCGGAGAAAACACCACCAGGCCCTTCAACCTTGGTCCGGGGTTCAATGACATCATACAGGTGCACAATGCGGGCAGAATCGCCCGGTCTCGCAATTCCGAGGACGACACTGCCGATGTCCTCATCCTCGAGAAGCAACGCCTTGAGCTCGCCCTCGCGAATGCTCAGAACGCCCTGATCATACGCGGTGCGATCCGAGAAAACGATGCTGTCGATATCGTATGTCTTGACCATCAATTCGTCTTTCATAAAGGCCTCCAACAGGATAAGAGTCAACGGGATCAGCAACTCGCCAAAAAGCAGGCACTTCGCTCCAATGGCTGCACCTTTACGGGCAAAAGAATGGAATCCAGCAGTGCACGTGTGTAAGGCTGGGTCGGCCGGCTGAAGATGTCGTCCACCGGCCCTTGCTCCACGATCGCTCCCCTGTACATGACGGCGATGTGCGACGCCATATGGCGAACGACCGCAAGGTTGTGGCTTATGAATATGTAGGAAATACCGTATTCCTCCTGAATATCTTTCAGGAGGTTCAGGATCTGTGCTTGAATAGAGACGTCCAGCGCCGAGGTCGGCTCGTCGCATACGATGACATCAGGCCGAAGGATCAGCGCGCGTGCTATGGCGACACGCTGCCGCTGGCCCCCGGACAATTGGCTCGGAACGCTGGCGCACATTCGCGTGGGTATACCGACGAGGTCGAGCGTCTCAAGCACCCGCGTGCGCCGGCCTGACGGGTCCAGAAGGCGATGCACTATCAATGGCTGCTCCACGATGTCGCTGATGGACCGCTTCGGATTGAGCGAAGAGTATGGATTCTGGAATATCGGCTGCACCTTTCGCGCGAATTCCAGTCTTCCCATTCCCTGCATTGGGACCCCACACACAAGAATATCTCCGCTATCAGGCTTCAGTAACCCGAGAACTAATTTAGCTAAAGTTGATTTTCCACTTCCCGACTCGCCGACGACAGCAAGTGTTTGTTTGCGATGAAGCGTAAAGGATACATCAGCGACCGCGCAAAGCCATTTTGGCCTGGCCAGTGTGCCGGGCGTTAGGTTGAATGACTTCCTCAGATGTTTTACTTCAAGGATCACGGCTGGTTCTGGTGCTTCCCTCATCTTGAAGGCCCCGTTTTATTGGTTTCGGCAACACATCGCCAACGATGCCCATCGCCTAATTTCGCAATAAGATGGATTTTCTTTGTGCAATTTGGCTGAACCCAGCAGCACCGATTTGAAAAAGCACATCCTTGTATTTCCTCCATCATATTTGGAACGTTTCCGGGAATATTGGTCAGTCGCGACTTCGGGCCAGAATGCACGAATCCGGGGATGCTGCCGAGTAATCCTTGAGTGTAGGGGTGCCGTGGCTGGCTCAGCACCGCGTTGACCGAACCCTCTTCGACCACCTCTCCCGCGTACATCACCTGAACCCGGTCCCCGATATAGGCCACCACACCCAAGTCATGAGTAATAAACACGACCGCCATGCCGTACTCGCGCTGAAGATCCTTGAACAGTTCCAGTATTTGCTTCTGGATGGTTACATCGAGTGAGCTTGTCGGCTCGTCGGCAATAAGCAAATCGGGTTCACACATCAAGGTCATCGCAATCATGGCTCTTTGGCATAATCCTCCCGACAACTGATGAGGAAATTGCCTCAGTCGAATTTCAGGATCGTCCATCCTAACGCGTTCGAGCAATTGTATCGCACGCTTCCGGGCATCCGTGTGGCTGCCGCGCTTGTGGCGGCGATATATCTCCATCATCTGATTGCCGATAGTGTACGACGGGTTTAAGCTGGTCATCGGATCCTGAAACACCATTGCGATCCGTTGGCCTCTCAGACGCGACGCACCGGCCTCCGCCAAAGTAAGCAGATCCAGGCCGTCGAACTCCATCCGATCAGCGGTTCGCGTTGCACTGGGAGGCAGCAAACTGGGTATCGCCAGCGCCGCGCTCGACTTGCCGCATCCTGATTCACCGACGATACAGAGCGTCTCCCTCCGCGCTACGTGAAGGTCGATGCCGCGTACCGCGTGCACGGTGTTATCCACCATACGGAACCGAACGTGCAGGTTTTCCAACGACAACAGCAAAGCGCGTCACCCCCCCTTGGAACCGGCAAATTGACGCAGGCTGTCGCCGAGCACATTGACGCCAACCATCAGCAGGAACAACGCTGCGCCGGGAAAAACGATGAGCCAAGAAGAGAAGAATATTTGATCCTTGCCTTCCGCCATCATCAAGCCCCAAGACGGTGTGGGAGGCTGCACACCAAGCCCCAGAAATGAAAGTGATGCTTCCAGCAGCACGGCATGTGCTATCTCCAGCGTCGCCACCACAACGAGCGAAGACGCGATATTAGGCAGAATTTCGCGGACCAAAATTCGAACAGTGGAGCATCCCAAACATTGAGCGGCAGCAACGTATTCCAGCGTCGAGGCATGCATCACCACGGTTCTCGTCACCACAGCAAACCGATCCCACAGCAGGAAGCCCAACACCAGGATCACCGACCTGAGCGAATTGCCTACCAGACTAACGACGGCCAATGCCACGAGCGACGCCGGCATCGACAACCTGACTGTGATCAGGAATGTGATGAACAGATCCACACGCCCTTTGAAATAACCCGCTAACCCACCAAGTGTCGTACCGATGGTAGCCGATATCGCAACGATCGACATGCCGATCAATATACTAATCCTTGACCCGTATATTAATCGGCTCATATAGTCCCGGCCAAGCTGGTCAGTACCGAGCGGATGAGCCCAGGTGCCTTTGGCGTGCCATGCAGGCGGCAGTAATCGGGCGCTGAGCTCCTGGTCATAAGGATCGTGGGGCGCGATCACGGGCGCCAGGATTGCGATGAGAATTATCGAACCCACTATAAGCCCGCCGAATTTCATCGCCCCATCGGCCGAGCGCAAGAAAGGCCGCAGGAAATTTGAACTTCGGCGTTCTACAACGTCCAGAGGCAACATCGCTCATATCCCTCTTTGGCGAGGGTCGAGAACTGCATTTAGCAGATCGGCGGCCAGCGTCATTATCACATAGATGAGCGAGACCACGACCAGGATCGATTGCACTATCGGAAAATCCGACCTCAGGATCGATTCCCAGGCCAGGTAACCGATGCCATTGATGGCGAATATTGTTTCGATGACGATCGATCCCCCCAATAAGTAGCCAAGCTGAACTGCTCCAACCGCGACAACGGGCCTCATTGCGTTTCGTAAGGCATGTTTGAAAACAATAGAGAAACGGGTCAGGCCTTTAGCCCTTGCGGTGCGTAAATAGTCTGATTGCAGCACTTCAATCATTTCGGTCCGTGTTAATCGCAGGATGATTGGTAAGGAATAGAAGGCGAGTGTGATCGAAGGTAAAATGAAATTTCTCCATCCTTGACTGCCGGAAATCGGGGTCCATTGCAAGGTAACCCCGAACAGCCATACCAGGAGCAACGCAACCCAAAAACTAGGCATGGATTGACCGAGACTTGAAAGTATCAATGCCGTTCGATCGACCATTGAACCTTTCCAGATGGCTCCCATAATGCCAAGCGGCACGGCGATCGCCATCGCCAGAGCCAGCGACAGACATCCCAAGATCATGGTGGTGGGCAGCCTTTCAAACAAGAGGCTGGCTACGGGGCGCTGAAAGAACAGCGATTGGCCTAGGTCGCCGACAGCCATATGCTTCAACCAGTCTAAATATTGCTTCTGCAGCGGCCTATCCAAACCATAAGCCTTCCGAATCACCTCCACTTCCTCTAATGTTGCCTGCTGGCCCGCAAGAATCTGTGCGAGGTCACCAGATAAGCGGAGCAGCGCAAACCCTATTGCGGAAACAGTTATCGCAACAGTTATCGACAACAGCGTTCTTCGAATGACGATCCGATACACCACACTCCTCCGTCAACAGATCTAGCGCATCTGTTTCATCAATTCGCTAAGGTTATCATATTCGGCCAAGTGCATCACCATGTCGGCGATGAGTTTACATTTTTCGCGCTTTAAACCGCCCCACTCTCCACACGAGATGAATTTGCGGTTAATCTCATCAACGCTCATAGGATCATCGGGAGATCCCTTTCCCCGGCCGCAGTCGATCAATCTCCTCTCCGCGCCACGGCTGATGCGTACTTTGAGCTCTGTGCCCAGCCGAAGTTCAGGGTGGGCGA
>Ga0315273_10001987_pt1 | contig 23818 bp, 19 predicted proteins | sample YL17G02_0_MG_FD_205753 | JGI IMG/M metagenome (GOLD analysis project Ga0315273, IMG submission 205753) | Sediment microbial communities from Yellowstone Lake, YNP, Wyoming, USA - YL17G02_0 | ecosystem: Environmental > Aquatic > Freshwater > Lake > Sediment | place: USA: Wyoming | collected...
AGAATATCAGTCATATACAATAATTTGTATAGTTTTGTCTGTGTAATACAATTCATTATGATTCCTTACTCAAAATTCAACATGAACCGAATAAAATGCGGACTATTTTGTCATTGATTAAGATTATTTTTTTAAGATCAAGATAATCTGAATTTTATAGTTTTTCTATTTAGATGGAGCGCTTTTTTTCCCGAAGATAGAAAAATGTACATACCGGTTTGGATCGGTCTTCATATCCTTCAAAAGTACATTTAAACTCTCAAGACTATTGGTCAGATTTGTATAAAGTGTGTCATTTGTCAGGAATTGACCAGCGCTTCCCTTTCCATTGTTTAAATTGGTCAACAGTAAAGCAGCTTTTTCAAGACTTGCTTTCAGGTTTGAAACTGAAGAATAAATATCTGCAGCTGCCAGAGTATCAGAAATTGTTTTAAGGTTACTGAATGTCTTGCTCATGTTTCCTGAATTATCTGATAACATCTGGCTGAATTTATTGATATTATCAAGTGTGGCTGTAAGCTCCTTTTCTTTGGAGCCTATTACTTTGTCAAGACTCGCAGTTGTATTGTTCAGATGTTCAAGTGTTCCGCTGAAATTCTTTTTAAACTCCGGATTCATTACTTCATCTACTGAAGTGATAACAGAATCAAGGACAACTATGAGGTTTGAAATCTTATTTTTTACTGGTAATAATTCTGTTTCCACTTTATCCATAAGCGATTCAGCAAGCCTGCCGGGAATAGTATCAAACTCAGAATATGTTCCAGGTCCTTTCCCGTAAACAAACTGCACTTTCATTCCTCCCAGAAGAGAGACAGGTACTATTTCCGCAACAGTATTCTTAGGAATCTTGAAATTCTTATTTACTGAGAATTCGACTAATAGTCTTCCACTAATTGCATCTATGAATTCTACTGATCTTACAACGCCAACTTTATATCCATTTATTTCAACCGGACTCGATTCTTGAAGTCCGCCTACCTTATCATATACCGTATAATATTCTGTGGTACCTCTTAACAGGTCTTTTCCTTTAAGAAAATTAAAGAGCCATACAAAAACCACTATAGTCAGTAAAGCAGTTGCTCCAACTTTTACTTCATTTGAGATCTTTTTCATCTAATAATCATTTTGTTTTTTTTTGTTCCAAAGCCAGTTGCAAAGGTAATATTTTGTTGTCTTTTACTGCAATTACAAAGGCATCAGGATATAGTGCCTCTATCTTTTTTCTGTAAATAACTGCAGCTGAATAATCTGTAAAACTTCCTGCAGCATATTTGAAGCGATCCTGAGCATTTATTTCGGTGATATCTGTTAGCCCTTTGAAGTATTCAGGTTTAATTTCAGTTTTTAATGCTGATGCTGTAACCTGTACCATGAAGGATATCTCATCGGCTGGTAAATTTACTTTGGTCAGGGTGTCGGATTTCTGAACTGAATCCTGGTTCTTTTCCCAGGATATGCCACTCTTACTGTCAATCTCATTAAGATAGTCTCTGCAAGCCCTGAATATTGAAGATGCAAGATAATCCTGTCCTTCTTTTGAGTTTAGATACTTCTCTTCAGCCGGATTAGTGATAAAACCTGTTTCAACCAGTATACTTGGCATCTTTGTATTGTACAATACCCAGAATCCTGCCTGTTTAACATCGCGGTCGTTCCTGTTAACCCTTTCCCTGAATTGCGTTTGAATTTTTGAAGCCAGATCAGTACTCTGTTCCTGAAAGACTTTCTGAGTGAGAGAGAACATAATATATGATTCAGATGATTTTGGGTCAAATCCTTCATATTTTGCCGTATAGTCATCCTCGAGAAGCATAACTGCATTCTCCGTCATAGCAACCTCAAGATTTGCCTGATCTTTAGCATGCCCCATAATATAAGTTTCAGCTCCTGCTACATTTTTCACTTTAGCCCAGTTGGCATGGATAGAAATAAACAGATCAGCGTTAGCCTTATTTGCAATCTTCGGCCTGTCTCTGAGTTCAACAGTTGAATCATCTCTTCTGGTATATATCACAGTTGCATTCTTGATATTCTGTTCTATATATGCACCTGTTTTAAGCGCAATTGCCAGGGTAATATCCTTTTCACGGCTTATTGAACCCAACGCCCCGGGATCCTTTCCTCCATGTCCCGGATCAATAACAATCACCCAGCCTTTTTCATTCTTAATTCCACCTGCTGAGAATGAAATAGCTGCTGCAGCAATTAAAATATAAAGCAATATTACTAGGTATATTTTAATGGTATGATGTTTGCCGTTTTTAATTCCTGTACTCATTTTTAGTTGATGGTTTTTAATTAGTTTTGCGCATGCATCCCCGTATCACACAAAAATTATACAAAAATATTATTTAAGTTTTTAACAACTATAATCACCTGTAATTTAATCTTTTAATCACTATTATCAAAATCTGATATACAGTATTTATACAGTTTCTGTTTTTACTGTACCAAGATAATCATTTTACCCTGCATTAAAGTGTGCAGAATTCTGCACCAGTTTTTTTAGCAGTTTTTTCTTATGAGTCATTTCAAAAACTACCAGAAGACATTTCCGGCTACTGATTACCAGCAACTACTTTATAAACCATAATGATGAAGGAACTTCTTCAATGTTTTAAGATTCTTTTGACCTGGGTATATAAATATTGTTACTTCCATCAATTATTATTTAAATGACTATCGGGAGTGAATAATAATAGTGCAAAAATACTTCTACCTGCTTCATGTACTCATCCCCTCTGCCCCCTTCTCTTGCAGACAAAAGAAGGGGGAGTAAAGCATTTTGCCCCTCTTTGCGAAGCAGAGAGGGGCTGGGGTGAGTTCATGAAATTATATAATTGATATTTAAGCACTTAAAATAGTTTATTATTCGCTTGAAATTAAAATTCTATATGACTATCTGTTATTGTTATCATAAACAGAAAAGATGAGGTACTTGAAAATGAACAAAATCATTTATGTAATGTTAATTGTCTAATCTATTTCTATTATTTATTAATCAGCAAAAAATCTTATGAAAACAAAAACATTCTTTTTAACAAACGTGATGTTTGTATTCCTTCTAATGTATTCAACCGGGATACATGCACAAAATGCCATGTCTAATCTTGCAGAGGAGAAAAACGGTACAGTTTACATTAAGCATCCTGCAATTGAAAAAACCAAAATGCTTTGGGCTGCTTTTGAAAAAGGGGATAAAGCAGCTTTCGGTGGTTTTCTTGCAGACAGTATGGTTGCAAATTTTAATGGAAGCACGGTCTTCCAGAAAAAAGAGGATTATTTAAAAAGTTTAGACTGGTGGTCAACTGAATTTGAAAACTTAAAAGTAGTTGATGATGCGCCAGCCTATCCTGATGCAATTGATTATACGAAAGGTGGACTCTGGGTTCAAGACTGGTTATTAGTAACAGGAACTCATAAAAAAAGCGGGATTAACCTTAATTTACATTTACACAATTTGTACAGTTTTAACAAGGATGGTAAAATTACCTCTTTAGAAGCATATTATAATACTGACCAGGCTGAGGCAATCACTTCCAGTGGTTTTATCCAGGAAAATGGTAAGGTTTATATAAATCATCCCTATATCGTAGCTGTCAGGAAATCAGTAAATGCTTATTGTGCGAAGAATATAGTTACGTTGTCTGAATTTTTTTCACCGGATGCTGTTTTTAGCAACTCAACTACGAAATGGGGGGTATCAATAGATTTAGCAGCAGCGAAAAAGGAATGGGAAGCAGATTTTGCTAAATATGATAATATTAAAATGAGACAGGTTGGCTATCCGGATTGTATATATTATGCCAAGGATGACAGTTATGCAGTATATTCCTGGTGGGTGTGGTCAGGCATTTCAAAAGCAAATGGTAAAAAAATTGAATCCCCGTTAATGTTATCTGATTCTTTTAACAAGGAAGGAAAAATAGTGAGTGAAGAAGCATATTACAGCAGCAATCATTTTGAATAAAATTAATAAAGTCAAATAAGTTGTTTGTACTTTAAACTTTATAAAATAATGTCCTGAGATTTAATATTTCAGGGCATTTTTCTTTTTTAAAGAAGTGAAATTCATTCGTTGTGTCATCAAAAAACACTCTCCAGGGTTGAGTATTCCCAGATGATAGTGCTAATCTCACCATCTTCGGAGGATCAGAATATTTCTTAACATAATCGGGGTAAAGAGGCGTTTATTTAACAGTACCTTTCATAGTTTAAGAATATTTTACCTACCTGTAGTTATCTCTTCTGTTTCCACCGCCGCTGCCACCTCTGCGGTCGTTATCTCCACCTCTGAAATTACTTCTTCTGTCAGTTCTTTCGATGGATTCATTAACGATAATGTTTCTGCCGCTAAGTTCAGTTCCATTTAATTCCTCGATAGCTTTTTTTGCTTCAGCATCATTCGACATCTCAACAAAACCAAATCCTTTACTTTTCCCGGAGTATTTGTCAATAATGATTTTTGCGGATGTTACCTCGCCATACTTTTCAAAGGTTTCTTTTAATTCTGCTTCACTAGTTTTAAAATGAAGACTTCCTACGTAAATGTTCATAATTCAATAATTAAAGTATTTTATAAAACAGGGATAAAAGTCATATTTATTTTTGAGAACAAAAAATAAAAAGTCATAATATTGTAAATTAATAACTTTTTAGCTAAATTGTTATTATTGCCGAATCACAAATGGCATATTCAATCTATGATAATTTTCCTGACAGTAAAGGATACGCACTCATCATTACTAAGAGCCATTGTGCAGATTATTATGAACTTACATTAGAAGAGCAGTCAGTCTGCTGGAGCATGGTTAATTCGGTAAAACAAATATTGATGCAAAAGTTTAATCCTGATGGATTTAATGCTGGCATAAACGTGAATGAAGCAGCAGAACAAACTATTCCTCTTGCTCATATCCATTTGATACCACGTTATTAGGGAGATGTCAAAGACCCAGAAGTCATTTTTTTAACAATATATTTTCTAAATCATCAGCATTTAACCAATTACTGTAGTGTTTTGTAATGGTTCTATAATCTGAGTGACCAGACTGCGTACGTGCTACTTCAATACCAAAATTATATGTATTTCGCTGCATTGCAAATCTTCTGAAAGCATGACTACTTATAACTTGATGTTTAAAATACTTTTGATAATCATTAATGCTTTCAGTGTTTTTATATACTAAAACTGTTTCTTCTTTAAACACTTTTTCACACATCTTTTTCAGCGCCTGGTTAAAGGTACTTCTGTTGTTAAAATGAAACAGGTAGTGATTAAATTTTTTATTGTAGTTATTAACCAAATGGTCTTGAATAATATTAATTGCTTCAGGGTCTACATTAACTACTGTACGTTCTTTGGTTTTCTTGTGTCCAGCCAATCTAATTGTACAAACTTTTTTTATTGTTTCAACAGCATCAGCTACTTCAACATTATCAAATATGTTAACATTATCTTTATGTATTGTCATTATTTCACCAATGCGCAACCCAATACCTATATTTATTTTAATAATTGCCTGTACTTCTTTTTGTGGCAGTGATTTGGCATTGTAGTTTATTATTTGCTCTACGTCAGATTCTGTTATATTATACTTTGCACCCTGTTCCGGTCTTTTCAGATATTCTTCAATTCTATTAGCAGTTAATATTTCTGCAACATAATTCAAGAACATAAAAGCAATATTTTGATAATTAAATGTACTGATTTTACTACAATCTTTTTCTTTAACATTCTTTATGTAATCAACATAATAATCACCAAAACCATTAACAACATTTCTGTTAATTAAATCCTGTAATCTGTAACCTTTCAGGTTGTTTTCAACATATCTTTTAAAGTGTTGTAGTGCATAACCATATGTATTTTTGGTTGAATCTTTTCTGTTCCTTAATGTCTTCAGGTACTCTCTAATACAATAATCTAAAGTAATACCCTCAGATGTTACATTTACAAAGTGTTTAAGTTCATCCGGTGTTGGATAATTTAAATTATTTTTATGTGACAGATAATCTATAGAATTAATTATGCGTTGTTTTATCTTGTAACATTCTTTCTGTACCAGACCGTCAAGATTCTCTTGATTAAGTTTCACCACATCTTCACGACTAAGGATTATATTACAGGAAAAGTCAGCAGTTTTACCAATTCCATCACAAGTACAGAAGTATCTTAGCGCAACTTTTTTATCTTTACCTACATTTAAAAACTTCAGTGTGTACTTTTTTATTGGTTTCATAGTTCTATGTGTAGTGATTTTAATATGGTTATAGTATACAGTTTATATACAGATTTGCCAAAATATACAGTTAATATACAGATTTTATATGCAGGTGAGAAACATAAGGCATTGATAATTAAGTACAATATAAATATACCAAATATAATAATACCAATTACCTTAAATAGAATTTAAGTTGTATTTTTTTAAAGAAAAGCGGTTAGTTATATTGTTCCTTCTGGTGGTCCAATCTTTTTCTTTGTTCTCACAGGAAGGCAAAACAGTTAAGGACACATTACTCATTCGCCAGGACTCTGTTATAAATGATACAATTAAAAAGAGGCTGTACAAACCTTCACCCAGCGCTATCAGTTCTAAAATTACCTATTCAGCTGTTGGCTACAGAAAAACTGATATTCTGAATAAAAAGGTTATTCTTGTCAATTCTGCCAAAGTAAATTACGATGACATAGAGATCAAGGCCGATTCCATTGCATTTGATATGAAAACAAATCTTCTGTTCGCTGTCGGTCGGAGGGACACCACCGGGAAATTTATTGGTAAGCCGGTTTTTAAAGAAGGAAGCCAGGAATTTGAAGCAGATGAAATTACCTATAATTTCAAAACACGAAAAGCACTGATTAAAAATATTGTAACAAAACAGGATGCCGGCTTGTTGCATAGTGCTTTTACCAAACTTCTTGAGGATGGCACATCGAATATATCAAAAAGCACCTATTCCACCTGTGATGCAGATACACCCCATTTCTATATAAACCTGCCAAAGGCAAGAGTGTACCCGGGTAAAAAAATTATCTCTGGTCCGGGCAATCTTGTACTGGCAGGTATCCCATTGCCTCTTGTAATTCCATTTGGCTTTTTCCCGGTCCAGACCAAGAAGGCTGCTTCGGGATTGCTTTTCCCGCGTATCGGAGAAGAACGTGAACGTGGTTATTCTCTTACGGACGGAGGGTATTTTTTTGCCATAAGCGACTATTTCGATCTGACCGTAAAGGGAAGCATCTATTCAAATGGTTCCTGGCTGGCTACAACGCAGACAAATTACCGGAGACTTTATAAATACAGCGGGAGTTTATCTTTTAGTTATGCGAACAATATTACGGGACACCAGGGATTAGACGATTACAGCAAATCCACCAATTACAGTTTAATATGGAACTATTCTCAGGACGCGAAAGCTTCACCCGGCTCAAGATTCTCGGCCAGTGTCAATATGAGCTCCAGCGGATATGATGAAAAAAACAGTTATAATGTTAATGATCACGTAACCACTCAACGACAGTCAAGTGTCAGTTATTCCAAAACATGGGAAGGAACCCCTTTCAACCTGTCGGCCAGTATGAATCAAAGTCAGAATGTCAAAAATAAAACTATATTTCTCAATCTGCCTAAGGTCAGCTTTAATGCAACCAGAATTTATCCTTTTAAGAGCAAGAATAGTTCCGGTCGGACAAAATGGTATCAGGAAATCCAGCTTTCATACTCCTCAGCTCTTGATAATCAGATAAATACAACTGACAGTCTTCTGTTTACACCTGAAGTCTGGAATGATGCGAAAAATGGGTTTAAACATGAAATTCCTTTAAGTTTACAGATTCGTCCCTTCAATAATTTCTCGATCACACCCTCTTTGGCCTACTCCGCTGTAATGTATACCCAGAAGATTGAAAAAACATGGGACCCAAAATATTATAATCCGGCTCTGAATGAAATAGTTCCTACAGTTTTAGTCGATACAACGAAGGGCGTTTTCTACGGTCAGGCATTAAACCCTTCGATAGGTGCAAGCTTTAATCCTCAGTTATTTGGAACCTACCTTTTCAGCAATCCAAACTCGCGACTGCAGGCAATTCGGCATATTATAAGGCCATCAATAGGGTTTAACTATATTCCGTACTATTCCGGCCTGAGTTCAAATATGTACAGGCAGGTGCAGGTTGATACAACAGGAAGGATGGCAGAGTATTCTATTTATGAAGGAAATATTTTCGGGACACCATCTTTGGCAAGCAAAAGTGGCAGTGTATCGTTTAGCCTGGTTAATATAGTCGAGGCAAAAGTTTTTGCACGAAATGATACAACAGGAAAAGCAAAGAAGGTGAAGATTATTGATAATTTTAATATTAATACGTCCTATAACATTTTTGCCGACTCAATGAGATGGGCTCCCATAACAATGGATATAAGAACTGTTCTTCTTAATAATTTCAACATCTCGGCAAGAAGCGCCTTTTCGCTTTATGGTACTGACAGTAATGGAAGACCGATAGGAACATTTTTATACGCTCAGGATAAAAAACTAATGCGACTTACTAATTTCAGTACAAGTCTCGATTTCAGCCTGAGCGAATTGTTCAAGAAAAACAAGGAAAAGAAAAGTCAAAATACCGGCACCTCTCAGACTAGTGTTAATCAGGGAATTCAGGGAAATAATGGAATGCCCGGATCAAATTTGTCTGGACAACAGAATACCAGTGCTGGTCCCAGAGATGCATATGGTTATATGGTTTTTGATGTTCCGTGGTCGCTCAATTTGAGTTATAATTTCAGTTATTTTAAATCTGGTCTGAAACCTACGATCACTCAGGGTCTGACTTTTAATGGAAATGTAGCAATTACTAAAAAGATGTCAGCTACTTTCACAAGTGGCTATGATTTAGTCGTTAAACAGATAACTATGACAAACATAGGAATAAGCCGCGATCTTCATTGCTGGGAAATGAATCTTAACTGGATACCTAACGGTACAATGCAAAGCTGGAACTTTACGATCAGAGTTAAAGCTTCGATATTGGGTGATATGAAATACGAGAGAAGAAAAGACTATCACGATAGTTATTAATATATATCAGTAGCCGATGAAATAGTAGAGGCTGTCTCAAAAGTCCTTTGTGGTAAAAGCTAAATCATTGAACCACAAAGGGGACCGACAGTTAAAAAATTGCCCAGTGGGCAATTTTAGGGAGGTGCCAGATTGCAGGGGTGGACAACTCAGAGTAACACAAACGGAAAACAAGTCAATAGATACCTTTTGAGACAACCTCTACTTATAGTTTCTAAGGAATTCTTATTCTCCCTGGATCTCAAATTCAACTTCAACTTTTACATCCCTGTGCAATTTGATAACTGCTTTGTAATTACCAACTTCCTTGATCTGATCTTCAGGAAGTGAAATGTTTTTACGGTCAATATCAAATCCTTTTTCTTTCAGTGATTCAGCAATCTGGATTGTATTTACCGAGCCAAAGATTTTCCCTGAAGTACTTGTTTTTGCACCAACAACGATTTTAATACCAGCCAGTTTGCCGGCAATTTCCTGAGCTGCTATTTTAATCTTCTCTTCCTTGTGAGCTCTCTGCCTCAGGTTTTCAGTATGCATCTTTTTTGCTGATGATGTTGCTGCTATGGCATAGCCTCTGGGGATCAGAAAATTTCTGCCATACCCCGCTTTTACATTCACTAAATCGTCTTTCTGCCCGAGTTTATTGACGTCCTGTATTAATATTATTTCCATAATGAATCCTCCTTATTTTAATAGGTCAGTAACATAAGGAAGAAGTGCAATATGCCTGGCTCGTTTGACGGCTTTTGCCACTTTCCTCTGATATTTAAGTGAAGTTCCTGTAATTCTGCGTGGCAGAATTTTACCCTGGTCATTCAGAAACTTCTTAAGAAATTCCGGATCTTTGTAGTCAATATAACGTATCCTGTTCTTCTTAAATCTGCAGTATTTCTTTTTCTTGATCTCAACGGTTGGCGGAGTCAAATATCTGATTTCTGATTCGTTCTGTGCCATATCTTATTCCTCCTTAGATTTACCTGATTCTTTCTGTTTCCTCTTCTTCTCTGCATATTCAACTGCAAATTTTTCCATCCTGAATGTTAAAAACCTGATAATCCTCTCGTCTCTGCGATATTGGACTTCAAGTTTTTCGATTAGATCGCCTGTGCCTTTGAATTCAACCAGGTAATAAAAGCCGGTCGACTTTTTCTGGATAGGATAGGCCAGTTTCTTTAGACCCCAGTTCTCTTCATGAACGATCTCACCGCTGTTGTCGGTAATGACCTTCTTGAATTTCTGTACCGCTTCCTTCATCTGGTTCTCAGATAAAACGGGAGTTGCAATGAAAACGGTTTCGTACTGATTCAACATAATAATTAATTGTTTATTAGATTAATGATTTTGGCTCGCAAAAGTACAACAATTTTGCTTAATTCAAAAATTATTCGATGAAAAATATTTGAGAATGTAATCCCTCGCAATGACGCAGAGACGCAAAGAAAAAAGCTTAACGCCTTTGCGCCTTCGCGAGCAATAAAATGAGATGATGGCTCCTTGTGCTTCTCCACAAAACTCGGAGGTTCAAAAACTCATGTACTTAATTTTTTCGATACTCATTCTATCAGGAAGGCTTTTTAACTATATTTGTGTCGATGGTTTTTTGAAAAACGAGAGTCACCAATTTATGGAAAACTTCATTGTTTCAGCAAGGAAATACAGGCCTGCCAGCTTTGATATGGTTATAGGTCAGGATTCTATCACAAATACGCTGAAAAGTGCTATTAAGAACAAACATCTTGCACAGTCTTATCTTTTTTGCGGGCCCAGAGGTGTAGGGAAAACAACCTGTGCAAGGATCTTTGCCAAAACCATTAACTGTATCAATCTTGGCGAAAACCTTGAAGCATGTGATAAATGTGAATCATGTCTGTCATTCAATTCACTGAGATCATTTAATATTCATGAACTCGATGCAGCTTCAAATAATAAGGTGGAAGATATAAGAAGTCTCAATGACCAGGTAAGGATTCCTCCACAGATTGGAAAATACAGCATCTATATAATTGATGAAGTTCATATGCTTTCTTCATCAGCCTTCAATGCTTTCCTTAAAACACTCGAAGAGCCCCCTCCTCATGCTATTTTTATTTTAGCGACAACCGAAAAACACAAAATAATTCCTACCATCCTCTCCCGGTGCCAGATATTCGATTTTAACAGGATCAGAATTGAAGATATAGTTGGACGTCTCATGTATGTGGCTAAAAATGAGGGAATTATAGCAGCTGAGGAAGCGCTTCATATCATAGGTCAGAAAGCTGATGGAGCTTTACGCGATGCTTTATCAATTTTTGACCAGATAGTAAGCCTGAGTGGGAAAACGATCACTTATAAAGATGTCATCGAAAATCTCAATGTTCTCGACATTGAATATTATTTTAAATCAGTTGATGGTGCTATAAATGGTGATGTTTCCTCTGTGTTAATGACTTTTAATGAAGTACTTGAGAAAGGATTTGACGGTCATAATTTCATATCCGGACTCAACAGTCACCTGCGCGATCTTCTTGTCAGTAAAGATGAGTCAACCCTGCGCTTGCTGGAAGCGACACCTGCGATTAAAAAGAGTTATCTGCAACAAACCGGAAGATGCCCTGTTGATTTCCTGTTCAAAGCTCTGGAGATAGGAAATAATTGCGATCTTACCTATAAGAGCAGCAAGAATCCACGATTGCATATTGAACTTTCACTAATAAGGTTATGCAGGATAATGTTTGAACCTGATGAAATTTCAATAAAAAAAAAGCCTGATCCTGATAAAATGAAAAGAGAGGAAGAAGATCTTCCACTCCCTTCAAAATCAGAGATAATACGGCAGCAGAGTCAACTTTCTGACAAACCCGTCACTAATCGTGAAGTTACAGCGGGTAAACATGATCCTGTTATAGAAAAACCATCTAAAACATTTTCTATTAAAGAGATCATTTCTGAAGAGATGAAACCGGTGGAGAAACAGGAAGAGAAATCTGTTCTGAATGATCCTCCGGTACATTTAACGCCTAAGGCGGAATTCACCCCTGCTGCCTTTGATGTTGCCTGGCAGGAATTTACAGATCAGCTGAAAGGTGAAGGTACAAGGATTGTTAGTATGTTTAAAGCGATAAGACCTGAACTGGAAAATGATCAGACAATCAAAATCCATCTCAGCAATGCTGCTCAAAAAGATACATTCGTACTTAACTATAAACAAAAACTTCTAAACTTTCTTGAGAGCAGATTCATTTTATCTGATATAGATATTGAAACAACTATAGACCTCGCAGAATCAACTGAAATTTTGTATTCTGATGAACAGAAACTCAGTTACATGATGAACAAATATCCTATTCTGAAAGAAATGAAGAAAACGTTTAACCTTGATATTACATAAGGATCCCTTACTGAAATTTAATACTAAAATGCATAGAGTTGAAAAGGAAACTTGAAATATCCGACGGTAATGATTATTTGAAATTTCTGACAAAAGAAAAGGATATTTCAGACCAGATTATTAACCATTCAAGGTCGATGATAACTATCATCAACCGCGATTATATTTATGAGAAAGTTAATTCCACTTTCTGTAATGCACATCAGGTAGTTCTTGATACTATTCTGGGTAAATCACTGGGTGATGTATGGGGTCATGATACTTTTCATAATATTATTAAGCGAAATGTTGATCTGTGTTTCTCAGGAAAAACGGTACAGTATGAAGCATCGTTTCCCACTCGCCAGTTGGGGAAAAGGCATTTCGAAGTGGTATTCAGGCCACTTTCTGTAGAGCCTGGCAAGATAACTCATCTTCTGGCCGAAACTTTTGATATAAATGACCTGAAAAACACTAAGCAGGCTGTCCTGGAAAAAGAAGAGGAACTGAGAAAGTTCGAATCTAACCTGCCGATTGGTTTTCTGAGATGCGATCCTGAAGGGAAAATTCTGCACGCAAACAACGCTTTCTTAATAATAGCAGAATGCCACGACGAGTTATCTAAAACCAATATAAATCTTAAGAGTTTTTACATTGAGGAAGAGCTTTTTGAGGTGCAGCTTGATCAGCTTAAAGAAAGCCATACGAAAAACTTCGGTAGAGTTTCTCTTAAAAACTGTTATGGCATGGAGGTACCTTGCCGAATCAGTGGATTCCTCGCTTTTAACGGCGAAGGTATTCCCGCTTATATTGATTTTGCCGTTGAAGATTGCTCACGGGAACTGATGCTCGAAAATCGCCTGCTACAGGCTCAGAAGCTGGAAACAATAGGTGCCCTGGCAGGAGGTATTGCACACGATTTTAATAACATACTGGCTACAATTTCAGGATATTCTGAAATGTTGCACGATGATCTGCCAAAGAATTCTGATCTGTCGGATAAAGTGAGTAAGATACAGGGAGCAGTAAAGAAGGCTCAATCAATTACAAATCAGATACTTACATTTAGTCGTCATGTAGAACAGGAAAAGGTTCTTATTAATGTGGCAGAAGTTCTTAAAGAGACTATCGGATTTGTAAAATCATCAATACCAACCACTATTGTTTTAAAGAGCAGGATTCCAAAAATGGATGCAAATATTCTTGCTGATCCCACTCAATTGTTCAGAGTATTCTTAAACCTGATGACAAACGCTATTCAGGCGATGGAAGAAGATGGTGGTACATTGTCGGTGAATATTGCAGTGGTTGAAAGGGAGTATGTTCAGCACGAGCTTAATAGAGATATTGTTGCAGATGAGTATGTTTTGCTGACTTTTAAAGATACTGGAGAGGGAATGGACCAATCGCTGATGGGAAGGATCTTTGAGCCTTTTTTTACAACCCGGGAAGTCGGAAAAGGAACGGGCCTTGGCTTGTCAGTAATACATGGTATCATAACTGAAATGGAAGGAGAGATTCTTGTTTCAAGCGAAATGGAGAAAGGATCAGTTTTCCATGTTTATCTTCCGGTATCAAAGAGTTATTCAGGTATTAAAGCTAAGAAAGGAAGCAGGAAGAAAATATTATTTATTACCGGCAATAAATATGAGTCCAGAATATTATCTCTTGCCCTTGAAAGTGCAGGCTATGAACTTATTTATATTTCTGACAGGAAAAATTTTATTAAAGTAATAACTAATATAAATGAACGACCTGATCTGGTTATCTATATGAGCGATTCAAGGCAGATTAACCCTGAAGATCTGGTAGGTATTTTCAGGGGTCAGAATGTTATAACTCCTTGTATACTCATAACTGACACAACCCTGGAAATATCTGATGAAAAATTACTAAATTCGGGAATTATTAATCAGCATTTGACAAAGCCGGTTTCCCTTAGGGAAATCAGAAATGCAATTCAGGAAATATTGAGATAAATAAGTATACTTAAACTGTAAAAAATGCCGGGAGTACTGATAGTTGAGGATGATAAGGAACTGAGAGAAATGTTGAAGTTGTCGCTTTCAAGAAGAAATTTCATGGTTCTTGAAGCTGAAAATGGGAAAGATGCTATAACTCATTTCAAACCATTAATTACAGATCTTGTTGTTACTGACCTTATTATGCCTGAAGAAGATGGCCTTAAGGTCGTAATCAAGCTAAGGGAATTAAAACCATCAATCAAGATAATTGCTATTTCAGGGGGAGGTAAAGTGGGCCCCGGAAGTTATCTGAACCTGGCAAAAGCACTTGGTGCAGATGCAATATATTCAAAACCATTTTCAATAAACGAACTTATTGCTAAAATTGAGCAGTTGTTAGATAGTGAACAACATAATTAGAATAACTGTTATCATTATAACCTTTTAAAACTTATTTATATGTTAAAGAAAAAAATTGAAAATATCTGCAACAGGCAGGTAGAAAGAGAAGGATATTCCTCAAATCTTTATATTGCTATGGCATCGTGGGCTGAAAATAACGGTTACAGTGGTGTCGCAGCATGGTTATATAGCCAGTCGGATGAAGAAAGGCTTCATATGCTGAAGTTTATAAAGTACATAAATGAAAGAGGAGGAAAAGCTGTTATGCCGGCTTTGAAAAAACCTGTAACTGAATTTAAAAGCGTAGCGGATGTGTTTAAAGAAGTATTGAAACATGAAGAGTTTGTTACAGCTAGTATTAATGAAATAGTTGCTCTTACACTTGAGGAAAAGGACTTCAATACCCATAACTTTCTTCAGTGGTTCGTAATGGAGCAGGTTGAAGAAGAGGCTTCGGTTAGATTAGTACTGGACAAGGTACGTCTGGTAGGAAAAAACAATATGTACGAGTTCGACAGAGATGTTTTAAGCTTGAGAAGACCAGCTGGAAATACCCAGACTAATCCATGAAGAGACTCCTTTCTCTTTTTTCAGGATTTCTTATATTCATTTCAGTCCTTCCGCTTTGTGCACAGGATCTGATAAAAAATTCATCAGTAACCGGAGTCAGTTATGCCGGTACTAAAATAAACAAAATCTATATTCCACCACCGGATGAGTTTTTCAGAAAAAGCAGCTCAAAAAGCGGGGGATCAATAACTATCTATTATACCGGGTTTTCTATCCAGGCAAAAACTGCAATGGAATATGCAGCCTCTATATTGAAAAAACTGCTTCCGGCAGATGCAAAGTTTACAATTGCGGCAAGCTGGGAGAAAATTACAACTTCCGGAGTACTGGCTCAATCTTCAATAACAGGATATGCCGGAGGGTGGGGAATTGATGCTTTGAACCCTATGTCGATTTACCCTGTTGCTCTCGCTGAAAAAATTGCAGGAAAAAGCCTTAACGATGATTTGCAAGGGGATATCAACTTGGCTGTTAACAGTTCAATTAACTGGTACCTTGGTACTGACGGACAGACTCCTGTTCAGAAGTATGACCTGGTTACAGTGGTATTGCATGAGATATGCCATGGTCTGGGTTTTTTTGACAGTTTTTATTCTGACGGAACTTTGGGCGCATATGGCCCAATCCCTGCAATTTACGATACGTTTGTTGAAAATAATTTGGGAAACAGACTGACCGATACTCTGAAATACAAGAATTTTTCTACCGCAATTAAAAGTCAGCTGACAGGAGATCAACTTTATTTCAACGGCCCGCTGTTAAATAAGTATTGTATCTTAAATAATATTTCATTAACAAGAGCTAAGTTATGGGCTCCAGCCACCTGGGATGCCGGATCGAGCATCTCGCATCTTGATGAAAACAGGACTCTTCAGACAAATTCTCTAATGACTCCTTATATTGATCTTGGAGAGGCAATTCACGACCCTGGAAAATATACATTTTCAATCCTTGGGGATCTTGGCTGGATAAATACCAGAATAATCCATAAGCCAATAAGTGATACTGAAGATCATCTTACACAGGTTTTGCTTTCGGCAACCATCAAATCAGATACTATTTATAATCATCAGAAAGTAGGAGTAGTATTCTCTTTTGATAAGTTTCAGAAAAGCGACTCTCTTTTTCTTCGCTCTCCGAATTCCAATGACTCTTATAGTACTTCGATTAACATCCCTTCATATAATTCAGAATTACAGTATTATTTCTTTGTTGAAGATTGTTTTTTTCGTCTCTACAGTTCTCCATCCTTATTCCAGAAGAATAGATATAAGGTTTATGTCGGAACAGATACTATAAAACCGGTAATAACTCATACTCCGGTTAAATATTATTTACAGACGATTGATTCCATTAAGTTTGATGCCGGAGCAACTGACAATCTTGGCATTGATTCATTATATGTTGAATACAAAGTAAATAATGGCTCTTCAAAATTCATCCGTTTGAAAAAGGGGAAGACTGATGATTATAGCACAGTTTTTAATGCCAGATCCTTATCGTTAAAAGGTAAGGATTCAATGGAATACAAAATATTTGCAGTTGACTCGGCTCTGCTCCCGAATATTTCCGTATTACCTAAAACGGGTTATTTCGTAACACATATCGAAGAGATCTCTTCAACTCTCTCATCTTACTCTACTGATTTTTCAGATGCGGTTCCCGATTTTTTCAATATTGGCTTTGATATTTCGAAACCGGCCGGATTCAGCAAGTTTGGACTAAATACAAAGCATCCGTACGAAAGCCCGGAAATTGATGGTGGCAGTATCGAATATACAGCTATACTCAGGCATCCTATTATACTTAATGAGTCAGGTCTCTTAATCAATTTCAACGAGATTGTCCTTGTCGAACCGGGGGAAGAAGGATCATTATTCGGATCACCTGATTTTTACGATTATGTTATTATGGAAGCCTCAAAAGATTATGGTAAGCGGTGGTTTAACATGGCTAATGGATATGACAGCAGACTTTTTTCATCCTGGCTGACTGCTTATAATAGTTCTGTTTTGGAAGGTAATTCAACATTTACCGGTACAGAATCGTTACTTCAGAAACATGCATTTTATTTCCGGCCATCTGACAATATTTCTGCTGGTGATACATTTTTATTTAGATTCAGGTTATACTCTGATCCGTACGCGAACGGATGGGGATGGGTCATAGAGGATTTGAAAATTAGCCCGCTCATTGATGCGGTTGAAGAAATAAACTATCATCCTGTTAATGTATATCCTAATCCGGGCACAGGGCTGATTAAAATAAGTACGGATATTTCAGGTCATGCTTTCGACAAACCATTGCATTACGCTGTCTTCAATGCAGCCGGCATCCGGTTGGCAGATGCCAGGCATTCCGTCTCCTCTGAGATGTTAGTTGACATTTCACATTATCCGGCCGGATTGTACATCATAGTTTTGTACCTTGATGACGGGATAAAGACAATTAAGTATAGTCTGATAAAATAATAAAATATTTTGCGAACTTGCCTCCCTTAAATTCATTTCATTGAGATCTATAACCCTGCATTTGTGGCGGGGTTTTTGCATAAATTGAGTTTTTGGAATTCTTTATTGGAAAATAAAGCTAATTTTACTGGATAATTAAAAAAACTGTAAAACACCTTAAAATGAGCATTATAAATAATGTACTGGGCCTTTTTCTTGGTAATAAATATGAAAGAGATTTGAAGGAGATTAATCCTTACGTTGATAAGATCCACCTGGAATTTGAAAAAATACAAGGTTTATCAAATGACGAATTAAGGGACCAGACGGAAGAAATAAAAAAGGAGATACTCGAAAGCATTGAAGGTGATGAAAATGAAATAAGATCTCTAAGAGAAAAAGCTGAAATTGAGGAAGATGTATATCTTAAAGAGGAGATTTACAATGACATTGATAAAATTGAAAAGCAGATTAATGAAAAGCTGGAAGTTACACTTGATCAGCTTGTTCCGAGAGCTTTTGCTATTGTCAAAGAGACTGCAAAAAGATTCAAGGAGAATAGTGTACTGGAAGTAACGGCGCGACAATATGACAGAGATCTGGCTGCCACACGGGAAAGCATAACAGTTAAAGGTGACAAAGCAATCTGGAGTAATAAGTGGATTGCCGGAGGTAATGAGATTACCTGGGACATGATTCACTATGATGTTCAGCTTATCGGAGGTGTAGCTCTCCATAAAGGAAAAATAGCAGAGATGGGAACTGGTGAAGGAAAAACTGTGGTAGCCACTCTGCCTGTTTTCCTTAATGCCCTTGCCGGAAGGGGTGTACATATTGTTACGGTTAATGATTATCTCTCAAAACGCGACTCTGAATGGATGGGGCCGATATATGAATTTCATGGTCTTACTGTTGATTGCATTGATAAACACCAGCCCAATTCGCAGGAGAGACGTAAAGCTTATCATGCTGATATAACTTTTGGAACGAATAATGAATTTGGTTTTGATTACCTCAGGGATAATATGGCCATTAATCCTGAAGACCTCGTGCAGCGTAAACACCACTATGCCATTGTTGACGAGGTCGACTCAGTATTGATCGATGATGCACGTACACCCCTAATAATTTCAGGACCAACAGCCAAAAGTGATACTCAGCAATTCGATGAGCTGAAACCTAAAGTAGATAAGCTGGTAAACGCACAAAAAAGGCTTGTGACCCAGATACTTGCTGATGCAAAAAAACTTATAGCCGATAATAAAAATGAAGAGGGTGGTCTCCTCCTTCTTAGAGCCTATAAGGGCCTTCCGAAGAATAATGCACTTATCAAGTTCCTGAGTGAGGAGGGCAATAAATCCCTGCTGCTTAAGACAGAAAACTTTTATATGCAGAACAATAATAAGGAAATGCCAAAGGCTACTGATGCCTTATACTTTATTATTGATGAAAAAGCCAACTCTATAGAACTCACTGAAAATGGGCTCGATCTTATTTCAGACTCTGTTGAGGATGTCAGCTTTTTTATCCTGCCTGATGTTGGTTCAAAAATTGCTGATATTGAAAAATCAGAAATTTCCGATCGCGAGAAACTAAAGATCAAGGATGAACTTCTGCAGGACTATTCAGTTAAATCCGAGAGGGTTCATACTATGACTCAATTGCTTAAAGCATGGACACTTTTTGACCGTGACACTGAGTATATTGTGGTGGATAATAAAGTGAAGATTGTAGATGAGCAGACTGGTCGTGTTCTGGAAGGACGCCGGTATTCCGATGGGCTGCATCAGGCAATTGAAGCAAAGGAAAATGTTAAGGTGGAGGCCGCTACGCAGACGTACGCCACAATAACTCTCCAGAATTATTTCAGGATGTACCATAAACTTGCCGGCATGACCGGTACTGCTGAAACTGAGGCAGGTGAACTTTGGAACATCTATAAACTTGATGTTGTCGTTATTCCCACAAACAGACCGGTTATCCGATTCGACAGAGAAGACCTGGTTTACAAAACTAAAAGGGAAAAATACAATGCCGTAATTGACGAGATTTCTGAAATGAACCGTCTCGGGCGACCGGTTCTGGTCGGGACCACTTCAGTTGAGATATCTGAATTACTGAGCAGGATGCTCAAGATGAAAGGACTTAAACATAATGTTCTGAATGCAAAGCTGCATCAAAGAGAGGCAGAAATTGTTGCAGAGGCGGGTAAAACAGGCACTATCACAATTGCCACGAATATGGCGGGACGTGGTACCGATATAAAGCTCACTGAGGATGTACGGAAGGCGAAAGGACTTGCCATTATAGGTACGGAAAGACACGAATCAAGAAGAGTGGACCGCCAGTTGAGGGGTCGTTCAGGCAGACAGGGAGACCCTGGTTCCTCACAGTTCTTTGTGTCTCTTGAAGATGAGCTTATGAGACTTTTTGGTTCTGAAAGGATTGCTGGTATAATGGACAAACTCGGACTAAAGGATGGTGAGATGATTCAACATTCGATGATCACCAAATCTATTGAACGTGCACAGAAAAAAGTTGAAGAAAATAACTTCGGAATAAGAAAGAGGCTTCTTGAATACGACGATGTAATGAACTCACAGCGAGAGGTCATTTATAAAAAAAGGAGGCATGCTCTCCTTGGTGAAAGATTGAGTGTCGATATTGCCAACATGATGTTTGATGTCACCGAGAACCTGGTTGAAGTCTATCATGGTGACGGAGATTTTGAGGGCTTTGATTTTGATCTTATCCGCTCATTTTCAATGGATTCTCCTGTCCCTGATCAGGAATTTCGAAAAGCTAATTCCAAAGATGTCACTGATAAGGTATATTCGAAAGTACTGGATACATATAAAAGGAAAGTGGAATCAATTTCCGCACAGGCTTATCCGGTATTGAAAGATGTTTATGACAGGATGTCGCATGTATATGAAAATGTTGTTGTACCTATTTCAGATGGAGTGAGGGTTTTTCAGGTTGTCACAAACCTGAAGGCTTCTGCTGAATCTGAAGGGAAAGAGCTGGCAAGAGCATATGAAAAAACAGTTGTCCTGGCAACAATTGATGATGCATGGAAAGAACATCTGAGAGAGATGGATGAACTTAAACAGTCGGTCCAGAATGCTACATACGAACAGAAAGATCCGTTGCTCATATATAAGTTTGAATCATTTGAGTTATTTAAAACTATGATAACAAAGGTGAATAAAGATGTTGTGAGCACTCTTATGAAAGGGCATATCCCGACACAGGATCCTGAACAGGTTAAAGAAGCTCAGAGAAGGCGGCAGGTTGACATGAGCAATTTAAGAACCTCGAAGAGCGATTTTTCTCAATACAGCAGTACAGGTGGTGGTCAGGACAGAAATCAGAAAACCGAACCCGTAAGGGTTGATAAAAAGGTAGGAAGAAATGATCCCTGTCCTTGCGGAAGCGGCAAGAAATATAAACAATGTCATGGTCTACAGCAGGGAGGAAATATTGGTGCCAATGCCTGATCAGGTTTTGTTTATTTCCTCAATTGCTTTCTGGATCCGGGTATAAATGGTTCTGTTAACAGGAACCAGAGGTAACCTGAGGCTGTTCTGACAGATATTCATTATATTCAGCATTGCTTTTACCCCGGAAGGGTTTCCGTCTATAAAAAGCAGTTCTGTCATCTCAAGAAAACGTAGCTGAATATCACGAGCAGATTTAACATTACTCTTCAGAGAATAGGCGACAAGTTCACAGGTCTCTGCCGGGAATGCATTTGCAATGACAGATATCACACCCGATCCTCCTAAGGCAATTATCGGTATTGTCATCATATCATCACCTGATATTACACTGAAATTATCGGGTTTCCCTTTTATTATCCTCATAATCTGTGCTATATCACCAGATGCTTCTTTTACTGCAACAATGTTTTCACATTCATTTGCAAGCTCTAAGCAGGTATCCGATGAGATGTTGCTGCATGTCCTGCCGGGAACATTATACATGATAACCGGAATCGGACTGCAGGTAGCGATTTCCTTGAAATGTTGAAATAACCCTCTCTGGTTAGGTTTATTGTAATAAGGTGCCACAGATAATATTCCGTCCACCCCTGTAAGGTTCGAATGTCTGATGCAATTTATTACTTCCTGAGTATTGTTTCCTCCAATACCTATTACGACTGGAACACGATTGTCAATTATCTCTACCACATAAGATACAATTGCTTTCTTTTCGTCTTTATTGAGAGTAACCGACTCACCGGTAGTCCCCATGGCGACTATATAGTTCACCCCTCCGTCAATTACATGATTTATTACTCGTCCCAAAGCAGCGAAATCAAGGCTTGAGTCATTTTTAAAAGGTGTAACTATTGCAACTCCGGTACCTCTGAATTTTTTCATATCCTTCATTATTAATCAACTTTTTTAACAATTCCTGAATTTATCATTTCAAGGTAATGTATCACCTGGTTAAGATAATCTTCAACATTTACAGGACTTTTTAATTCCATCATCAGGTCAAAAGGAGTGTTTCCGTATTCAGTATCAAATAAACCAACCTTAAAGCCTGCATTTGATAATGATGAAATATATTGAAGTGGTAACAATTTTTTGAAATTTATATCAATCAGGACATCAAACCGGTAACTTATAAAAGTATTAGTTTCCATGGAGACTGGATGGTAGAATAAGTTTAATTCATTTTTTTTTATGACTGTAAGATATCTGACAGCCGTATATTGATTTGGTAGATTCTTTCCTGGAAAATAGCCCATTATTTTAACATCAGTTTTATTCTCATGCATCTTTTGAAAGAATCTGGATAAGCAGGCAAAATCATCAATCCCTGAAGCATCCCATACAATTCCGATATTTCTTACCTTGTTGATGTTGGTATAATGTGTTTTTCTTTTTGCTCTCGCCATCTGTTTTCTTAGGATAGCTTTGCCGATTTTCAGTCTTGTTATTTTAAATAATTCCATGTTACAAACCTAATAGTTTTTTGTTACAATAAGTTGAGCGGGGATGTTAATATTTGCCTATTATTTTGAGGAAATCTGACTCGCTAATTAATGGAATTCCAAGTTCATCAGCCTTCGCTTTTTTAGATAGGCCCATATTTTCACCCGCGAGAATAAAGGAAGTATTTCCTGAAACTGATGTTGAATTCTTACCCCCGTTCTCTTCAATCATTTTTTTATATTCATCACGACTATGTTTACTGAAAATACCGGATACAACAATTATTTTTCCATCAAGTGAGTTGCTGGTCCTAATGGAATCATTCTCATCACTGAATCTGATGCCTGCCGATTTGAGGCGCTTAATCATTTCAAGATTATCTTTATCAGAGAAGTATGTGATAATACTTGAGGCTATTTTTGGCCCGATTTCATATATACCTGTAAGTTGCTCGATACTGGCATTGATAAGGTCATCTATCGTCCTGAATCTTCCGGAGATAGTTTTTGCAACTGTCTCTCCCACATGCCTTATACCAAGGGCAAATAGTACTCTGTGATAAGGAGTATCGATAGACTTTCTGATGCTTTTTATAATATTGGCAGCCGATTTTTCACCAAGTCGCTCCAGTGGTACCAGTTGTTCCAGCCGTAAATCATAGAGATCAGAAATATTTCTTACCAGGTTATTGCTGAATAACAGATCTGTAGTCTCTTCACCCAATCCATCAATATCCATTGCCTTCCTGCTTATAAAATGTTCTATTCTGCCTTTAATCTGAGGAGGGCAATGCAAGTAGTTGGGACAAAAGTGATTTGCTTCACCTTCATTTTTAATAAGTGCCGATCCGCATTCAGGGCAGTTGGAAATAAAAACAATCTTTTTATTATTTTCATTTCTATAAGAATGATCAACACCCACTATTTTAGGAATTATTTCACCCCCTTTTTCAACGTAGACCATATCATTCAAATGAAGATCAAGCAGGGCAATCTGATCGGCATTATGAAGAGTTGCACGTTTGACAGTAGATCCGGAAAGAAA
>Ga0315273_10001988_pt1 | contig 23810 bp, 29 predicted proteins | sample YL17G02_0_MG_FD_205753 | JGI IMG/M metagenome (GOLD analysis project Ga0315273, IMG submission 205753) | Sediment microbial communities from Yellowstone Lake, YNP, Wyoming, USA - YL17G02_0 | ecosystem: Environmental > Aquatic > Freshwater > Lake > Sediment | place: USA: Wyoming | collected...
TCATTAAGGTATGATATCATGCAACAAGCAATAGCAATTTCCAAAATATATAAGAAAATGTTAATCCATTATATTGGAAGATAATCAACATGGAGATAATCAACATGGAGATAATCAACATGGAGTTGTTAGCATGAAACTAATTATTGCTTACTTGCTACTCTATCATATGCAAATGCCTTGGTACTGTTATTTCTTAGTTCTGATTGCACAAGCAATTATATTTACAATAACTGAATCAGAAATACCTTGTAAAAAGAGGAATTAAGTATGAAACTGCCGAAAACTGCGTATAGACTAGATTGTTGGGATGATGATAAATCTGAATGGACACCTGTAGCCTACTCAACCACTCGAAGCATTATTAATAGTGAACGAACAAACTATCACAATCATGGTTATCGTGAATGCGATTTGAGAATTGTAATTTTGGATAATAAAACTCAGAAACCTAGGAAGGCAACCAAACAATGAGTCCTTACCCAATGAATCCTAATCTACAACACTCTCCAACAATCATTGGCATTGCTGGAAGGAAAAGGGTAGGAAAGAATACAGTTGCAAATAATATTGGTAACTATTTTGATGAGCGACTAAAAGTGTGGTTCATTCGCTCATTTGCTCAACCTATACGTGATACAAGTTATGTCTTAGGATGGTCAGCATCTGAAATGGATATTGTCAAGGATGCAACCCATCCCATTTGGGAAATGTCATGGCGACAATTTGCTCAGAGATTAGGTGATGCTTTCAGGAATGATATCCGTTCTGATGTACTATTAAAGATGATGGATATTCAATTAAGTAAAATAGGCAAACATGTTGATTACGTAATCATTGATGATATAAGAATGCAGAATGAAGTAGATTATGTTTTAAATAAGGGTGGTTTCATTGTAAATGTTTTACGTGAAAATGTTTTGCCCCAAACTGAATATCAAAAAGAAATAGCTTCTCATTCAACTGAACAAGGAATAATTAGATACCAGTATACACTAGGAAATAATGATTCATTAATTAAATTAAAATCAAATTGTGTACAATTAGCTAAAGATATATTGGAGTGGAGTAGGAGCAAGAACAATGTCACACAAAAAATTAATGGGAGGCCCAACAATGTTGGATGAACAGGAGGTTGATTCAAACAGGTCTGAATGCCCTATTTGTCATGGGATAGGAACAGTCGAACATAACCGTTGTCATGGACGAGGTTGTGATGGTTGTGAAAATGGGGAATTAGTTTGTATGAAATGTGATGGATTAGGCTTTGTATGTGATGGTAATGTGGAAGATGAGGAACTAGATATTGAAGAGGAAGATAATGATAACATAATCAAGGAGGAAGATGATAATGGATAATCCCAATTCAAACAAACGACTAGTAAAATGTATTATTGATTGTGAAACTACTGGATTAAATTGTTTTGAACATGACATGATTCAATTCGCAGCTTTACCTATAAATGATAAGTGTGACACAATTATGTCGCCACTCAATATTAGAGTTAAAGCTATTACACCTGAGTCTGCTTGTCCATTGGCTATGAAGGTCAATGGCTTAGACCCCACTCAAGGACTATCTATTGATGATTCCAAAGTTGCATTAGCAAGTTGGATGCGAGAGAATAGTATCGAACAGATTATACCTATTGCTTTCAATTATATATTTGATTATGGTTTCATCAACAAATGGCTAACAGTTTGTGGTATCCGATATAAGGAGGTTTTTCATTATGCCCATCGTGATGTCTTCGTTCTTGCTAATTGTGCTAATGATGCTCAACGATTACGTAGTCAACATATCTTATTTAAAAGTGTATCATTAGCATCCGTTGGTAAAGACCTACGTATTGAGCATACTCAAATGCACAATGCGTTATCTGATTGTTATTTGACACTTGAAGTATATAAGAAACTATTGTTGATAGCATGAAAATAGATTTATCAAATGTTAATAGTATTAAAAATATTAATGCACCCTATCAATTTTTTACAATAGATGAATACATAAAACATTATAAGCCAAGATATGTCAAAACTATTAAAAATGAACCCTGGTTTTGTGTTTACACATACATAGGTTACGTTTCAACTGACCCTAAAGATTGGAATATAAAAACAACAACATGTTAAAAGGATTGACATGAGCCTCGAAGACTTTGAACTAAGAAAAGATAAATGTTTCAGATTTAATAGAAAATATTACGAAAAGGAAAGGAGGAAGGAACTGGAGCAAGAACAGCAGAAACGTTGGGAAGAGGAGGATAAGAAAGAAATGGAGAAACTAAATGAGTAAGATGAATGCCGTTGGTTCAGTATGGAAAAATGAAGCTGGTTACTGGGATGCTAAAGTAGAAGCTAAAGACCATGAATCGAATCTTTGTTTTAGTGTTTGGGGTGAGAGGAGAATGAAAGATGCAATGAATATATGTAATATTTATTGCGAAGACTTTCTTAAATGGAAAATTACAGTATGGGAACACACCCCAATTTTCCAGGTTAACTTTAATTAGAGGTATGAAATGAAAAAGTTAACCTGGAAAAATGTCGCACTAAGTATTGGAGAACAAATTGCTCCGATTGGTATTTCAAATTACTATAAATTGACACCCCGACAATGGTATAATTGGGTTTTACAAATAATTAATAAAAAGTCAACTAGTGGAGCAAACAAATGAGCAATAACAAAAATCTTTTTAATTGGTTAAAGAAACTAATCAATGAATGGACTAATAGAAATATTTCTGATTCCGTAATCGAAGAAAAGATTCCAGGTACCGTTAATGAATTAAAATGTGCTTGTGGAAATACATTACATCTTGATTCGGAAATCACAAAATTAAGGTGTGTGAATTGCCAAACCAGTAAGCCAATTACTATTAATGCAACTAATCTTGGATACTTCTCAAATATTGGTACATTGAAGAATCTATATCCTAGAGCTGGAGAAGGTGACTTAGCAACAGTTGGTACTATTACTTATGTATACAAGGGGAAGTGGATGAAATTATGAATAATTTAATGACTAAATCATTAGTCAACAAATACCTCTTCGTTGGTGGGCCGGTGAGCGGTATGGTTCTGCTTCTGCCATCTGATTCAAAGAAAATAAATATCAAAGATAGAGAACGGATTATACAAGTATATAAGAAAGTATCAATAGCCTATGGCAACAAGCATTTAAGACTAATGACTTATGAAGTATTCACGCCCAATGGTGAGCAGACACCCGAACTCAAGGCTGAGTTCGAGAGACAACTCCCTCATCTTTTGGAACAAATATGCTAACCACTATTATATGTACTTATAATATGGGAACAGGTTCTCGTATTGATGGAAGTGATTTCTTAAGTAAGTGTCTATATAGTTTCTATGATACTAAGAGAACTGATAATCCACTAATCATTATAGATGATGGTTCAAATGATGATACTGATTCCATAATCAGAAGTTTCATTATAAAAGGCTTTCCAATCCAAAGATATATGAGACACCCAGTAAATGTTGGATTGAAATTATCATTCAATGAAGCAGTCTTTTACTGTGATACACCATACTTCATAAGAGTAGATGCTGATATAGTTTTCACTACGCCCGCATGGGATACATTACTGATTAAACATATGAATAAGTATAAATGTTGTGGTGTAGTAGGTGCAACACAGATTGACCATTTGAAACGTGTTCATTCGGTTGGTGATAAGTTCTATCCATATTATCATCATCTCAAGAAAAGAATAAAAGGTAGTCACGCTGTCTGTGAATCAGTAATGGGTTGTTTCTCATGTTTCAGAATGGAAGCATGGAAAAAAGTAAATGGCATCACCTGTCCTCAATGGTTACGCTGTGAAACAGAAGACATCAACTTGCGTATAAGGAAAGTAGGTTACGAGATACATTGTCTACCTTGGGAATTCCAACACAATCATGGATTAGCCAATAAGAAAACTGGGAGGTACAATGACCTAGAGCAGCAGATGAAAGATATCCAAGAATTCATGAAGAAACAACATAATATAACCTTTTATAAAGAGTGATACTCATGCCCAGGTGGCGGAATGGCAGACGCAAGGGACTTAAAATCCCTCGGGAAACCGTGTGGGTTCGACTCCCACCTTGGGCACCAATACCATGACTAATTACATCATCAATCTTCTACAATCCAAAGCATTGAAGAGTTCTTGTGTATTCAAGGTTTCAGCAGTAGCTTTAGATAGGAAGGGTACAATCCTTGGTACTGCTGTAAATAATCCCCGCTTCAATCGTTATCACGGTAGTATCCATGCTGAACATAAGCTCATTATCAAGTATGGGAAACAAATCAAACAAATCATTATTGGTAGGGTAGGACGATATGGAACATTTCTCCCAATCAGTCCTTGTGCTAAATGTAGTAAAATGGCTATGAAACTGGGAATCAAGATATTGAGTATTGGAGAGAAGCATGAATCCAATTAACTTCAAAGAACAGAATTGCATATTTGCTGAACATCAACAACCATATTTACCTTTACCCGTCCATAAAACAGATGATGGAATGGTAGTATCCTGTTGGAAGCTAACGTGGAAAGAAAGACTTAAAATTATATTTACTGGAAAAATCTGGTGTGCTTTACTTACTTTCAATTCACCGTTACAGCCTCAAAAACTTCAAATAGAAAGCCCATTTGAGCTGGGTAAACAATGAGTGAAATAACACCCATCTACGATTGCAGAATGTGTCAAGGCACAGGCGTAATAGTCTGCCCTAAATGTGATGGCGGGGGATGTGAGCAATGTTTCCAATGGGAAGGGGAAGTAATGTGTCCTGACTGCAATGGCTCAGGGAAGAGTTACTTCGGAGTGTGTGTCCATGATTTCGTAATCAAACAGAGTGAAACCAAGGATGGTGGTCTCAAACGTGTATGTACTAAATGTGGGAAGGAGGAATGATATGGAAGCCCGATGGGTAAATGTAACGTATAAGGATGGGACTGAAACCAAAACAGTAGAAGGATTATTTGTTGGTGCAATGTCGCATAACTGTGTACCAAGTATATCAGTTAATTGGAATAATTTATCATTGCTAACGATACTTACAGAATCAGGGGAAACAATTGAACTAGACGAAGAAATTCTTAGTCACGCTCAAATCATAGTTAGCGAGAGGAGATTGCCAAATGGTAATAGTAGTAATAGTGATGGGAAGAACTCAGAGAGTAAGAAAGCATTACAAGAAGAAGCAGGAAACAAAAAAGTATAAGAAGAACAAACAACAAGACATCAAACCCACCCAATACTTTTCAGATAGTGATTTAGAACCGAATGATAAGGGTTAGTTCACGGCCCCATAGCTCAGTTGGTTAGAGCAAATCACTCATAATGATAAGGTCGTAGGTTCGAGTCCTACTGGGGCTACCTTTTCTTCCTCATCAAACTTTTCTTGAATCCCTTAGTAGCATGATATAACATTACTTGCTTCTTGGAGAATACCCTGCCACTAGGACTACGATACTTCCCTCTACTAATCTTTGTGAATGGCATATTGGGACTCCATATTAGTTCACCTCTTGATTACGTAATCAAGCTTGTTTCTTACTGGGATACTGATACTCATGCTTCATGCCATCAAGTGTCTTATTAATAAGTGGTAAATGGTCTAGATATCTTTTCTTTTCCCCTCTAGGCTCATGGCCTATTGATGGTGCGTAATCACAGTTAGCATTTACGGCTGCATCACAAGCCATAAAAACTATATCTGAACATCCCCAGCATTTCGCTACTAGGACAGCTGTCTCAATGGACAGCGGGAATCGCTTATCCTTAACAGCTAATTCAGAGTGAATAACTGTTAATACTTTCGGATGGTCATGATACCATTTGCAGTAGAAGGGCAGAATCATAGTCCCATACTTACTATAACAAGTCTCACCAAGTATCGTGTCTTGCTGGACACAGTATAATGGATTAGCTATAGCACCATGTTTCTCGACACTATGAATAGCCTCGTTCAAGGCTATAACTGGGCAGTCAGGCTTGAACAAATCTCCCTTATCAAATGGTATCTTATCGAGAGTTGGCCCCTTCGCAACAATATAACAAGTCTTATCCTTATACATATCTTTCTGGGTTTTAACAAATTCTGAATCACCCATTGATACACGATGCAGAATCCATTTATTCTTTTCAACTGGCTTACATAGTCTATTAAGAATAGTTTCAGCTTGCTTATTCTGCCTAATCAAGATGATACCACCATCAGCAGTTCTCTTGATACCCTTCATTTTGAGGACAGCAGTAATATCCTTACCTGCTTGGGTCTTTTGATACATAGGTAATCGCAGCATATCAATATATAACTGTGCATCATCACCTAAGAGTTCTCTCAGTTTCTGGAACTCTACATCCTGTACTGGTAGGAACGAGTGTCCACAACCGAATCCCCTCCTACCGGGTAGACCTTTCAATCCAATTAACATCTTCTTTTCAGCGAATTCTAGGTACTTCTTGCCGGCGGCATTGCGCCAAAATAGGATATCAATACCTGTACTATTACCCTTACCAGTAAGTTCACAAGCCTGTTTTAATTTCTCAATATTTATGGAAGTAAAACCTGTTTGACAAAGAGAAGCATGATTCCTATTGTGCATATGACGATAGGTCTGGTTCTGAATATTATAATAAATTGCTTCACCCTGACCAACTATATGATTATGTGCTAACCAATTATTCATTTGTTCGATATAATTGGCTGCATAATAGTCATCATCTTCAATGACCATTATGTGATTATATTTAATAAGAGGCAGGGCTACAAGTAAGTTGAGATGTAGAGTGTGCGGAGGTTCACCCGCCAATCTTTCTCTTTTCTTGTAGTCCTGCCCGAGTGTACAACGTGTGTCTCTTGTGATTCCGTCATCAATAACTATCCATTGGTTAGGCTTAACAGTCTGCCTACCCATCCACATCTCACAAAACATAAATGTTTCGTATCTGTCACCTGTCGGGGTGATTAGCGTAATACCGTTCTGCATAGTCGTAACCTTTCTCAATATTCTCCGCGTTTGTTTTGGGATTGAACTCCAGTAGTCCTAGTATGTATGGTATCTCGATAGTTGTAAAACTCTTATCATCACCGACAATTGCTTCTCCGAGCTTGATACTTAACTGTTCACATTGGTAACGAGCAATCCAAAAACAATGCGAAAGAGCTTCAATAGCTGACAATGAACCCCCTTTTTCCATAGGTTTGTAAGCACCGAGTCTTATAATTGTGTACTTGACATCTTTCCATGCGGGGTCGATAACGGAATAGTATTTGGCATACTTAACAGCATTCGCTACTGGACTATTACAAGCTACCCCACCATCATATAATCTATTATTATCAAATGGGTCAGCAATCGCTGCGAAGACACCGGGGATGTTAGTTGTGATTGCACAAGCATCGTCAACACGATACCCATCGCGCAAACTCTTAACTGAATTGACAGCATCAATATCAGTAGCAAATACTTCAGTATAGACTTTCAAATCACTCATTACTAAATCTTTAGCAAAAAGATTATGTGTGACCTTCTTGATGTTAGAACGGAAATACCCACCTTTCATCCAACCAAATAGGAGAGGATACTTAATCAAATCCCATTTGGATAATGTAGACATATCAGTTACAAGTTTCTCAATACTTCTTAACCATAAGAGTCTTTCGTTATTACTGAGTCCACCTTTTTCATTCTTTATATTGGTATAATTAGAAGCAAGACACAAACATACTGCTCCACCAATACTTGTTCCAAACATTGCATCAAACTGTATTTCCTTTACCTTAACAAGATATTCTACTACACCAGTAGCATACAATCCTTCAGCCCCACCACCTTCTATTATTAATACTTGTTTTGACATAGAGCCACCCATTATTTAACTGGAACATTTGTTATCGGAACATTTGTCACAGGAACATTTGTTATCGGAATGATTTCAATCTTAGTGGGAGTAAGCGGAGTAGCTGTTTCCTTGATATCAATAATAAAAGGAATCTTAATAATAGATTGGGGTTCCTTCTCAAGCTTTAATATGGCATCCTGGCCCATTGGATAAATAATTATTTCTTCACAGAAAAGTGGATGTCCTGAAAGTAATTCATAGGTTACAGCAGTAACCTTAGCACCCTGTCCACGAGCCATCGGAAAAATAGTTAGAGAACCATAGCCCATGCCTAGTTCAATCTTACCGGGAGTATTAGCATCCATAGGGCTAGCCTTAACCCAGCCACCAGTCCACTCTGTACGGAATCCATTGAGATTTGTGCTAGAGCAACCAACTAACAACATTGATAACGTAATCAAACCAATGATTGATGCCTTCATATTTCATTCTCCGTACAAGGGTCACACTTTATATGATTCGTTACGAAGCTTGTCTTATCGCAGAAGTATACATACTTCTTAGCACCACAAGGCGTAGGAACATTTCTGAAAGAACGGAACTTACATTGCTTATAGATACGATGATGTACCCAAGAGTCTTTCTCGTCAGGTTCATATCCTTTCTGTGGCATTGGAGGTTTGTGTCCCTTATGAGGATAAATAATATCCCCATTGAACATGAGTCTTCCGCCATTTGGTATACGTTGGTTAATTGGTTGTTGCTCCATAGTACTCCTTATCCGTGTCCATCAGTACTAAATAAAGTCATTGCTAATATAATAGCAATCAATATTACTGCTGAACAAATCATCAGACATAGAAAAATTGTATTCATATTGTTTCCTTTTATCAGCCTCCCAATCCTCTTGATGTAGCAAATGGTGCAAAAGTAAAATATGTCCAAGTATCAGTACTAGGTACATATTTATAAATGTCACTATGATTATAATAAATCCAACCATCAAAAGAATATCCAAACATGCATATAAAACTTCCATCTGCTTGAGGGGATGTCTTAGCTTCTAACCAATATGTATCATCAGTTGAACCTCCAGGCACTCTTCTAGATAAAGTAGTCCAAGCATTTGCTGTAACATTATATTTATACCATCCAGTATTATAAAAATAAGCACTACCAGTTCCATCACCTACAAAGAAGTTCTCTCCAATCATCGTTCCAGTATTAGATATACCAATATTAGGACAGTCTGGAAGATTGCTCCAAGTATTTGTCATAATGTCATAGACATAAGCTTTCTTACAAGTTCCAGTTATAGGTGGAGAAGCAGCATTACCTAATGCTGAGTATATCTTTCCATTGTATGCTCCGCATACTGGCCCTCTGATTTTTAAGGGGTAATCAGCTATTGCTGACCATGCATTAGTTGTAATATCATATACGTAACATCTCTCAAGATTCTGAGCAGTTACTCTACTATTGCCACCAATGATATAAATTTTATTATTATGTGCAGCGATACCACTAAAACTATATGAATCACCTATGAAATCAGCAAGTCTAGTCCATACTTTAGAAATAATATCATACTCAAACCATTTAACACTTGCATTAGCAGTTCCACCTCCTGGCCCTCTAGTACCCATTCCAGAATATAATTTATTACCAAATCTTATACTCATGGGTACAACTATATCACCATCTGGGTATGCTGTTTCTGTAGTCCAAGTACCGTTGGAATATTTATGAAAAAGCGTATACCAGTTAATTGTATGAGTATAATACCAACCTTTACCATATAAGAACTCAGCCCCTGCATCAAGTTCTAAAACACCAAGAGGTGATCTATATAGGCTACCCATTGGTGTTCTAGCTCTTGCACCAGTATATGACATATAATCTTTCTGATTACGTAATCAAGGACTGGGAGGTGCGTACTTACTATCATGAGCAAATGCTCTACTATCTGTATTAATATCCATCCAAACACATTTCCCATATTCCTTTGATGTCAAACCAGTTCCATTAAGTTGATATTGAACAGTAATTATAGTCCCAGGTTCCTTACTAGTTTCAGCAACATACTTTGGAGTAATTATTTGATATTCATCCGATTCACCACTTTTTACAGCCTTACGTACTTGTAACGTGTTCCATTGAATAGCTGAATAATCTATACCGCCAATAGTTTTTCCATTCCAAGTCATTTGTCTTAATGCAATCGGCATTGAAGCATACAGGAAACCATTTATATCAACAATCTTATTCTTAATAACAAATTCTTTAACTATTGTACTAAATCCAGAACTATCTACTAATCTACAATATAAAGTATTTGTATTAATTTTAACTATCATTGCATTGAAAAGAGTAAACATAAGAGTATCAAGAATCTCAGATTCTGTTAATGTTTGGTCGGCTAATGTAGCATTTTCTTTACGATGTCTACCATGTTTTAATATGGACGGTAAAACACGTTTCATTGGACGTTTCTTCGTGATTGCATAAGCAAGTGTTCCTAAGCCAGCAGCAGGGTCGCCAGGATGTACATCCAAACTATCATCAAGATAGGCTTCACCTACTCCATGCTTCAGAGGTAGCCAAACACTCAATACTATTTGATGAGTGACACTATCATGTCCTACCCCACGTACCTCACCCAATACTGGTGTGCCACCATTTATGAAAGGCACGTTGATTCGTATTGCATCCCATACCTGAACATTTAGACTATATAGGAAAGTATTAATTTCAAGTGTATACCAACAATTACTCTTTCTATTCATCCAGAAATCATGACTCTTCTGTACTAATGATTTGAAATTATATATAACACTATTTATCTCGAAATCATGTTCACCATATATATCAACATTATTTTCACTTTTAATTTTACTTTTTTCCGTTTCTTCGTAAGTAAAATTCCAGAAAGAAGTAAATTTAGTAAAGATATCATCTGAAGATGTCTTGGATATATCCATACTTTTGAAACGAATATTTGCTGCTAATGCCTCAAAGACATAACTAGTTGGTGCTTTAGAGAGATACTTTAGAAATATTTCTCCGGCATCTATGAATACACCAAGTCTAGCTAACCATGCAACTTCTTGTATTGCTTCAAGTGCATCACGCTGAGTCAGGAACGCAAAATGACTTGGATAATTTGTAATTAAAATACCTACTGCTGTAAAGTTTCCAGCATTAGGAATAAGAGATGTACGATTAAGAGCTATCCAATTGATTACATCAGTAGCAGTATTACTATTAATAGATGAACGTAATGACATATAAATATTATTATCATCCCATCCATTTTGTGTAATATCTTTTGTTAAGTATAAAGTAGTCAATGTTTCCATATTTCCATTAACATTCAATACGTGAGCTAATGTTACTACATAATCATCCTCAGGTAATAAATACAGCACACCTTCGTTCTTACAACATACCTCAATACATTCTGTACTGGCGACACTATTGAAAACATATAAATCAGGTGGCGCATTATGTATTTTAACTGTTGTTCCAGGCCCAATATCCCAACGTAATGGTGAACTATCTGAGGGAAGCATTACCCATTGATATGGAATCTGTCCTCTAGCTTCAGCAATAGTTGCATGTTCACCATTCTCATCATCAGTAGCCCCACCAAGCAATACATCACGACCGAAAGCATCCTTACAAGCACGACTAAAATATATCTTATTATTAATAGTATCTACTTCTGTAATCTGAGCAACAAAACTTTCCATGCTAATTTTTTTACCAACATCAATTTTGCTATTATCTTCTGCATCATCAAGAGTAGTATACTGGTCACTATTAATTAGTTCATGACAAGTAGAACCATCATCACGAATGAACTCAATATAATAATAATGTGACATATAACGGATATGAACAAACTTTCCTTTGAGGTCAAAGAATCCTACACCATTTACCCATGCACATGAAGCATTATTATAATCTGAATCATCTACATTACGACCTTGAATGGTAATATTATTACGCCAAGGAGCGTTGAATTGTAATACTGACGAACAATTAAATGTTTTACCATCTCCCTGAAATGTTCCACCAAATAGACATCCACCTATTTCAAGTACCATTGATTGATTAGCATAAGCCTCGAAACCACTTACTTGGAATCTAGTTGTATCATAAGTAAGTTTGAAACTAGTTGGGTCATCAGGTACGCGATACCAAGTTGTCCATGAATATATTTGTGTGAGTAATTTACCAGTAGGCCCACGACTTACCCGTACACCCGGCAAGCGCAGAACTGTTCCAAAACAAAGTGGAAATACTGTACCAATCTCTTCCTCACTTGGAAAATCAACACTTGTTTCTTTTATTTCAAGTAAGACATCTTTGCTATCCCAATCATTATTAACCTCAAATGCAAGAGTTCTATCACCCTCACTCCATGTTATAGGACTCATTATCTTGCCAACTAGTATAGGAGTAATATCTGATTGTGTTAATCCCTCAAACCAATGATAAATAGTTACAGGACGCTTCTCAATTATCTCAGAATCAAATACAGTTTTGAGGTCGCCATCTATATCACAAAGAGTAAGATTCGCACTATCTACTCCACCATATGTCCTATCATTTATTTTTGAACTAACGGTTCCGAAATCTGTTATTCTACCTTCTATATTCAAAGTGCCAAGAGTAAAACTCTTGTCACCATAATACTTAGTTCCACTTACCCAATCAATCTTAACAATAACAATAGGCTCAGAGCCAAGTCTACGAGTAGACTGAGCAATCGTACCAGCAGTCAATGTTCTAGCCATATTGAGCCTTCTATAGTTTGATTACGTAATCAGAAACTATTTGTTCAAGGTACTACCTCAAACTTTATTTCAAAATTGTATGTGAACTGATACCCGGCCCTATGATTAGTATTAACAAATTCGATTTCTTCAGTAATAATCTTTCCAAAATATATATTACTTTGCTCATCAATATACCGAATAGTTTGTCCACGACATAATATAAAGAATGCTTCTGCTTCCAATTTCTTAGTGTGAGTAATCTCTTCAAAGGGAAGAGAAAATTTATCAGCAGCAGGAGTGTAACGATAACTATGTAATGCTCCAGTCATGTCATGTTCAAACTTAGTCTTGACATTGACAGTATGAGGCATTGGAATCTGCGGATTAGGCAGAATTAACGTTGTAGATAAATATGTAAAAGTAATCATATTCTCTCACAAGTTGTCCATATGTGTGCATCATCAATTATATTTCTATCAGTTCTAGTTGCTGTTAAGACCCCATCATTCCATTCTATAAATTCAAATCCAGTATCGGGAATAACTGAAACTTCTGTACAGTCTTCGCCATCAGCTATTATCTGCCACATAGTGCCAACAAAAGTACAATTATATACATCATATCTTACAAGATGGTATACAGTTTCATCATTCACCGAAAGAATAGTATTATAACCAACATTAATAAATACCATAGTAGGTGGATTCAAATCCTCAGTAGTTCCTTGCCAATAAAGCCATTGGAAATCATCATCCTCATCAACTATCAACCATCCATTATCACCTTCTCCTACACTATCATACCATATTAATAAATTATGTGGATGTGTGACTCCCCTATAATATTTTCTTGAGCCTCCCTCAATGAGTTCATCTATATCTAATCCGATATTATATCTAAGATACGCATTGCCAGCAACTTCATATGTATCTTCTAAGGTTCCCCAACTTCTATAAATATTGATAGTCCGTTCTCCTTCAAACGTGAATTCCCAACCATACAAACCATCATCAGGTTCAGGACAACTTGGGTCAGTATTGGTTCGTCCTGCCTCACGATTAAAATTAATCTCTTTATCAATAATACAACCAATCCATTCTTGACCACAGAAATCTATTAATGTAATCTCTAATCCAGCAGTAGCCTTATAGAAAGCAATGAAAGCAGCTTTCTGTGATGCAGGCATACTTGTGAACTGATAGTGTAATTGTAGGAAGCGAGGATGGACACCAGTTTCCCTTAATTCCTCACCCCTTGAGTATCTATTGATGATATTGAGAATTACTTTAAGTGAGTCATCACTAGGATTACGTAAGTCAATTGTAGTAACTGGGTCAGTACAAGATAATGTTATATGGTCACGGTCGCAAACGTATTCATCATCACAGATACCGTGTGATGGGTCAGATTCGTTATAAGCAGCACCAGCATCATTGAACTCAATACCAGTAGATGCTGCTCTATTGAACTCCATTGGTTCTCTGATTGCGGAATCAGAGAATTCTACCCCACTATCAACTGGCTTAGTTGCATATGCCTCAGCAATATGACTAAGTTCAATTCCATTCTCACCAAATCTTACTTGCGTGATTGCTTCATCAAACTCAATTGCCCCTTCGCCATCCCTATAGATAATTCTTAACCGTTCATTTTCTTGGTCAAACTCAATATCAGTATTGGCTTCTACATTATATGTTAAATAGTTATCCTGACTGAACTCAATATCAGTTGAAGCAGAAACACTTATTTCCCTATGGGCATCTGCATCTTGGCTGAACTCAGCGTCATTCTCTCCAAATACTTGTTGTTCAGTATCTGCTTCAGCCTCGAACTCGATATCATTCTCAGCATCTCTACCAAATGTCCCTTCTCTATCAGTATCAGAATCGAATTCAATATCATTTGAAGCTGATACTTCTACAGCCCCAGCCTCTGATAAAGTTATATAACCACCTACGTCAACCCAAGAACCGACATAAGGAGTAACATCTGCTGTTTCTTCATAAAAATCTTCGACAACTCCAGAATCAGGAGTTCCTAAAATCCAACCCCATTTATCATTACCAAGAAAATGTTTACAGTAGAATAGTTTTCTATCAGTATCACCATTCTTAGTATAGACCTGCCTAGAACCACCGCTATAGTAAGTAAAAATGTCGCCAGAAGCCCATTCATAATATCCAGCACCTGCGGCTGAATAGTCGCCATCAAATAGAGCATCATCACTTACTGTGTAATTAGCCATCTCACTACCTTATGAAGAAGTCCCTGACTAGGTGATTTCTCACCTAGTCAGGGTAGCGGGGGAGGATTACGCAGCAGCCGCATTAATTGTGTAAGTAACCTTTAATACATCATCATCAGCCACAGTAACGGTACTTGCGAAATCAGCAGTAGCCCAAAGAGTACCAGTAGTACCACTCTTGGTATTATTACTGGTAAGGAATAGGCCACGGACAGTACCCGAAGCACTCATAGTGAAATCAACAGGAGTGGCATTGGTAATTGACTGACCAGAAGCAGCACCTTCAGTCCAAGTCACACGGTTGGCTTCATCATAACTAGTCCACTCAGTCCAGCCACCATGACCACCCATATTATCGCCAGCAGCATAACCAGTGAAACCTGCATTATTAACAATACCAATATACCAAGTAGCAATCTTGGTCACATCATGAAACATTACATCAAGAATCTTATCAAGACCATCATCTACTACTGCATTCTTGAAATCGTATGTTCCAATTAGTTTTCCCTTACGGAAATGTTCCACATGGAACATACCCTTGAGCTTCAATCTTCCACTATTTGGCTTCATCTTACTCTCCTTGTTGGGATTCTTGATTACGCAATCATTCATATCAATTCTCCTTTGTTATCTCTTATTTAACATTACCTGTCCATATGGAGTCTGTAATACTCCTGGTGTCACTTCGTATTCTCCACTTCTCCAAGGATTTGTATTATTAGGTTCTGTCATAATATTATTTTGTCCTCTCTTAGAACCTTTTTCAATACTTTCAACAACTTTACCAGTTATTTCTTTCCCATCAACATATATGGTGATTCGATTATTTATTTGAGGGGCAGGTCTAGTAGGAGCTAATGTTCTTGATGGGTCGATAGTCTTTCTACTAAATTGGTCTTGCCAACTAGGTATTGACACGTGTTCAGGTAGAGTACCAATAAATGCTGGTAATTGTTGAGTAGGACTTATTTTACGTTCTGCACCCTTCCACAATTTTCTTGTCCAATCTTGACTTGTCTGACCAATTGTGTTTCCACCCAATCCAAGTTCAAATGTCTTAAAGATATCATCCTTACGTAATCCACCTAGACCGGGAAGTCCCTTCTTTATTTCAGTAGTCTTAGTTTCCTTATCAAAGAACTTATTCATTACATCAGTATTTTTAGTCGTAGATTCAGAATTCTTATTCTGAGCATTTGTTAAAGTCTGAGCTACTGTCTTTAATTCTTCTTTATTTTGCTGTTCTGCAGCCCTACTTTTTTCTAATTGTTGACGTAATTCTTCTAATCTTTTCATTAAAGCAGGGTCACGACCTTCCGTACTTACAGTTCCAGTCGTATCTTCTTGATTCTCTAACTGCATTTGGTCTCGTATAGCTTCTGAAGTAGCAACAAGTTCTTCAAGTTCATCAACAAGTTTTGCTTGTATCTTACGTTCAGCCTCAATTTTATCAACTATTACTTTCAAACCGGGTACAGGTTCAGATATTTTTGATGTATAAATAACTGATAAAATACCTAATAACTTATTTAATGAGGCTTGTTCTCCAGCAGGTCTAGCTAATGGTTTGCCTGTAGCCACTATAGAAGCTAAATTATCAATTTTACTTATTACTCTTTCATCCCACTTAACAGTTTCACTTATCTTATCTATTAATATTTTTTGTTGTTCTCTAGATAATGATGCAAAAGTATTAATATATCCACCTAAAATATCATTAAGGGGTCCAACTGCTGATGCTTCACCAAATACATTAGTTCCTAATCTTTCTGTATTTAATCCAGAAGCAATGTCACCTAAAAATTTACCAAATTCATTTGGCTTAATAGCAACTTGTAATCTACCAATTTCATTTAATAGAGCAGTCAATTCTTCTTTTGAAGATTTCTGTTTTTCGACTCGCTCCTTTTCTAAATCTGTAAATTTCTTTTGCTCTTCTAGCAATGCGTCTAAACGTTTTGTGCTTTCAGCTGCCTGCTTATCTAATATAGCTAATTCATTTTGCTTATTAATTAATGTAGCAATCTCTGCTAACTTAGAAGTTGCAGCAGCTTTAAATTGGTCTACACTTTTAATACTACCAGTTGATATATTTTCAATTTTACTTGTTAGTAGGCCAATACGTTCAGTCTCTTCTACACCACCAATTATAGCTTGTATTTTAGCAGATATCTCAGGAGAACTTGTCTTAGCAATCTCTTTATATAAATCATTAATAACTGATTTGTATACATCCATTTGCTTACTAAAATCTTTTTCAGTAAATTTTATTCCCTTTAATTCATCATATAAAGCTTTAATAATTTCTAAGCGAGCTTTTTCTTGTTTCTCAAGTGCTTGCGCTTGTTCTAAGCGTTTCCTATTATTAGCTTGTATAACTAATTCAGCTTGCTTATATGATTCTATAAGCAAAAGACGCCGTTTAAGTATTTCATTGTAACTGAATCCGAACTCACGCAATCTTTCAGTTAATCCTAATATCTTTTCAAATGACTCCCTAGCCGTATCTAAATTATCAGTTTTAATGGCTTCTTGGAATCCCCCAGCTATTAATTGAACATATTGCTTATAAATTTCAAATTGCCGAGCAAAAGTCTGCATTTCTGTAGGCTTTTGACCGGGTTCAGGCTGGACAAATTTGCCTTTTTGTTCTAATGTAGCTTGATAATCTAATAATCTTACCCTAGCTTTTTCCCATGCCTCATCTACTTTACCTATATTCTGAACAAGTGTATCATAGAAAGATTCATTAATTTTACCGGTATTAATTTTGTCCACTATCTTTTCAGATTCTTTTAATCTACTAACAATTGCCTTAATAGCCTCTCCAATTACTCTAACTCTATTTTCAAGCATACCAATAATTGATTCAACAAATGAACCTAAAGCATCCTGACCTTCTTTTATGCCCTTTGTTAATTCTTCTATTTCAGGAGTTAACATAGTTTTCCGTCTAGCTGTTAATTGTAAAAATTGTTGATTAACTTTTTGTAATCCTCCAGAAACTTTTTCAGCATCCTCATTAATTTTTTCTATTGATTTTGCATACGCTAAATTTACTTCAGTACCATCTTTAATATTTTTTTCTAATTCACTAGCCGCTGAACTAGTTTCAAGCCATTTTCTGATTCCATGAGTTAGCATAGCTATAGCAGTAGCAATTAAAGCAGTAATACCCAATACTTTAACCATTGAAGTAGCTCTGAACGAAGCTAACTGAGCTAATTCTTGTTTCTGTTGAGCTAATCTAGCAAAATGTTCAGAAGCTTCCAAATGCCCTAATTGAAGCATTTCTATTTCTTTTTCACGAATCTTAGCAATTTCAATATCCATTAACCCTAATTTAACTTTAAGTAAAGTTATAATTACACCCTGTTCAGTAGAAGTCATAGCTAAAGCTATTCTATATCCTGCATATATGGCAACCAATGCTTTAAGTGCATCAATAAATAACTTAGTAAGTGTTAATAATGAACGAGTATTACCGGTAATTTTTGCAGCACCGTTAATAACAATTTGTACAACTTCTAAGAATGACCTTCCAATCCCCGCAATAAAATAATTACGTACTTGATTAGCTTGTATCTGTAATTGTTTACCTAAGCTTTCTACTGCTATCTGTGTTGCCTTAGAATAATATTGTATTGCCCCATTGAAATCTTTAAGAGTCTGATTGAATGCTTCTGCTTTATTACCAGTCAAACCAAGTATACCATTGATAGCACGTATTGAATTAAAGAAATCATTCATTTGCTCCGTACCCTTACCAATTCCCTCAGCTTCCAAACGTAAAAATTCTTCATTTAATTTATTAATTACTCCAATAAATCCAAATGTTTTAATAGCCATCTGACCAGTATCAACACCCCATGTCTTAAATATGGCAGTCATTTCTTCAGTAGGGGAGATAAGTTTTAAGAAAATGTTGCGTAACTCAGTCATTACAACTGCTGGTTTCTTGCCTTGAATGGTTAATTGAGCAATACCAGCAGCTAAATCTTTAAGTGGAACCCCTAATTGAGCAGCTATAACAGCTACTCTACCAAATGAATCTGCTACTTCATCAGCACGTACACGACCTAATTCAATCATCTTAAATAGTATAGCAGATACCTCTGTACTATTTACAGCACTTAGACCATAAGCATTTAGAGCACTTGATAATAGATTAACTGAATTCTCTGTAGAAGTAACTGATGCGCGAGCAAATTCCATTGCATTACGCATGAATATGAAAGCATCAGCACCTTTAGCAATCTGGTTAGAGATTGCTTGATATGTACCTTCAATTGTATCCTCAAGTGTAGAACCGAATTCATCAGATAATCTCTTTGCTCCCTCGAACCATTGCTCAAATGGTAGTTGCACATCTTGTGATATTGTACGTATTTCACTAATACGCTTTTCAATATCAGCAGTAGCCCTGATACCATCACGTATTTGCCTAATCAGAGCATAGATGGCACGATGTACAGTTTGTGCTACAGCAAATCGTAACCAGAACTTCCATGCCGCGTTCATTCGTGAAGCCATTTGCTCGCTACCATGAGCAGCAATTAAGGTGGCTTTGTTATATTCAAGTAAAGCCTGATTAGTCTTCTTCATCGGGTCAATAGGAACTGTGAAAGCTTGCTTTAACGTACTACCAATATTCTGAATAGCTTTACCATATCCAGTACCAATTCTTAATTGACCAGTTACAGCATCAAGATTAAGAGATTTCAAAGCAGTCATGCCAGCTTTAATAGAAGCTGGGCTAAATGCCATTACATAATTTTTACCTAATGTTACTAATGACCTACTTAGATAATTATTATTGGCAATTTCTTCTAGACGAGATGCTTTACGTTGAGTAGCTGCTAATAAATCCTGTGCATATACTCGAAGGAGTTGACCACGTGATGCTATTTCTGTTTTGATTACAGAAGCAATACGACTTCTTAAAGAAGCTTGTTTTGCTATGGCTCTAGTAGCCTCATCTGTAAGCATAACATATTTACGAAGCCGTAATAAATCCTTATCTGAGGTCTTATATGCAGCTAATTCAAGTGCGGAATAATTAGGAGGGGGAGCAAATTGAGGAGCGAGAGGTTGTCTTTGTGGCCCCTGCATTACACCAGTAGATTTAGTATAATCACCTTTTAATAGCCCAAGTTGAGCACCAGTAAATATTGAACCTAACCCTTTACCTCTTTCAGATAGAGTAGCTAATGCTCTATCTTGAGCAGCTGAAACTTTATCTAATCCTAAAGCAGTATTATTGGCGGTAGTCTGCAATGTCCGTAAAGCTTTATCCTTTGCAGCCACCGCCGATACAAAATTTGTTTTTGCACCAGCAAATCCACTAGCTTTTGCTTCTAATTCTCCAAGTGCTTTTGAAGCATTGGCACTAGTCTTATACCAATTATCAAGTTCTTCTTGTACTTGTTTAAGACCAGTTGAAGTTACTTTAATATTAACAGCTGGATTCTGTGTATTATTAATAGCCTGTAAAGTGGCTGCAAAATTAGCACCACTTTGTGCTGCTTTGTCAAAATCAAGAGATAATTGTTCTACTGATTTTGAAGCTGGCGAGGTATCAATTTCAATTCTTTTCATTCCGTTTACTCCTAGAATGCTATATTAACTTTAATTGGTTTTGAAGCCCTAATAATTAAATCATTTAATTGTTTGTCAAGTTTTCTTGATGCTCTTACTTCTAATTCTTTTCTAACAGCAGGCATTGCACCAGTAAATCTTTCAGGTAGTAACTTTTGTCCCTTGAGTATTTTAACAGATGTTTTGACTATGTAATCATCTTGGTCAGGAATAATAGTATTGGACAATGCTGATATTGTTGCATCCGCCGCCCAACGTCCAACAATCATTGCCTGTTCAGGCCAAATCTTTTCTACAACTGACATACTAAAATGATGAATACGTGTTTCAAAATAGAAATATGACTTCTTCATAGATATATAAAAATAATATCCTGACCTAGCTGCACCAGCTTCTTTATCTTTTCGTTCTCCACTCAAAAAATATACATAACTTAATTTATGTTTTCCCTTTAATAAAAATTTACTGCCGGGGCCAACTTTTAATTGTGAAGCAATATCAATTGACCCCGGCGAATCTGTTAATCCTAAAAATACTTCTGCTCGTCTATTATAAGAACCCCCATCCATTCTTTCAATATGACTTTGAGCTAATAATGCACCTTTTGCCATTCCTGACCATACTGGAATAAAACGTTCAGCGGCTAAAGCAAATTGAGTTGCAGCTTGCTTTAATACATTCAACATATTTCGTTGAAAGTATTTATAATACTTTGCTTTATCAATAGCAAATATTTCTATATCTGCTTTAACCTTCGGCATTATTTACTTCCTATAAATGGACAACCTATTGTCTGTGCCTCTTCATGTTCTCTGACTTCTTCATAAGCAATCAATAAAGCCTTATCCCAAACTGAGTTCTCTTCAAAATCTTCTATTATGTTTGGTGGTTTTATTCCTAGTCTTTCGCAAGCTCTCCAAATTATGTACTCAATAGTTCTTCCACTAGGATAAACAGGGCTTAACCCTGAACCACCTTTAAAGCTAAAAAACGTTTCTTTGCAGCCTCAATCTTTGCTTCATCAAGTCCATTTGCTTCCATTACTGCCGTAATCAATCGACCAATCTCAATTTGATTCAGACCAGCTTCACGTAACTCTTCCTCATATTTATCATAAGTGGAAGGGTCATTAATTTTGACCTTTTCCCACTCTAATTTTTCTGTTATAGACAGGGATTTCACAACCATGTAATTAGTACGTTGTTTTGCATAATTTTCGCAAGCAGCAATATACTTCTTATCAGTTAAATCCGGTACAGGACTCGATTCTCCCTTACGCTGAATCATTGGAGGTATTGGAGCAGGACATATAGTATCAAACTCCTTGAAGTCCAATACTGCTCCTGCCTTAAAGAATACCTCGCCACCCTCCCTAATAATTGGGACGATTACCTCTGGCGGCATGTCTAACCGCTTACCATCGATTTTCATTTACACATCCTCCGCAGAATGTTTGAGTGGAATTTGTTTTGATTATGTAATCATCCCCATCCACCCGATGGGGATGACTACATAGGTTACTAGTTACGAACTCGAAACGGCGATACGGGTCGGAGTGACCACGGTAACGTTGCACTTACCAGTTACCGCAATCTGACCAGCACGAAGGTCATAGTTAAGTTCTTCATGACGGAAGTCCGGCAGAAGAATTAACTCAGCCTTAGTACCATCCTCACAATCCGGGTCGATATAAATCTCGATATCGACACAATAGGGTTCGCACGGGTCGGAAGAAGATGACACCCAGCCCGATGCCTCACCACGCCTGTAGAGAACGTCTACGGGAGTCGGAGGATTGCCAGTATCTGCCTTCAGCCATTCCCATTGGAACTCAAGACTAACATCAACGGGGGCTTCATCACCGTTACGCACGGTATCAAGCCGGCCCTTATCAAGAGCGTATTCACGAGCAATACGCTCAACGAAGGTAACATTACCTTCGCCTACCTTAATCTCAAGTTCATTGGGAGTCGGCGTAGCGCCGTCCTTGAACTTGATGGTTGCGTTCTTGATATCAACTTTCATCTGCCTTACTCCTAATAGCTATTATCCATATTAAGGTACATTTCATAATGTCCCTCAATCTGGCCTTGTTTGATGTTCTCACTAGGCTTAGTCTGCCCGAAATGACTCTCCACAAGTCTCTGCCTGAATTCTTGTAATAGTATTAACGAACCAACAAACGTACCATCATCTTCAAGTCCATTACCATATTTATATACTGGTATGCAACGTACAAAGGCTTTTTGAATTATTCCAAGCATCTTTAAAAGATTGTACATATCGGAGACGCTACATTGAGCTTGAGCATATACATTTACTTCCACAATCAAATTAAAGCAGTTCCTACTCATCTCAACCATATATGGGCCATCAATTTTTATCTCTGTAAAATTAGATTCTTTATTGGTAATTCTTACTGCACCATCAATATGTAGATAGTTAGTTTCTTTTCTATCATCAAAATGCTTGTTGATAGATGTAACTATCCATCTTGCAATATGTTGCTTAACGCTCACCAGTAGCCACTCCTTCTAATTGTAGAATCTGTACAACTTCTACTGGTAATACTTGCTCAGGTAATGTCCCTTTAATATGAGCAATTGAAATTAAGTAAGCTAATCCTTCATTGAAATCTGTAGCTTTGTAAAGTTGATAGGCTTTATTATTTATAATTAATTTATCGTTGAACTCAGGCTGTGTAGGGTCAAATCTCCACGCCCTAGGCAAATCACGCACATCCACAATCACATCTCTACGAGTCCTATCGTAGTAATCACCATAATTAAAATTCTTATTAGCTGCTAAGAATGATAATGGATATGCAAATGTCCTCATCCAATCATCAGGAAGAAGTATAGCACGTTTGATAGTCACAACATTCCATGTGGTATCCAACTCGCCAGTCTCGATATTAGTCGTAGAACTGACGAGTTGGTACCAATTCATGGGTACGGCCCAAGTCTTCTTTAGGTCGTACAGTATTCTGTGGATATGATGTTTGCCGTAGAAACGCATGAGTACTGATTACCCAAGCAGGACGACGCCTTGACGAATATCCAACACAGCCGCACCACAAAGCATGTCAACAGTAATTAGAGTACCCTGCTTTATGCCGTCATAAGTCATAACAACACGAATCGAAAGGTCATTATAGGAAGCCACAGCAGCCGCAACAGGAGCCTTCGGGAGAGCCAAAGGCCGAGTTACAAGAGCCAGAGCATCCCTAATGAAACCGAAGTTATAGGAACCACCAGGGCCAACACCAAGAATCGCACCGTCAGCAATCGCGCCAACAAGAGGACGATTCA